>LWDU01041024.1_pt2 | contig 23701 bp, 24 predicted proteins | sample 727161 | NCBI WGS metagenome assembly LWDU01 (sample SAMN04566230, study PRJNA314399) | hydrothermal vent metagenome | isolation source: deep sea hydrothermal plume seawater | place: Mexico: Gulf of California, Guaymas Basin | collected 2004-07-11
TCTTTTTGCCATCTGCCGGTGGTTGCTTTTGAAGAGATGGCGGAATTATACCCGGCAAAGGATTATAAGATGTTTGTTGCCATTGGTTTTAGTCGTATGCGTAACCGGGCATTAATGTTTGATAAAGCCAAGGCTAAAGGCTATCAACTGGTAAATTATATTAGCCCTCAAGCCATTATTCGTGAGGACTTAGTGATTGGTGAAAATAATGTTATTCAATCTAGTACCGATATCGATATTTTTGTCAGCATAGGCAATAACAATGTTTTCTGGACCGGCTGTATACTGGGGCATAATGTAGTCGTGGGTAATCATAACTATGTATCGGGTAATTGCGGTCTGGGCGGGAATTGTGTGATTGGTGATGCCTGTTTTATCGGTAATGCGGCGTGTATGGTAAATAATATTAATATTGCCGATGAAACCTACTTGGTGGCCGGCGCTATTATCGTTAGAAGTACCGAAAAATCTTGCCAGTACCATGGTAATCCCTCCAAGCGGGTTGCTCGCCATGCAGATGCCGGTATTGTTATTACATAAAGCTGGTGCAGCAGTTTCAGACTTAAGCGCGGCTGGTAATCACGATACCTAATACGATCAATGTCAGGCCGATGATTTTATAGGCATTGACCGATTCTTCAAAGACAAACACCGAGAACAGGAATACCAATACAAATGCCAGGCTCATAAACGGATAGGCATAGCTGATTTCAAATTTAGTCATTGCCAGGATCCAGAAGAGCGATGCGATAAAGGCAGAGGCTAGGCCAGACATTAAAAACGGGTCGAGAAATAATTTGGCCAAAAACAATAGTTTCTCGGTTAACTGCAGGGGCACGGCATCATATTGCGCAATACGCCATTTCAGCATTAACTGGCCGTAGACAGTAAATGCAATCGTGCCGAAGATGTAGAAATATCCGATCATGGTATAAAGTTTATTTAGCTAAAAAGGTAGTTTAAAGCGACTACTCTGAATGAGTAAAATGAAAGTACCATTAAGGTAATGACACTGCTTATTAACACTGCTTTTTCCATACGATTCCACAGGGGGAGCATCTTCCAGAAAAAGACCAGTAGAATTGGAATAATCGGAAATATATAGCGGCCCTGAGGCTGAAAATCATAAAGCCAGGAAAAAAGTATACTCATCAGCAGACCACCAGCAATAGCGGTGATCGTTACTGCAGTGAATAGTTTATATCGCCAGTTGGCCTTGAAGATGGCATGCCGTAACACTAATAGAATGACGATGCCGTAGATAAGCATGATATAGGTGTAATACCATTTTGGTGAGTATTGCGCATAGTAACCATAGAGGCCTGTAAAGCTTTTGAATGTCATTTTATGCCACTGCCATTCTGGCTGGAAAATTTCCGCCAGGCTAACCCCTTTTGCCTTTAAGCGTAAGCCCGGATAAGATTGTTCTGTTTCGGCAATCGATGGCTTAAAGTCAGGTGCCGCATGTTGCTCGGCATAGGCGATGCGCTGTTCCAGCTTGTTGCTGCCATTGATTGCATGATCTATCCCGTGACGGGCAAAAAAGATCGATGCGCCGATTAATGAAAAAAACAGGCACTTATAGATAAATGTTTTTTTCTGTTTTACAAAGAATAACAGCTCCCATAAAAGCAACGAGAATACAAATAATATAAACAGCAGATAATTGGTTTGCTCTATGCTTAGTATGCCTAATAGAACCCCTGGAAATACAGCATCTTGCCAGCGGGCTAAAGCTCTGTCTGTATTCAGAAACCGGTTTAGTGAGCTTTGTTTGTTCGCCAGTTGCCATGCCAGTAATAGACTAATAAAAAGAACAAAACCACCGCGATTGGCATAGGCGTATAGATACCAAGTTTGCGGAGTGCACAGTAGCGGCGTTAGGAAAATCAGTAAGCGCTTGTTGCTCCAGTTCATGATGAATAACAGTAAAAATAGCAAGGCATTGAAAGCTCTGTTGATAAAGGTTTCATCAGCAAACAATTGTTGTACAAGCAGGCTGAATTTACCGGCAAAAAAATAACTGATACCCAGATCATCCAGTCGCGAGGTTGCCCAGGGTTTCTGGTAAGCTCCGGTTGCGCGCGGGTCGCCAACTGTTGGGGGTAGCCAGTATTGACTATAATACTTTGTGGACTCTATATGTGCGCCTTCATCAGGATGAATATTATAATCAGCCTGCCAGGCGAGGCAAAATACTAGTGCAGAGGCAAATAAAAAACAGCTTTTGATAAAGTTTTCGTAGAACAAATTCCATGTATAAGGCTTCTTTTTTTTGTAATACCAGACACTATAGAGCAGTAAAAGGTATATCCCCAGAAAAACAGCAACAGAGGGTACCAAAGTCACAGCGTTACTTTGTTTGTTGAGCATAACTTCTGATTGCTGATAGCTTTGTTCTTTAAAACCGGGGGCGCGTATAGTTAAAGTATCCAGATTCTGTAAAGCCTGATTATTACCAGATTCTAAATAGAAAACGTCAATATTGCTAATATCTGCACTGGCTACAGAGGTTTGATTTGCTCCTGATGGAAGCTCTATTTTCTGGGCTCTGGTCGTTGATATCTTTTGTCCTTTATCACGCCAGAAGAGCTTTGCTGTTTCTGGGTTTTTCAGGTGAGTGTCCAGAGAGATGGTGGTATCGTTAAAGGTAAATAAATAGCTTAACAACACCGAGGCTAAAATCAGAAGAATCGCTTGAGTGAGTGCTTTTTTGCGAAAAACAGTGATTGTTATCAGAGCGAATAATAGTAGATAAAAGCTGGGGTTAATAATGTGAATGACTCTGAATTCAATTTGTGGGTCATTGCCTAAGCTCTGAAATTCGATATAAGGCCGAGAATCATCGGGTTTGTTGATTATTTTTATTTCATTGGATTCTGAACGGTCATTAACGGGGTTTAAATCAACAGGGAAATAATGCAATGAATAAAGTTGAGTACTATATAGCTTGATGAGCGCTTGTTGATTGACCGGGTCTATTCTAAAGCGAGTTGATTGATTAAAACCATCAATCCAGAAATGATAGCTATGCCTGCCTGCTTTTACCTGGTCAGTCCTGGATTGTGACTCAGAAAAGGAACCCAGTTCATTTGCCCAGAATACCTGTATCTCACTGTTGGTATCAGCATCCATATCAATCTTGATTAGTGAGACTGTTGATAGGTAGCCGATAAATGACAAGATAATAAATAATAACACCAGCCATACACTTTGTTTGAAGGGGACAATACCCCGCAGTGGTCTTAGTTTTGGTTGGGTAGAAGACGTTGATGCTGCAGAGTCAATGCTAAGCATAAAAACTTTCTATAGTTTTGGTGATATGTTTTACTTCTGCATCTTGCAGGCTAAAATACAGCGGCAGGCGAACAATGAGCCGGCTAGTTTCCAGAGTATGCTGATCATTACCGATAAATTCCCCGTACTGTTTGCCCATTTCGGTATTATGCAATGGTAAATAGTGAAAAACGGCATGAACCTTATTTTGTTTTAAATAGGCTAAGAGCTGGCCTCTAATTTCAGCCGATTGGGTTTTTAAATAAAAAATATGCCCGTTTTGCTCACAGGAGTCGGGTATTACGGGTAAAGATATCAGCCCTTTATTTTCCAAAGGTTTAAGTGCTTGATAATAAGCAGACCAGATAGCACAGCGCTTTTCTTTGATTTTTTGAGCCTGCTCCAGGTTAGCGTATAAAAAAGCGGCCTGTAATTCGCTCATTAAGAAACTGGAACCGATATCCTTCCAGGTATATTTATCTACTTCACCACGAAAAAACTTGCTCCGGTCGGTGCCTTTTTCGCGTATGATTTCGGCACGCTCGACAAAGCCTTTATTGTTCAGGACGATTGCGCCACCTTCACCGCAACTATAGTTTTTGGTTTCATGAAAGCTAAAGCAGCCTATATCGCCAATAGTTCCTAATGCCTGACCTTGATAATCTGAAAACAAACCATGGGCCGCATCTTCGATCACGAGTAGATTATATTTTTGCGCTAGCCTCATGATGATGTTCATATCACAGCTAATACCTGCGTAATGCACTGGAACTATGGCAACGGTTTTATCACTGATCGCTTGCTCTATCAGTTGCTCATTAATATTTTGCGTATCGGGCCGGATATCGACAAACACACACCGGCCGCCTCTGGAGACAAAGGCATTCGCCGTGGAGACAAAGGTATAACTGGGCATAATCACTTCATCGCCGGGCTTAATATTTGCCAGAATTGCCGCCATTTCGAGTGCGGCGGTACCAGAGGAAGTCAGTAATACTTTATTAGCGTTAAGCTCGGTTTCCAGTAGGGTTTGACAGCGCTTGCTAAATAAGCCATCGGCAGCAATTTGATCGGAATGAATAGCCTGTTCTATGTATTTGAGTTCATTGCCGGTTAAGGCGAATTGATTAAAAGGAATTTGGCGCATTAATTAAGAATAATTAAAAAGTAACAATAGTAAATATTGTAAAGTAAATTGCAGGTATTTACTTTTTTTGTTTTTTAATACTATCGTTTGCTTTATTCAGTCGTGTCATTCAATCGCTGGCAGTGAATCAGGCCTTTAGCGTTCTACCTGTTTCGGTCTGCAGGCGACTTATATGATTCGCGGTTAAAGAATACGGCTAATGGCCCCGTCTTCTGAAATACATTAAATGATAAGCGTGAGAGTAGTAAAATAATAAACAAAGCCTTGGTGCCTGTGTATAATTCAGTGTAAACATGAAAGAAGAGTCGGGTATCGCTATCAGTAGTAAAAAACCAGTTTTCTAGTCACTAAGAAGCGTGCGCGAAACAAGTTGAGCAACTGACTTGTCTTTTTATTCGTTTTTTGTGTTGCAGAAACAGTTACGTAGCTAGCTATGCTCCAGTTTCTACGCCTTGAATACGAATAAAAATCCTGCGCCAGATGCTCAACTTATTCCGCGCGCGTCCCTAACAAGATAAATAAGTCTGCAATATGGAAGAATTAACATTAATACAGAAAATTGTAGTCTGGGTGATCCCGGTTATCTTTGCTATTACTGTGCATGAAGTGGCGCACGGCAGGGTCGCCAAATATTATGGCGATAATACCGCCTGGATGCTGGGACGTTTAACTTTAAATCCGCTTAAACATATCGACCCTATTGGGACTATTCTAGTGCCAGGCTTAATGCTAGCCTTTACCGGCTTTGTTTTTGGTTGGGCAAAACCTGTTCCAGTTAATGTCAGAAATTTGCGTAATCCAAAGCATGATATGGCTATTGTTGCCTTAGCAGGCCCTATGGCCAATATGATTATGGCCACAGGGTGGGCCTTGTTTGCCAGATTGGGTGTGTTAATTAATAGCAATGAAGTCTCAATTCCTATGATTTACATGGGCATTGCAGGAATAATGATTAACCTGGTTTTGGGTTTGCTAAATTTATTGCCTATTCCACCTTTAGATGGCAGTCGTATTTTATCTTGGGCCTTACCGGGTCGCTGGGGGTATTATTACAATCGATTTGAACAATATGGCTTTTATCTGTTGGCACTGTTATTAATGACCAATAGCCTGGGCGTTATTTTAGGCTACCCATTAAGTATTGCTAAAGGCCTGTTTTTTACTTTAGCCGGATTGCAATAAGTTGAATATGGAAGCCGCTTCGGATAATGAAGCAGCTATTGCCATTGTTTCGGGTGAGCCGTTTCTGCAATTACCCGAAGATTTATATATTCCCCCGGAAGCGCTTAAAGTTTTTTTAGAAGCCTTTGAAGGACCTTTAGACCTGTTACTATATCTAATTAGAAAGCAAAATCTGGATATTGTAAATATACCCATCGCTCAGATTAGTAAACAATATATGCGCTATATTGATGTGATGAGTAATTTTCAACTGGAACTAGCGGCTGAATATTTGCTGATGGCGGCTTTGCTTGCAGAGATAAAATCACGTATGCTATTACCCAGGCAAGTGAATCCTGAAGAGGAAGAAGAGGATCCGCGAGCGGTTTTAGTGCGTCGTTTACAGGAATATGAGCGTATTAAAAAAGCGGCAGAAGATTTAGAGGAAATGCCGCGCATGGAGCGGGATATTTTTATTGCTACAGTAGATACCTCGACAGTCAATGTCCATAAATGTCAGCCTGAAGTTCAATTGCAAGATATTGTGCTCGCCTTACAAAGTGTATTGAAGCGTGTTGATCAATTAAGTCATCATATAATAACTAAAGAACCTTTATCTGTCCGTGAAAGAATGGCCCTCATTATGGGAAGACTCGAAGATACGAGTAGCTTCCTTTTTACACGACTCTTTACCCAGCAAGAAGGAAAAGCAGGGGTTGTTGTCACGTTTCTTGCCATTCTTGAACTCAGCAAAGGAGAACTTATCGAAATTCTCCAGGCAGAACCCTTCGGAGAACTCAGAGTCCGGGCTAAATCAGCAAATACCGCCTGATATCATTGAACAGCAGGTTTTGACCGAACTCGAGTTACCAGTCGATCTTCAGACAGAGCCTAAGCAAAAACCCAGGACTCCGCCCAAGCCGAAGTCAATAGAGCTTGCCGTAAAAAAAGAAAAGCTTAGGCAAACTGAACAGAAAGAGAAAATGACTGAGCTAGTTGCCAAAGTCGCTGCTTTGCAAGCAGAGCTGGATACAGTCTCTGAGCAATCGAAATTACAAGAAATCAATGCAGCTTCTGAGCGGTCGCGTTTGCAGACAGAGCTTAAAGCAGTGACTGAACAATCAAAATTATCAGAGCTTAACGTCGTTTCTGCCGCGGCGAGATTGCATGAAGACGAAGATCTTCCAGCGCCTGAGCTATCTAATTTGCAAGAAGAGCAAGAGATTATCCCCGAGCAGTCGAGTATTAACCCGCCTGCTCCGGTTGATGCGAATACTAAAGTTAAGCGCATTATTGAAGCGCTTTTATTTGCTGCCGAACAGCCGATGACAGTCAAGCAATTGCACGCGGTCTTTCCAGAGCTGGAAGCGCCTGAAAAGCAGGAAATTCAAAAAGCAATTGATGCCTTATGTGATGACTACCGGCAACAGGCAATTGGCTTGCATCAGGTTGCCAGTGGCTATCGCTTTCAGGTAAAAATGGATATGGCTCCTTGGGTAGCGCGGTTATTTGCCGAAAAACCACCCAAATATTCCAGAGCATTATTAGAAACTATTGCGATTATTGCCTACCAGCAACCTGTTACCCGGGGTGATATAGAAGAGATACGCGGTGTCAGTGTTAGCTCGCAGATGATCCGTACGTTACTGGAAAGAGAATGGGTTAAGGTCTTGGCGCATAAAGAAGTTCCCGGCAGGCCAGCTCTGTATGGCACGACCAGACAGTTTTTAGATTATTTTAATCTCCAGTCCCTGGATGCAATGCCGGCATTAGAAGAGTTACAGGCATTGGCTATAGAAGGTGAACTGGAAATATAAATATGTGGACCGATATACTTATGATCCTGTTGTTTACGGCGGGATTTTTATACTGGCAAAGTACCCAGAAAATAAAAGAAATTGCTCTGGCAGCAACAATACGACATTGCCAAAAGATGGAATTGCAAATGCTGGATGGCTACATCGCTTTTAATAAGCTTTCCTTGAAGCGCGATAGTAGAGGCAAGATACATATCGCCCGCGGCTATCAGTTTGAATTTTCCTCGACGGGTGCCGAACGCTATAACGGCCAGATACAAATGTTAGGTAGACGAGTGGAATTCATACGGCTAGAACCTTATCGAATTCAGGAGTAGTAGTGCCAATTATTTCATATTTTTTGGTATATACGTGCGTATGTACCACGACGACCATAAATCACCTCATATCCATGTTGAATACCAAGGCCATGAGGTGTTAATAGTGATAGATAGTGGTGATATTCTGGTTGTCTCGTTACCAGGAAAAGCACATAAAATAGTTTAGGAGTGGATGCAGGCACACCAAAGTGAGTTGCTGGATGATTTTCAGCGTGCAATCGCATTGGAGCCATTGCCGAGAACTCCTGGAGCAGGTAATGATTAAAATCACTCGAGCAGAATACCAACGCGATAAAGTCATTCAGTTGCACTTTTTTGATGGCAGCTGGGGAGATTATGATTTGTTGTGTTTAACTGAAAGGAAAGCTGAATTAAGCGCAATGTTACAAGATGATGCATTTTTTAAGCAGTTTTATCTGGAAATGGGAGCTCTTTGCTGGCGTAATGGCTTTGAACTTAGTTCTGGGAATATTCATCTGAAATTACAAGCTCAACATAAATTACATAGAAAAGTAAAAGTCGCTTAGGAAATATCTTCATGTTACGTTTAGTCAATATCAAACTCCCTCTAGAACAGACTGGCTCTGACCTACGCTCGGCTATTATTACAAAGCTGGAGATTAACGACAGTGAATTGCTGAGCTACACGGTTTATAAGCGTAGCTATGATGCACGCCACAAGAAAAATATCTTTTTTATTTACAGTCTTGATGTCGATACCAGTAAAAATACGCAGTTATTAGAGCAATTTTCTGAGGATACGCAAGTTAAAGCCAGGCCTGATGATCGCTATCAGTTTGTGGCGCAGGCGCCTGAAAATATTTCTGAGCGACCCTTGGTTATCGGCTTGGGGCCTTGTGGTTTGTTTGCCGGATTGATATTGGCACAGATGGGCTTTAAGCCGATTATTCTGGAACGGGGTAAAGAAGTGCGTGAGCGCACGGTAGATACTTTTGGCCTCTGGCGTAAAAGAAAGCTGAACAGCGAATCAAATGTGCAGTTTGGTGAAGGTGGGGCGGGGACGTTTTCTGATGGCAAGCTGTATACGCAGATAAAAGATCCACAACATCATGGACGTAAAGTCTTGGAAGAATTTGTTGCTGCTGGAGCGCCAGAGGAAATTCTATATCTGAGCAAGCCCCATATTGGTACGTTTAAGCTGGTCAGGATGGTCGAGAAAATGCGCCAGACCATAGAGTCTTTAGGTGGTGAAATTCGCTTTGAGCAACGTGTTGATGAACTATTAATTGAAAACCAGCGTGTGCAAGGCGTGATTTTAGCGAATGGGCAAAGCATCAGCAGTCAGCATATAGTCTTTGCAATCGGGCATAGTGCACGAGATACCTTTAAAATGCTGTATGAAAAAGGTGTTTATATTGAGGCGAAGCCCTTTTCTATAGGTTTTAGAATAGAGCACCCACAGTCATTAATTGACCAATGCCGCTTTGGTGATTATGCAGGCAATGAATTACTCGGTGCCGCAGACTATAAACTAGTACATCACTGTAAAAATGGTCGCTCAGTCTATAGCTTCTGTATGTGCCCCGGCGGTACAGTGGTTGCCGCGACTTCGGAAGCAGGGCATATAGTGACTAATGGTATGAGCCAATATTCGCGTAATGAGCGTAATGCCAATAGCGCGATTGTGGTTGGCATTGATCCCGAGCAGGATTATCCGGGGTATCCTCTGGCAGGGCTGGAGTTACAAGATCGATTAGAAAAACAGGCTTTTGTTTTAGGGGGAGGAAGCTATGATGCTCCCGCGCAATTAGTGGGTGATTTTATGGCGAATAAGCCTAGCAATGAACTCGGCAGTGTTCAGCCCTCTTATAAACCGGGTGTAAAATTAGGCAATTTAAGTCAGAGTCTACCCGACTATGCGATTTCTGCAATTCGTGAAGCTATCCCGGTATTTGATAAAAAAATCCGTGGATTTGCCATGCATGATGCTATCTTAACAGCAGTAGAGACGCGCACTTCATCACCCATACGCTTAAAGCGAGATCGTGATTTACTGCAAAGCATCAATACCCGTGGTCTTTATCCGGCAGGTGAGGGAGCGGGATATGCAGGAGGCATATTGTCTGCTGCCGTAGATGGCATTAAAGTTGCTGAAGCACTGGCATTAGATATGGTAAAAGGTATGGACAGCTGCTAAAGTGCTCAACTTTAAATTTATTTTGCCTGTTTGAATCTTTTGCTCGTTGTTAACCCTATTTTGACTTTAGTTGTGGATGGTTAATGGCATAACTTTTTTTATAATTCCTCCAAAAACTACAAAGATAACGGCTAGATTTTTTTTAACCTAGTGTGTTTTAATTTTCATCATATTTTATTAATTTTAGCCATTTCAGCTCAAGCAATCCCTCCTGTAACTAAATAGCCGTTATTCCAAATGCTTACTCAAAAGTCAGGTGTCCCTGACAGAAATGGGTTGCAACTTATTAAACATGGTTGAAGAGCTTTCTAAAATTCAAGAATCAGAATTGATTCACCCGTCCCTGATAAAAAGTACACCGAAGTACTTGAGGAAAGACAGTAATCTGCTAAAAAAAGGAGAGATTGGGAGTGCATTATTTTTAATGAAAGAATCGCGCGGATAACCCCGCCTACTATTCGAGCTGCTTTAATGCGCAATAATGACTGAAAAGTCCACTGAGTAGCTTTATCAGTGCGCTTGTTACCATATTAGCTCCGGATCACCTATGTTTTTTATTCCCTATGAAACCTGCGGGTATTATTAAGCCTCTGTCTTTTAGTAAATATCAAAGAGCGTAGATTTAAGTGGTTTTTTATTCTTAAGTGTTATAAGAACTTGAAAGAAAAGTTTAAATTTAATATAATGCACGGCTAACTTAAAATCTTAATAAAAGATACGAATATGAAAACATTTAGCGCAAAACCAGCTGAAGTGAAGCGCGATTGGTATGTGGTCGATGCAGAGGGAAAGACGCTTGGACGTCTGGCTACCGAAATTGCACGACGCCTTCGCGGTAAGCATAAGCCAGAATATACATCTCATGTAGACACAGGTGATTATATTATCGTCATTAATGCCGAGAAAATTGGCGTGACAGGTAATAAAGAAAAAGACAAAATGTACTACCACCACACAGGTTACATTGGTAACTTGAAAAGTGTTAGTTTAGGTAAATTAAGACAAACTTTTCCTGATCGTATTATCAATAAAGCAGTTCAGGGAATGTTGCCAAGAAACCCTCTGGGTCGTGCAATGTTTAAAAAGTTAAAAGTGTATGCGGGCCCTGAACATGGTCATCAAGCTCAACAACCTAAAGTTTTAGAACTTTAGGCAACTAACAGGTTAAAATCATGGCAGAAACTCAATATTACGGAACAGGACGACGCAAAAGTGCAATTGCACGTGTTTATGCAAAATCAGGTTCTGGACAAATTACAGTTAACGATAAAGCAATTGACGTTTATTTTGGTCGTAAAACTGATGAAATGGTTGCTCGTTCGCCGCTAGAATTAGTAGAATTAGCTGATAAATTTGATATCAATGTTACGGTTAAAGGCAGCGGCCCTTCTGGGCAGGCTGGAGCTATCCGTCACGGCATTACGCGTGCTTTAATGGTGTACGATGAAACATTGCGTCCTGAGTTAAGAAAAGCAGGCTTTGTTACTCGCGATTCACGTTGCGTAGAACGTAAGAAAGTCGGTTTACACAAAGCGAGAAAGCGTCCTCAGTACTCAAAGCGTTAATCGTTTATCGGTATGCACCGTTTATTATCGACTTGTTGATAATAAACGGCGTATCAATCGATCAGCAAAAAAGGGCTGTAATTATTTAATTACAGCCCTTTTTTTATGGGAATTTCCGAGGGCGACCTAACTAACATCAGCACATAGACTGAACATTAGTATATAAATAACTTTACCGCTAAGCGGTAAGTATTTATACTGATCTCATAAAAAAATCATTTGCTGATTCGGATACTGAGTCGCTATTTGGTGGTCAGTGCTTTGGCGTGTTCAGGGCATTTAGGAAAATTGCAGAACGCAAACTTCAGTAATTGGATTTTGCCGACACGATTGATTTCTTGCGCAGTCCACCAGGAAACTGTTTAGAAAAGTTAGCGGGTAACAGAAAAGGGCAGTTTAGTATTCACATCAACCGTCGATACCGGGTTTGTTTTACCTGGAAAGATTCTCATGCTTATGACGTTGAAATAGTTGATTACTACTAAGGTGACGACTTATGCCAAAAAATAATATGCGCCCTATCCACCCAGGAGAAATTCTAAAAGAAGATTATCTAGTCTCTTTGGAATTGACCCCCAATGCACTCGCGAAAGCGTTGCATGTTCCTGCGTCACGTATTAATGATATTGTACTGGAACGCAGGGCAATCACACCAGACACTGCATTACGTCTTGCGCGGTACTTTGGCAACGATGCCCAGTCTTGGATAAATTTGCAATCAGCGTATGATTTGAAAATGGCCATTCAAAAGCATGGAGAAGAGATTAATAAGTCTATTTCACCGCTAGCTACTTAGATGCAAGGTTAGTAATTTTTATTATTTCGAATTGAAGTAGATACAGAAAGCGATATTTTAGTTTTGCATTAGGTGTATGACTCGCCTGTATCCCCCCTAAAACAAGCTCCTATAAGAGACGCATTTATGGTAGACACTGAATTTAGAAGCCGCGACAGAGCAGTAGATTCTTTAAAAGTACCTCCACATTCAATTCAGGCTGAGCAATCTGTATTGGGGGGCTTAATGCTGGACAATGAACGCTGGGATACGGTTGCCGATAAAGTCAGTGAGGTTGATTTTTATCGCAAAGATCACCGCCTTATTTTTCAGACTATTTCGGGTCTGGCCGAAAAACAAATTCCGTTTGATGTGGTCACGATTTCTGAATCGCTGGGAAAAATTAACGAACTTGAAGATGCGGGTGGTCTGGCTTATTTAAGTGTGTTGGCAAAAGATACGCCAAGCGCAGCAAATATCGTTGCTTATGCCAATATCGTGCGCGATCGCTCGGTATTAAGGCAGTTAATTCATGTGGGGACAGATATATCTGAATCCGCCTTTAACCCTGAGGGCCGGTCGACTAGCGATTTACTGGAAGGGGCAGAAAAGAACGTTTTTGAAATTGCCGAGCAGCGTCAAAAAGGGCAGTCGGGATTTATACCGATCAAGGATTTGCTGGGTACGGCGGTTGAAAAAATAGAAACCCTGTTTGAACAAGAAGGAAATATTACCGGAGCCGGAACAGGTTTTACCGATCTGGATGAAATGACATCGGGTCTGCAAGCGGGTGATTTAATTATTGTTGCCGGACGACCCTCGATGGGTAAAACCACGATAGCCATGAATATGGCAGAAAATGTTGCGGTAGGAAGTGGTTTGCCGGTTGCTGTCTTTAGCATGGAGATGCCGGGAGATTCACTGGCAATGCGTATGATGTCATCACTAGGGCGCATCGATCAGCATAAAGTAAGAACTGGTAAGCTCGATGATGATGAATGGCCGCGCCTTACTTCAGCCATTAACTTATTAGCCGAAACCAAGCTGTTTATTGATGACACTCCTGCCTTGACGCCAAATGAAGTACGCTCACGAGCAAGGCGCTTGACCCGTGATCATGGGCAGCTAGGCTTAATCGTACTGGACTATTTACAATTGATGCAGTCGCCCTCGAGTGGCGAAAGCCGGGTTGCGCAGATTTCGGATATATCGCGTGGCTTAAAAACATTGGCCAAGGAAATGAATGTACCAGTGGTTGCCTTATCCCAGTTAAATCGTAATCTGGAGCAGCGGCCTAATAAGCGTCCTGTTATGTCTGATTTACGTGAATCTGGAAGTATTGAGCAGGATGCCGATGTCATTATGTTCGTTTACCGGGATGAAGTGTATAACGAAGATAGCCCGGATAAAGGCATGGCGGAATTGATTATTGGTAAACAACGGAATGGACCGATTGGTACGGTACGCTTAACCTTTTTGGGTAAATACACGCGCTTTGAAAATTACGCTCATGATCCTTATACCGATGGAGATTATGAGTGATACCCGCAGCCGCATATGTTGAACTAGATATCAATGCCTTGCGGCACAATGTAGGTCGAGTAAAAGAGTTAGCTCCGAAATCAAAGATCATCGCAGTAATCAAAGCAAATGCTTATGGCCATGGTTTGGAGCTGGTAGCCAGCAATCTGGCGGCACAGGTTGACGCTTTCGCGGTGGCACGTATTGATGAAGCGCTGCGCTTACGAGCGGCGAATATACAAGGAAGAATTCTAGTATTACAGGGATTTTCCGGGCCTGATGAGCTGCTGTTAATGCAACATAATCAACTGGAAGCAGTTATACACAGCGAGCAGCAGGTTGATTTGCTAGAGACTGAAAACTTACCCGCTGGGTTACCTGTGTGGATCAAAATAGATACCGGAATGAACCGCCTGGGCTTTCGGCCTGAGCAGTTTTCTGATGTGCTACAACGATTACTGCAATGCAGGAATGTTCAAGCTGAAATCAACTTTATGACTCATTTTGCCAATGCGGATGATCTGCAGGATGATAAAACGACGCGGCAATTACAACTATTTAACGCAACGACCAAAGGCTGTGCCGGCCTTAGAAGTAGCGCCAATTCAGCAGCAATTATCGCCTGGCCAGCGACGCACCAGGACTGGGTGAGACCTGGTTTGATGCTATACGGTGCATCGCCACTATTAAATCAGAGCGCAAGGCAACTTGAACTCTTAGTGGTAATGAACTTCTATTCGCGGATTGTTGTGATTAAACAAGTTAAAAAGGGCGAGGCAGTTGGATATGGCGGTAGCTGGGTGGCGACTAAAGATATTCTGCTTGGTGTGATATCCATAGGTTATGGTGATGGTTATCCACGTTATGCAAAACCAGGCACGCCAGTATTAATCAATAAGCAACGCGTGCCTCTGGTAGGTCGTGTGTCTATGGATATGATCACTGTTGATTTAACGGGACATACAGACATCAAGACAGGAGATCAGGTGTTGTTATGGGGTGCTGGATTGCCAGTAGAGGAAATTGCAGGCTATGCAGATACGATTCCTTATACCTTGCTTTGTGGTATTACCCGTCGAGTGCAGGTGATCGTTAAAAAGTAGTTGAATCCAAGGTTTTATATCAACCATGTATGAAATAAGTTCGAAAACTAACGGGTCTTTTTATCCGTCTTCTGCGTTGTCGAAACAGTTGAGTAGGTTGCTATATACTTTTTTCAACGCCTTGAATACGAATAAAAATCTTATGCCAATTGCCGAGCTTATTCCGTGCCCCGTTCCTGACGCAAAATCAATTAGGCGGCACAGACTGATAATAGGATTTTGAAAAAAAACATGCAGATGATCATCCTAATACTGAAAAAAATTATTTTAATAGTTCCAGCTATTTTGATTTATGGCTGTGCAGTTAACCCTGTGACGGGCAATCGTGAAGTAGTCTTTATGTCGATTGAAGGTGAAAAGGAACTTGGGGCAGAAAATGCCAAACAAGTAGAAGAGAAAATGGGCCTGGTGGATGATCCCAATCTAGTTAGTTACATACAATCGATTGGTCAGCGCCTGGCGAAGTACTCGCCATACCGGGACGTGACTTATCAATTTCAGGTTGTTGATATGGACATGCCCAATGCGTTTGCACTGCCTGGCGGGTATGTTTATGTCAGTCGCGGCCTGCTGGTATTGGTTAATTCGGAAGATGAGCTGGCTGGTGTCATCGGTCATGAAATTGGACATGTTGCTGCGCGTCATTCTGTACAACGTTTAACCCGCGCCGCGCCGATAGGGTTGGTGACAGGTGTTACTTCTGCGGTCGTTGGGATCGTCAGTTCCTCTCTTGCCAACGCCGTGTCTGGTACGGGAACGGTGCTTAACTCTGTAATTCTTGCTCCCTATAGCCGAGAACAGGAAAATGATGCTGATGCCATAGGGCAGAAAATGGCGATTAAAGCGGGCTGGAACCCTGAAGGAATCACCCGTTTTCTAAGTACTTTGGATCGCGAAATGATCAGGCAGGGGGAAGAAAGCGGTATTTCTTTTCTGGCGACCCACCCGTTCACTCCGCATCGTGTAAAAGCCACAGCAATAAGAGCCGGTGAGTTAAATGCAGAAAATAGCTCAACTCTACCAGTTAGCGCCCAGGCAAAAAAACACCAGGATTTTCTAGATAAACTGAACGGCTTAATCGTCGGGATTGATGCCAGACAAGGCGTCTTTCTAGGGCAGGAGTTCCTACACCCGACAATGGATTTTGGCCTTGTATTTCCCGAAGATTGGAAAACGACTAACCAGTCACAATATGTTGCTGCTGTATCAAAACAAGAAAATGCACTGATATTATTGCAACTCCAGAGTGAGGGAGACGACCCGGTTGAAGCGGCCCATGAATTTCTCAATGAAGCGAAGCTGGAAAATAAGACGGTGACTAAACTGAGAATCGGTGGACTTCCTGCTAGCCAAGCCAGTGTGAATAGTTATAAACAAGAGTCAACGGTTAGCTGGATTGCCTATGATAATCAAATATTTCGATTGACTTCAATGATTACAAATTCAGGCGTAAAGTATCGAGATGCTATTAATAAAACAATCTCAAGTTTTCATCAGTTAACGGCAAAACAAAAGACTAAAATTCAGCAGCAAAGATTGCGTATTTTCTCGGCCAGAGCAGGGGAAAACTTGCCTGCATTATTGAAAAGGGTGGGTAGTGACTGGGATGAAGAAAGTTGTGCAATAGCCAATAATCTGCAATTAGGCGCTGTCCTTAAAAAAGGACAGCTTATTAAAGTGGTAAATTCTGAGCCATTTGAATAGATTCTATTGAGTATGCAAATGATTTTTTCTAAAAATATTCGGAATAACAGTCGTTTTTAAATATTAAAAACACCATAGCAATTATGTTGTAAATTATTATGATGTTCTAGAAAAATACACGGGTTCTTAGATTTGGTTAGAGTATAGTTTGAATATGAAAGTTTATGAAATGCTTCGTAAGCTACAAAGTGATGGGTGGTATTTACCACGCCACTCGTGGAACCCTCCGTCAATTTAAACTGGGCGAGTTATAGTCCCTGGCAAGCCTGGCGATGAATTAGCTCCTAGAGCATTGAATAGCATTTATAAGCAAGCAGGTTGGAGGTGAATATAATATGAAATATACCGTTGTTATTGAAAAGACCTAATCAAATTTCTCGGCTTTTGTTTCTGATCTTCCGGGATGTGCTGCAACAGGAGTAACGATTGAGGAGGGTGAAGAACAGATGCGAGAGGCAATTGAGTTTCATATTGATGGTATGTGACAAGATGGTGAGGATATTCCGCAGCCAAACTAGAAACCTGAATTACAAAATTTATTTTTCGGCCCTCTCTATTAGCAAACGCTGATCGTTAATCAGTATTTGTTTATTGCGTGTTAATCGCTCCTGCTTGGCGCGTAGGATATAGCCACTTAAGCCGCTGCCTGACGCGACCAGGAACATAACACCGACGGTCACTAGTTGGCTGAAGATCATAATGCCACCTGCGCCGACAGCGGTAGCAAATGCAGCGCCTACCTTGAAATTTGCTTTGGCATGGGCTTTGCGGGTTTCTTGTTTGATTTTCTCATAACTTGCAACCATAATATTACTTTTCTCCCGTTCGGTATCTAGTAGTATTCTCTCGCGCTCACGGGCATGCATATCCTGCATTTGTGATTTTTCTTTTATGGCACTGGCCTTTTCTTCGCCTGCTTCTCTTAGGAAGTTTTCCCTATCCTGTGCGTGTTGTTTGCGTAGTGCTGTTTGCTGGTCATGGAAAATATTACGCGCAATGGATGAAAACCAGAATGCTGTCAGAATAGCACTAAAAAATGCGATTATGCCAATCACAATAACCAGTTGAAAATCCTGTGACCAATTAAGTGCCATCACTACCAGAGCGCCAGTGACTAGTTGTATCAAGATAATGCCGGGTAAAAATTTAAACATAATATTTATTATTTATCCACATCGGATAACTTGTGTTTCACCATGAAGATAATGAAGGAAAGAGAAAAAACTGTTTATTGCATAAGGGTAATCGAAGTTCATAATACATCAATAATATCTTCAGGTACTGCCTGCTTTTCATGGTGAAGCACAAATGACATTGTATACTTATTTAAATAAAACTTTCATCCACAAGCTCTATCCAGTGTTTAACCGGAACGCTGGTCTGTCTCTGCAAGTGTAATTGACAGCCTATATTAGCGCTAACTATTAGTTCAGGCTGATGTTTTTGCAGTGCGCTGAGCTTATTAGTTAATAGTTTTTGTGCTAGTTCAGGCTGTAATATGGAATAGGTACCGGCAGAGCCACAGCATAAGTGTGCATCATCAACTGGGCTAAGATTAAAGCCGCAGCGAGTAAGGATAGACTCGACCATGCCATCGAGTTTCTGGGCGTGTTGCAAAGTGCAGGGGCTTTGGAATGCAATATTGCGCATAGATGGTTTAATGCGGGTTAGGGGTAATTCTTCTGCTGCTAGAATTTCACTGATATCTTTAGCGAGTTCACTGACTTTTCTAGCTTTATCGGCATAGTGGGCATCCTGTTTTAGCAAATAGCCATATTCTTTGATTATAGCGCCACAGCCGCTGGCAGTAATAACAATAGCCGATACGCCTTGCTCGATATAAGGCCACCAGGCATCAATATTACGGCGCATAAAATCCAGTGCTTCCAGCTCTGCGGATAAATGTTGGCTTACAGCGCCGCAGCAACCTGCTTGGGCAGGTGTAATAAGCTCTATGCCGAGTTTATGTAAAATATTCGCAGTGGCGCTATTGGTATTAGGAGTAGCTACAGACTGCACGCAACCTTGGAAGATCAGCATTTTCGGTACTTGAGTTGGTTTTGTCAGGCTATAATCAGGCAGTGATCTGCTTACTTGCCTGTCAGGAATATGTTGTTTTAATTTGCAGGGAAGTAAAGGCTTAAATAACTGCCCGGTTTTTACTAACAGCGCAAATCGCTGTGGAAAGGGGAGCAACTTGCGTAGTGTATAACGCATGAGTCGAGATAATGCCGGGCGAGTAGCCTGGTCATTCATCAATTGACGGCCTATATCGACTAGACGGCCATACTGCACTCCTGAAGGGCAGGTAGTTTCACAGGCTCGGCAACTAAGACAGCGGTCTAGATGGGTCTGAGTTTTGTTGCTAACCGCCTGACCTTCAAGTATCTGTTTTATTAAATAGATACGGCCTCTCGGGCTATCTCGTTCATCACCTAATAATTGATAGGTGGGGCAGGTCGCGTTACAGAATCCGCAGTGCACGCAGGAGCGGATAATATTATCGGCTTCCTTGCCAGTTGCTGTGTTTAAAAAATGTTTTGTTGTTTGGGTTTGCATAAAATGGCTCTTCTAAATTTCGAGTGGGTAAAATAAATTAAGTTACCCAAAGGTTTATTATGGAAATCCTAATATGAAACAAAGAACTCATAAAATGAGGTTAGCTAAGGCAATCTTATCTGAGGGCTTTAAAATTCAGCATACATACGGCCGATATTAAAAATACCGTGCGGGTCGAACGCCTGTTTTAAGCGACGGTGTAGGGCTAATAAAGGGGCGGGTAATGCCTGGAAGACAGCGTCACGTTGAGCGTTACTACAATACAGTGTTGTGTGGCCATTTAATAGTAGGTCATTGCAGCGAATTTCTTGCGATGATAAGTCGCTTTTAAGCCAGCGCAAAGCACCACCCCATTCATATAGCATGTCTCCTGTCAGAGATAAAGCAGGCGTGTTAGATGCTAATGAAAAACGCCATAAAGCATGCTGACTTTGAAAAAAAGGGTGGGTTTGATTGCATATTGATCGCCAGAATTCATGCGCATTATTTAACTGCTCACCGCCTATAAGCTGGCCAGCATTATTAATCGCTTTTTCTATACCGGATAGGCGAATATAAAGCCTATTCTGATAAAAACAACTGGCGCTAATGGGCAGGGGAAGCCCAGACCACTGATGTAGTTTTGCCAGAGCTTCAGTAATAGTAATAGATTGCACCAAGGTGATCTCAGCTTCTGGCATAGGCACGACCTTGATCGATGCGTCCATGATGACACCTAAGGTACCTAGGGCGCCAGTCATTAAGCGGGAGACATCATAGCCGGCAACGTTTTTCATGACTTCACCGCCGAATGATAATAATTCAGCCTTGCCATTAATTATGGTTGTGCCTAATACATAATCTCGGGCAGCGCCCGTATAGGGCCGACGTGGGCCGGAAAAGTTACCTGCTAAGGTGCCGCCTAACGTTGTTTTCTCATTATAGACAGGCGGTTCAAATGCCAGCATTTGCCGGTTTTCTGCCAGCGCTTGTTGAATGTCTTTTAACGGCGTGCCTGCTCGCGCTTTTATTACTAATTCTGTGGGTTCGTAACTGATAATCCCCTGGTGTTGTGCAAGACTTAATACACTATCTGCACTGACTTTGCGGCCATAAAAATCTTTTGATCCACCTGCTTTAATGGTTAAACTATTACCCGTAGAGATAGCTTGCAGGACTTTGGCTTGCAATTGCTGGCTGATATCGTTATCTATAACAGACATTAAAAGCGTTCCAGTTCCGGGTGAGTGAGCTTGCCCTGATGTACATGCATGGCACCAAATTCGGCGCAGCGGTGTAAACTCGGCACTGCTTTGCCTGGATTTAACAAGGCTTTGGGGTCGAATGCTGCCTTTATTGCATGAAACTGAGCTAGCTCGATTGTCTCAAATTGCACACACATCTGGTTTAATTTCTCCATACCGACGCCATGTTCGCCGGTTATGGTGCCACCTACAGCAATACACAACTCTAGGATTTGAGCACCAAATTCTTCGGCACGTTTCAGCTCGCCGGGAATATTGGCGTCATAAAGTATTAAGGGGTGTAAATTGCCATCGCCCGCATGAAAAACATTGGCTATGGCAAGGCCATTTTGTTGCGACATTTCTGCCATCGTCTGTAAAACTCGAGCCAGGTTTTTCCGGGGGATGGTGCCATCCATGCAGTAATAATCGGGAGAGATACGACCGACGGCAGGGAACGCAGCCTTGCGACCTTTCCAGAAAGTGAGGCCTTGTTGTGCATCTTTTGCGGTGCGAACTTCAGTGGCTCCACTGTTATTTAAGAGTTCGCGTACTGCATCGGTATGCGTGGCAACTTCTATTTCGCTGCCGTCTAGTTCGCATAATAAAATAGCGGCGGCATCGACTGGATAACCGGCATGGACAAAATCTTCTACCGCTTGAACAGCCAATTTATCCATCATTTCCAGGCCAGCAGGAATAATGCCTGCGGAAATGATATCGGCAACGGCTGTTCCTGCTTTGCTGATATCATCAAATGCAGCTAATAAGGTTTGCGCGCATTCTGGCTTGGGGAGAAGTTTGACGGTCACTTCGACAATAACTCCTAGCATGCCTTCGGAGCCGGTCATTAAGGCGAGTAAATCATAACCAGGGCAGTCTAGCCCAGTACTGCCTATAGTAATTAGGTCGCCTGCTATGCTTATGATTTTTATTTGCTGAATATTATGTACCGTTAAGCCATATTTTAAGCAATGTACGCCGCCAGAATTTTCCGCGACATTACCGCCGATAGTGCAGGCAATTTGTGAAGAGGGGTCAGGTGCATAAAATAAATCAAATTGAGCCACCGCTTGTGAAATAGCCAGGTTTCGTACGCCAGGCTGAACTCTAGCCGTGCGTAATTCGCTATTGATAGCAATGATGCTATTTAATTTTGCAAGCGAAAGTAACAGCCCATTCTCATTAGGTAATGCGCCGCCAGACAGTCCTGTTCCAGCCCCTCTGGCGACGATGGGCAGGTTTATTTTATGACAGAGGCGTAATATGCTTTGTACTTGCTCGGTTGTATCAGGCAAGACAACAATTAAAGGCATTTGTCGATAAGCCGAGAGCGCGTCACATTCATAAGGTCTAAGATCCTCTGGTTGCGATAAGATAGCATCAGCGGGCAGAACATCTTGTAGTTGTTGAATTAATTGCTGGCGATTTACGCCTTCAATTGAAGTATGGCTCATAAGTAGGCGAAAAGTTCAGGGTAGAGTGCATTTTTATTTATTATAAAGACTGTCAGCAGTTAAGCTTTAATTATTTGTGAATGATCTCTGGCTTAAGCCTTTCATGGTCTGATATTTCTGGCTTACAAAGCTTTAAGTGCTTATGGTATTAATGCCCTGATCGGTGTGAGGGTTTCAGATTAAGCATATATCTGTCTAAATTATAAATTATTTCTGGTAAAATGCGCGGAATTCTCATATAGTACGCACAGCTACAGATTTTGTAATTGGCAGTAATGGTTGTTCCCTCCGTGTTACCCCCTTCTGATTTTCCGTTTCACTAGCTGTACGCAAATCCCTATTTGTTTAATTTAATTCAGGTGTAATTTACATGGCTACAGGTACTGTAAAGTGGTTCAACGAGGCTAAAGGTTTTGGTTTTATTTCTCAGGATGGAGGCGGTGATGATGTATTCGTACATTTCAGTGCTATTCAAGGTGATGGTTTTAAAACATTAAATGAAGGCCAGCCAGTTAATTATGAAGTAGAAGATGGTCCAAAAGGCCCTCAGGCTACGAGTGTTACGGCTGCCTAAAGCATCGCGCTTTAGAACAGCAAAGACCCCGCTCAGGCGGGGTTCTTTTTTTGTGGATTGTTATACATGGCCACTTTGAAATACTCCTAAAGGGAAAACAGAATTGAAAAAACTATTTATTGGAAATTTGCCTGCCAGCACAAGTGAACCAGAGCTTGAAGCTTTGTTTTCTGAATTCGGAAAGGTGCGCTCTCTTAAGCTTATCACGGATGTTTTTTCCGGTCAGTGTAAAGGTTTTGGCTTTATCGAAATGGAAGGTCATGAGGCTCGTGCAGCAATAAGCGGCTTAGACGGTAAAGATTTTAATGGTAAGCCCTTGCGAGTTGGGTTCGAGACTGCTAAAGCAGGGCGTCGCGGCCGTTAAGTCATTGATCTGTTGATTAGCCCTGGACACTCAATTCCCACTTTGCCTGATTGGCAATACCAGGAATCTTCGGATGTGTATGGGGCGTAATCAATAAAGTCCAGAAATCTCAATTTTACTGTTGTGCTTTTTTCTAGCGCACTACATTAATTTTAATAGCTCCTCTAGAATTGTGCCGTTACTGGCCAGGATTTGTTTAGGAAAGACACCCTTGTTGCCTTTAAAATCCGTCACCGTTCCCCCTGCTTCCAGAACTATTAGCGCACCTGCCGCAATATCATACAGGTTTAATTCCTGTTCCCAGAAAGCATCAACCTGACCATCAGCGACCAGACACAAGTCCATGGCGGCAGAGCCAAAGCGGCGTTGTCCTGTTGTCTTTTGGGCAATGCGGCAGAAACGATCCAGGTTATTTTCTTCCAGATATGAGCGTAAGCAGGCAAACCCCGTAGCAATCATGGAGTTGCCTAGATCAGTTTCATTAGATACGCCGATTTTCTGGCCATTTTTAAATGCACCCTGATCTTTTTTAGCGCAGTAATAATCATTGAGTGCTGGCGCGTAAACTGCGCCGAAAATAAGCTCACCATCAATTTCCAGCGCGACACTGATAGACCAGAAGTATTGCCCCTTGGCAAAAGAGTGAGTGCCATCGATAGGGTCAACAATCCAGCGTTGAGCTTGATTTTCGCTTTGTCCGCTTTCTTCTCCCCAAAAGCCATATTCAGGAAATTGCCCGGTAAGTGCCTGTTTAAGGAATTTTTCTACTGCAATATCGGCTGCAGTCACAAAATCACGCGGGCTTTTTTGCGAAACTTCCAGGTTCTGTAAATCATTAAATTGATTTAAGGCGATATCTCCGGCTTCGCGGATGATGGTTTCTAGCGTGTTTAATGATACAGGCATGGATGGGTGCTCATGTAATTATTAATAAAGTTAGAGGGTCGTTCGCTATTGGTATCGGCAAGTAAAGCTTT
>LWDU01040398.1_pt1 | contig 23688 bp, 24 predicted proteins | sample 727161 | NCBI WGS metagenome assembly LWDU01 (sample SAMN04566230, study PRJNA314399) | hydrothermal vent metagenome | isolation source: deep sea hydrothermal plume seawater | place: Mexico: Gulf of California, Guaymas Basin | collected 2004-07-11
CGAGGACGACCCCACAGCGAAACGATTCTTCTTTTTCGAAGTCGATGCCACAATCATTAACCGCGTCCACGCAAGCCACGACAGCGAATTGCGTGAATCGATCGATTCGTTTTCCCTCTTTGTGATCGATGTACTCGCTGGGATCCCAGTTCTGTACGTCCCCACCGAATTTCACTTTGAAATCCGTGGTATCGAGAATCGAAAGCGAATGGATGCCACTCTCGCCAAGCAGTAGCCGATTCCAAAGATCGTCTACCTGGCACGAGAGCGGGGTGACGACACCTACACCCGTAACGACAACACGCCGAGTCATGCGAGATAATCCAGGCTGGCAGAGTGAAACTATTGTTGCTGCTCGATAAAGTCGATCGCTTGACCGACCGTCTGGAGTTTCTCCGCCGCATCGTCGGGGATCTCCAGATCGAATTCCTCCTCGAGCTCCATGACCAATTCGACTTGGTCGAGCGAGTCGGCACCGAGATCATTGACGAAATTGCTTTCGCGTGTGATTTTGTCTTTTTCAACGCCGAGTTGATCGGCTACGATTTCTGCTACTCGTTCTTCGACGGAGGCCACGGTGCTTCGTCCTTCGGTAAGTTTGTTTCCTCGAATAGCCTGAGTTCACACCCCTCATTGAGGATGTTCACGCTCAGGATAGGTCAACCAATCCAACAAGATAGAGGATTTCAATAAAACAGGTCAAGATCACGAGGGCGGCCTTCGCCCCCGAAACGTCTACTTTCAAGCCATCATTTTGTTTTTGGGAGACTAGGCGGTCATGCCTCCATCCACGGTCAGCACGTGTCCAGTGATGTAGGACGCGGCGGAACTAGCTAGGAAAAGCACCGCAGCTGCCACATCTTCGGGCGTTCCAAGCCGATTGGCAGGCACGTTCTTTTTTACCTCCGAAATAATAGCGTCTCCCAGCACTTTGGTCATCTCGCTCTCAATAAAACCGGGTGCGACGGCATTAATGGTCACTTTTCGCTTGGCCAACTCGCGGCTGAGGCTACGGGTCATGCCGATCATTCCCGCCTTTGACGCGGAATAGTTGGTTTGCCCCTTGTTGCCAACCAGTCCCGAGACGCTGGTCATGTTGATAATCCGTCCGTAGCGAGATTGCATCATCAGAATCGATGCGGCTCTGGCGAACAAGAATGTGCCGCGCAGATTAGTGTTGATCACCGCATCCCAGTCCGCGTCGCTCATTCGAACCATCAGGCCGTCTTTGGTGATTCCCGCGTTGTTCACCAAGATATGAAGCTGGCCCCATTTTTCGATCACAGCGTCGATGGTCGCCTGCACGCTGGTTCCATCGCATACGTCGCAAGTAAACGCGGCGGCTTCACCGCCTTCGGCCTCAATTTCCTGCACGACCTCGGCCAACTTGTCCACCGATCGGGCGATGCAGGCGACCTTGGCACCATTGCGAGCCAACTCGATGGCACATGCTTTTCCGATGCCCTGCGAGGCGCCGGTCACAATGGCAATTTGGTCACTCAGGTCCGTTTGCAATCCCGAGCCCTTACGTTCTGTCATTTTTTTCGTCCGGTTTGGTTGTGGAACCCATCGACATTTGGATAGGCGTCCCGGTCAATTCGGCTAACAGGGCACTTTTTGGCAGGCGGTCTTACGGTGAATCCGCTTCATGAGGCCGGTCAGCACGCGTCCAGGCCCCAATTCGTAAAAGTCATCGTATTCCTGAGCTAGCAAACCCCGCATCGAGTCCTCCCAAAGGACAGGGCAGACCACCTGTTGGATAAGCAGGCTTCGCAATTCATCGGGATCGTCATGAGGCTGAGCGTCAACATTGCTAATCACCGGAATTCGAGGGGTTCTGATCTCTGCGTCGTCGAGAGCCTCCCGCAATTCATCCAGTGCCGAGTCCATGATCGACGTATGGAACGCGCCTGCCACAGCCAATGGGATGACTTTCATTGCCCCAGCTGCCACGGCTTCCTCCGCCAACCTCTGGCACGCCTCGGTGTCACCGGACACCACCGTATTGCCCGGACAAAGGAAATTGGCGATTTGCAACACTTCGCCCTCGTTGCGTTGTTGGTCGCACAGGTCGGCCAAGGCAGCTGGCTCGAGACCAAGTACGCTCACCATTCCGCTGGGACGCGTATCGGCTGCCCGTTGCATTGCCTCTCCACGTCGCTGCACGACTCGAAGCCCCGTTTCCATATCGAGACCGCCCGCAAAGACCATCGCGGTGTACTCGCCCAAGCTAAGCCCAGCACTCGCCTGGCAACGCTCGACGACATCTGGTGACGTCGCGCGTAGCGACTCGAGAGCCGCCAAGCCACAGACGAACAGAGCCGGTTGGCTGAAGACCGTTGAGTTCAGTTTCTCGGCGGGGCCACTAAAGCACATTTCGGCAAGATCGTAACCGAGAATCCCTTTGGCCATTTCGAACAGATCTCGGACCACCGGTAGACGTTCCACCAGCTCGCTGGCCATTCCGACCGTCTGAGCCCCCTGACCGGGAAACAGAAATGCTGTCTTCGTCACCTTTCAACGTTCCTCCAACATGAGGTCACTGCGGGCTCTGGTCGCCGGAAACAACTCACTTGCCGATAACTTGGCACTTTGCTCGCTGGCGTTCCTCACGCTGAACGTCGACCCCCGTCGATTGTCCGCGGCCCTGGGCTGGCCAATGCCTACGCTGCGGGCTCGCGACCGGTTCGGCCGAAATGGGGCTCGACCCCTCTCGCGTTTCTAGCTGCCCGACTTCGGTTCTACGACCATGCGACCCATGTAGCTGCCGCAAACTGGGCAGATCGTGTGTGTAGGAATCGTCGCATTACATTTCGGGCAATAGCCCAATTGGCGAGGCTTAAGGGCGTCGTGGGCCCGCCGTTTGCCGGTGCGAGAATTGGAGTGTTTTCGTTTAGGGACCGCCATTTGCCTGGCCTCAAGAGTATCGAAGAATGTGCTGGTTTATTGATCGAATGGGTTGAATCTGGTCTCCCACCCGCTCTTCGCCAGTCGGGACCAAGCAGCTAATCGTAAAGTTCACCTGTTAGTGTGTCAACGGCTACCGTGGCGCTGGCGGAACGTTGGGTTTGCGAGAAATAGGTAAGACAGGGCAAGTTTTTTCGCGTGCCGAGTCAATTACTGAGCCGAACGTAGCTCCCGACTCCATGGTCGCGAAAAAGTGGCGGGACCAGAAGGCGACTTCGAGTCAGACCGACTCGACATGCGGTTCTGATCGGTCATCTCCGCCTTCCTCTTCTTTTTCGCCCACGATGTTCTCCGTCGAGGGCACGGTAGGGCCGAATAGGCCGTCGACGAAGTCGTTCACGTTGAATACAGCGAGGTCGGTTGGTTGTTCCCCATTTTACGAATGGGAATAATGACACCACCCTTGGCCGTTCCGTCCAATTTCGCCAACACGATTCCCGTACAAGCGGCCGCTTCGCTGAAACCGCTTGCCTGGCTAATCCCGTTTTGCCCGGCCGTTGCGTCGAGCACCAACAGGACCTCATGGGGGCCGCCGGGAATGACCTTGCTGATCACTCGATGGATCTTCTCCAGCTCCTGCATCAGGTTTCGTTGGGTTTGCAATCGTCCCGCCGTATCGACAATGCAGACATCAGCGTGACACTCGATCGTTTTCGTCGCCGCCCGATGCGCGACGCTCGCCGGGTCTCCGCCTTGCTGGCCCGCGACGAATTCGACACCCAGTCGTTCAGCCCAGATCCCGAGCTGTCGCACGGCACCCGCTCGAAACGTATCGCCAGCTCCCAGCACAACAGACTTGCCCTGACTGGTAAATCGATGAGCGAGCTTGGCGATTGAGGTCGTTTTTCCGGCTCCATTAACACCCACAACCATCACAACGGTCGGCCCCGATTCGGCGAATTCAATCGGCTCGCTGGTATCATCATGGCCTAACAACTCGAGGAATTTAGTTTTTACCGCATGCAAAAGTTCGTCCAAGTGGACACGTCGGCCACGAAATTCGCTGGCGATGTAATCGCGAATTTCGGCCGCTGGGCCGGCGCCCATATCGGTTTTGACAAGAATCCCGAACAGTTCATCCGACCAATCATCGACCAGTTGTCCCTCTTTTCGGGTCACCAGATCCCGAATGTCCGTGCGCAATAGTTCGGATGTCTTTTGCAGACCGAGCCGAAACATCGAAAACAGCCCACTTTTCTTTGCGGGTTTTTCCTCGGCCTCTGGTCGATCTTTCGAACGTCCAAACCATGCCATGATGAAACGGGTCCTTTTGGTGTGTTGCCTGATTCGCAGAACCAACTCGTCGAATCACTGAAATTCTCAACTCGCCGACGGCTTAGATCCTTGCTTGGCACCGGACTGGTGTTCTTTCATCAACCGGTCGAGCACGCCGTTGACAAATTGCGGCGATTGTTTTGCGCCGAATCGTTTGGCCAGTTCAACGGCTTCGTTGATGGCAACCTGTCCGGGTGTATTGGTATACACGATTTCGAAGGCACCCAGTCGGAGGACGTTCCGGTCCAAGACGGCCATTCGCGACAATGTCCAGTTCTTCGCCAATTCGGTCAGCCACCCGTCCAATTCTTGTCGGTTGCGTCTCACGCCGCCCACTAGTTCTCGGGCGAATTCGGTCAGATCGGCGTCCTGGCTGAGTCGCTCGGACAGGAATTCGTCGACAACGGCAAGATTTCGAGATGGGTTAACATCGTCGCCGTAAAGAACTTGGAGGGCGACTTCACGTGCGCGACTGCGTCGCGTCATTGCTCTATCCTTCGCATAATCACTGGTTGAATTTCGGCGGCCGCCACGGCTGCCCAATACCTACGGTTGACGTTGCCTGGCGAGACCATCGTAACCGAAAACGAACCGTTTGTTCAGCCACCCCAAAAGGCACTGATTCGGTTAGCGCGTCTATGAACCCGTCAGATTCATGCTCATCAGAAACTCGGCGTTCGACTTGGTTTTTTCCAAGTGGGAAACGAGCAGTTTCATCGACTCGGTTGAACTCATGCCCGCGAGAACTCGGTGAAGAGCACAAACTCGCTTGTATTCTTCCGGGTCCATTAACATCTCCTCGCGTCGAGTACCACTTTTACTGATGTCGATTGCCGGCCAGATCCGTTGGTCGACCAGCTGGCGATCCAGGACAATTTCCAGGTTTCCCGTCCCTTTGAATTCTTCGAAAATCACTTCGTCCATTTTGCTTCCGGTGTCAACCAAGGCGGTCGCGATGATGGTCATTGACCCACCCTCCTCGACTTTCCTCGCCGAACCGAAGAACCGCTTTGGCTGTTGAAGCGCGTTGGCATCCAAACCCCCTGAGAGGATTTTTCCGGACTGTTGGCACTCGGAGTTCCATGCTCGCGCCAAACGAGTGATCGAATCGAGGAAAATGAGCACGTCTTGGCCGAATTCCACCATGCGTTTAGCTTTTTCGATCACCATTTGCGACACCTGCACATGTCGGGACGGCGGCTCGTCAAAGGTGGAACTGATGACCTCGCAGTTGGGGCCCTTCACTTCCCGCTCCATATCCGTAACTTCCTCAGGACGCTCGTCGATCAGCAACATGATCACATAAGTATTGGGGAAGTTGTGCAAGACTGCCCGCGCCATCTTTTGCAATAGAATAGTCTTGCCCGCTCGCGGCGGGCTCACGATGAGCCCTCGTTGACCGAAACCGATCGGCGCGATCAAATCCGTCACTCGAGTTGACATGTCGTTCGGGTCATACTCCATCATGACGCGCGAGTTGGGATGGAGGGGCGTTAGATCGTCGAAGGGAATTCGTTGGGGCGCGATGTTGGGGTCTTGCAGATTGACCGCCTCCACTCGCAACAAGGCGAAGTAGCGTTCGTTTTCCTTTGGCGGACGGATTTGTCCAGAAACGGTCGCCCCCGTTTGCAGGCTGAATCGACGAATTTGACTCGGCGAGACGTAGATGTCATCCGGACAGGAAAGATAGTGATAATCCGGACTGCGAAGAAAGCCAAAACCGTCTGGCAAGATTTCCAGCGTTCCCTCGCCAAACATCAGTCCATTCAGTTTGACTCGTTCCTTCAGTATTTTGAAGATTAGGTCCTGTCGCCTCACACCGACCACGTCTTCGACGTTTTCTTGCCTCGCCGCATCGATCAACTCGGACATGTTCATTTTTTGGAGTTCGGCGATGTGGAGTTGGTCTTGTTTTGTCTCCGTCGTGCTCTCACTGACATCGCCTTCGCCGGTTGCCTCGTCGCCGGTTGCCTCGTCGGTGGTTGCATTGCTGGAGTTGCTGGGACGTTTGTTAAGTCCCGCCATGACCAGTTCTTCGGCGACCGAAAGCGGTTCTTCCAAGTCGTAATCGGAAACGGGGGGCAGATCTGTCTATGTCCGTTTCTGACCGGACGACTTCATGCGTTGGCGGAGGGGATCTGAACGATCGGGCATATTGGAACTCCTCAAAACGCCATTGGTGGGATGAGGGGCGTTTCAGAAAAGCGGAAAGAAAAGGGGGAGGGGAGGGGGTTTTGTGTTGAAAGAGCTGTGTTCCGGCGGACCCGGCTATTGTATCCCAATTAGGACCGGCTAGCAGCCTATTTTATCAGGTGTTTTGCGGTTTTCGGCAGCTTGTCAGGCGATGCCAGGGCCGCAGTCCTAAAAAAACCGGTCGGAACGACGGCAAATCGGGATGGTCTCTATTTCAATCGCCGATATTCCAGTCGTCCCAACACTTCGTCAACGTCGCGTGCAGCGTCGTCAAGTCCGCGTGATTCTCAATCACACGATCGGCCGCAGCCTGTTTGCGTTCAACATCCCACTGCCGAGCCTCTCGCCGTTTTAGTTCACCTGCATCCCAGCCTCGCTCAGCGGCACGAGCACGCCGCTGGTCCAGGGGAGCGTCGACAAAGATCACGCAGTCACAGAGTTTCTGCCAGTTGCGCTCAAACAACAAGGGCACATCCAGAATCGCAACGCGCGTCTCCACAACCCGTAGTTGTTCCAGCACGTTTTCGATCTTCGTTCGCACCAGAGGGTGAAGTAGAGCTTCCAGCCAATTCAATTCTTCGCTGCCAGTCGCGCCGAATACCCGTTTGGCGATTTCCGATCGAATCGGACGGTCGGCATCATCGACGATGCCACTGCCCCATCGATCGGTGAGCTTGCCGACGACCTCTGGCCGCAACAGAACTTCGTGTGCGATTGCATCGGCATCGATGACCACTGCCCCGCGAGACTCCATGAAACGGGCTACGGCACTCTTTCCGCTGGCGATGCCGCCAGATAGTCCGATGATTTTCAATTTCCGACTCCGATGTTTGTTCGCGACCGGTGCATGTGCTTTTGCACCTAAAGTCGTGACGAAAACCGTGTAGCCTTGCAAGCGGTTCGTGCTTGTATTGCCGTAGCCTTAAATCCTCACACACGATTGTTTGGCGGCGTGTGGTCACTTTCGGCAAAAGTGACCTACTAGCATGCTCCCCAGTCTGGACCAGACTGCACATCCACCTTCAATGCCACTTTTAGCTCCGCCGCGTCCGTCATTTCCTGCTGCACCAACTTTTTCAAAGTCGCCAGTTCGTGTTCCGGTGATTCGAATACCAGTTCATCGTGGATTTGTAGCAGCATCCGGGACTCCAGCTTCTCTTCGCGCAGTCGGCGGTCAACACGAAGCATGGCGACTTTGATCAGGTCGGCCGCGGAGCCTTGAATCACGGTATTGATTGCGATTCGTTCGGCAAGTGTGCGGAACCGCAAGTTCTTGCGGCGCGATGGGTCACGAACGCCTTCAATGTGGCGTTTCCGGCCGAGGATAGTGGTCACGAATCCGGACTTGCGGCATCCCTCCAGAACCTCTTCCATGAAAGCATCGACTGCTTGGTACCGTTCAAAATACGCGTCGATAAATTCTCCGGCTTCATATTTATCGATTCCCAATGCCCTGGCCAAACCAAAGGGAGTTTGGCCGTAGATCACGCCGAAGTTAACCGCTTTGGCTTTGCTCCGCATTTCCTTGTCGACGTCGTCAATCGGCACGCCGTACACTTCACTTGCCACGCGGGCATGAACGTCTTGGTCCTGTTCAAAGGCTTCCAAGAGTGCGGCATCGCCACAAAAATGGGCGAGCACTCGTAATTCGATCTGTGAGTAGTCCGCCGACAGCAACTGCCAACCGTCATAACCGGCGCGGAATGCAGCTCGTATTTGTCGGCCCTCGGTTGTTCGCACGGGAATGTTCTGCAGATTTGGGTCTTTGGAGCTTAGCCGTCCGGTGGCCGCCACGTCCTGTTTGAACGACGTGTGCACGCGGCCCGTCTCCGGGTGAACCAACGACTGCAGGGCCTCAACGTAGGTACTCTTTAATTTGGCGAACTGCCGATACTCAAGTACTCGTGCGGGTAGCTCGTGCTGAACAGCCAATTCCTGTAGCACGTCCGCGTCCGTGCTGGGGCCCGTCTTGCGAGTCTGTTTGACGATCGGCAAGCCCAACGTCTCGAACAGAATCTTGGCTAGCTGACGCGGAGAATCGATATTGAACAGTTCTCCACCGGCCAACACGTAGATCTGCTGCTCCAAGGTGTCCAGACGTTGAGAAAAACGAGAATCCAACTCGCTCAAGTGATTGGTATCGACCCGAATTCCCACGTGCTCCATCCTGGCTAGCACGTCAATCAACGGCAGCTCCAGTGTTTCGAACAACTCGGTCAGCCCGGCCGATTCTAGATGCCCGCGGAGCAAGGGCGTTAGCCTCATTGGAACGTCGGCATCTTCGCATGCATATGCCGTCACCACGTCGACCGGCACCTCATCCATCAGTCTTTGTTGCTTGCCGCTGCCGATTAGCTCCTTGATTTTGACGGTACTGTGATGCAGGTAACGGCGGGAAAGATCGTCCATGTCGTGAATTCGTTCACCCGGCGACAGCAGATAATCTGCGACCATCGTATCGAAACTCACCCCTTTGACCTCCACGCCGTGAGTCTTTAGCACGATTAAGTCGTACTTGATGTTCTGCCCGATCTTCTTGATCGTCGACGATTCAAATACCGGACGCAGCAGATTTGCGACCAGAGTCCAGTCAAGCACCGGATCACCCTGCGGAGCTCGCAGCGGAATGTAGTAAGCCTTTTGAGGTTGCCAACAGATGGAGATACCAACGAGAGCTGCCCAGCGTGGGTTCGTGTGCGTCGTTTCGGTGTCGAAAACAAATTGTTGTTGTTGTGAAAGTTTTTCGACCAACTGCTTTAGCTGGTCGATGTCGCGGATCGTCTGGTAGTCGGCCTCCCAGACAGCTTCTACGGGTGGCGCGGTCATGGCCGAAATTCGATCGCCCAATCTGCGAAATCCAAACTCGCGAGACAGTGACTCGACGTCGTCGCGGGCGACGCCGCCCAACGTACCGTCCTCCCAATGAATCTCGATCGGGGCTGAATCATCCAATCGAACCAGTTCACGGCTCATCAACGCTTGGTCACGGTACTTGATGAGGTTCTCGCTGCGTTTCTTGCCCGATACTTGGTCTGCGTTGTCCAGCACACCTTCCAAGGTGCCGAATCGTCCCAACAGCTCACGAGCCATTTTGGGGCCGATCAAGGGCACGCCCGGCACATCGTCGACCGCATCGCCGACAAGGGCCTGGAAATCGACCACCTGCTCCGGTCGAACCCCCCAATCCTGCTCCAATTCCTCGGCAGCGAAGTAAAGTTCTTTGCGGATGTTGAAGATGCGGACATTGGGCCCGATCAGTTGCCGACAATCCTTGTCGTTCGTGACCAATACGCAATGCCCACCCGAGTCCGAGACCGTCCGGGCCACCGTTGCCAGGATATCGTCAGCTTCGAAACCTGGCAGAATGAGACTGCCGACTCCCAAAGCGTCCAGCATGCGGTGAATACACGGAATCTGCACTTGGAGGTCCTCGGGCATCGAGTCCCGGCTCTGTTTGTACCCTGGGAAGATCTCGTTGCGAAAAGTGACCTCGGAGTGATCGAAGGCGCAAAAAAGGAGGTCGGGGGAGTGCTTTTCAATCAGGTCGAGAACATCGCGAATGAATCCATGAATCGCACCGACCGGCTGGCCAGCAGGACCCGACATGTCCGGCATGGCGTGAAAGACCTGGTAGATCAGGCCGTGAGCGTCCACGACGAGGACCGTTTTACCGTCGAGTTCCGAAGGAGGAAGTCGTTCTTCTCGTTTTGGCCCCGAAAGCGGGGGCTTTGCATCCATTGGTTCGCTTATAGCCGCTCGGCGATCGGATCGCTTCACCGCAGGTACAGCCGGAGGCGGTTCTTCGAATCCGGTCAGCATCGCTTGTCTTGTCCGCTTCTTCGCCATCATGCCCTCCCGGGATGTGGACTTAGGATTCGAAGGCTGAAAATTCCCATTCGCCTTTTGCCGGTCCTCTTCGGGTTTGAAAACTGAGCCATGCCCTTGCTGGCTGTCGCCAGCTAAGGATATGATCCGCGTATACTAAAACACAAGCGGCCCCTTCATAGAACGAGAAGAGAACCCCTATGAGTCATGAAGTCAGCGACGCGGATTTCGCCGGATTGGTTTTGGGAGCGGTGGCAGCTGCACTGGTAGGGGCCGTTTTGGGCGCCGCCGTTTGGTTGTTCCTCAGCGATTGGGCATTTTGGGGCAGCATCGTCGGCGGTTCGATTATCGGTGGGGGTGTGGGAATCGTTGTTGGCATTGCAACGGCTTGGAACGGGTCGGCAATTCAAAGTGGTGACTACAAGACGGATGCAACACCTTTATGGGGCGTCGTGCCGAGTGTAATGATCGGCCTCGGTGTGGGCCCTATTGTAGGGGGGGCGGCCGCAATGATCTGCTGCTGGGGTGGGTATACCATCACGATTTTCGGTCATGGACTTCTCATGGGCCTCATTATTGGTCCGATCGCCGGCGTGCTGGCTTGGGAATTAGCCTACTACGGGCAGGCTCTCGTAAACGGCGCCGCATCCGACGCGCACTAAACCGGTGAGGCCGTAATCGTAGTGTAAGCTCCCAGCTTGCGATGGATGCGGGTGACGGTGAACTGGTGGTCGCCGTCTGAATTGTCAGAACCGCTAGAATGCGACCGGAAACCGCGGGGATTGATAGCCCACGGCCCGCTCCGCTGGAATTTGTTGACAGCTACCAGCCCTGTATTTAGACTCAAGCTAGCTCTTTCATAGCAAAACCATTGCGCACGTATGGGCCCATTCGGGTCATCTATACCACCCAACTGTTTGGGCTCTGCGTACCACAGTCGCTTTAGATACATAAGGAGTCGTCCCCCGATGGCACGCTCAGACACACGATTGCACATTGCGTTGATCGCATTCATTCTTCTCACGATCATGTTTTCGGTGTTCGCATTCCTTTTTTATCGGCAGGCATCAGACAACATGGCACGTGCCGATTCGGCTGAAGATCAGGCGCTAGCGGCGAAGCAGGCAATGGGTGTCGCCATGAATGAAGCCAATTTCGTCCGAGCGATGCTCGGCGAAAGCGAGTTGGGGATGGAAGCGGTGATGTCGACCTATGTGCCAGAGGGCGCCATGCTTACCCTCAAAACACAATTCGATCAGGACATGCAGGAGTTGGGCGAAGGGCTTCCCGAAGGGGAGTTGAACTATCCGGCGATCGCCAGGCACTTGGTTGGGAAAATCAAAGAGGCCAACGAACAACAAATTGCCGTGAACGCCCAGACTGCGACGACTTTGCAAGAACAGGCTGATCAGGTGACTGCCAGCAAGGCGGCGGAAGATCGTGCCAATACGGAACTGGAATCGGCTAAGGCCGCTTATGCGACGGAGGTGGCAAAACACGAAGAGGATCGAAAACAGCTGACAGCACAGATTGATAACCTCGACAAAGAGAAACTGAAGTTGAGCAAGGAAAAGGAAGACATTTCACAACTTGCCGTTGAAACAGAAGAACGTCTGCAGGCGGACATCGAGAGGCTCGATAACCAAATCGAAAACGTCAGCACGGAATTGGTCAAGATCACACGTCCCAACTTCGAAGTGCCCGATGGCAAGATCGTATCGGTTAATCAAAAGACGGGCCGGGTTTGGCTCAATCTCGGCTCCGCGGACGGGCTTCGACGGCAGACAAGTTTCAGCGTTTACCCGAGCGATACTATTGGTGTTGGCGATCCCGACGATTTGAAAGTCAAAGTCAAGGCGGGCATCGTGGTCACGGAAGTACTCGGCAAGCATTTCGCCGTGGCGCGTATTACCGACCCGAAGATCGCCAATCCGATCCACACTGGCGACATCATTTACTCGCCGATTTTTCATCCTGGACGAACGATCCACGTCGCAATCTCGGGGGTCATCGACCTCAATGGAGACGGCCGTTCGGACCTCGACCTTGTGCAAAATCTGATCAAGAGCAGCGGCGGCAAAGTTGACGTAGTCCTTCGAGAAGATGGGACAACTGTCGGTGATGGAATTACTACTAAGACGCGATTCTTGGTTGTCGGCGATGAGCCGGAGATTGTGAGTGGCGGCGGCGGCACATCCTACATCGAAGCGTACTCATCGCTAGAGACGGAAGCCAAGCGAAATGGCGCGTTGAAGATCAAAGTCGACGACCTATTGAATTTCATGGGCTGGAGTTCGGAGGTTCGCATCGTCAGCTTGGGTAAAGGCGGCAGCCCGGCCGCGGACTCGGCCGGAGCGTTGGAGGCTCCCGCACGTGGCGACGACGGATCGGCCTTCTAGTCGAGTTGACTCGCTACGACGGCTCTGTGTCGTCGGTGAACAGCTTGGCCTTGAGTCTGTCGTAATCTGCGCCCAGTCCTTTGCGCATGAATTGGCGGTCCCAGACATCCGGTGTTAGGAACAGCGATGCCGGGTGAGAGAAACCGTTTTCGTCGGCGAGCCGAAGAAGACGTTTTGTGAGGGGCTTTCCGAGTTTGTGTTGGTCGCAGATTTCGTAGAACAAGGCGACGGAGGACCGTTTTCGCCAACGCTGAATGCAGTAGATGGCAAATACAGCAAACGCCGCGAGGCCACTGAAGGCCGCGAACGAAAGCAAACTGTCCGTTCCGAGTGATGGGCTTCGAAACTCGCGGCCCATTTCTCTGTATTGCGAGATCAGGATCTGATTCGCTAAACAAACTCCGTCTTCTCGTGAGCCAACGCGTAGAGCGACGCCTCGGCCGCCTCTTGGACCGCTCCATCAACGCGTCGCGAAGAGCCCGCTTGGCCTGTTGGCTGCTCGACATTGCCAGTGCCTTCGCTGCCTCGATCCGTACCCCTTGGTCATCATCCGACAATCGCCCGATGATCTCATTGTCGACATCGGCAACCGCGTTCATCGCGATCGTCATCTGCAAGGCGCGCAGACGCTTGATCCGACTGCGGCTTATCAACTCGTCCTTTAGCTTTCGAATGCAATCGGGAGCTGCGGTACGGACCAGTCTGCTACCACAGACGACCGATCTGTGGCTAAAATGATCACTAACGCTGTAACCGGAAGTGGTGCAGCTCTGGACTGCGTTCCCGAAAAAAACACCTGGTCGAGCGAATCTCTATCAAAAGGACCCTACCCCATGAGACACACCTTCCTCTTATTTGCACTCGTTGTAGTGTCGCCGTTCACGGTCGCTGTTGGTGATGAAAGCGATTTTCAGTCAATTTTTGACGGTAAGACCTTAAAAGGCTGGGAAGGTAATTTGGATTTTTGGTCTGTTCAGGACGGTGCGATCACAGGTCAAACAACGCCGGAGAAAAAGCTGTCCAAGAACACTTTCCTCATTTGGAAGGGAGAGACGGCAGATTTTGAACTGCGTCTCAAATTCCGTATCGAAAATGGCAACTCGGGGATTCAGTATCGAAGTGAACACCAAGGTGATTACGTCGTCAAAGGGTACCAAGCCGATATTGATGCCAAAATGCGATTCATGGGCATCCTTTACGAGGAACGAGGGCGCGGTATTCTCGCCGAACGAGGTAACAAGGTCGAAATCAGTGCCAGCGGCGAAAAGAAGACCGTTGGCAAAGCTGGCGACGGCCAAGCCCTTTTGGACTCATACAAGAACGAGGACTGGAACGATTACGTGATCATCGCCAAGGGAAATATGCTGACCCAGAAAATCAACGGCCACACGTCAATCGTTGTCGTCGACCATCAAAAGGACAAGCGGGCGATGAAGGGGATCTTGGCGTTGCAAGCACACGTAGGTCCTCCGATGATCGTGCAGTTCAAGGATATCCAGATCAAGCATTTATCGCAGGTGAAGTGATCTGATGGCGGGCCAAATGCCCCGTTCGTTGCAAGGCATGCGGATTTGAGCCGAAGACGCTAGCCTCGGTTTTTTTCCAACTCACGCGAGAACTTGCCAAGACCCGACGCTAACGCGTTCGGCTCAAGAGCGGAGCGAGAAAGTCATGCGCTTGTTGAATGGCGGCAGGTGCCATGTGGCTGTGTCGACTGAGTTCTACATGCAGTCCACCCTGATAACCCGCACCTTGGAGGGCCTCTAGGATCGGTGGAAATCGCATTTCTCCGTCGCCAAACATCAGATGTTCGTGCTTGCCAGCCCGCATGTCTTCGATATGAACATTGACGATGCGATCGCTCCAGCGGTGGACGTAATCGGCAATTGGTACTTCCCCGAGGCAGTAGAGGTGCCCCACGTCCAGAGTGAGTTGCAGCAATGGGTGATCGAGCCATTGCAGCAGTCGTTCGAAGTCAGCCAGGCTCTCGATGAACATGCCTGGTTCCGGCTCGAAACCAATGGGCATGTTGGCGACTTCGGCCCGCTCCAACACCAAATTCAAGCCTTCGGTCAACCGTTCGAGTCCCGTTTCGTCGTCGAGTTGATCGTCGTTGGTTCCAGACCAAAGCGACACACAGTCGCTTTCAAGCAGTCGAGCCAATTCGATGCAATGCGAAAGAAACTCGATTCGTTGCCATCGATCGTCGGACTGACTTGCCATCAGCGTTGGCCAGTGCTTTCGCGCGGGATCGAGTAAGAACCGAGCCCCGGTTTCGATCACAGAACTCATTTCGTGTCGATGAAGGGCGTCGCGAATTTGTTCGGTTTGTCGCGGCCAATCGCTTTGCATCGGATTGAGCGTCGCTTGGTCCACCGTGATGGCCACACTGCGATAACCGACGCTCGCTAGCAGTTCGATGGCCTGTACAGGATCGTGGTGCGCCAGGCCATTCGTGTTGTATCCCAGCCGCATATCGCCAATGCCTCTCCGCTGGAAGTCTTGTTGAAAGCTGTCGCCCGGCTAGGTCAAGAGATCCGAGCCGAACTCGCCGACGCGTCTTGCCGGCAATATTGTGAGTCGAGGATCCGAGGCTATCGCCTGTGGCCCGCAGAAGTCAAGTCGAGTAAATCCAAGTCCCTAAAATGATAGTCGGTATAAGAAGTAACAGGATTGCAATCGCGAAATACCAGGGGGCGACCATCAGTGTGATCCCCGCATCGAATACGATCAACGAGAAAATACCTTGCTTGATAACCGCCTGCACCTTGCCCGGCGCTGGGTTGGCGATTGCGATCGCTGCCCGCCGGGCGACGGGAATTGCCAAGATCATGATCAAAAGAAAGAACTGCGATTCGCTGTGCAGGTGCCACTTCCTTTCACCTTGACTCCATTCTGGGAAGAGCATCAACAACGAGATTCCGATCAGCATGTGTACCAGAGCGAAAGAGAGTCGACCTCGGTGGCTTGCTTCCGCGGCTTCCGTGCGGGCAAACCATGTGATCCCGGCGATGTAAACGCCGATTCCACCGGCGATCATTATTTTGTCGGTGGCTATGCCGTGTTCGCTAACGAAACCGAAGTCATCAGCCACGCAGAATACCGCCAGAATGTTCAACATGCGGCAGGCACCCATCATGTACGGCCCGGCGACGGTACGTTTTCCACCGGCGTCGTAGATGTAGATCGTGGCGGCGAGGCAGCCCACGAAAATTGCCGCACTGATCACGTTGCCACCTTGTAGCCAGATTGCAATCGGCGCAGCGACCATGCCCGCAGCAAGCATGGAAATGCCGAGTTGTTTGGCGGTCTGCCGATCGATGCGACCTGCCGGTAGAGGCCGATCGGGCCTCTCCTTCAAGTCCTGCTCAAAGTCGAACGTGTCGTTCAGCACCATTCCGGACGTGTAGAGCAGACTGGTCGCCAGAATAAGTAGTAGGAACGCTGCGACGTTGGGGACGTCGACGGAGGCCACCGCGAAGGCCATGGACGTATCCGCGATGGCTGTGAAGACATTCGGCAATCGGAAAAGCCGCAGGTAGTCCATGACGCTTCCCCGCGGACGATCGTTTTCGGTCGACATTTCTTAGATTCCATCGCCGTCAAGGTGTAAAAAACTGCGGTTGGTCAGCGTCATGTTTTTGACCCTTGCTAAAGGTCGAGTTGCAATTTCTGTGTCTCGGGTTGTGTCACTGTTAGCTACTAGCACTGCGGTAGCTTCGCAACGCCGCTTTGAAAATCAGCCGGCTTACAAACAAACTCATTCCCGTCGCAAAAAGGGCGAAACCAGCCAGCGGCCATTTCCAGGTGTCCTGCGATTGGAGAGGATCAGCGAGCAACCTGGCCGGCACGTTGACAACGACCAGAACAGGAATCACGAAAGTGAACAGCACAAACAACGGTAATCCCCAACTTCGGGCGTAAATCTCCATGGGATACCGCGAAAAATTTGTGATGTAAAACCAAAAGTCGTACAGCGACTGGTTTCGTCCCAACCAAATACTAGTTGCCGCCAGTGAGATCATGACGCTGTACAGGATTGCAGCCCCGCAGCCCAAATAGAAGATGTACAACACGATCGTAAGCGGTGACAGAACTAGCGGAGTCGGGCTTCTCGACGCCAGTTGGCTGAGACTATAGATCAGAACCCCTAGGCCCATGAAACCGTTCGTAAGCGACGACCATTCGACTTTTTGGAAGGAGATGAGAAACTGTGTGTCGATCGGTTTGAGCAAGGCGAAGTCGAGGTTTCCTGTTCGGATTAACTCACTGAACTCCTGGGCATTCGGCATGCAAAACGTCTGGATCAGACTGTTGATCAGCCACGTCGTTGCCAAGAACACGAAGTACTCGTACTTCCCCCACCCGCTATCGGCGCCAATGGAGCCCGTGTAGCTAAAGACGATCTCGAAGAAGCCGTAATTCATGGCGGACCATGATACCGACGAAATACATTGGATCAGAAAGTTGACTCGGAACGTCATGTCTCGCACCAGACTATTTCTGGCGAACGTACAGAGTACTCTCCAATATGACGGATGAGTTGCTGTCATGTTACCCACCATATCCGCTATAGCGCCGTAACCCGGCGGCGTACATGGCCCGACACATCACCATGAAGAAGACCAACCAGCCCGCCTCAATCCACAGTCCACGGATAAGGTCGTCACCTTTGACCGTCTCCAAACAGATGGCGGCGGGAAAATAGGCGAGATATTTCAGGGGTAACATGTCCACGATTGTTCGATAGGACAATCGCCCGATGATCTCATTGTCGGGGAGCATGGTCAAAGGGAACATGTGCCCCGAGAGAAAGAAACTCAATAGCATGTAAACGAATAGCAGTGAGCTGACTTCCAAGAACCAGAAACCGATCATCCCGATCGCCGTTTCGAGAAAGAAACCGATCAGGAAACCCATGATCAATGAGGCCAAAAATGCCATCCACGTAGTCCAGGGCAGCGAGACCGAATCGAAGTAGCCGCCCCACCAACACAAGGTGAAGACGATCAGAAACGGTCCAAAGGCAACGGAGTAATAGGCGATTTTATGCGCGATTCGATTGAGCAGCAAAAAGCCGACAAGGTCGACAGGTTGGATGATGAATTTCTTGATTTCGCCGTTGCGGATTTGTAACGCGATGCCGGACGCCAGACCCGGCATGCTGGAAAAGGCCCGGCTGAGCATCGTGAGCAGGTAATAGGCCACCATGTCGTGAAAACTAAAACCTTCGATCTCCGGGTGTTCGGTTTCTTGCTCAGCACCAATTGTCTCGAAAATTGTCCACCAGAGAAAAATCTGGGTAATGATGGGCAAGAATCGCATCAGCGTGCCCAGCGCGAAGTCGCCCCGGTAGACCATGCGTTCTTCGAGTGCGATTCTCAGGATCGTCCACCATCTCAATGCTCGACCGTAGAGAAGACGCTCCATCAAGCCTGCACCTCGGTTGGGAACGGGTCCGAGGCATCGTCCGAACCCTTGTTGCTAACCTGAGTAAAAAAGTCGGCAATGACGTCTTCAAGTGGAGGGTCCTCGACGGCGACATCGTCGAGCAAGAAACGATCCAAGATCAAACTCAACGTTGCCGAGATCCGTTCGCGTTCAATACGGAGCCGCACGCGTGGCGCTTCAACCGACAGGACTTCGCCATAATCGCGAAGTTTTTCGGCTTGAGTGCCGTCGTTCAGCAAGACCGTCACGATCTTGTGACTACTAAACCGATCGACAATGCCAGCGAGAGAATCATCGTATTTGATCTCACCGTCCGCCATGATCACAACGCGTTTGCAAAGCGCCGCGATATCCTTCATGTAATGGCTCGTCAGCAGGATGGTGGTCTTCCGCTCTTCCTGATAGTAGCGCAGGAAACGTTGGATATTATGTTGCGCCACCACATCCAGTCCAATCGTGGGCTCATCCAGAAACAAGACCTCCGGCGAGTGCAGCAGAGCCGCACACAATTCCATTTTCATCCGTTCGCCAAGCGAAAGTTCACGCACCGGTTGCCCGAGGAGATCACGTACCGCCAAGAGATCGGTAAGTTCATCGAGCGTGTCTTGAAACTGTTTTGTTTCGATGCGGTAGATTTGCTGGTGAAGCCGAAATGATTCCTGGGCGGGCAGATCCCACCACAATTGGTTCTTCTGTCCCATGACCAGTGCGAATCGACGACGGTAATCGTTGTCGCGATTCCAGGGAACAAACCCCAGTACTCGGGCTTTGCCTGAGGTTGGATTGATGACGCCTGAAAGGAGCTTGAGAGTGGTCGTTTTGCCAGCCCCATTGGGACCCAGGAAAGCGACGAATTCACCGGCCTCGACTTGCAAGTCAATCCCGCGAACGGCGCGGACGTCGCGGTATTCTCGGTGAAATAAACCGCGCACGGAGGCCCAAAGCCCCTCCTTCTTCTGGTAGACGCGATACGATTTCTCGAGTGCTTCAATTTCGATGACCGACATGGCATTCGTATTATAGAGGGAGATGTAGAGAAGGGGAGAAGGGGAGAAGGGGAGTCTGTCTCGACTCGGCGTTCTAAAGTCGGCGCCGTTTCAGTAGGATGTTGACGGACTGATCTCTGTTGAGCTAAGAGCGAGACAAGAATTGAACGCGATTCGCATTGGATTGGGATACGACATACACCGATTGGCAGCGGGTGGTCCGTTGAGACTGGGTGGCGTCGAGCTCGAATACGACAAACACGCCGTCGGGCATAGTGATGCTGACGTCTTGTTGCATGCCGTGACCGATGCCCTGTTGGGAGCGGTAAACTTGGGGGACATTGGAGAGATGTTTCCCAACACGGCCGTCGAGAACCGCAATCGCAATTCAGGAGAAATGTTGACTATTGCTTGGCAACGTGTCCAAGAACGCGGCTTTCAGATCGCGAACCTCGACTGTGTTGTCCACGCGCAAGCGGCGAAGATCTTGCCGGCCCGAGCAGCCATTCAGGAGCGTATAGCCGAGTTGCTTCAAGTGCCTTGCGATGCCATCAGCGTCAAAGGAAAGACGGGCGAGGAAGTCGGGCCCATCGGTCGCGAGGAGGCGATATCGGCACAGTGTGTCGCCCTTTTGGTCGCCGAGAAATCTGGTTTCTTGGCCGGTGAAGACGTCCCATAACCATCGTCATCGTGGACCCGTTTCGAAAACAACCGAGGAGAACCAATGGCCATGGACGGACCATCGCCCGCGAGCGTTCCTAAACCGGCGCCGAAGATCGTTGGCATCGACCCGGGATTGCGCGTCACGGGATACAGCGTTCTTGCCATTCAAAGCTCGGGCATTAGTATTCATGAGGCGGGGGTTATCCGTGTCAATCCTAAACAGTCTCTCGCCGCGCGGCTATCGGAGCTGTTCGACGGCATTCAAGAGGTGCTGGACGTCGAGTGTATAACGGAGGTAGCTATTGAACAGCTCTTTTCGCACTACGCGCGACCGAAGACCGCAATCTTGATGGGGCATGCTCGGGGCGTAATCTGTTTGGCCGCCGCTCGCCGCGGGGTCAACGTAACCGACTACGAACCCACCCGCGTTAAACGCCTGCTCACCGGCTCGGGCCGCGCTAGCAAGGCGCAGATACAGGCGGCCGTTTGTCGCGAATTCGGCTTGGTGCATCCTCCCGAACCGCATGATGTCGCGGACGCTATGGCCATTGCGTTATGTCACTACCACGCGCAAAAAGGGGAGGGGATTCTCCACGACTGATCAGTTGACCCTCCGACATAAACTTTGCGATTTCAATTCTCCGGACAAGGATTTGCACTTTGATTTGCCGCATTCAGGGAACTTTGGTTTCCGTTCAAAATGAGCAAGCCGTTATCGAGATTGGCCCATTACAACACCTAGTCATGATTCCCGACTTTGTCAGGCGTCGATTACAGTCATCGATCGGCGACATAGTGACTCTGCATACGATCGAGTACTTGGAGGGAAACCCAGCACAGGGTCGTTTGACACCCAGAATGGTCGGTTTTCAGCACGAGGCGGAGCGAGCGTTTTTTGAGTCATTTTGTTCGGTTGACGGTGTCGGCGCGAAGAAAGCACTTCGTGCAATGGTGCGGCCCGTGCAGGACATCGCTGTGGATATCGAACAAAAGGACTCCAAGTCGCTGGCAACTCTGCCGGGAATCGGGCCGGCAACGGCCGACCGAATCGTCGCCAAGTTGAGTCGTAAAATGTCGCGATTCGCATTGATCGTCACACCAGATGTGGACGATGCAGTCGTCGATCGTGATGTGGTGAAGGACACCTTTGAAGCATTGCTCGTTCTCGGGCATTCGGAGACTGAAGCGAGGCGTTTGATCGATGGGGCGCTGGCGACAAAGAAGCGCGTCAAGGACGTTGAAGGAATGTTACAGGCCATCTATGAAAACCGAGCTGAAGCCTAGAAGTTTGCCGAAGAGTTCGTAACTCGATGCGTAAGCGAGGACGGGCAATTCGCGTCATCCCTCGTTGACGCTTCGGGTTGCCTCGTCGGGTCCAAACCCTACTTTTTAATCGTGACAAACGACTAGTGGTTACCTGACGCTGCCGAATCTCTGTTAGCCACCACAAATTGAAAATTCACAGAGCACGGTCCATAATCCGACAAGCTGTCATTTTACCGGATGTGACGAGGAGGCCCGACAATCTATGGCCGAAATTGAATATATCGAATCAGGTCCGGCTGTTGACGCTGAATTGGTGATTGACGAAGACGTTGCCTCACCTCACGGTGAACCCTGTGATTCATGCGGCGCACCTGTGGAAGCGGGAGACCGTTTTTGTGGTGCTTGTGGCGCGACCAGTCGTGATGCGCCGCCCAAGGAATCGGCAGAACAGGCGGGCGATCGTTTTCTCCGCTGCGAGAATTGCAGTTCCGAGATTCGCGTCGATCCAGACCAGCGAAGTTATAGCTGTCCTTTTTGCGAATCGACGGTAGTGGTCGAGTTTTCCCCGGATCTTACCACCAAGCAACGCCCGGAGTTTGTCATCGGCTTTGCGTTGAACCCAACCGAGGCCGAAGGAAAGTTTCGTCAATGGCTTGCCAAAGGGGCCTGGTACCGTCCAAAAGATCTCCGTACCGTGGCCATCGCCGAGAAGTTGAGAGGTGTCTACATTCCGTTTTGGAGTTTTTCGATGCTCGCCGAATCCGATTGGCAGGCGGACATTGGCGAGTACTGGTATCGCACCGAAACCTACACGACCCGCGATTCAAACGGCAAGACGGTGACCAGGACTCGTCGCGTGCGAGAAACCGAATGGTGGCCGTGCCGCGGACGCCACCATCGTTATCACAGTGGATATTTAGTCTCTGGTAGCACTGGCCTTCCCCAGCAATATGCCGACCGTATCATGCCGTTCCAACTGCCGGCCTTAAAACGGTACGAACCGTTCTACCTGGCAGGCTGGTTGAGCGAGGAATATTCTGTGTCCCGTGATGATGCTCTCGGCAGGTGCCAGCAGGAATTCTACCGACGCGAACAACAGCATGTGGCAGCTTTTGTTCCGGGCGATACGCATCGCCGGCTCTCGTTGCAGACTTCGTTCAGCGCAATTCAATCCGATTTGTGTTTATTGCCGGTCTATCTGTTGACCTACACCTATCGACAGAAGAACTACCGGTTTTATATCAACGGACAAACGGGAAAAATTGCTGGCGACAAGCCGGTTTCCTGGTCGCGGGTTGGTCGCTGGGTTTTGGTGGTGGTGGCGGGCCTGGCCTGTATCGCCGGACTGATTGCCTTGATTGGAAACTTCCTTGGTTGAGCAAACACGGATGCCCCGATGAGCGACCTACTTGCAAAATGCTCGGTCTGCCAGGCCTTTATCGATGAAGAGGACTTGTTCTGTGCCAATTGTGGTGCCGAGGCGCCGCATGATGAGACTGTCTTGGCAACTCCGACGACTTTGGTAACGCTTGGCTTTGAATGCCAGGGTTGTGGCGCTTCGATGAACTACGACGCTGATGCCCAGACGCTTCGGTGTCCATTTTGTGGCTCGGCCGGAATCCAAACTCAATCCACAAAACGCACGCTGGCAGCAAAGTTCATTACACCGTTTGCCATCAGTCACGATGAAGCATCGACTATTCTGAAGCGGTGGATGGGGAATGGATTCTTCCGCCCGAACGATCTGGTTCAAACGGCTAGTGTCGAGAAGATGACGGGCGTCTACGTTCCCTATTGGGTGTTCCGGGCGTCGACCAAGACGTACTGGACTGGCGATTCGTCGGCGACACCGATTGGGGCACGCGGCGACTGGTATCCATTATTCGGTTCCGTCAACTCTAGTTACTCGGGGCTACTTATCGGCGCCAGCAAGGCATTGACACTTGGCGAGACCAGGGCGCTTTGCCCGTTTGACATGGCAGCGCAGGTGGTTGCCGAGGACTTTGATAAAGGAACGACCCTCAGCGAACAGTTTCGCGTACCTCGGAAGTACGCCCGTCCGCTTGCTCGACAAGGCCTCGAGGAATTGGAACGGAAGAAGTGCGCGAGCCTGATCCGCGGTCGCTCGAGAAATGTGAAAGTCAATGTTCGACTGCAAGGACTGCGCAGCGAACCAGTATTATTACCGATTTGGATCATCGCATTTCGATATCGAGAAGAACTTTACCGATTCGTCATCAATGGCCAGACTGGAAAGTCGACCGGGAAGGCGCCGTTCTCCTACGCCAAACTCTTCGTGCTTTTCGCCATCGTCCTCGGCGTCACACTTGGTATCGGCGGTTTGGTGGGTCTCGTCCGCGTTCTGACCGGTGGTTGAAGCACTCGGCGAAGACTGCGTTGGACTAAAACAGCCTCGGCTGTCCGAACCCATCGAACTGGTCGTGGGGGATGCCCAAGTGTTGATAGGCTCGATCGGTGAGCACCCGGCCCCGCGGCGATCGGACGACCCAGCCGCTGCGGAGCAAGAACGGCTCGACGTCATCCTCCAAGGTATCGCTGGAGATGTTCATCGTGTGCCCGATCGCTTCGATGCCGGCCGGTCCGCCGTTGAAGACGTTGACTAACGTGGTCAGGTATTTTCGATCCATGGGCCCCAGTCCCGC
>LWDU01033417.1_pt1 | contig 23681 bp, 13 predicted proteins | sample 727161 | NCBI WGS metagenome assembly LWDU01 (sample SAMN04566230, study PRJNA314399) | hydrothermal vent metagenome | isolation source: deep sea hydrothermal plume seawater | place: Mexico: Gulf of California, Guaymas Basin | collected 2004-07-11
AACTTTTCAAAAGTGATACGACCGCGCAACGTGCCCGCAGGGTACGGGAAACACAACTACAAGCATCGATTTTGGACTCCGTTCTTGAAGAGGCAAAAGACCTCTCCCAACGTATTAACCGAGAAGACCGGAATAAACTCGACGAGTACTTCAGTTCGATCCGTGACGTCGAAAAGAAGATCGAGATACGTAAGCGTTGGGCCAAGCACCCCAAACCGGATGCTCCCTTTGAAAAACCAGCGAACACCAATACGGTTGATGATCTACCGATGCTTTATGAGTTGATTGCACTGGCCCTGCAAACTGATTCCACTCGTGTCGCAACGTTGGAAATCGGCGGAAGCTTTCTGCCACAAAACCTCGGCATCGAGAGGTCTTACCACAGCATGTCCCACCACGGTAACGACAAGGAGGTGGTCGCAAATTTGATCACCTTGGAAACTTACCAGCTCGACCAGTTTTCCAAATTCCTGACTCGACTGTCGGGAATGCAAACAGAGTACGGGTCGCTCCTTGACTCGACAGCGGTACTTTTCGGAAGCGGTATGGGCAACGGAAGCTCACACACGAACAGTGATCTGCCAATTATTCTCGCCGGTGGAGGTTATGATTCTGGCGAATACAAAAAAGTCCCGACCAAGGGGACCCAGAAAATTCCGCTATGCAATCTGTTTGTCGACATCGCACGGCGTACCGGCGTTCCAACAGAATCCTTTGGCACCAGTACCGGTAACTTCTCTTGAATATGAATGCCATGAGCGTGCCGCAGGTTTTTAGATTCTCATTGCTTCTAGTCGCGGTTATTTCCTGCGGTTCTCTGTATACGAGTCACGCCGTAGCAACAGAACCCGATAAAAAGGCAGTCGGTAAATTCATGCGTACCTTCTGTGCGGAATGTCATGGAGATGAAACACAGGAAGGCGAACGTAGCTTTGACCAATTCAAGCTTCCCATCAAGACGGTTGCCCAGCTTATCACGGCTGATGAGATCATTGATCAATTGACTTTAAAATCGATGCCACCCTCAGACGCATCTCAGCCAGATGACCAACAGCGGGTGAAACTAATAACGCATTTGCGTGAAGCAATTGCCGAAGCACGGGGAAGGTTTGATTCTACGGGTGGTCGCACGGTCATTCGCCGACTTTCGAATCGGGAATATGAAAATACGATGGCTGTCTTGTTTAATCGTCGCGTCGATACTCTCGGGTTGACTGCGGATTTTCCCAAAGATGCAACCAGCCATCACATTGACACCATCGGCGAAACACTCGTGACGTCTGGATTTCTGCTCGACGAATATTTTCAGGCGGCATCCCGTATGGTCGATCTTCGCCTTGGTAAACCTCCGACGGAGGAAAAACAATGGCACTTCACAGATAATTTCAGGCAATATGAGGAACTGTCTGGATCCCATAAGAATGTTTTTAATTACAAGTTTCTTTGCCTCTATGAACAACCCAATACCGACACCCGTCAGGGTGGCTATGGTCACATTGAGGATTTCCTTGAGGGTGTCCCAGTTTCCGGTCTTTATGACATCGAAGTGAATGCCCAGGCGCTACACCGAGACACTCACTATGACCCCAAAATCTTTCGGATTGACTTTACAGAACCATTCCAAATTGGAGTCGTCCCCGGTGACGTAACCAAGGGGCACATCCATTATCCTCAGTCGGTTGAACCGTTGCTTGGCAAAGCGATTGTGCCTGACGATAAACCGGAATGGCTTACTTTCCGTGTTTGGCTTGAGGCCGGCCAAACGCCGAGATTCATTTTTCCGAACGGACCTTATGAGTCTCGTGCATCAGTAATCGCGACAAATCAGCGTTACAAAGACGAATTCAAAAACCCCAACGTCGGTGTCGGCCGTGCGACTCTCCTTCGTGAAGGAGCGCTCCCACACATACGAATTGGAGAAATCAAGATTCGCGGACCGATTCCGGAGCCAGGTGGATCGAAAGAAGAGATCGCCGTCTTTGGCGACTCTGGTTTTCAAGCCGACAAGGCCCTGCAACAGCTTGCGGAATTTGCTCGCAAGGCTTTTCGCCGACCGCTAACCGACTCTGATCGACAACGTATCGAGCGGTTTCACAATGAATTGCTCGCCAAGGGCATGGCCGCCAGAGATGCAGCTTTGGCGACAGTCAAGATGATTCTCTGCTCACCTTCGTTTCTGTATTTTAGTGAGATCACAAAAGATGCAGACGCTACTTTACAGCCACATGACCTAGCCACGCGGCTCTCTTACACGCTGTGGGCCGCGCCACCGGATCAGCAACTCCACGAGGATGCAAACAAGAAGCAACTGCAAACCAAGGAGCAGCTGACCGCTCAAATCGAGCGTTTAATGAATGACCCAAGATCGAGTGCTTTTGTGAGCGGTTTCCTCGACAGCTGGCTTAATCTACGAGACCTCGGGGACCAACCGCCACCAAGGAAAACGGCGAATGAGTTCTATGCGGAAAACCTACCCCGATCCATGAAGCGTGAAACGCAACTTTTTTTCCAGAACTTGCTTAAACAAAATGGCTCGATTATGGATTTCTTGAATGCTGATTACACTTTTGTTGATAAACAGCTTGCTAAACTGTACCAGCTACCCAACCGAGAGACCCTGCGGCAGTCCGACGGATTCCAGAGGGTCGAGCTGGCCGAGAACCAGCAGCGCGGCGGATTGCTGGGCATGGCGAGCGTACTGACGGTCAGTGCCAATGGCGTCGATACTTCACCAGTGACACGTGGTGCGTGGATCCTCGAGAATATCCTCGGGACGCCATCGCCCGCACCACCGGACGAAGTCCCATCGCTCGATGCAGATGTTAGTGGCGCGACCACGCCCCGTGAAAAGCTCTCCAGGCACAGGGAAGATCAGGCTTGTAACATTTGCCATAAAAACATTGATCCGCTCGGCTTTCCACTTGAGAACTTTGATCCCATCGGACGTTGGCGGTCTAAGTATTCCGCTGCAAATGGACAACCCAGTGCGCCAATTGATCCCTCAGGTCAACTAACCACCGGCGAATCCTTTGCAAATTTTGCGGAATTCAAACACGTGCTTACCGAGACCCGCGGTGATGTATTCGCAAGGAGTTTGATCGAGTCGCTGCTCGCCTACTCAACAGGGCGTAATATGGAACGTTTGGATCAATATGAAATTGATGACATACTGGCCCGCGTCAAAGCAAACGATTATGGATTGAGGACAGCCGTTACTGAAGTTCTCACGAGTGAAATCTTTCGCTCTCGTTAAGCGACGCGGAGTTTGCCAAGCACTTTAATAGCAAGTAATAAATGTTACGTGAAAATTTCCTTGTGGTGGGTCTTTTCTGTTGGAACCAATCCTTGCTCGCGAGCCGATTGTAAGAATTCTTGGCTTTCTTCACGTTGTAGAAAATGCACTGCTGCCGGGCCCACTAATTCTTTCCAGTGCTTCAGAAAAATAAACACTCGGTCTTTGTTACGAGCCAACTCAGTTGGGACACAGTGAACCATCACTAATTCAATTTCAAGGTCTTTTACTAATTCATCATAATCAAAATAATGACCAATGAATTCAGGTAGATAACTAGCCCATTGGGGGCGTTTCGTTTGCATCGATATATCACCAACAGCCGCTCGTCGTTCGATCAAATATCGGGCATCTTTGATTGGGCCAAAGACTTGGGAGATGGCCTCGGAAAAAATGCGGTTTGTTTTGGCGTCGGCATTGTTCATAAACACCCGGACATAACCACCATTGCGAGGATTGACGGTTAGATGCTCTTCAGTATCCTCGACACGTATTGTTGTAATTACGTTTGTTTCCACTAACGCACGCAGTACAGCACGACTAACCGCATACGTTAAACTTGCTTCATCCCACGGCGTTTCCGCATACCAGAAAGGTGGAAACCCGCGGCCTTTCATTGCAGGTGGTTTGATTTCAATCTTGGTTTCCACCGACGTTTGGCTCTTTCCTAAATAGGGCTTACCAATTTCCCATAATTCACGCGCAGCGGCACGTTGAGGAACGCGTGAAAGCATATCTTGATTTAACATCGCAGCGGAACTTTCGACGCCTTCGGGCTTGATTTCTGTTAGTGCTGCATGCACATGCCCGACCCCTTTCTCAATGACACCGTCATCAGTTACCCCATAGATTCTCCCGTGTTTCTTTCTAAACCTCTTGTAGTCATCCAAGCCCTTTAAAAACTCTGGAGCTATACAGACAACATCCCAGTTGTCCGCAATTTTCTGAGGGACATCTTTGTCCAATCGCATCGAGCGACCACGCAGTTGATTGACGGCAGTGTGGGTGGATGCGCAGGTAAGATCAATTAATACGTTGATTTTGCTGGCATCCCATCCTTCTCCTAATAATCCTCGAGTACCCACTAAACAGCGTGTAATTCCTTGTTGAAACAACTCCGTAATCATTTCTACATAGACTCGAGGCGACCAATCGGATCCTTTACCTCGCATAAGATAGAATTCGTCAACGTCAAACCATTCCCAACTTACTTTGTACTGAGAATTGCTCAGCCATTTTTTTGCGGCTGCATCAAATACTTCCCGTAAATCATCATCGACCAGAACAGTCGACCCCGTTACCAAGATGGGATCCAATTGATCGGTTTGCTCATCAAGGAGCAGCTGTTTAAATGCCGCCACCGCTCCGCCCGCTTCATCGTCAAGTAAATGGCTGATGTCCGCTGAAACCGCCGATGTTTTTTCATAATCACAAACGATAACGGCACGGATGGATTCACCTAAGACATTCATTTCTGCGGATAAGATTGGTTGCAGTGCAAGGCACTTGGCTTTCGAATATGCCAAAATGCGACTAATCGGCGATGCACATTGCTGAGAACCTGTTTCTGTGATTTGCATACCGAGCATGCGTAGCTTGGATTTGATTTCTGTTGCTAACGCATGCAACTTAGGATTGTCTTGCATCATTAAATAGAGTCTGACATATCGCTCTAAGCATGGTGTCACATACTCAAGTAAGTCTTCGACGTCAAATTGGTCTTGGGTCAGCGGTGGAACTCCTACAGGAAGCTCTCGACCGACACTGCGCAAGTAGGCTCGTCCAACCCAAGAAATAGTTGATGCTCGTTCTTCGTATTCACTCCAACTTTTTGCAGGTCCGTGCATTAACATCCGGGTGTCGAGTGTGTCATAGATGAAATCTGGCAGGGACATCCGTTGGGTTTCGAAATCTCCGCGTGAAACGATCTCTAGTAAGTCAAGCAGGGCTTGGTTCGTATTGGAAACGTATCCCAACTCATCGTCAGTGGGACGTGTGAAGTAACATAGATCTTGGTACGGCGCGAGATAGCCCTCTTTGACGACTGCAGGGATCGGTACCTCAAAATCAATCTCGCCCATGAAATTTTCGTAACGCTCCCAATTATCGGGATCATGATCGGATTCATCTGGTGGAGTTGCCGTCAACCCAATGATATAAGGCTCATCAAGAAACTCGTGGATGCCTTGTAATACGCGTCCCCAGTGGCCCAAAAGATGATGGCACTCGTCAAGGATGATTAGCTGTACGCCTTGTTTCTTGAGTTCACGAAGATTGGTGATCGAACTATGGTGTAGCGTATCGAGACCCCCTGAAATATCTGCATGTGCATCGCGGACCTTTTTTAGGTATGTGTTAAATCGAGTTTGGAAATATTCAAGGTTATGTTTTCGTAGGTTTGTGATCCAAGCTATTGCTTCATCCGGATTACGAGCTGCTTCTTTTTCTAGTAAATGGTCCACCCAGCTTTGCAACGCTGTGGTTTCAAAATCCGCTGAACTGCGGCTCGGTAGCGTGAGACTCTGATATGTCAATGAAGTCAATAGCGACGGATTCTTAGGATCTGAACTAAGAAGACGAGGGTTCACATGCGAGTCACCTTCTTGGAAAAGATCCGTACGAGCTAGCCATTGTGATTGGATGGCCGAATTTGGTGATAGAACTAGAGCAGGGCATTTGAAAACATGAGCCCATAAATAAAGGCCTGTTACGGTCTTGCCTGACCCTGGCGGTGCGACAATATAGAATTCCCGCTGATCAGCTTTCAATTGTTGCTGGACGACCGAAAGTACTGCCTGCTGGGTCGGGCGTAATGTGCCACTGAATTCAAGTTCTGGAAATGTCAATTATTTATGCCTATTCACATGCCAAAAAGTACGAAACAGAATGATAACACAATTGTGTTTATACAAGTTATGATATGAAGCTAGTTTACTTGTATACCGGATAGCATTGCGTGTTTTACAAAACCGCTCGCAAAGTGGTTGTTGGTATTGCATTGTTATTGTTCTGGGAACAATATGGAAGACTTGTAGAATCACAGGCCTTTCACTGTACCGCAATAAGGTATTAATAGATGACAAATGATGACTTGCCGTTAGAGATTTCTGTATCTGAGGTCAAGGACTTGTTAGACGAGCAAGCCGATTTTGTGCTGTTGGATTGCCGTGAGCAAGGCGAATGGAATCTGGTCAAGGTTGAGGGAGCACGCTTGCTCCCGATGAGTGAGATGCAAGCAAGAGTGGCTGAGCTACTGCCGCATGCGGAGGATCACGTTGTTGTGTATTGCCATCACGGTATGCGGAGTTTGCAAGTGACACAGTGGTTATTAGGCCAAGGCTTCAAGCAATGCCAAAGTATGGCCGGTGGTATTGATGCGTGGAGTGTTGATATTGACGACAACCTACCGCGCTACGGTTAACCTTCGAAGTGAGGCTATTCGCGGTTCCAAATTCTGGCGTAAATGCTATGCTCTAGTCTATGACCGAATCGTCACCCATCGATGTTGAAAAAGCTCGTTCGTATGCGGTAAAAACCGTACGGAAACTAAGTAAAGCAGGGTTTATTGCGTACTTTGCTGGTGGATGTGTGCGCGATCAGAAAATGCAGCCTCCCCAAATTCCTCACGATTTCGATATCGCGACCAATGCTCTGCCAGATCAGATTCAAGAGGTCTTCGCTGATAAAAAAACGCTAGCGATCGGAGCTGCTTTTGGTGTCATTACATTGATTGGTACCAAAGCGACAGGCAATATCGAAATCGCTACCTTTCGTGAAGATGCCGATTACAGCGATGGCCGCCATCCTGATGCGATCAGTTTTTGCAACGCTGAGCAAGACGCACTTCGTCGTGACTTTACCATTAATGGAATGTTCTATGAACCTATTAATGAACAAGTCATCGATTTTGTGAACGGCCAAGCGGATCTAATCGCCAAAGTTATTCGAGCGATTGGAATTCCAGCAGCACGATTTCACGAAGATAAGCTGCGAATATTGCGTGCCATTCGCTTTGCCACAACGCTCCAATTTACCATCCACTCCGAAACTTTCGCCGCGGTGAAGCAGTTTGCCGAGAACTTGCAACAGGTTTCGCGCGAACGGATTTTAGTCGAGCTGCAGAAGACTTTGGAGTCGGAGAATTACCAACACGGACTCGAATTGTTGTTAGACTCCGGTGTATTAATGTATGCGGTGCCTGGCCTTACCTTGCCTGATTCAAATCAAGCTGCCAATTGGAAATCGTTGATAGCAATCACTGCGGCCATGCCCACAAACGATTTTCTATCGACGCTGGCACTTATCTATAAAACACTGGCACCGGACACTATTTTGAGCGACGTACGGTCTAATCTGAAACAAATGAAGATGTCTAATGACGACATTAGGACTGTTTGCTGGATGATTGATAAGGTGGAACCGTTTATCAACGCCGATTCGGCACCGTGGCCTCAAATCCAACGGCTATTGATTGACCCACATGCAGCAAAAACTGTTGATATCGCGACAGCTTGGGCCAGTCATCATCAACAACCAACAGCTGGTGTCGAATTCTGTCAGCAAAAGCTGGATTTACCCTTGGAGCAATTAGACCCAGCGCCACTGCTTAACGGAAAAGATTTGCAAGAAATGGGGCTGCACCCCGGCCCGCTATTCTCTAGAGTACTGTCAGCCGTGCGTGATGCACAACTTACGGGTGAAGCGACAACGAAGTCAGACGCAGCGGTATTAGCACAAACAGTATTTCAGCAACTTACAGACTCACTGGAGCAAAAAAATGGATGACATGATCTCTTTAATTTCCCGCTGGTTGCACATCCTTCCCGCGGTCGTGATGGTCGGCGGAGCAATCTTTACGCAGCTCCTACTGTGCCCGTCGCTCGATGGCAATGACCCAGAAAACGCTGTCAAGCAGCAAGTCAAACGTAAGTGGTCCAAAGTGATTATGATTTGCGCGTCATTATTACTGCTGAGCGGTTTGTACAATACGATAGCTATCTTTAATGCGGAAGAAAAGCCAGAGGGAATGTATCATGGCCTTTTAACTGTGAAACTTGTGTTAGTGTTTGCGATTTTCTATATCAGCTCCATGTTGGCGGGAAAGAGCGATGCGGCCCTAAAGTTTCAAGAGAAGGAAGCATTGTGGGGAAAACTCAATATGTACGCAGCAATTGCAGTCGTATTGCTCGCGGGTGGCATGAGGATGGTTCCTCGTAAAGCTCCAGTGGAAGGAACGGCTATGGTTGTCTCCGCGGTTGAGATGCAAGATGATACGATAACTATTACAGAATAAGTAGATAGCCAATTGGGAGAAGCGGATGGACAAGAAAGCCAAAAAGCGATTGGAAGTGGTCCGCAAGAAGGTACAGAATCTAAAAATGCAGCTTTCAGGTGCCAAGCAACAGGATGACGAACCGGGCGAAGTTACTCGGCTCGAAGAAGAAATTGCCGCATTCCAAGCCGAGGCCGATAAGTTAAAGAATTCATAGGGCCGCGAATGAACGCGGAACGCGAAAGGCCGGTTACTTAGCCGGCCTTTTTGGCTTGGTAGACAGCAATGTCGTCGATGCCGTCGCCGTCGAAATCAGCGATGACTGGTTGGTCGCCAGCTGTGCCAAGCTGGAACACTTGGTCTCGAGGATCACGCTGAAGGTCACCGTTGGTATCCAGATGCCATTTGCCGTCACGGAAGGTTCCTATTTGGTCAACTCCATCTCCATTGAAATCGCCGACCACGGGAATGTCGCCTGCTTGGCCAAACTCCACCACTTGGTCACCAGAGGATATGCGACCATCGCCATTGGTATCTAGTTTCCATTGCCCATCCTGATAAGTTCCAACGTTATCAATACCGTCGCCATTCCAATCGCCGGTCACAGCGACTTCTTGTCCGCGTCCATACCGGAACACATGGTCGATAACATCCGCTCGCACATCACCGCGGGCGGTCGTTTGCATGAGTCGTCTGCGAGATGCTCCCAGTTGTCGAGTCGGTGGAACATTCTTCGGTTGAGTCACTTCTCTGTTCGCTAAATCGGGTAGGCCTGGGTCTTGTGCCAAGGCCTCGTTGTCGCCCGGCCATTGCAGACCATAGACGCCAATATCGTCTTTACCATCGCCATCCCAGTCTCCAACGACTGGAATATCCGCCTGCGAACCCATCTCCGCCCACAGATCGTCGGCATCCCACCGGCCATTGCCGTTGATGTCAATGAACCAATAGCCGTCGCTGTACATGGCAATCTCGGCAACTCCATCGCCGTTAAAATCAGCGGCAACCGCAAATGCGCCTGCGGCTCCAAGATTTAAGTGGGCAACGTCGATTTTTGTTCCTGTCAGCGATGTTGCTTGCCATGTTCCGTTGTTCGTAAGAGTCGCATCCCACACGCTATCGCGAGTAAATGTCACGGGTGTTATGGCCGACAATGGTAGAATATTACCGCGCGGCATACCACCGTCAACGACACTCAAGTGCCAAGCGTTCAGCGGTGCCGCTAGCGTTTGGCCCGAGCCGAAAACGGGAATATTTACATTAGGGTTGCTTACCGTACCAAGTTGACCGGTGTTGATTGGATTAGTATCGAACCCGTTGGTTTGAATCACCGGATTTGACGGTGGATCGGGTATATCGATAGCTGGCGGTGGCACTACAGGAGGCACTTCCGGTTCGACAGGAGCAACTATTTTTACTCGGTACTCGCTGAACCAATAATCCGTGGCGATTTGTCCATACGCTAACTCAATCTGAGTTATCTGGTCGTGTTGGGCGTCAACGGTCCCGCCAGCTGTGCCGGCATGGTCACGGCCGTCTTGAAAGCCCATAGGTTGATTTTCATTGAGTTGGTAAGTGCCTGCGGTTAGCCCAGCGAAAGAAAAATCACCCAGCGCGTTGGTTTGCGTCGTTTGCGTTTCGCCAGTTACAAGATTCGTTAGGATTACTTTGATACCGTGCAATCGTCGATCGTCGCTAGAAAGTTCTCCTGCCGGCGCCACAACGTCAGCGACTTGTAGATCACTCTGAACTACGACCGTTTCTCCGTCTTGGAATACAATTCCGGATATCCTCGCCGGCGTATATTCGTAGAAATTGTAATCTACGGCTTGGTCGCCACTGTGGAGTAAGATCGAGTGGATGGAATCGAGGCCATCGGCGATGCCAACGGTGTGCCCATCAATAGTACCAACTTCTTCTGGTCCGTCGAATAATCCAGTTGGCGTGGATTCGATTACTGAACACACTCCAGGCAGCACTGTACTAAAGAAGTAATTGCCATTTTCGTCCGTCAATTGAATTTGGTCTGATTGATTTGTTGAACATGTGAGTTCCACGGCGATTCCGGCAGTTGGCACGTTGATGTCGTTGATCGTTGTGAAGACGCTGCCGGCGATACTCGCATGGGATGTTTCAGCGAAATTCACTTCTGTGATATTTTGGCCACCTCGTGTCACTACGATTTGTGTAATGGTATCGAGATCATAGACGACACCGCTTGGCTCTCCATTGAGTTGACCTGGCAGGGCAGCACTGTTGATCAGCCCGAGTGGTTGTTGTTCTCGGATTTCGTAGGTTCCGGGTTCGAGGCCGCTAAAATCATACGCACCAGATTCATCAGTGTTTTGGATTTTTCCAGTGGAGACATAAGTATCGGCTTCATTTTTCCATAATTCGATTTGGACATTGTTAAGTGGGTAATCCTTTGCGTTACGTTGTTGGTCATTATTTGTATCCATGAAAACGGAACCGCTGATTGACGACGGCGATTGCTGTTGTTGTATTGAGATGAAAGCGCCAGCGGTTCGGTCGCGCGCTCCAGCGGCATTGTCAGCAGGAATATCGAGGCCGCTTATTGTGCGAGCGGGATCATAGGCATTCCAAAATAGCGTCATGCCGCCAGTGTCTTCATAGCCGGGTGCGGAAAATTCAGCAGATAATCGTACACCTTGGAATTCGACGCCCGATGTGATCGGGTCAATACCTGAGTTGATAGTAGTGAGATCTGTCTCCCGCGGGTTCAGAAACTCAACTTCGTCAACATCGACTTCCAATATTAGACGATCTCCGGCGTGGAATCCCTGAAGCGTAACAATTATGGAACTTCCGCCATCGCTGACTTGTGTCGTCAGGGAGGCCAGTGGATTTTGCACGGTCCATTGTTTCACTGACAGTGGAATTGCTTGATCTGCCCCGAGTCCCCCGGCTTGCGTATCAAAAATAACATCTGCGGAGCCAAATCCAAGTTGATTATGGTCACTATTGATAATGAGCCGAGTTAATTCAGCACCCTGGGCACCGCCATTAAACGTCACTTCGAATGTGTCACCGGTCTGATCGGATCCTAGGTCGTGTTCATGGTAGACCACCCCTAGATTCAGCAGATCGCCCGCCAGCAAACAACGTTTTTCGAGTAATTCGAATTTACTCAAGCGGACTGTGTCGCGCCGTTGGTCATATCCAGCGTACTGCTTAGACAGTCGTGCGAATTTTGAGAATAACCGTTTCATGGACATGTTTTAGGAAAGGGGAAAATGATAGAGCTATTTGCGGTTAGCGGTGGATTGTTTACTGACTCTAATTTCTTCTTCTGCATTCGTCTTTATTTGCCACGTGCGAATGGAGGTATCAAAACTACCGGAAACGAGAAGACCTGTGCGGCCGTCGTTTGAGGGTGAAAAGTCTATTGCGATAACGCTGCCAGTGTGACCTTGATAAATTTGAGTTTGTTGTTTGGAGTCGATATTCCAGAGGTGAATTTGATTATCACTACTGCCAATGGCAACTTGAGAATCGCCGCACACGGTTAATGCAAACGGAAGTTGTTTTTCGAGGGCGATGGAATATCCCGTATTCGTGCTAGTTGGATCAGCGGTAAGTGAGCTTACACGGAGGGTCCGATCATCGCTGATACTGACGATATGCGAATCGGATTTGATAAAGCTGAGATCTCGGATTCTCCGTTGATGCGCCGCAACTGTAGCAAGCAATTCGCCTGATGTTGTGGACCAGATGCGAATCATTCCGTCGCGGCCACCACAGGCAAGGCGGTCTCCAGTTGTCGAGTAGGCGAGACCGCGTATGTCCGATGTGGGATGCTGGTGCTGCTGTATGATGTTTTTATCCGCTAAGCCAACGACGGTCACCATCGAAGCAAATCCACCGACCGCGAGTTGGGTTGCTTGCGGGTTTACGGCGATACGCCAAATGGCATGTTCAAGTGTAAGCAGCACGTCTAGTTGACGCCCACTGACACAGTCCCAGCGAATGACTTGACCATCGTCTCCGGCGGTCACCAGAACATTTGAGTTTCCAATGAATTTGGCTGTGCGAATCCAGCCGTGATGTCCGTGCAGTTCATGCACCTGCGTTCCAGTTTTTAAATTCCAGATACGTACGATGTGATCATCGCCGGCGGTCGCCATGAGATCTCCAGCGGTTTGCAAACAAACGCTGCTGATAACAGGTTGACGATTCTGGACTGGCCGCGCAATTGGCTCAGCGGCTGTCGCATTACTAGCGATTATTAGCCCAATGGTTGTCGTAATAACCGTTTGGAATAGTCTAATTTTAAGACAAGAAATCATTCGTAGGCTTCCATGCACGCGATTAACAAACAAAGTGTTCGTCGGAAAATATCCGTACTTCTGTTATCGGCGCGTACAAAGGGCTACGGCGAGAGAGGTTGAGAAAGCTACGAACCTGTCAATTAAGCAGATAAACCAGTTGTAGCGATTGTGAGCAGCTGCTGGTAACTCGTTATTTGTGCGGGAATTCGCACACAAATAAAAGCAGTTCTATTGAATTTCGCGGGAGGTAGGACCCGTGTAGACTTGTCGCGGACGGCAAATGCGTTTGCCAGGTGACGCGTGCATTTCTTGCCAGTGTGCGAGCCACCCTGGTAGGCGTCCCATCGAGAACAAGACGGTGAACATTTCTACAGGAATACCAATCGCTCGATATATCACACCCGAATAGAAATCGACGTTCGGGTATAGTTTGCGATCTACGAAATAAGCGTCTTCCAGGGCAACCTTTTCAAGTGACTGTGCAATCTCAAAAAGCGGATCATCTAGGTCTAGTTTTTCCAGCAGCACATCGCATGCTTTTTTAATGATTTTGGCACGCGGGTCGTAGTTCTTGTAAACGCGATGGCCAAATCCCATCAAGCGGAAGTTGTCCTCTTTGTCTTGTGCTTTCGCTACATATTTGGCGACGTCATTATTATCATCGCCAATCATTTTTAACATTTTGACGCAGGCTTCATTAGCTCCGCCGTGCAGGGGTCCCCACAGGGCACAGATACCGCCGACGATCGACGCATAGAGATTTGAATTTGCAGAACCTACCATGCGGACGGTCGAGGTGCTACAGTTTTGTTCGTGATCAGCATGGACGATCAACAGTAAATTCATTGCGTCGACGAAATCTTGGTCGATTTCATATTCACCATTTTCGTCGGCAAACATCATTGTTAGAAAGTTTTCCACGTATCCTAATTCTGGATTAGGAGCGATAAAGGATTGCCCGGAAGTATGGCGATGGCTGTAGGCGGCGATCGTTGGTAAAGCTGCGATTAGGCCTTGAGTGGCGCTGGCAACTTGATCGGCATCAAGTGGATCCATTTGATCGGCACGATGGGCAGAAAGTGCTTGAATCGCGGCTGAAACTATTGCCATTGGATGGGCAGACTTCGGAAAACTGCGTATTAAATCCTGAACGCCGCTGGGGATAGCCATTTCGGCGATAATTCCGCTGCGGAAGGAATCGCGTTGTTGTTCGTCTGGCAACTCGCCGTTTAACAGCAGGTAGCAGGTATCGATGAAGTCGCATTTTTCGGCAATGTCTTCAATGGCATATCCACAGTACCGTAAGATTCCCTGCTCACCATTGAGGAATGTGATCCCGCTTTGTGTCGAGCCAGTGTTGACAAAGCCCTCGTCCAGCGTGATTGCGCCGGTCGTTGCTCGAAGTTTACTTATATCGAGTCCGCGTTCTTGTTCGGAACCCACAATGATAGGTAGCTCAAGTTCCTGTTCGCCTAACGTCAATTTCGCTGAATCCGACATTCATTTCGCCTGTATAAATAACACTCTGTTCGCAGCTTAGCACGAAGTAATTCTTTAATTTTTATGAGGTCTAGTATACCACCATGGTGGCGATATTAAAGTAGGGACCGTCTTGGAAAAACGACCGAGAAAAGTGGAGGGTCGGTCAGAGATCGACACCTATTTTGAAAGGCTGTTCCAGACAGGGATCTGCAGTTTGACTTTTGCAATGTATTTTTGAACAGCTTCGTTACGGCGGATAATCCGTAATTGACCTTTAATGTCTTTTTGCACTTCGACAAATGCTTGCTTGCCAGCGACGGTTCGCTCAACCACTCGAATGATATGCACACCGTTTTCGTCGGTGATGACGGGACTCATGCGATCCACCGGCAAGTTGAAGATCGCTTGGTCTAGTTGTTTACTAACGAGGTCGCCAGGTTCGACCCAGTCATAGTTGCCACCACTCTTTGCTTTTAGATTTTCTGACAATTGTTTGGCAACTTCATCAAACGGAGCTCCATTTAAAACTCGGTTTCCCATTTCACAAACAAGCCGATAGGCTTGTTGTTGCGTGTGGTTCTTGTACAAAGCGGAAAGTTGTTGCCAGCGTGCTTTGGTGTTGAATTGATAATCGACGATGTTTTTGTTGTAGTAGTCCAGCATTTGCTGATGGGTGATTTCTTCTTGTAAGTTCACGTTTTGTACGATCAACTGGCGGCCGAAATTGACTTCGGCGAACCTCATCTTTTCCATGTCGTAGGATGATCCAAAGCGGCGTAGAATCTGATCGAGTTCATGCATCGTCTCAGCGTCGTCGGCGACCATTAAAATGCTCAATTGGGCTAAGTGCATATCTTCTTGCCGAAGTTGTTTGAGTTCGTTTTTGTCAGCGGCTTTGACACGCGGCAACATTTCTTCAAGAGCACCGTCGAATGCTGCGGCTGCCACCGAGTCGATGCGTTCATCCAAAGTTGCCAATTCATCTGATTTCAATGATTTACGAAATGCCACGTATAAGACTTTGGCATCAATCGCTTGTCCTAACAGCGTTGTTAAGAGGATCTCTTTTTGTCGCGCAATGTCGTCATGGTACTTGGTTAACTCCGCCGGAGGAATATTTTGAATGAAGTTCCACATCACCATTTCGACTTGAGGTATTAAATCTCCAGCCATGATGTGCTCGGATCCGACGGTCGCTAGTACGGTTGTCGGCTTAAACAACTGAGGCGTTTGCAATGGTTGTTGCCGGCGTTGCGGGTACTGAGCAGCTTGTTGGTTACGGCCGCGAGGTAGATTTGCAATTCGCGGGTTCTGTTGATTCTTGAGCTGCCTTGCTGTTGTATAACCCTCAGGATAAACAGGGGCCTGTTGGGGAACCGTTTGAGCAAGTAGCTCCGAGGCGATAAGCCCGAGTAGCCCGGCGATGGTACATACTAATCCTTGTCGTAGTTTAACTCCGTCAATCATCCGAAACCTAAATCCCTCAAGGGTCAATACGCGATAAATTCTCGGGGATTGTAGAGTTTTCTGGGCTAAGGCTGCAACAGCGATTTAACGAATTCGACCATTAAAGCGCCTTCTGAAACGGATTTAGGGACGGTCACATAAGCAGTGTGTTCATCCGCAATTCGCAGGTTGATAGCGGAATTTCGCGCGAGTTGTTTGATACGCGAGGGATCGGTGTATCGAATCCTAAGGAAACCATCGTCATTGATGATGGCAGCAATCTGCCACAGCGCGGCTTCTAAGCGAATTTCGGACAATTCGAGCAATTGGGTTACACAAGTTGGCAGGTGGCCAAAGCGGTCTTTCAATTCGGTTTGAAGCTCGGTAATTTCACCAAATTCGCATATTTTTGAAAGTCGACGATAAAAATCGATGCGTGCTCGGATGTCGGTTACATAATCATGTGGCAGATAAGCATCAATGGGCAGGTTCAATTCAACATCGACTGCAAGCTTGGGCGGTAATTTTTTAAGTTGTCGTACGGCTTTTTCGAGCAGTCCGCAATAAAATTCATATCCGACTGTAGCGATGTGCCCGCTCTGTTGAGGACCTAATAAATTGCCCGCACCACGAATTTCCAAATCTCTCATGGAAATCGCAAATCCTGCTCCCATCTCGCTGTACTCTTCGATAGCGCGTAACCGGCGTGCCGCATCTGGAGTAATATGTTTGTGTTGGTCGACGAGCATGTAACAAAAGGCGCGGTGTTTGTAGCGACCTACGCGACCCCGCAATTGATGTAAATCTGACAGTCCATATCGATTGGCATCATCCACAAAGATCGTGTTTGCGTTTGGAATATCCAACCCACTTTCGACGATGGTTGTCGCTAACAGTATGTCATAGTCATGATTCACAAAGCCAACCATGACTTGCTCCAAGTCGGACTCTTTCATTTGACCGTGACCGATTTCGATACGCGCTTGCGGTACAATCCTCTGCAATCGTCGCTTAACGGTTTCAATATCGTGAACGCGGTTGTGTACATAGAACACTTGACCATTGCGGTCCAATTCGCGTTGAATCGCTGTGCGGACTAATTCTTCTTTGAAGCGGACAACGCGTGTTTCGATCGATATTCGTTCTTCTGGTGCGACCAGTAAATTTGAAATGTCACGTACGCCGATCATCGCCATATGTAACGTTCTAGGAATAGGTGTCGCCGAGAGCGTCAGTACGTCCACATTGTTGACAACGTTCTTCAACCGCTCTTTAATTTCAACTCCAAAACGTTGCTCTTCATCAATGATAACGAGCCCCAAGTTTGCAAATTGTACGTCCTTAGATGCCACTCGGTGCGTGCCAATGACGACATCAATGCTGCCTTGTCGTAGTCCGCGCACGACCTTGTGTTGTTCGGCGGTTGAAGCAAAGCGACTCAAGCGAGCAACTTTGATTGGGAACTGTGCCATGCGATCTCTGAACGTATGGTAATGTTGTTCGGCCAAGATCGTTGTTGGTACTAACACGGCGACTTGGTAACCACTGTCGATAGCTTTGAAAACCGCACGCATCGCGACTTCAGTCTTGCCAAATCCAACGTCACCACACAGCAAACGGTCCATACTGCGCCGGCTTTGCATGTCTTCTTTAATATCTTCAATGGCAGCTAATTGATCGGAGGTTTCTTCATAAGGAAACGACGCATCAAATTCTTGTTGCCAATTTGAGTCTGCGTGGAATTCGATACCTGGCCGAGCTTGGCGATTGGCTTGCAATTCCAACAATTCGGCTGCCATATCTTGCACAGCATTTTGAGCGGCTTGTTTTTGATTTTTCCAAGCAGCACCGCCGATACGAGCGAGAGTTGGGCGTGTCTTACGGCCACCGATGTATTTTTGGACTAAATCGATTCGCGCCGCAGGCACATAGACTCGAGTGCCTCCATGAAATTCGATGACCAAGTGCTCAGCTTGGCAGCCATCCTTGTCCAACAGTTCTAGGCCACGATAGCGACCGATTCCATGGGCCAAATGGACGATCAATTCACCGTCGCGTAGGTCGTTGAAGCTATCTAATGGCCGACCAGTTTGTCGGATGTTATGGCGTCGTAGTTGAGTTCTCTGAAACAGTTCACCAACACTGAGCACAACCGTCTTTTCCGAGACCCAGTGAAACCCTTGTTTTAGATAGCCGACGTGGTATTTAATGCGACCGCGATCCGCCGCTCGTGTCTCCAATAAGATGTCCTGCATACGCTGAATTTCGGCTTTGGTAGGGCAAACAATCACGAGGTCATGGTCATTACCAATTTGCTCGACCTGCAGACTAATACTGTCTACGTCTCCTTGGAATCGCTCTACGGATTCGATAGCAAGGGTAACGTCATGTTCAAGCGTGCCAACAGATAGCCCGCTGACGACTAGGTGTCCAAAGTTTGTCAGGGTTGCAAGGACTTCATGAACGCCATGGCATTGTTGAAAATCAGCCGCTCGCCCAATGTACTCTCTGGCTTGACGATCCAACTCACCTAATTCAACCAGCGTCGTGCAACTACCGCTGGGCAAGTACGACGCCAGGTGATCCTGACCCTGATAAAACGCTCTGATGGACGTCAGTTCAAGTTGCGTCCGTGTTTCAATGCTGCGTTGTGTGCGGACATCAAACAATCTCATGGATTCGATTTCGTCGTCCCAGAATTCGACGCGTATTGGTTGATCCCATTCGGGAGCAAAAATATCGAGGATGCCACCATGACGCGAAAACTCACCGGGCAATTCGATGGCACTTGCAGCGTGATATCCATTTTCAACAAACCATCGTTGCAAGTCGTCTATGTCGACCCGCTGGCCAATTTTGAGTGTACGTGTTGCTTGTCGCAACGATTCTTTTTCGGGAACGGGTTGTAGTAACGCTTGAATACTGGTCACAACCAACAGCGGTTGCGTCGTTGGCATGTCATCAAACGCCATCAAGTTTTTAAGAACTCGAATGCGGTCACCATGAACATCATCGTTGTGGTAGGAATCTCGTGTGGTTCCGCTGTTGACTACAGGAAAATGAACCGATCGCCGATCGCTAAATAACAACAGGTCGTCGCGGAAATCATCAATCATTTTGTCGTGAGCTAATACGATCAGATTGACGGGTGATTGCTGTTGGGTGCCGGAACAGATGCCAGCGGCGACTAGCGCGCAGGAGGAACCCCAAACTCCGTCGACGCTTACTCCCTGCTGATTAGAGACAGCTTGGATTGCCTCGGCGAAGTCCTCGCGATTAGTCAGACGCTGCGTCAGAAATTGCATGCTGCGCGTTACATCATTATGTCGTTGCAGTATTCGTCCCTAAATCAATTCAAACAACGGAGTTTGATTTCATTGGGAACAATTATCCTGCGTAAGGTCACTTCTTTTTTCGTTCCTTGAGCGTACCAGCTTCGGCGGATTGTTTGTAGTACGGGTCGAGCGGATAACATCCTGAGGCCAAGGCATTGCGGGGTGCCGTCGTGCAATCACTGAAAGTGCGACAGATTGATTTGCGCTGCATAATTCCTGTCTGTAATGTGTCTGCCGGTAGATTCCAATAGGATAGAACCATTCTGCCTAGACCAACCATGTCGACCCAACCAGCGCGAATAACTGCTTGAGCAACGTGTGGTAGATAGTCCTGCAAATAGGAATAACCGGTGCCCACGAGCGGGATGCCCGGTACGGCCGCCTTGCATTCTCGAACGGCTTGAATCTGTCTGACGACGTCCAACAATGGATCATGTGGAGGTTGGTATCCGTCGCTCGGTGGAAATGCAGCCGGACGTTGTAGGTGTGGATTGTAATAGGGACTACCGCAGGAGAGATTAAGAGCGGTTACCCCGAGTTCTTTAAGATCGGTGGCTAATTGAATTGGTTCAGTCAGATTGATTTGTGTTGGATCCTGCTGGTCACAGCCAAATCCGCATTGATAGGGCAACGACGATTGGAAATCAACTGGTTCGCCAAACAGTGCCCCTTGATGAAATGGGATAGTGTCAAAGAAGCTCAAGCGAACGAGAATTTGTAGGTTGGGACAGGCATCCTGAATGCGGCTGATGATCGTTTTCAGCAATAGTGTGCGGCCAGCATAATCGCCGCCGTAGAGGCCCGCGCGATTTGTGGCACTAAGAAACTCGTGTAAGAGATATCCATGGCAACTTTTGACGTCGACGAATCGAAATCCCGCTTGCTCGGCGGATTGGGCGGCTTGTACATACGTGTCGATCAAAGTTTCTAGTTCATCGTCGGTCCATAATATCGAGTCATCTTGCGGGTCGATACCATATTTATCGTCCAGCAGCGGGTGATGGTATGCAATGCGTGGCTCGAGGTCGTGGTTGTTAGGGCGACAAAAGCGGCCGGAATGTGTGAGTTGCAGCCCGACGAATAAGTCGTCAGCGTGACCAAATTTTTCTACATGAGTTGTCGTCAATTCTCGTAATAACTGTTGCAGCCCAGCAACATGATCTGGAGTTGCTAGTAATTGATTGGGGTTTGCTTTGCCGGAATGCTGCACTGCGGCAGCTTCGCCTCCCCAGATTAACTTGGCACCACTCTCCCCAAAGTGCCTCCAGCGGCGAAACGTCTTGTCGCTTGGTGTACCGTCGGGGTTACCGTCCCAACCTTCCATGGGATGGATGCACCAGCGGTTGCCTACTTGATAATCTCCGATTTGGATTGGTGCAGCTAACGGTGAACCGCTAGCGGTAGTTTGAATTTCGTCATCGCAGGGTAATTCGATGTTGAGCTCGAGCAGACGTGCGCGCAATTCCGCCGGACTACGGTAAGCGGCAATTTTATTGAATTGGTGAGCGGTCATTAGTGGCGGTTGTAATTAGTGGTGTAAATTTAAGAGTCCATGTACATGAGCGGCGCGAATGCCAAGCGGAATTGCCGCTGCTGTTGGTCAAGAAACTTTATCGTGGCGGTTAATTTGTCACCCGAGCCGGAGATCGACACGATCACGCCGGAACCGTAACGTTGATGGGAGACGAGCATGCCTTGTTTGAAATCTGCAAGCGCAATTTGTTTTGCCGTGCTGCTCTGGCTACCCTCATTGTCTGTTGATGCTTGTAAATCCGAGGCAGTTGAAATGTTGGTCATGGACGCGAGTTCATTAGCGAGATGGTCTTTTGGGGATGGTTCCTGTTGTGAGTTGTTATCACTGACTTGTTCTAGAATCGATTGAGCTTGCTGGAGCTTGGCCTCAATTTCTTCAGTGGCTAATACATCATGATCTGACTGCTCGGGGTGCTCAAAATAATCCGCGGTCGGTTCAAAATCACTGTTGGGGTGGTTGCCGATCGATGCGAGACCTCCGGAAGGAAGGGTGCATTGCATGTCATCACGAGGAAGTTCATAAAGGAACTGGCTGGGAGATGCGATTCGCGTTTGTCCACGAAAGGTGCGACGCTGAGAGTAACTGATTTGCAATTGCTGCTCTGCTCGAGTGATGCCGACAAACAAGAGACGCCGTTCTTCTTCGAGGGACTCGTCGTCGTCCATGCTGCGTTCGTGCGGTAATATACCGTGTTCTACGCCGACAATGAAAACAGAGGGGAATTCTAACCCTTTGGCTGCATGGAGACTCATCATCAGGACTTTATTAGTGTCTTGGTCGAGTCCGTCGACTTCGCTAACAAGCGCTACTTGTTCAAGGAATGCTTCAAGATCGGTTTGGTCATTCGCGGAGGGGTCTTCTGCGTTTTCGGATTCATCTTCGTCAAAAGTCTGTTGGAACTCGCGGGCTTCGTTGATTAATTCATCCACATTGGCACTTCGATCTTCCCCAGTTTTCTCGTCGATTTTTTCGAGGTAGGCAGTGAATCCACAGTTATCGACAATTTCGATAATCAGATCACCCAGTGGTAGATGGACCGAGGTGGTGAAGACATCGATTAGCGTTACGAAGCGACTAATCGCAGCGGCAGCGCGTTTAGATAGCGTTTCGATCATACCCGCTTCACGACAGGCTTGGAGCATCGTCAATTGATATCGCTCGGCGTGGATGCGGAGGCGATCCAGAGTGGTTTTACCGATTCCACGGGGCGGCATATTTACAACGCGTTCAAAAGCGACGTTATTCGCCGGATTGTTGACTAGGTGGAGGTAGGCAATGATATCCTTGACTTCTTTACGTTTGAGAAATTCCAAGCCACGGACAATCTGGAAGGGTATTTTAGGGGATTGGCTGCGGAGAGCTCTTTCCAAGGGTCGCGAGAAGGCGTTCACTCTAAAGAAGATAGCGAAATCTTTGTAGTCTCGTTCACCGCGTTTGACTTCGGCCGCAATTCGTTGAGCGATAGCTGCAGCTTCGTCATTGGGGTGCCCAAAGCACACGAGTCGTACGGGTTCACCAGCTTCATTATCAGTGAATAACTTTTTGGGTTTACGATGGCGGTTGTGGGCGATGAGTTCATCGGCGGTGCTGAGTATTTTTCCGGTGCTGCGATAGTTTTGTTCTAGATGAACAACCTTGGCAGTGGGATAGTCCTTTTCGAACTCGCGAATGTTGGAAATATTTGCGCCGCGCCATGCATAAATTGATTGGTCGGGGTCGCCGGTGACGGATAGGTTTTGGTTGTTAAGACACAGCGCGCGGACGATGGCGTATTGAGCGAGATTGGTGTCTTGATATTCGTCGACCATGATATAGCGATAGCGGTCGTCAAGTTGAGCGCGGAGTTCGGGGTTGTCGCGCAGCATCACGGCAACGTGCAACAAGAGATCATCGAAGTCGACGGAGTTGCTTTGCAGTAGATACTTTTTATAGGCGGGGTAGGCCTTGCGAGTTACCTCCGTAAGAGCGCTATAACTATTGGCACTACTCGTTTGGTATTCATTGGGAGTCAGCAAGTTGCTTTTTGCATTACTGATTTCCCAAGCGATGGAGTCCGCCGATGTGTGCGTTAACTGGATGTTCGCCGTGTCGATTGCTCGCTTGAGTGCTTGTTTGGAATCTTTGCTGTCGAGAATGGTAAAGTTCTCTGCGAGACCGACAAGGTTTCCGTGTTGTCGCAATAAACGAGCGCAGAATCCGTGAAAGGTTCCCATCCAGTAACCTGGAGCGGAAACCAAACGCTCGATGCGAAGTCGCATTTCCTGGGCTGCTTTGTTGGTGAACGTCAGCGCTAGAATATTATTAGGATTCACGCCTTGGGAGATCATGTAGGCAATGCGATATGTAACAACGCGTGTCTTGCCACTGCCGGGACCGGCGATCATCAAAAGCGGACCGTCGATATGAGACGCTGCTTGGCGCTGAACCTCCGTGAGCGATGCGAGTATGTCTTCAGACATGATGACGTGTGAGAATCCTCATAGTGTTGCTTCGTTAGTAATAATCATTATAGAAGAACTCAATGAATTACGTGAGTAGGCGAGTGACAGAGCGGTGCCATGTAGTACTTGATTGGGGGAGCAACCAGATTTTGAAAATTATCCGCCTCGTATTGGTAAAATTGATTTGTATAGTGATAGCACTTTGTCAAAGTTTTTCCAGAATTGTTTTGTCATTTTAGTGCCAGTCCTGTATGATTTGTGCTTCGCGCTTTCGTGTAAAAGCGTGTACTGACCAAGGATGGTCAAATATTAAACTCACGTTTTTTTTGGGAGGGAGTCCATGACACGCATTCCGTTAAGTGCTGTGGAAGAGCAGCGTCGTAGCTTAAAGCAACGTCTGGAACTTAGCACAGCAGAAATTGGTCTTACAGTGCGTACGACCAATTGCTTAGAAGAAAAAGGTATCTTCTCGGTAAAAGACTTGCTGCATGCAACACCGGCAGATCTGTTAAGCATTTCAAATTTTGGTGGTAAGACTTTAGAGGAAGTCTACGATGCCCTTGAGGCAATCGGTTTCTTCCGTACCAATT
>LWDU01040416.1_pt1 | contig 23673 bp, 18 predicted proteins | sample 727161 | NCBI WGS metagenome assembly LWDU01 (sample SAMN04566230, study PRJNA314399) | hydrothermal vent metagenome | isolation source: deep sea hydrothermal plume seawater | place: Mexico: Gulf of California, Guaymas Basin | collected 2004-07-11
CGGGGCGAAACTCTGGACCGGGTGAATTAACTGGCTATGACCTGGCGACCGGAACTGTCGCATGGTCCGTCGCTGGAACGTCCAACACGCCGGCACCCACCGCGGTGGTCGACCAGGACCTGGTCATCAGTGCCTCTGGAAACAACGGACCGATCCTGGCCGTTCGAGTCACGGAGTCGGGGGAAACAGAGGTAGTATGGCGTCTCGCCACCGGCGGCCCGTACGTACCGACTGGAATGATCGCGGAGCGGTTGTTTCTGCAAATCGGCGATACCGGACGACTGACTTGCTATTCGACGATTTCCGGCGAACGGCAGTGGTCAACTCGGTTGCGGGGACAGTTCACGGCCAGTCTCGTGAGCGCTGGCGACCAGCTATTGGCAACCAGCGAACGCGGAGAGCTCTTTTTTGTGACGTTTGACGAAGATTCGTTCGACGTGGCGACAACCCACTCGTTGGGCGAGAGGACGCTGGCAACACCAACGTCAGCCGGCGGGCGATTGTACGTTCGCACGGCTCGCCATCTCATCTGCATGGGTGTGCCGGACGACACGGTCCCACTAGCGGGCCAAGAACAACCGGCTGAGGCGGCGCAGGTTTCCACTTTCCAGACAGCCAGTGAGTAGCCATCTTGTTATGCGAATTGGTACGAACGCAGACAGCGGACGGAATGCGACTTGACGGCGCGTATTACGAAGCTCAATCGCCTCGCGGCATTCTGATCTTTCTTCACGGCGCCGGTTCGAACTTCTACGGTGGCGCCATCAGTGAGACTTTGGCAGAGATATTGCCACCTGCTGGTTGGTCCGTGTTGAGAGCGAATACTCGCGGACACGACGGAGTCCACACATCGACGCGAGCTGGTGTCGCCTGCAGACAAGGCGCCGCCTATGAGATGATCGACGAGTCACGACATGATAGCGCGGCTTGGGTGGCATGGGCTTCGTCTCTACCTGGCGAAGCGATGGTCCTCGGCGGACACTCGCTTGGTGCGATTAAGGCGGTCTATTCGGCGGCCTGCGACAGTCAGCTGCCGTTGAGTGGATTGATTGCAGTCTCGCCAGCGCGTCTGTCTCGTTCATCCTTCCAATATGGCCCGCAGAGTATGGAGTTTTTGGCAACGCTGGCGGATGCCGAGAAGAGTGTCCGCGACGGCAAGGGTGACGAGTTGATCGAATCACCGTTTCCGATGCCGATGCTGATTACATGCAGCACATTCGTCGACAAGTACGGTGGGGAAAAGTACAACATTTTGGAACACGTCACCGCCCTAGTGATCCCATCCTTGTTTATCTTTGGGGAGCGGGAACTGGCGACGGGTGGTGTCGCATTCGCGGGTCTGGATAAAGCGGTCCAACACCGATGTTCGGGCGACAAAATGGAAGTCAACGTAGCCCCGAAAGCAGACCATTTTTACCAGGGCGTCCGGGTTGAACTCGGACACTCCATCCTCTCTTGGCTTGAAAAACTCTCGCCATAACCCCTTCCCAGAACACGACAACCGAACATTAAATACTGGATCCGACCGATTTTCACCACCTTCCGGGGCGTTGAGCTTGCCCGATTACTCAGGTATGGTTCAGGATTCGATTCTGTGCACCATTCGACAAAAACACGTAGTTGGTTCAGCACCTGAGGACCGATATGAGCACCACCACAGATATGGACACCCTGACTCAGGCCGCCCGAGAACGTCTCGATCAACACGCATACGAAACGGTCCAGCGGCATTTTCATGAGTCGACAGGCTGTCCATTTTGGTTGGGAAAGAAATCCGAACTGAACTTTGATCCGCTGACGGAAGTCAAGAGCTACGACGATATTAAGAAGTTTCCGCTCTTTGAAGACGAGTGGCTCCGCGGCGGACCAATCAGTCGTTGGGTTCCAAAGGACATGGTCGACCGACCGACGTACGTATTTGAAACGGGCGGCACAACTGGGATACCCAAGAGTCGGATGGTGATTGACGATTTCCGCACCGACTATGAACTCTTCAGCGAAACCCTCCCGGACGAGTATTTCCCCAAGGGGGCCAACTGGCTGATGTTGGGTCCATCCGGCCCGCGTCGTCTTCGCTTAGCCGTCGAGCACCTTTGCCAGCATCGTGGCGGCATTTGCTTCTGCATTGATCTCGATCCGCGATGGGTGGTCAAGTTGATCAAGAAGGGGTGGATGGAGCATCTTGACGAGTACAAAAAGCACTGCGTCGACCAGGCGATCACGGTGCTGACCGCGGGTCACGACGTCAAATGCTTGTTTGCCACGCCGAAGCTTCTCGAGTCGCTGGCACTCGGGCTCGAGGACCGCGGAACGAGCATTCAAGAGATCGGTATCACGGGTATTTTCTCGGGGGGCACCGAGTTTACGCCGCAATGGACACGCTATGCCGTGGAAGAATTGCTGGGCGGACCACCCGAGGAAGGCGGCGTCTACATGACCCCAACCTACGGTAATACGTTGATGGGTTTGGCCTGCAGCAAGCCGGTCACCGCAGAGACGGATTACAAGATCGCGTACTACGCGCCCCAGCCGCGAGCGACCACCGAAGTCGTCTCGTTCGACGACTACAACACGGTGGTTGGATACGGTGAGACAGGCCGCGTCAAGTTGACGACCCTGACCAAAGAGTTCTTCGTGCCCGGCTTCATGGAACGAGACGAAGGCGAACGCGAACAACCGTTCGACACGTATCCTTGGGATGGGGTGAGCGGCGTTCGACCCTTTCATAAATTCGCCAAATCGACCACGGTCGGCGTCTATTAACCGCCGTCAACGGCGGCCTATTTCTCGTCTTCGACGGGACCAATCTTGTAACCAACCAAATCACGGGAGACACACGTGCTCAACATCCCGATTATTCGCTGGGGTAAGCCTTATGAATCGATGGAGACCGAAGAGGTCCATCACTTTTCGACGGGCGAACCTATCGCTGTCGTGAGCCAGGCCAATGGAGGCTTGATTCGACGGGACATGAAAAAGTCGCAATCCGCCCGAGACGTTCTTCGTGACATTCCGACCGGTGTCTTGATCGATCGAATCAAGAAAGCGGGCGATCTGTACGACACAGCGACGCTCCCGATCGGCGACGGCCAACAGACTCCCGCAGACTTCGTCCATCAACAATCCGCAACCACGGGTCTACCCGAACACATGTGTGCGGCGAACATGAAAAAGAACTCGTTCGTGCTGCACAACATGGACAAGATCCTGGACGCGCTGACGCGAGGATTGGACCTCGAAATTCTATCGCGAGGCTACGGTATCGAGTCGCGGGGTGTCGTGGTCAGCTATCAGGCTCAGGCACCCGCCTTGGGTGCCGTCTTGCCGTCTAACTCTCCCGGCGTGCACACGTTGTGGCTACCCGTCATCCCATTGCAACTTGGCCTAGTTCTCAAGCCGGGGCCGCAAGAGCCGTGGACGCCGTATCGCATGATGGCGGCCTTCGTCGAAGCTGGCATTCCAGCGGAGGCATTTGCCATGTATCCGGGCGGGCCGGACGCTGGCGCGGCAGTCTTGGAATCATGCCAACGGGCGATGATTTTTGGCGGCACGGCGACGGTGGAACAGTATCGTGGCAATCCCCACGTCCAGGCACATGGACCAGGATTCTCAAAAATCCTGATTGGTGATGACATGGTCGACCGCTGGGAGGAGTTCATCGACCTGATCGCGGAGAGCATCTATATCAATAGCGGCCGAGGATGCATCAACTGTTCGGGAGTGTGGGCTTCGCGACATACCAAAGAAATCGCGGCCGCACTGGCAGAGAGACTCGGTCCAATTGAGGCGAAACCTCCGACCGATCCAGAGGCCGGCCTAGCGGCGTTTACCGTCGAGGGTATGGCGGTCGCCGTTTGGAACATGATTGAGGCCGATCTCAAGGAGGAGGGTGTCACGGACATGACCGCTCCGCACGGAGCCCGGCTAGTCGAACAGGAACGCTGTGCCTATTTGCGACCGATGGTCGTGCACTGTGAATCACCAGAAAACGCAATAGCACTCAAAGAGTACATGTTTCCGTTCTCGACCGTCGTTCAGTGTCCGGAAAATGAGATGCTCAAACGGATCGGGCCAACGCTCGTCTGCTCCGGCATCACGGAAAATCAGCAGTTGATTCAAGCCTTGTCGGACGCGAATCACATCGATCGACTGAACATCGGCCAGATACCTACGAGCCGACTAAACTGGCTCCAACCGCACGAGGGGAATATCATCGACTTCCTGTTCCGCGGACGAGCGTACCAAATTCCGGAGGAGCAGGTGGCCGCCTTGTCAGGCTGATTGAAGACCGTGACGGCCGGCAACGATTGACCCTCGTCAGCCGGCTTAATTTGAAACCTCAGCTTGCTCTCTGCGTCCCACAACTCTGCTGGTCCCGCCGCATGCCCGCCCCATCGCACTCTCGAACGTCCGCCTTCGATTTCCAGCTACGCACCCGCATTGTGTACGGGCCGGGCAAACTCGATTCGCTGGGAAGTCTAGCCGGTGAGCTCGGGGCCCGACGAGCCGTGGTGGTGACCGATCCGGGTGTCGCGGCCGCCGGTCATACGGAGCGAGGTCTGCGTTCATTGCGAGACGCCGGCATTGAGACGCACTGCTTTGACGGTGTCTGCGAAAATCCGAGCACTCGAGAGGTGAACGCCGGTCTGCAGATCGCCAAACGATACGACCCCGAGTTGATTGTTGGCTTGGGTGGCGGCAGCGCCATGGACTGTGCCAAGGGCATTAACTTCCTGTACACCAATGGCGGGAAGATGCAGGACTACTGGGGTGTCGGCAAAGCGCTCAAGCCAATGTTACCGATGATCGCCGTGCCAACGACCGCCGGCACGGGCAGTGAATCACAATCGTTCGCGCTTATCTCGGACGAAAAGACGCACGCAAAAATGGCCTGCGGTGACAAGAAGGCCTCCTGTCGAATCGCGTTGCTGGACCCGACGATCACCGTCACGCAACCACGGGCCGTGACCGCCCTCACCGGGGTTGATGCGATGGCTCATGCCCTCGAGACGTACGTGTCCAAACCTCGGAACACTATGTCGCTAACGTATAGTCGAGAAGCATGGTGTCTATTGTCCGAGTATTTTTCCACCGTCCTCGATGAACCGGACGATTTGGAGGCGCGCGGCGCGATGCAAATCGGCGCTTGCGTCGCGGGCCTGGCGATCGAAAACTCGATGCTCGGAATCACCCACGCGTTGGCAAACCCACTGACCGCAACCTATGGAATCGTGCACGGTCAGGCGATTGGTATCATGCTGCCACATGTGATCCGATTCAATGCCGAACGAGTCAGCTCCTGGTACGACGAATTGACTCGCACCACTGCCAGCCGTAACACGGGTATTTCCGCCGATTCAGGGGCAGAGGGGATCTCGGATTTCATCTCAAACATCGCAGCAAAAGCTGGCCTCATGACCCGCTTGAGCGATTGCCAGGTGGACGAGTCTCGACTGCCTGACTTGGCCGAAAGTGCCGCCCAGCAATGGACGGCGCAATTCAACCCACGTGAGTCAACGGCCGAGCAGTTGTTGAAGTTGTACCAACAGGCGATGTAATACGCATGGCACGATTAACCTAACCAAGGCGCCTACTAAAACTGGGGAACTTCAGGCATTGGAAGTACAAGCACGAAGCTAGCGCCTTCGGCTCAAATCCGTATTTGCCTTGGAACGAAAAGGCAACGCCCCCGTTGCGTTTACCTAGTCCACGTTTTAGCACGTCTGAACGGGCATGAGCTGACCGTGAAGCCCGTTCTCGGCCCAATACCGCGAGATTCAAGTTGGTCCTGCTGGTTCGCGAGACCGTGACGGGGTCTTGGGGTTAGGATAGAGTATTAGGTGTACACGTTTTTGGTGAAGTGAGTTTCAATGGTCCGCGTTTTGCGGGCGCCCATCCACGAGGTCAACGCTTTATGGCGACGGAGTCAGTAAAGACAGAGGTTGGCAGTTACTTCATTTCTAACTACCCTCCGTTTTCGCAATGGAATGACGAGAATTTGCCAGAAGTTCGCGCGGCGCTAAACGCTCCGGCAACGGACGTCCCGCTCGGTCTGTACTTGCATATCCCATTCTGTCGCAAGCGTTGCAAATTCTGCTATTTCAAAGTCTTTACCGACGCGAAAGCAAGTGACATTGAAACGTATGTCGCCGCCCTTTCGCGTGAAATCGAACTTGTCAGTCGGCTGCCCGTTCTCGGCGAACGACCTTTCCGTTTCGTCTACTTTGGCGGAGGTACGCCCTCGTTTCTCGGAGTCCGCCAACTCGAGTCGCTAGGCGAACGACTGCGGGCGAACATCAACTGGGACAAGGCCGAAGAAGTCACCTTCGAATGCGAACCGGGAACGCTGTCCGAAACCAAGATTAAAGCGATGAAGGCTCTCGGTGTCACGCGACTGAGTCTAGGTATCGAGAACTTTAGCGACCAGATCTTGGCAGAGAATGGACGAGCTCACTTGTCGGGTGAGGTCTACAAGGCGTGGGAGTGGATCGAGAACGCCGATTTCGATAACGTCAACATCGATCTAATCTCAGGAATGGTCGGCGAGACGTGGGAAAATTGGAAAGACTGTATCCGACGTACCATCGACATGAATCCAGAGAGTGTCACGATCTACCAGATGGAACTGCCGTTCAACACGGTCTATTCGAAGGACCTGCTGGGTACAGAAGTCCAAACGCCGGTGGCTGACTGGCCGACGAAAAGAGCCTGGGTCGGATATGCATTCGACGAGTTGTCCGCGGTCGGCTATTCGGTTTCGAGCGCCTACACGATGGTTCGCAACAATTCCAAGGTCAGTTTTAGTTATCGGGACAACTTGTGGAAAGGTTCGGATCTATTGGCCACGGGAATTGCCAGTTTCGGCCACGTGTCGGGCGTGCACTACCAGAATAAATCCGAGTGGGAGGGTTACATCAACACGATCTCGCAGGATGGTCAACTACCGTTGAATCGAGCGTTGCGTCCGTCAGCCCACCAGTTGCTGATTCGTGAGATGATCTTGCAACTAAAGCGAGGCTACTTGGACAACGAGTATTTTCAAGAGAAGTTCCAGGTCAATATTTTGGAGCACTGGAAGGATCAGTGGGAAGAGTACCGCTCGAATGAACTGCTAACGGTAAATGGTGACCGAATCGAATTGACTCGCGAGGGCCTGTTGCAGGTGGATGGCATGTTGCCGGTATTCTTTGAAAAGGAGCACCAAGGAGTACGGTATACATGAGCGACGAATTGACGTTCATGATGGGAGAATTCGAGGCGGTGTTTCCAACGGATCGTAAGTACGCAAGCAACCACATGTGGGGGCAACAACGTGGCGATCACTGGCGATTCGGCTTCACCGCCTACGCCGTGCGATTGCTTCAGGATGTCTATTTTTTAGAGTGGGACGTCGAAGCTGGTCGCGAGTTGCGAGATCGTCAACAAATGGGAGCGATTGAGAGTAAAAAGGCGGAGAGTGACCTATTCAGTCCTCTACATGGTACGGTGCTGAAGTTCAACGGAGTATTAATGGACGATCCGTCGCACATCAACGTTGACAAGTATACGGATGGCTGGCTGTTCGATATGACCGGTGATGGAAGCGGCTTGATGGCAGCCGATGACTACATAGTTCATCTCAATTCGGTCTGGGAAATAACTCAGAAGACGATCAAGGGTCAACTGAATCAATAAGAAACGGCGATCTGGAAGACAACAATGACGATTCACGCGCATGTGGTGATATCTTATGGTCAGAGTAACAATCCGACGAAACGGCAATTAGAAAGTGTCTTAGCGGAACGACTTGCCAAATTGGACGGCGTCACCACACTCGTCGTTCCCAATCTTTACGATTTGGCTCCCACGAGCAGCACCATTCAACGATTGAAGACTCTGCCCGGTGATTTGATTGTCCTGGGTTGGCTGTACGATCGCGCGACACATTGGATATTGGATCGCAACGGCGTCCTTGGGAAATTTGGCATCACCGAACTGCCCATTGACGAGGACGATGAAGAGGAGTTGGATTCCTCACTCGACGGCGATAATGAGGCAAGTGCAGACGACATGGCAAGGGTGATCGACGAACGGCCGGCGCTCGACAGGACGATCTATAGCCTCGACCTTCGGAAGACCCCCGACGTGGAGGTGTTCGTCGACGAAGTGGCGCGGATTGTCAGCATCGCAGCTCAGTCGCGACCGCAACCGTTGCTCGATTGGCTACAGGGTGAGGGCACGGCTGAGCAAATGAGCCGCTATTTAGGGGAACCAGAAACAACGGATGACGCAACGGGACGTCGCTGGTACCCGGTGATCGACTTTAGCCGTTGCACCAATTGCATGGAGTGCATCGACTTTTGTTTGTTCGGTGTCTATGGGGTCAATGGCGCGGATACGATACTTGTTGAGCAGGCCGACAATTGCCGCAAGGGCTGTCCGGCTTGCTCGCGCGTTTGCCCGGAGAATGCCATCATCTTCCCGCAGCACAAGACACCGGCGATTGCCGGGTCACCTGCTAACGCCGGCGGACTAAAAATCGATTTGTCGCAACTGTTTGGCGGTTCCAATGCAGTGACGGAGGCGGCGAATGAACGGGACGAGCAGTTGATCATGGCCGGCCGAGACGCGGTCGGAATGGCCGTCGGTATCCCGAAACGCCAGAGTGGAGGCCGGGCGACTGACAGAGATGAACTGGATAATTTGGTTGATGAGTTGGATTCACTCGATCTGTAGCTGAGTGTTACCTTCTTTTTCTGGGACAGGAAGCCGCTTGTCCCACATAATTCCAAGCGGAGCACGACCTGATGTATCTTCGAATGGCCAAACGTCTGCTACTGGAAACAGACAAGCGACTGCTTTGGAAGCTCTTTTGGAACATGGGAGTCCGCGGCCTACGTTCAGTGCAACGGCACAAAAAGCGATTGAAACAGGGCGATTTCTTTCCCCCGTTCCTCTACATATCGTTGATCAACAGCTGCAATTTGCGTTGCCAGGGTTGCTGGGTCGATGTGGCCGCCAAGCAACAGAAGATCGAACCCGCGGCCATGCATCGCATGCTGAACGAAGCGAAGGAGATGGGAAATTCGTTCTTTGGAATCTTGGGTGGCGAACCGTTCATGCATCCAGAGTTGTTGGACGTTCTCGCTGAACATCCGGACGCCTACTTCCAGATCTTCACCAATGGTCACTTTATCACCGATGAAGTCGCCAAACGCATGCGCAAGCTGGGCAACATTACGCCACTGATTAGTGTCGAAGGTACCGAGATCATCAGCGACGAGAGGCGAGGTAAAGCAGACGTTCTGAGTCAGACGATGCAAGGCCTCCAATACTGCTTGGACAACAAGGTCATGACCGGCGTCTGCACGAGTCTGTGCAAGACAAACTTCGAAGACCTACTGACGGACGAGTGGGTAGACCGTTTGATCGAAATGGGCGTCTTGTACACCTGGTACCACGTCTACCGGCCGGTCGGTCCCGATGCGTGCCCGGACCTGGCACTGACACCCGAACAACAACGGAAGGCACGCCAATTTGTTGTGGACATCCGAGCCACCAAACCAATCGTCGTTGTCGACGCCTACTATGACGCCGACGGAAAGGCGCTCTGTCCGGCAGCGACTGGTTTTACGCACCACATTAGTCCTTGGGGTGACATCGAACCCTGCCCAATTATTCAGTTCGCCAAAGAGTCGATTCATGATGAACGGCCGCTGCGCGAAGTCTTCAACGAATCGGAATTCTTGCATGACTTCCGCCAGACGGCGGCCGAATCGACCCGAGGCTGCATCGTGCTGGAACGTCCCGACTTGTTACTCGAACTCGCCGAACGTCACGGTGCCAAAGACTCGACAGCTCGAGGCACAATCTATGAGGAAGTCGCGGCGTTGAAATCGCAGTCTTCTCAATACCATCCAGGATTCGAGATTCCGGAACGCAGTTGGGCCTATCGAATCGCCAAGCGAATCTGTTTCAACGACTTCGGAGCCTACTCGCGACACTTCAAATTTGAAAACTGGCAAGATGTCGTAACGGATTCCGAACAGCGCGCCGATCAAGATGGACCCGACCAGTTGATGCAAATAAAGAGCCACTGAACCGCAACAATCAGGCCGGCCATTGCGACCGTCCGAGAATCTTCCCTCGCCTCCGCTCGCCTCCCCTCACGTCAACCGACTTCCGCCTCACCGATAACCTGTATGTCCGCTACGCTCGCAAACCCGACGCCGGCCACTGCCCAGCAGTTGCAGTCCGCCTATGCCCGCGTACGTCAGTTATTGGAAAACGAACGCACAGACCAAGGACATTGGACGGGCCAGTTATCGGCTTCCGCCCTCTCGACAGCGACAGCAATCAGCGCGATGTCCCTGATGCAACAGAACGGTGGTGCGACGAAACAACAAGTCGATGAGCCGATAGAGGGTGGCATCAGCTGGTTGGCTGAACACGTTAACGAGGACGGCGGTTGGGGAGATACGACAAAGAGCTACACAAATATCGCAACGACCATGTTGGCCATCGCCGCTATCCGCATCGCCGACCGCGAAGCGGAGTATCCGGCACTGATTGAACGTGCCGAAAAGACGGTCGATGCGTTGGGGCGACTCGACGGCTTGCGTGCGAGGTACGGAAAAGACAAAACGTTCGCGATCCCGATTTTGACAAACTGCGCGTTGGCGAAGAGTTGCCCGTGGGAGGCGATCTCTGCCCTGCCCTTTGAACTCGCCTGCTTACCCCAGTCTTGGTACCAATTCGCTCGGCTGCCCGTCGTCAGCTATGCCATTCCAGCATTGGTAGCCATCGGCCAGGCAAGGCATTTCCATCGTCCCTCGGCATGGCCATGGGTTCGCTGGCTTAGAAACGCGGCGGTGGAGCCCAGTTTACGTGTGCTCGAGCGAATGCAGCCGGAAAGCGGCGGGTATCTTGAAGCCGTACCGCTTACCAGCTTTGTCGTCATGAGTCTGGCAGCGATGGGCCGGGGTGAGAGCGAAGTCGGCAAGAAGGGCTTGCAGTTCATCCTCGATTCGCGTCGAGACGACAACAGTTGGCCGATTGACACCAACTTGGCGACCTGGAACACGACCTTGGCCATCAACGCTTGTGCCGGCGCGGGAGAACAAGTGCACGACTGGCCGTGTTGGGACTGGCTGTTGAAATGTCAGTTCTCGCAACGCCACGCATCGACGGGCGCTGCACCGGGAGGATGGGGATGGACAGACCTGAGCGGCGCCGTACCAGATGCGGATGACACGCCTGGGGCCCTATTGGCCCTTCGAACGTGTTTCGAGCAATTGGACGCGGACGACGATCGACAACGAGACTTGGTCGACGCGGCCGTGGCCGGCGTGACGTGGCTTCTCGATATGCAGAACCGCGACGGCGGTTGGCCGACATTTTGTCGCGGGTGGGGTAAGTTGCCGTTCGATCGCAGCGGTTCCGACTTGACGGCACATGCGCTGCGAGCACTTCACGTTTGGCGACAGGAATGTTCGGCTGAGAGAATCGACCGGGCGACCCGCAAGGGCCAACGGTACCTGAGTAAACAACAACGTCCCGACGGTTCCTGGACCCCTTTGTGGTTTGGTAACCAGGATCACCCCGATGAAGAAAACCCGGTGTATGGAACGTCAAAAGTACTATTTTATTACAGAGATTCCGGGCAAATCGAGACTTCCGTAGCAGATCGTGGTTTAAGGTACTTGGCCCAAACCCAAAACCCGGATGGCGGGTGGGGAAGCCAAACCAGCAGCGTCGAGGAGACATCCCTGGCGGTGGAAGCGTTGTTAGCGTGCCCGGGGCCAGTGGCCACCGAGGCCGCGTCCGGCTTAAGCTGGCTTGTTCAAACAGTAGATGATGGCGAAGTTAGCTCCGAATCGCCGATCGGGTTCTACTTCGCCAAGTTGTGGTATCATGAGCGGCTTTATCCGCTAATTTTCGCCACTTCAGCCTTGGGACGGGCGATTCGCAAGGCCGAATTAGGGCCATCGACTTGGAATCACCCACTGGATGCGGTATCCGAGAAGAAAAGCGCAAAGCAAGACGAGACGTAATACACTGTAGATTGGCTAGAACCGCTAAGAAAGCAGCGCTGCGGAGACTGCTGGACTCGACCGTCCAATGGGCGGAAACGAAGCACCGGCGGGAAACGTAGGTTCGACAGCGCGTGACATCAGGTTATGACGGCGACGAAAATGATTGGGAAGGACTGACCTTGGCCACAGCACCGATGACTCCAAATACGCCAGCTATCGAAGACGCAACCCCTGCAAAAAAGAAGAGTCGACGACGAAGAAGAACGGCCCACCTAAAGGATGTACCGCCCACCAAGGAGTTACGTGAGCAGGTGCGGTCACGATGCTACGAAGTCGCCTCGAAACTAGAAAAAGACCAAGCGCTGACGAAGGATGAAATGGAGGTCATCACACGGCGTATTTTAGACGAATTGGACCAACCCGACTCTTACCTGGGCTGGACCATGGTCGTATTTGCATCGGAGTTCTGGCGTGACCAGGTGGCAGCCACTCCCCCTTCTCGCCGATTGTTTCTACTCCCACACTGTCTGAAACACGCAGAGGGTTGTCCGGCCGATTACGACGAGTTCGGGCTGGCGTGCAAGGAGTGCGGCGCCTGTAGCATTGCAGATTTTCGCACCGTGGCGGACGACATGGGCTACCGTGTTTTGGTCGCAGAAGGCTCACCCATCGTCCTCAAGATCATCATCGGCGGCTATGTCGATGCGGTGATCGGTGTGGCATGCTTGAACGTTCTCGAAAAGGCGATTGACAAGATCCTGCTAGCGGGAATTCCTTGCATGGCAGTGCCGTTGCTTTCGAGCGATTGCCGAAACACATCGGTCGACGAGGACTGGGTCAGCGAGATGGTCGAGCTTCAAAGCGAAGCACCCGCTCAATCGACTCGAACCTACATCCATTTGATGCGTGCAGCGGCGCAGATGTTCGAGGAAAACGAACTGAATCGGTTGGTGCCGCGGCAGCGTGGTAGCCGGCCCATCGACAATGAAGCGACTCTTGGCTCGCTCGATCCGATCGCCGCCACCGAAGCTTTGGCCTACGACTTCCTTGCCAAAGGCGGAAAGCACTCGCGTCCGTTCATTACGCTGGCCATCTACGACGCCTTGCGAGGTGGCGACGGCACCTTGGGCAACGGGCAAGAGCACACCGACTCGATCCCCGATGCAGTTCGCCGTGCGGCCATGGCGATCGAAACTTTTCACAAAGCATCACTAGTGCATGACGACATCGAAGACGACGACGCGTTCCGATATGGTGTACCGACGATGCACCGCCGTTGGGGCGTCCCGACCGCGATCAACGTAGGTGACTATTTGATCGGAATGGGTTACCGCCTAGTCAGTCGCGAGTCGGCGGCGTTGGGCGCCGAAACAGCGGCTGCAGTCGTCGATCTGCTGGCCGAAGCTCACATAAAATTGTCCGAGGGACAAGGCGCAGAATTGATGTGGCGTGACGCTCGTGATAAGCGGCTGAAGCCGATCGACGCCCTGAAAATCTACGCATTGAAAACATCGCCGGCGTTTGAAGCCGCGTTCTTTTCCGGGGTACGGCTGGCAGAAGTTGAGGAAGATTACACGACGACTCTGAAACAATTCTCTCGCAATCTTGGTGTGGCGTTTCAAATCCTGAATGACCTGGGCGATTGGCAAGGGGATTCACACAACAAATTGGAGGGCTGCGGCGACACGCTCGGCGGTCGCCCCACCGTCCTCTGGGCGCTCGCATTGGAAGGCCTTGCCCCAAACAAGCAACAGGAGCTGATTGATCTCGTCGACAACACGGAACTGGCTGCGGAAATCCGCGTGAACCGCGTCCGCCAACTCTATAACGAAGCAGAAGTTTTTGAAAAGGCCCTGCGATTAGTCGAAAAGCACCAGGATCGCGCTGAAGCAATTGCCGACGAAATCCAGCCTGAGGCATTGCGACGACTGTTGTATTACCTGATTGACACAGTGCTGGAACGTCCAGCCGAAATTCCCACCGCAGCCACTCCCCCTAACACGATCGAATTGACGACAACCGTGTCTAAGTAGGCACCTGTTCGTCAATCCCTCGGAGTTCCCACCTGTTGAATCAACGACAATCGACACCGGATCTCGACACTCTCATACGCCTGTTCTACGACGACCCCACTCGGCTTGGACTGTTCCGCGAGGTCGCCGCCGAGGACACTCCGCAACCCTTCCGAAAGCTGTTGGCCCACGATCAGCACATGACGGTGACCGTCGAGTCATTTCACGGCTGTCCGGTTAATGTGGACGTCCTGAAAACGGATCGAGATCAGGATCATTATTTTCGCAAGATCCTGCTACGCCGCAGTTCGGACAACGGGGTAGTACAGTTTGGAATCGTTCGGCTAGATCTCAGCTACCTTAGCGATGACGTGATTTCCGAAATTCTGTCCGAGAAAATCCCTTTGGGGCGAGTGTTGATTCAGCACGATGTGATGCGTGAGGTTCAGCGATCGGAACTCTGGCAGTGTCGTTGTGGCCCCGACTTGCAAGACTATCTGGGGGGGCAGTGGCCAACAGTTTACGGTAGGACCGCATTGATCTATTGCAATGGTGAACCGGTCGTCGAGCTTCTCGAAATCGTGACACCCTCGTAGGATAAGTACGGACCGGCAAGACGGATAAAAGACCGAGCCGTCGTCCCTTTCAGCCTCCATGGGTTGCCCGACCATCTGAACGCACGGGATAAATGACGAAGTTATGAAAGAAACCTACGATTGCGTTGTCATCGGAGCTGGTCCGGCCGGTTGCACTTCCGCCGCTTTGATCGCCGAGGCCGGGTACTCGACGTTGTTGGTCGAGCGCGAGAAAGTGCCTCGATTTCATGTCGGCGAGTCGCTCATGCCGGAAACCTATTGGGTATTTCAGCGACTGGGTGTATTGGAACAAATGAAGTCCAGTGACTTCGTCAAGAAGCGTAGCGTTCAATTCGTGAGCCATTCTGGCAAAGAATCTGCGCCGTTCTTTTTCGACAAGCACGATCCTCGGGAATGCTCGCAAACGTGGCAGGTGGAGCGCGGCCGATTCGACAAAATGTTATTTGACAACGCGAATCGTCTTGGAGCTGACACGTACGATGAGACTCGTGTGATGGATGTCCATTTCGACGGTGACCGGGCCACGGGTGTAACAGTCCGCCGCGACGGAGAGACTCGCCAGATCGCCGCCAGGACGGTGATCGACGCGACGGGATTACAGGCGTTCATTCCAAATCGTCTCGGGTTGATAGTCGACAATCCAGATCTGCAGAAAATCGCGATTTGGTCTTACTATCGTGACGCAACGCGTGACGAAGGCAAAAATCTTGGGGCGACTATTATCTTACATACCGATGCCAAGGAATCATGGTTCTGGTTCATTCCTTTGGCCGATGGAATAACCAGTATTGGGGTTGTTGGCGATCGCGACTACATGCTGAAAGGCCGAGGAAAACCGCCACAGGTTTTCGCTGACGAACTCATGAAGTGCCCCGCCATGCAACGACGCTTGGCAAGCGCTACACAGTCCGAGGACTTTCACGTCGCAAAAGAGTTTTCCTACTCGACCACTCGTCGTAGCGGAGAAGGCTGGGTATTAGTAGGCGACGCCTACGGATTCATCGACCCAATCTACTCAACTGGGGTCTTTTTCGCGTTGCGTACTGGTGAGCTGGCAGCCGATGCAATCGTAGAGGGATTTCAGAAAAACGACCTATCGGCATCACAACTCGGCTGTTGGACGAAGGACTTTGACGAAGGCGTCAAGTGGATTCGCAAGTTAGTCGGAGCCTACTACACGAACGAGTTTAGCTTCGGACGTTTTCTCAAGACCAACATGCAACACGTCGGTAATCTGACCGATCTGCTGATAGGCCGCATCTTCTACGACGGCGCTGGGGACATTTTTGATGACATGGACCAAGCCATCGAGCAGTCAATCCGCGACCGCGTAAGCGGCCGTGACATGTAGCCGTGGGTGCAAACCCACGGAAAAAACACTGGCGAAGCCAGTGCCACACATTGGTTTGCTAAGACGAGCACGAATCGCCAGCGCGTGGTGTCTGCGATTAGAGCAGGAGCAAGGACGCAAATACTGGCGGACGGCGAGGGAGCATGGTAGGATTCCCGCTTGTTTGTTTTCTCGCGATGGCCCGATAGTCAGTGCCGGACGCGGATCACTGGCGAAATGAGATCCACCTTCCATGAAATTCGTCATCTGTTCGTTGGTCGTTCTATTATTGATCCTGCATCAGGACAATTGGAACTGGGGAAACGACAAATTGGTCTTTGGGTTCTTGCCCTTTGGCCTCTTTTATCACGCCTGCCTCTCGGTCGCAGCCGCCGCCACGTGGTATCTGGCAACTGTCATCGCCTGGCCGTCAACAGACGTTGACGAGGAGGCCGTGAAATGACGCAATTGATCATCATTGCCATCTACCTCTCCCTGCTTCTCGGCTTGGGAATATTCGCCAGCCGGTTGTTCTCCGGAACGAGCAAAGACTACATGCTGGCCAGTCACTCGATTGGCCCATTCCTGCTGCTCATGTCGTTGTTTGGCACGACGATGACTGCCTTCGCTTTGGTCGGCTCGACTGGAGAAGCGTATAAGGTCGGCATTGGCGTGTACGGCATGCTGGCATCCTCGAGCGGTATCATCCACTCGCTCTGCTTCTACCTCATCGGCGTGCGTTTGTGGACATTCGGACGGAAGTACGGTTACACAACTCAGATTCAGTATTTTCGCGACAGATTACAGAACGACAAGATTGGTCTGCTGCTGTTCCCGATCCTCGTCGGTCTGGTCATCCCCTACCTGCTGATTGGCGTATTGGCATCGGGCACGGTCATCAACGCCGTCACCGAGGGCGCATTTCGTCCTGAGATGTTTGCCCGGTATGACTATGGTCTACCCAACTGGCTCGGTTCCGCGGTGATTTGCAGTGTCGTTTTGGTCTACGTCTTCATGGGCGGCATGCGGGGAACGGCATGGGCCAACGCTTTCCAGACACTCGTATTCATGGTGTTGGGAGTCATTACCTTTTTCCTGATCTCCGACAAATTGGGAGGGCCCAAAGCGGCCAGTCTGGCGGTGCAAGAGAAGCACCCCAGTAAATTGATCCGAGAGATCACCGACGAAGAAAAAAAATCGGCAGAAAAAGCGCTTGGCGTTTGGGAAGGGTTCGCGAAATACCAATACGCCGCGGCCCACAAGAACTTGAAACTGACCGATGCGCAAGTGGAAGAGGCGGAGTCGAGCTTTCCGGATGCGAAGAAGAAGCTCCCGGGATGGCAACGAAAAGCTCAGGCAGTTTTTGCCGACGCCACGAATCTAGTTGACTTGGACAAGAACGAAACGCCCAAGAACAACGACTCGCTGTTCGATGATGACGGTGAACCGGTTCCGATCGTCAACTTTTCTCGCAACGGAATATGGGTTGGTGATGCTCTTGAGTTGATGAAAAGCCGCATCGGGCACCCCAATGACCCGCTCGACCCAGACGACCCAACAAAGGGCAAGAAGTGGACGCGGCGACGCGCGATGGGGGCCTACAAGGTGATCAACTGGCGGCCGGAGCAACGTGAGTCGCTCCCCAAGCTGATGTTCTTCACGTACTTGCTCATCCCTCTTTCGGTCGGTATGTTTCCACACCTGTTTCAGCACTGGCTGACGGCCAAGAGTGCCGACAGTTTCAAACTGCCCATCGTGGCGCACCCGCTGTTCATTATGATCGTCTGGGTTCCCTGCGTTCTGGTGGGAATCTGGGCGACCTCGGCAGTGATTGACGGTCGGAGTATTATTCCGCCTCAGTTTTCGCCGAACGCCGTGCTTCCCAAAATGGTCAAAGACCTGACCAGCCCGGTCATTGGTGGGTTCCTGACGGCCGGAATCTTGGCCGCAATCATGTCCTCCCTGGATAGTCAATTCCTCTGCCTTGGCACCATGTTTACCAGCGACATCGCGGTACACTACGGCGGCAAGGATCGCTTCACCGACAAGCAGCAGGTGGTGATGGCTCGCCTGTTCATCGTAGCGATCGTGGTGGTCACTTACCTGTTGAGTTTGACCGAACCGCGGCGAGTATTTCAGATGGGGGTCTGGTGTTTCAGCGGCTTTTCAAGCTTGTTCCCGCTTGTCTTTGCCGCCGTCTATTGGCGGCGTCTGACGGCAGCCGGCGCCTTTGCGGGGGTTATCGCCGCATTCGGATCCTGGTGCTACCTGTTCTGGAAATCGCAGTTTGGCTTGATTCCTAACTATTCGGTTGACTTTACGATGGGCGGCGCCGTTTACCAAACCATGCCGGTCGTCACGATGATAGTGGCGAGTACGCTAGCAATGGTACTCGTGTCGCTCGCCACTCGCCCCCCGAATGAGGAGACTGTGCGTCGTTTTTTCCCCGATTAGCCAATTGACCGCAGTGGCGTTACACTTGCGGCCACGGCCTGTTCTTGTACAATTGGCCGTTTCCGGTTCAAAAAGGCACACCTACCCCCAATACTGACCCTATGAGACCCAGACCGAAAACGACGAACAAACGCAGGCGACGAAAGACGGGATTGCGCGGTAAGAAGAAGGATCCGTTGTTCGTTGATGGTGCAAAACCGCGACCGATGTTCGTGGATTACAAGGATATTGAGCTATTGAAGAAGCTGATCAATCGCCACGGCCGACTTGTTGGACGTCGGAAAACGGGTTGCTCTGCAGCCAGTCAACATGCGGTCACGAAGGCGGTTAAGCGGGCTCGATTTATGGGTTTGCTGCCCTTCGTTGGCGAATAGCCAACTAGCTTCGCACCGCGTCGACCAAATTGATTATTCGCCGCCTACTGTCCATGGATGGTGGGCGTGTTTTTTGCGCCCAACAACATTCACCAAAACGGGCGGCTACTAGAGGACCTCCACACCATGTCGCGTCGCTTTAGCTGGGAACGTCGAATCGAGTTCCGCGACACGGACGCGGCCGGAATCGCCCATTTTTCCACGTTTTTTACAATGATGGAACAAGCGGAGCATGCTTGGCTGCGTGAACTGGGCTACAGCGTCTTGTGGAAGCAGGCCGACAATACGCTGAGTTGGCCGCGGGTGGCGGCCGAATGCAGTTTCGAATCCCCGTTGTGGTTTGAGGAGATTGTCCAGCTAGAGGGGCAGATCACCAAGCTTGGACGCTCAAGTGTCACCTATCGTTTTCGATTTCGCTGTGGCGAGCGCCGGGTCGCCGTCGGCAGTATCACGACCGTCTGCTGTCACGTCGCGCATGGAGAACCACCGGAGTCGGTAGAGATTCCGGCCAAGATACGCAGCAAACTTTCCGAATACGTGGACACTGAACAGGCGACGACGTGAACAGCTATCTGGAACAGCTAGCTATACGTTTGGCCGTGGCCATGGCGGCATTGGATACCGAGACAAGAGCTCGCCACGCCAATTGGTTGCTGGCACTTCAACGGGAAGACGGTGGCTTTGCGGGCCGTGAAGGCGATAGCGATCTGTACTACACGAGTTTTGGCCTCCGCGGTTTGTCGATGCTGGGCGAACTAAACGGTGAGCCGGCCGAACGAGCGGCTGCTTTCCTGCTGGGTAAGCTCGCGAGTCAACAGACGATCATCGATTTTCTGTCGCTGATCTACGCCGGCTTTTTGCTCGACACGTCGGCAGGTATCGACATCTTCGCCGATTCGGCAACAGGTTGGCAGGATGCCGTGGCTAGCACTTTGGAGTCCTTAAGGCGAGACGACGGTGGATATGCCAAAGGACCCGACGGTCGCGCGAGCAGTACCTACCACAGCTTTCTTGTTACGATTTGCCTACAGTTACTTGACCGATTACCACCCAATCACGGCTCCCTCACCCAATTTATCTACTCGCAAGCATCCGACGATGGTGGATTCCTGGAGATCCGAGCCGGGAAACGAGCTGGAACCAACCCCACCGCCGCAGCCATCGGCACATTGCGAGTGCTCGACGGACTGACCGAGGAAACACGGCAGCAGACGATCGAATTTCTGGCCGACATGCAGACGGACGAAGGAGGTCTCCGCGCCAACACGCGGATTCCCATCGCAGACTTGTTGAGTAGTTTTACGGGGCTACTCTCGTTGTCCGACCTCAACGGTGAAGACGAAGTCGACCGCCGCAAGATCCTCCAATACGCTCGTTCGCTGGAAGTTGCCGAGGGTGGCTTTTTCGGCGCCGTGTGGGATCAGGCGGCCGACGTCGAGTACACATTTTATGGCCTCGGCACATTAGCTCTATCTATTGCGACCGCTTGAAAACCCAAGCGAGCAGTGAGACATTAACAGATACTGATCGCACACCATGGCTGTCCAACTCCATCCCAACAGGATCTTCCAGCGGCTGCGGAGACGTTCCCAGAACAACTTTGGGCCGCCAATGAATAACCCCCAGACTTGGCCTTCATCATGACTCAGCTCGATGTCGCTGGCGTTAGTAAGGAGTATCCCACTCCGAGTGAACCGCTTCGAATCCTTCGCGACCTGTCATTGTCGCTTTCCGCAGGGGAAAATGTCGCGGTTGTGGGGCCGAGCGGCTCTGGTAAGAGCACACTCCTTCATATTCTTGGAACACTGGACACCGCAACGTCCGGGTCGGTCACACTTGATGGCATCGACCCTTTTTCGTTGTCCGACCAAGAACTTGCCGATTACCGCAACCAGAATATCGGTTTCATATTCCAGGAACACTATCTCCTGCCTCAACTCTCGGTGTTGGAAAACGTGTTGGTGCCAACATTGGCAAAAGGCAACCCCACTGCCGAACAGATAGAACTCGCAAAGGAGCTTATTGAACGTGTGGGTCTTGCCGATCGGCAGAACCACCGGCCGGCCGAAATTTCCGGCGGCGAGCGACAGCGGGTCGCCGTTGCTCGATCTCTGATCATGGACCCGTTGTTACTATTGGCCGACGAACCGACAGGTAGTCTTGATCGCAATAATGCAAGTTCCGTTGCAGAACTTCTCATCGAACTGCAAACAACGGACCAGAAGATGTTGGTAGTTGTCACGCACAGTTCAAGCATATCCGACTTGCTACAGCGTCAACTCCTATTGGATGACGGCCAACTCAAGAGCATGAACAAAGTGGAATAGAGTCTTCGCCCGGCGGGTAACTGCCACCCAGGGAGGATCGGCATGAATCTGAGCCGTTCAATCGTCATAAAGAGTATTCGCTACCACTTGAGGACAAACCTCGCCGTGGCAGCTGGAGTTGCCGCCGCAACGGCCGTAATTGTCGGCGCTCTATTGGTCGGAGAATCGATGCGGGGAAGTCTGCGCGACATGACCCTGGAACGGCTGGGGAAATTTGACCAAGTCTTAGTTGGCGACCGGTTCTTTCGTGTAGCGATCGCAAAAGAGGTCCGTGACACGGACGGATTTGGTAAACGATTCTCAACAGCCCTTCCACTAATCTACTTTCCAGCCGGTACAGCGGAACACCCCGACCCGACCGGACTCTCGGCAACACGCAGCTCAGGTATTCAAGTCCTCGGCATCACGGGCGATTTTTGGAAACAGTCCAGCAAGACCGACCTGATTCTCGACAAAGCCATTTTGCAGATGAAAGACGATGAGGTGATATTGAATGCGCCGCTGGCCAGAGACCTGGGCGTAGAAACGGGTGACCACATCACACTGCGTCTACCGGCGGGTGACGAGATCCCTGCCGATAGTACCCTGGCGCAGAAAAAAGACCGTGTTCGCGGCTTCGATCCTTCCGGCAGTAGGGCTGGCTAGGTTCTCTCTACGAGCCAATCAAGCGTTGCCGATGACGGCGTTTGTGACATTGGCCGCACTGCAAGAGCAACTTGAAGAAACCGACAAGTGCAACGCATTGTTCGTTGCCGGCGTGAACAGCGAACCGGCCGCTGATGGCCAACAGTGGCTTGATGAACAGATCCGGCTTACGCCAGTCGACCTGGGACTGCATATCCGTCGACACAGGTTGCAATCTCCTGCTCTCGACGAAGGCGAAGTTGGGGGAGCCGATGCTGCGGCTGTGGCCTTCGATTACTTCTCCGTTACCACTGATCGAATGGTCTTGGAAGATGCCGTCGCGGCATCCGTTCAGAGTGTGGCCGATCGCTGGAATGGGCAATCGGCCATCACCTACCTTGCCGATTCCATCACGGCAACGACGCCAAATGTCGACAGCGTCCGCCTGACCGAAGGAATTCCATATTCCATGGTCACCGGAGTCGACAACACCAAGGACCTGCCTTACTTGCCGGGCAATGGTGTATTGAAACTGGATGAAATCGTGATTAACTCGGACACGGCCGAGCGACTGAAGGTAGGCGTCGGCGAGACGATTACGATTCACTACTTGGAACCCGAGTCGTCCCATGCCGAAGCGACCGTTTCACGGCAGGATTTTACGATCCGGGCAATCGTGCCGCTAACCACACCGAGCTCTCCATTCGACGAGTGGGGCGAACGAACATTTGAGCAACCACCCACGCGTTTCAATGACCCCTCGCTAACCCCAGAAGTTGAGGGAATATCAGACCAGGAGTCGATCGACAACTGGGAGGCGCCTTTTCCCGGGTACGACAAGCGACGCATCACCGACGCCGACGAATTTTATTGGGACGACCACAAGACGACGCCGAGGGCATTCGTCTCATTGGAATGTGGAAAGAAACTCTGGGGAAGCCGTTTCGGAAGTGTCACCTCGGTGATGATCCCGGCAGCGGCAACGACGACCGAGGAGATCAGCGAACGCCTTACGGAAGAATTTCATCGCCAACAGGTTCCGGCTCAAATCGGACTCAACTTCCGCGCTGTCAAAGAGGAGGGGCTCGCGGCGTCCTCTGGCACAACGCCGTTTGACGGGGTGTTTCTGGGGTTGAGGTTTTTCATCATCTTTGCGGCAATCGTCCTGGTGTCGATTCTCTTTCGGCTGGGGATTGAACAGCGATACCAGGACATCGGACTGTTGTCCGCTCTCGGTGTCGCCCGCCCCGCAGTGCTCAGTCTTTTTCTTCGTGAAGGACTTGTCGTGGCAACGCTCGGCAGTCTGTGCGGCGTGCCGCTCGGATTATTCTATGGAGCGGCCATGATCACCGGGCTACAGACGCTGTGGGTCGGAGCGATCGGAACGCAGTTTCTTCGCACCCAATTTACCTGGATGTCGCCCACACTTGGCCTGATCACCGGTTTAGTGGTCTCGGCAATCGTAATCTACTTGAGTATTCGGTCACTGAAGCATCGCACTGCCCGCTCGTTGTTGGCGGGCCAGACCAACTCGACGGTTACTGCGGCCAAGAGTGGCAAGTGGCTGCCCCGCGTCGCCATCGGCTCCGTGGTAACGGGCGTTGCGGTGGGTGCTGCCGGCACGCAGTTGGCTGGTGAGATGCAGGCGATTGCATTTGTTGGCGGTGGCATCATGCTCCTGACCGCGTTGACCAGCTTAGCGTGGCATTGGTTGAAACGCCCGGGTGGAACCGCTTTAACGCTCGCCGGACTTGCGATCAGCAACGCGAAACGAAACACAACACGAAGTGGAATGACCGTTGCCCTCGTTGCTACGGCCAGTTTCCTGATTCTGGCGATGAGTGCATTCCGATTGGCTCCCAACGACCAAGGAAGCGGTGGCTTCCAATGGTTGGCTCGCAGTGCCGCGCCGATCTATGGCGATTTGGCGTCGGCCACCGCG
>LWDU01040339.1_pt1 | contig 23661 bp, 24 predicted proteins | sample 727161 | NCBI WGS metagenome assembly LWDU01 (sample SAMN04566230, study PRJNA314399) | hydrothermal vent metagenome | isolation source: deep sea hydrothermal plume seawater | place: Mexico: Gulf of California, Guaymas Basin | collected 2004-07-11
AAAAACCGGGCTTCCAGTAGACCACGGGGCGTGACACCGTGGGCGGGTGACCAGAACCTGGACTCTCTGCGTGGCCCTTCTGCTGGTGGCTGGCGTCGCCGGCGCGCAACCCCTGGACAAACCTTCGCAGGCCTGCGTCAACGCCATGAACAAGGGCGCGGCCAAGGTCTCGTCGGCCCAGGCAAAAGAGAACACCGGTTGTATTAAGCAGGCCTCGCGGCAGGAGCCTGCCGGCACGGGTGCCGAGGCTTGTCTCGTGGCCGACCAGCGCGGCAAGATCGCAAGAGCCCACGCCAAGACCCTGGCGGGCGAGACCCGTAGCTGCGACGTTACACCCAGCTTTGCCTACAGTTCAGGCCAGCTGGTCAACGAGGCCGCCGCGCGTGAGACGACCGCACTGATGACGACCACCTCTCGGGCACCGCCGAAGTCGCTTTCGGCGAGGTAGTCGTCGGCGAGAAACGACGTCATGAACAAGCCCCTGAAAATCATCAACGCATCTTCACGCTCGGCCCCGCCAACGACCTGGTACAAGGGGTCCGAGGCCACGGGCGTGTACTGCCGGTAGAACAACGCGTGGGCCGAACGGTGTGGCGAGCGTCGATTATCACCGACTCGCCTTCGCGCTCGGCCTCGATGAGAAGATGCCGCGACATGGGAAAGAAGCCGAACACGCGCTCGCCCACCGCGACGGCCGGGTGACTCGACGCGAGCACGTCGGCAAAACCCATCACCGGTATACGCCCCCAGCCCTCATCAGCCGGAAAGAAGCCCCAGTAATCGAGCATGTCGCCGGCCACCGCGTAGGTGATGTTGTTGGCGGTCAACGCGAAGCGATCAACCCTGAACAGCACGCCACCCGCGGGCGGATCAAGGCTCACCTCGTTGGTCACGAATTCGCAGCGTGACCAGTCATCGCGTCGTATTCTGAAATCAAGTCCCTCGTTGTCGGCATCACTCATACGACGGCTATACTGCCCTAGTGCCGCTCTTGAGTGAACGCCTGCCACCCCCAATCGGGGGACAACAGGACAGCGAGCCTTGACGACAGGGCAATACCTGCACTAGTCTCACGAGCCAGGGGGAACCGCCGATGCCGGAATCTTTACCAACCACTCCTCGTAAGCTCAGCTGCTTGTCAGTGCTGATCGTCTCGTTACTGCTGACCGCCATCGCCGCCCCCGCCACTCCCGCCCGGGCCGAGTTGCGCCTGGTTGGCAGCGCGGCATTCCGTGTGACCGACGGCTTCACTATCATCCAAGAATCGGACCTGTTTTCGAACTTCCTGCCAGCGGGCAACGGCACGGTGTCGAGCGTCCCCTTCGCGGTCCAGGCCATAACCGGCGGTTCGACGGCGTCGGCTGTACTACCGGCCGCAGCCATGGGCATCTCCCACTACGGCATAGGCGTAGACACCTGCACGGAGAACCAGAACGTGTGGTCCTGCCACAGCGACGGCTACGACGGCGGTGCCTACGTGCAGTACTGGGACACAATTGCGGTGCAGTCATCCACGCTGACCGTGGGAACACCGGTCACGGTCACCCTGCACCTGGCGATGAGCTGGAATTCATTCTACCAGGCCAGCTTGGCGACGCTGTACGCTGGCGCCAACCGGTTTCGCGCCGTCGTGTCGTCGAGGAATCACGAGGGTGGCGACTTCGACGGACCCGTAGAGGTCACGGTGATAGGGGATGGTACTTCGAGTTCAGTGTCGCAGTTGGTGGTCAACTCCACGGTGGGTGGCGAAGTCGACATCGCCCTGGTGGACGAGTGCGGCTCCGACGCTTCGATCACCAGCAATTTCAATTTCACCCCGCCGATACCGGGCGACGCCTACGCGAGCTGCAAGCAGGGGCTGTCTTGGGGCATGAGCGTGGCCACTACTCGTTCGGCCACTCGTTCGGCAGCCACGGTAGACCTTGTTTCGAGCATCACCGGCAACCCGGTGCCGGGGGCAAGCAACGCGACCACGGCGAACGCGGCCGCCGCCATCCCCACCGACTCGCTGCTGCCCTGCGCTGACCCCGACGGAACGGCCTGCGACGACCTCAACACCTGCACCACGGGCGAGACCTGCCAGGGTGGACTGTGCACAGCAGCGAGCACGACGACCTGCAACGCGCCCGACCTGTGTACGGCGAGCGCCTGTAACCCCACCGACGGGCTGTGCGTGGACCAGGCCGTGAGCTGCCTGGCCAGCGACCAGTGCCACGCGGCCGGCGTGTGCGACACGATGACCGGCCTGTGTTCCGACCCGTCACTGGTCGATGGCAGCGCCTGCGATGACGATGATTTTCTGACCTGCGGAGACAGTTGCCAGTCGGGGACGTGCACCCCCGGACAGCTCAACTGCGGGTCGACTACCACGCTGTCGACCACGACAACGACTACGACAACGACTACGACCACTACCCTGCCCGCCCCGGCCCCCTCCTGCGCGGCAGCGCCACTGCCTTCTTGCAGCACTGGAGCGGTGACAAGCTTCCATCTTCGTGATCACGCGCTGGCGTCCAAAGACAAGCTGAAATGGAAGCTGGCCAAGGGCACAGCGCTCACCGTGGCCGACCTGGGCACCCCGGCGGGCGACACCGACTACATGCTGTGCGTGTACGACAGTGTCTCCCAGTCTACGCAGCTCGTCATCGAACTCCTCGTACCGCCCTCGGCCTCTGCCTGGAAGTGCAAGGGAAGTAAGTGCAGCTACAAGGACAAGGGCGGCGCCCAGGACGGCGTGCAGCAGGTCAAAGTGGCCGCGGGCAGCGCGGGACGCGGCAAGGCCCAGCTCAAGGGCCGCGGCTCGGGATTGCCGATTCCCGGCCCTGACTCGGTCGCCGCCTACTTCGCGGCCGACGACAGCGTGGCGGTGCAACTCGTGAACGACACGGGCACCTGCTGGACGAGCTCATTCACGGGCACCCACATACGCAAGAACACGGCGGACTTGTTCAAGGCCAAAGCCAAAAACTGATTCAGTCGCCGAAGTGTCGGCGGCGCTCGGCATAGAACTCGTCCGCGGGCTTGAACTCGGGTTCGCCGCCAAACTGTTCCTCGGTGACGCGGCGAAGTTCGTCCTCGCTCATCGCAAAGTCCCAGGGGCGCGCCTGCGGCTGCTGCACGTGAAAAGGCGAATCGCAGAACACCTCGACCCCGTTGCCATCGGGGTCCTTGAAGTATACCGACCAGGCGTTGCCATGATTCATCGCGTTGACTCCCGTGGCACGACCGTCGTCCTGCAGGCGCGCGGCCAGCTCCTTGACCTCGGCCAGCGAATCCACGCGGAAGGCCATGTGGTCGTAAGTGTTAGAAGCCCCGTCGCCCCTCACCGGCACGAAGGCCAACTGGTGATGGTCGGTCGCAACCTGGCTGAGAAAAGTCACTTCGACGCCGAGGTCCTGGTCGCCCAGCATGACCGGTCCGTGGTCACTGACCTCGAAGCCAAGCATATCGCGATAAAACCCTATCATTTCGTCCGCGTCGCATACGTACATAACAGCGTGAGACCATCTCAACTTCATATTCTTCGTTCCCCCGGCGTTTCCAGCCACCAAGCCTGCATTAAGAGCGCGGCTTATGCTAGATAAGGCCTCTCGGGGAGGAATTATACATGGCTTTCAGGCTTGCAAACATCAACAATCGGGCGGTCCTGGTTACCGACAACGGGGTTTACGACCTCGAACGGCACGGCGAGGGCTTCTCTTCCGAACCAATGGAGGCCATCGCAAGGTACCGCGAACTGCACGACGTAGCGGCCTCGCTCAATGGTTCGCCCGACGCCCAGCTTGACCCGGCAAACCTGGGCCCGCCGGTGCCGCGGCCACAGAAGGTGCTCGGCATAGGCCTCAACTACAGGGCCCACGCCGAGGAATCGAAGATGGATCTCCCCGAAAACCCGCTGGTGTTCAACAAGCTCAGCAGTTGCATCGTGGGCCCTTGCGACGACGTTATCGTCTACGGACCGACCACCGACTGGGAAGCCGAACTGGTGGTGGTCATGGGTACGCGCGCGCGCGACATCGCGGCCGAAGATGCCTGGGACAACATCGCCGGGGTGACCTGCGGGCAGGACATCTCGGAGCGCACCACCCAGTTCGCTTCCCGCCCACCCCACTTCGACCTCGGCAAGTCCTACGACACCTTCGGCCCCATAGGGCCCAGCATCGTCTCGGTTGACCAGCTCAACGACCCCAACGACCTGGCGCTGGCCTGCTCGGTCAACGGCGAACAGAAGCAGAACGCGCGCACCAACGATCTCATCTTCGACGTCCCGGCGCTGGTCGCTTACATCTCGGCCATCTGCACGCTGGAACCCGGCGATCTCATCTTTACCGGCACACCGTCGGGCGTGGGAGTGATGGCGGGCACTTTCCTGCAGCCGGGCGACGAGGTCACCACTACCATCGAGAGCATCGGCACGATGACCAACCGCTGCGTGGCGCGCGGGGAATAGCGTTGCTCGACGTTGCCATCGTGGGCGCGGGTCCCACGGGCGCGGTTGCAGCCAACCTGTGCGGCCTGCACGGCCTGTCGGCGGTAGCCTTCGACAGCGCGCCCGATGTCTATGACCTCCCGCGCGCGGTCGGCATGTGGGACGATGTGCAGCGAATCCTGGCCAACACCGGCCTGCTCGAAACGACGCTGCCGGTCATGTACGAACCCGTGGGCGCGGAGTTCGTAGACGCGTCCGGTAAACGCCTGATAGGCCTGGATTACCCGGGCGGATTGATTACTCCCAACGGCTACCCGGTCATCCGCATGTTTCACCAGCCGGGCATGGAACGCTCCGTCCGCGCGCACATAGCCGACTTGCCGGACGTGAACCTCCACCTGTCGCAGGAAGTCGTCGAATTCGAACAACACCACGACCACGTATCGCTGCAAGTCTGCGACCTCACCGACAACAACACGCGCCGAGTACAGGCCAAGTGGATGATCGCCTGCGACGGCGCCGCCAGCCCCACTCGCAAGGCCTGCGGCATCGACTGGCAGAGCCTCGGATACGACCGCGAATGGTTGGTGGTCGACGTCACGGTGACCGGCGAAGATCGACTGCCGCCCTGCGTACGACAGGTCTGCGACCCCGAAAGACCCACCACCATGATGCCGCTGCCATTGAACATGCGTCGCTGGGAGTTCCAGCTGCGCGACGGCGAAACCGCCAAGGAGATGGAGCGCCCCGAACGGGTGTGGGAACTGGTAGAAAAGTGGATGCCCCGGCAGGACGCCGAACTGGTTCGGGCGGCGGTCTACTGCTTTCACTCGACCATAGCCGAGACTTTTCGCAGCGACCGCGTGTTTTTGGCCGGCGACGCCGCCCACCAGACGCCGCCATTCATGGGCCAGGGCCTGTGCAGCGGATTGCGCGACGTCGACAACCTCGCCTGGAAGATAGCCCACGTCGAACGCGGGCTGGCGGGCGACGGCCTGCTGGACACCTACACTGCCGAACGACGCCCGCACACGCTCAAGGCCATCGAACACTCGGTTAAAACCGGCCAGCTGATCGACGCCTTTGCCGAGATGACCCGCGGTGGGCCCGAACCGCCGCCCGAGTTGCAGGCTTACGCCTACGGAGGCGACGCACAGTTGCCTGATCTCTCCTCTGGACTGCTGGCCGGGCGCGACAGCAACTCGATAGGCCGCTTGGTGCCGCAGGCCCCGGCCGTGGTCGAAGGCAGGCACGGCACGCTCGATGAGCTTGTCGGCTTGCACTGGGCGGTTATCTCCGGGAAAGACCCGAGGGAAGCACTGGACGACGATGCCCTGTCCCGCTGGGAAAAACTTGGCGCGAGGTTCGTGACGATTCCCGAGCCGAGTGGCTCCATGCTGGCGCTGTTGCTCGAGCACGAGGTCGTCGTGGCCAGGCCCGATCGCGTTATTTTTGGCGAGGGAAGGGACCACCCGGCATTGTGATCCACACTGACGAAACCTGTATACGAAACTTGATACCGGAGGATACTCCATGAAATACGGCCTTTGCATTTTTCCTACCGCCTACTCCATTCAACCGGCAGAGCTTGCCGTGGCGCTCGAGGAGCGCGGCTTCGAGTCGCTGTGGGTCGCCGAGCACACGCACATTCCCTGCTCCCGAGAAACGCCGTGGCCCGGCGGTGCCGACCTGCCGCAGATGTACTACGACGTGTATGCGCCGCTGGTGGCGCTGGCCGCCGCCGCCGCGGCGACGACAACACTCAAGGTCGCAACCGGCGTAACGCTCGTGCCCCAGCGAGACCCCTTGATACTGGCCAAGGAGGTGGCCACGCTCGACCGCGTGAGCAATGGCCGTTTCATGCTGGGCGTGGGCGGTGGCTGGAACCGCGAGGAACTCGCCAACCACTATGACTTTCCTTTCGAGCGACGCTGGAAAGTCATGCGCGAACGCATTGAAGCCATGAAGACCATGTGGACGGAAGAAAAAGCAGCCTACCACGGTGAGTTCGTTGATTTCGACGAGGTGTTCTCCTCGCCCAAGCCAGTGCAATCGCCCCACCCCCCGATACACGTGGGCGGCGAAGCGCCTTACGGCATAAGGCGTGCGCTGCGCTACGGTGACGGCTGGATACCCATTGCCGGTCGCGCAGACACCGATCTCGTGGGCGACATGGCCACTTTTCGCAGCATGGCAGCAGAAGCGGACCGCGATCCGGACTCGATGGAGGTATCGGTATACGCCGCGCCCGGCGACACCGACGAACTCGGCCGCCTGCGCGACGCCGGCTTCGCACGCGCGGTGTTCATAGCCCCGTCGGCTACCGCCGAACAGGTGCTGCCCCTGCTCGACCACTACGCGTCGCTGGCAAAAGAGGTCGGCTGAACGGCGTGGGCGTGTACGCAGTAAGCGGCGGCGCTTCGGGCATAGGTGCCGCCATCGTGGTGACGCTTAGAGAGCGCGGTGACGAGGTCATCGTCGTCGACATACGCGACGCAGACATCGAGGCCGACCTTTCCACGGCCGACGGATGCAGGCAGGCCGTAGTCGAACTGGAGGGCCGTGCCCCCGACGGGCTTGACGGCCTGGTGGCCTGCGCCGGGCTGGGCCCCGTGGTGCGTCCCGCGTCGCTCATAACGCGGGTCAATTTTTTTGGCAGCCAGAGGCTCGTAGACGGCGCGCGGGAGCTCGTTGCCAGGAAGCGCGGATCGGTTGTCATGATCTCATCGAACTCGGCACCCATGGACAGCGACGACGAATACGTGGCCGCCCTGCTCGAACTCGACGAAGAACGTGCCTGCGCCATCGCCGACCGCATCGGCGACGGCCACACCGCCTACGCCGGATCAAAGAAGGCGATAACCCGCTGGATGCGTCGCAACGCAGCTGCGTGGGCGGCCGACGGTATGCGGATCAATGCCGTGGCGCCGGGCATCACCAGCACCCCGCTTACCGACAGCGCTTACGCCGACGAGACCCTGGGCCAGATCATGAAGGATTTTGGCGAGTCGGTACCCGTGGGCCGCCTGGGTCAGCCCGAAGACATCGCCGGCGCGGTGGCCTTCCTTCTGAGCGAAAAGGCGCAGTTCGTCTGCGGCTCGGTGCTGTTCGTTGACGGTGGTCACGACGCCATGCTGCGCCCCGACGAATTCTAGGCCGGCAAGCAGACTGCAGGCAACGGGTGGTCGTAGAGCCTGGCCGCGTTCTGGTGAGAAATCATCTTGATCTCTTCTGTCGGAAGATCCCCGAGTATCTTTTCCATGACGTCCTGGGTGTCAGGCCAGGTACCGTCACCGTGGGGATAGTCCGATTCGAAAAGCAGGTTCTCGACCCCGATTGTATGGCGTGTGCAGATCGTCGAGGGATCATCGATGATCGTAAACCAGAAATTACGTCGCAGGGTGTCGCTGGGCGAAATCTTCGGGTCCTGCCAACCCTGCCCATAACCCGAGCGCGCCATTATGTTGTCGGTCCTGTCGATGAGACCTGCCACCCAGCCTATGCCTCCCTCGGCAATAACAATCTTCAATTCCGGGAAACGCGCCGGGTAGCCGCTCCACAACCACTCGGCCGCGGTCGTAAAGGCCATCTGCGTAAATAACGTGGCTCCCATCTCCAGTCCCGGGCAGCCCGGTGCCATCGGCGCAAACCCCGAAGACGCCACGTGCAGGTTGATCACCGTACCCGTGTCCACGCAGGCCTTTATGATCGGATCCCAGTGGTCGTTATCAAAAATCGCGGGATACCCGAGGCGATGCGGCTGCTCGGGAAAAGTTACGGCCTTGAAACCGCGCGCGGCGTTGCGACGGATTTCTTCTGCCCCTTTTTTGGGGTCCGAGAGACAAGTAATCCCCATGGGCACCACGCGCTCGGGATACGCCGAGTACCATTCCTCGAAGTACCAGTCGTTCCAAGCTCGCATACAGGCAAGGCCAAGCCCGGGATCGGTGGCCTCGGAAAACAACGTTCCGCCGAAACCTGTTACGCCGGATGGAAAATTCACGGTCGCCCAGGTACCCGCGAGATCCATGTCCTTGATGCGCGCGTCGGCCAGGTAGCACCCCGGCCGAACCTCTTCGTAGCGTGACGGTTCTATGCGGTAGTCCTCCTTGGGCCTGCCCGCCACGCACATGAAGCCGACCTGGAAGTACGGTTGCCCCTCGAAGCTCCAGACCTGGTGTCCTTCCTCGGTCTCCACGACACGAGGCGCATGGTCCTGCATGTCCCGGGGTAAACGCCCCTCGAAGGTATGGGGCGGCTCCAACACGTGATCGTCCACCGATATAAACGTGTAGCGTACGTCGCGAGGCTCAGGATCGGGCAACAGCCCCTTGACGACCGGCCTTTTAATACCCAGCTTTACTACCTGGACCACTATACGAACCTCCCTCGGCGACGCATCCGCGACCCCGTTCCACGCCGGCCCGCTCCACGCCGGCCCGCTCGCCTTGAAAACCTAGCCGCACTACCGACGGTACGCAAGATCAAGCCCCCGTACTGCTGACGCTATGCAAGTGGCCCGTTCACGCACACCCAACTCACGCGTTCGATACCAGCAAGCCCACGGCAAGCCCGGCGTACACTGTTCCCGCAACGCTGACTGGGTAAGAGCAAAAATGTTATCGGGCCCTGGTGCCAGCCGCTTGCGCGGGGCCGGGACGAGTCCGGCTACTAGTTCAATTGCGCGACCCGCGAGGCCAGTCCCCTGTTCTGTTGCCCAAATTAACGCAGGCTATTGGCGAACGACTCGAAGGCCGACCCTTGCGAGCTCCCCAACTGCGCAACGGCACACGTTATTGCGTCGGCGATCATGGCCACTACGAGGTCGTACTCGACCATGGTGCCACGGCTTGCCCTGCTGCCCGATTGTTGCAGGCAAACAGCATATGCGTGGGTGTTTGGTTGTGTCGCGTCGAGTGTGCTTGTCCACGCGCAGTTGCCGGGTTCGGCCAGGTCAGGGTCAGGCCAGAGCGCCGCGCAAAGGTCTGCTTGCGCGCCGGTGTATGTCCATATGTTGTCACCCATCGGATCGATGACAAGCGAGGCTATCCCGGCGCAGTCTGCCCCGAGCTTTTCAAGCTGGGCCAGCCTGGGCAGCTCCAGGTCGCAGCCGTCGGTCAGGCAGGCGTAGTCAACGCCATCCGACGTTCCACCGTTGAGCACATCTGCCAGGTAGGTCTTGTGATCGTTGAGCGAGCGAGCCTGGTTGTCGGGCGAGATCAACCAGGCAATGCCGGTGTCGGCGTCCCAGGCACCAATATAGGGTCCAGGGTTGTCGCCAATGGTGTCGAGGAGGGGGAAGTAGCCGGTAGTGGGCAGCGGGCGCCGAGCTACCTGGCAGCCTTTTATATACAGCTCGCACTTGTCGCCGCTCGTAGCATCGCCCATGTAGATCTTGCAGCTTGACGGGGCGATGGCGGCCTCGGCCGCGTCGTTGCTCACCACGCAGTTCCTGCCCTTGCCGCCGGCCTGGCAGGTGTCTTCGTTGGCGAAGTTACGCCAGAGCGTTACGTCGTTGAAATCGTAGTCGCCCAACGAGTACACGACCGTGCCTCCTGCCTTGTTTACAAAGGAGTAGCCGATCGCGCCGGTTTTCTTGTCCTGCTTGGCCTTACACTTGAGCTGGGCCCCAGCGGGCGCGACAATGACGATAGCTACGAGCGTTACGGTGATGGTGACAAAGAACTTTCTGAGTTTCATGGTGGGTTCCCTCCACGGAGACCCGCGAGCCTAGCACCATTGCCGCCGCCCTGTCCATGGATGTAAACCCTCAGGGGTTGGCCTGCATGAAGCCCTGGACCAGCGCCACCAGGGTCTCGGGTATGTCTTCCTGGCAGAAGTGACCGACACCGGGCGTCTCGACGATGGGCGCGTCGGGCCACAGCCCGCGAAAATCGGTGATTGCCTGTTCCGGCGAGATGCCGAAATCCATGTCGCCGGATACGAGCATGGCCGGCTTCGCCTTCACGTCTTCCATGTTGCCCCACTCCATCAGCTCGAACAGGAACGGTAGAAAACGCTGGTAGTGGACGTCGAGCGGAAAATTAATCGCGCCGATGCAGCTTTCGCGATCGGGGAACGGCGCGGAGTACGCGCGGATCCAGGTTTCGTTGACCACGGCCGAGTTCTGAAAGCCGATGATTTTCATCACCGACAGGACGGTCGAACCAAGCTCGCCCAGTATACCCTGCAGCGTACCCGCTTCCTCGTGCTTCTCTATCCACTGGAACCACGGCGACTTTTCCTCGAGATTCACACCGCCGCCGTAGCCGAACAGGGTGTTCATCAGGAAGCAACGCTTCACGCGTCCGGGGTTGCGCATCGTGTAGCCACCCGACATCGGGCCGCCCCAGTCCTGCACGACGAAAGTTATGTCATTGAGCCCGATGTCGTCGATGAGCTTCTCGAGGTTCTCGACGTGGGTGCGCAGCGTGTACTCGCGGTCCTGGGGAGTTTCGGATTTTCCGAATCCCATGTGGTCGGGAACAACCACGCGGTAATCTGCCGCCAGCGGGGGGATGAGCTTGCGATAAAGATAACCCCAGGTGGGCTCGCCGTGCAGGCAGACGATGACCTCGCCGTCGCGCGGACCTTCGTCGACATAGTGCTGGCGGAACCCCGCCGCGGTGCTGAACTTCGGAGCGAACGGCCACGTGCCATCAAAGGTTTCTTCTGCCGGAATCATGGGGATGACACCTACTGCAGGGCAGCAGCCGTGTCACCTCGCTCGCGCTCGTACGCGTGTACCAGGGCGAGCCAGAGTCGACTGCCGATGGCGCCGAGCCCTTTGAGCGTGTTTTCGTAAGTGGCCCGGTCAACGTTTACCGCCTCGATGGCCCCTACCGCTGGCTGCAGGGATCGGGTCTGCGCGTAAGTGACGGGGTCCTGGCCCCAGAAAAGATGAGTTGGCGGGTGCACAACGGGTCCCGGCGCAATATCAGTGCACACATGCCCCTGACTTATCATCCTTTCTGGCAGGTGAGCCTGGACGGCGAAGATGTACAGGTGACCAGGACAAGGGGTGGGCTTGTCGGGTTCACCATCCCGGCGGGAAGTTTCAAGGTCGAAGCCAGTTACGTCCGTTCCTGGCATGAAGACCTATACGCGGCAGTCTCGGCGATTACGCTCCTGGTCGTAGGCTGTTTGATTTCGGGCGGTTTAGTGGTGGGCCGTGCAGGGATCGAACCTGCGACCCGCTGATTAAGAGTCAGCTGCTCTACCAACTGAGCTAACGGCCCGTACTCGTTGAACGTTGCTGTCTAGTGGGAACCGGCAGAAGAGGCAAGAAGCCGCGGATTTACATGCCGAGCTGTATTCGCGCGGCGGCCGACATCATCTCCATCGACCACGGCGGATCCCACACGAGGTACACCCTGACGTCGTCCAGACCGTCGACGGCAGAGACGGCGGTCTCTACCATGCCGGGCATGCTGCCGGCAACCGGGCAGCCGGGAGTCGTGAGCGTCATGCAGATGCGCACGCCCGTGCCCTCGGGGCCTTCGCGTATGTCGTATATCAGCCCGAGGTCGTAGAGGTTTACCGGGATCTCGGGATCATAGACCGTGCGCAGCGCCTCTATGACCTCCTCGACCGCCGGGCCGGTGAGCTCGGGGCCTGCCAACTCGCCTGGCGGGGGCGCGAGCGACGCGGGGTCAACACCATTGTAGGGGTCGCCGCCTCCGTGGAAGTCGCCCAGGTCGGGTTCGCGGTCAAAGGGAGATTCGAATCCCCCGCGGCCCGAGTAGCCACCACCGGCACTCGATTCGGGCGCCACCGGCGGCTTGCCGGGATAGCCGCTGCTATCGGCCAGGCGTGTATCAGCAGCGCGCGTATCTGCAGCGCCGCCATCCGCTGCTGCGTCGTCGACCGACACTACAGCCTTAGCCAGTTCTTCGTCTTTCAATCGTTCTGCCATTTTTTCATCCCGCGCCGGCACCCGAACAGGGCTCCCGGCAATTACTACTCTGTCTTGGCCACCTCGCCGCCGCCGGCCAGCGCGTTCTCAAGCGTGTGCCAGGCCAGCGTGGCGCATTTTACTCTCAGCGGGTACTTTTTCACCCCTTCGAACACGGCCAACTTGCCCAGCTTACCGGCCTCATCATCAATCTGCTTACCCGTGAGCATCGCGTGCACCCGCGCAAATAAGTCCCGCGCTTCCTGCACGCTGCGACCCTTCAGCGCCTCGGTCATCAGCGAAGCCGACGAGGTAGATATGGCGCAGCCCTGGCCTTCGAACTTCAACTCTTCAACAACGCCGTCGTTTACCTTGAGATACAAGTGCACCTTGTCGCCGCACAGCGGGTTGTAGCCGTCGGCCTGGTGCGTAGCATCGTCCATGGCGCCAAAGTTTCGCGGACGGCGACCGTGGTCGAGTATCGTTTCCTGGTAGAGTTGCCTCAGGTCATCCATCGCCAAACAACTCCGTGAGTTTCAACAGCGCGTCGATGAGCCGGTCCACGTCGTCGTGATTGCTGTACAGCGCAAACGAGGCACGCGCGGTCGCGACCAGGCCCAGGCGTTCCATCAGGGGCTGGGTGCAGTGATGGCCGGCGCGTATTGCCACGCCGAAACTGTCGAGCACCGTACCTATGTCGTGCGGGTGCACTCCTTCGATCACGAAGCTGTGCGCGCCGGTTTTCTCAGCCGCCGTGCCAACGATACGCAACCCTGGTATTTCGCGCAGCCGGCCTTCGGCGTAGTCGAGCAGCTCGTGTTCGTGCGTGGCCACCCGCTCGATGCCCGCGCATTCGAGATAGTCGATGGCCGCACCCAGGCCGACCACTCCTGCCACGTTGGGCGTGCCGGCTTCGAATCGTGCCGGCGGATGGGCATAGGTGCTGCCCGAAAAACTCACCTGTTCGATCATGTCGCCCCCGCCCTGCCACGGTGGCATGGCTTCGAGCAACTCGGCGCGCCCGAACAGGGCTCCGATACCAGTGGGGCCGTAAACCTTGTGCCCCGAGAAGGCGAGAAAGTCGCAGTCGAGCTCCTGCACGTCCACCGCCAGGTGCGGCGTGGCCTGGGCGGCATCCACCAGTACCAGCGCGCCCGCGTCGTGGGCCAGGCGCACGACTTCGGCCACCGGGTTTATGCTCCCCAGTGTGTTCGAAACGTAGTTGAGAGCCACCATGCGCGTGCGCGGCGACAGCAAGTCGGCCAGGGCCTCCAGCTCAAGTTCGCCGGCGTCGTTGATGGGCGCCACCTTTACGACCGCGCCACTGCGCTGCGCCAGCATCTGCCAGGGCACGATGTTGCTGTGATGCTCAAGCTCGGTGATCAGTATCTCGTCACCCTCGCCCAGGTTGGCTCCGCCCCAGGCGTTGGCCACCAGGTTTATGGCCTCGGTGGTGCCACGGGTAAAGACTATCTCGTCCTTGCTGGCCGCGTTTATAAAAGCACGGACCTTTTCGCGCGCGGCCTCGAACGCCACGGTCGCCCGCTGGCTGAGCTCGTGCACTCCACGGTGCACGTTGGAGTTGTCGCGCTCGTAGTAGTTGGCAACAGCCTCGATGACCTGGCGGGGTTTGTGGGTGGTGGCTGCGTTGTCCAGGTAGGCCAGCGGGTAGCCGTTGACCTGCTGGTCAAGCGCGGGAAAGTCCGCGCGCAGATCTGCCAGCGACTGGCTGACCAGGCGCTCCACCGCCGCTTCGACCTCGTCGATCTTCTGTCCTGTAGTGCTCACGATTGCAGCTCGTTACTCCCGACATCCGTGCCGCCGGCCGCCAGCCTGCCAGCCACCAGCTTCTCAAGCTCGCCGAGCAGCTCGCCCTTCAAGACTCCCTGCAAGGCCTCGGTGGCAAAGGCGCGGGCCAGCAACGACGAAGCTTCGTCTACCGACAGGCCGCGCTGCCGCAGGTAAAACAGGCTCCGCTCGTCGAGTTGCCCTGTGGTCGCGCCGTGCGTGCACGATACGTCGTCGTTGTAGATTTCGAGTTGAGGCCGCGAACTCGCGTGGGCCCCGTCCGAGAGCAGCAAGACGTCGTTGCGCTGCCCGGCCTTGCTCTGCGACGCGCCCTCGTGGACTACCACGCGACCGGTGAACACACCGCGGCCGTAGCCGTCGAGCACAGAGCGATAAAGTTGATCGGAGCTTCCACCCGGCTCAACATGATCAACAAGCGTATGAAAATCGGCGAGCCGTCGTCCTTTGACCAACGACAGGCCACGCAGCACGGTACGCGCACCCTGACCCTCCAGCCTCACCCTGACTTCGCAGCGCACCAGGCGTCCGCCGGTGACCAGCACCTGCGAGTTGTACTCGGCGCCCTGCTGCACACGGGCTTCTATGCGACCGAGATGCACGACTTCTTTCGATTCGTCCTGTAAGCGCAGGTGGGTCACGCGCGCGTCGCGCTCGAGCAACAATTCGGTCACCGGGTTGGTCACGGCCCTGCTCCGGCCCCCGTACTCGCTCTCCGCCTCTACGCCCACGTAGCGCTCGGTGAGATCGAGCGAACTCCCGGCACCGGCCACCACCAGCACGCGGGGGTGCGCGACGACCTCGTTACCGGTCGAAAAGAACACCAGCTCAACTGCTCGCTCGCAGGCGCAGCCATCGGGCACGAGCACCAGCGCACCGTCGCCAAACAAGCCGGTGTTGAGCTGGGTGATAACACTTTGGTGATCGGCCGCCCCGCCCAGGTGGCGTTCGAGCAGCGCCGCGTGTTCGCCGTTTGCCGGGCTATCGGCCAGGGCTGCGGCAAGGCCAATTACCCGGGCGCCCCCGCCAGCGCCGCCACCGACGCCCGCGCTCGAAAGCTCGGCCGACAAGCGGCCGTCGACAAAGAACGCCAGGTCTGCGCCGCGCTCGTGGGCGGCCCGTGCAAAGCCGGCCGCTAAATCGCCCGCGGCTTCGCCAGCTGCGAGCATCCTCGCCGGCTGCCAGTCGTGTTCGTCTAGTGCGCGCGTGGCCACCGAGGCGGTATACATCCAGTCTTCGTCGTGCACGCCCGGAAAGCCGTCCACGCGCAGGTCAACCATCGACGTGCGCTGCAGCTTTTCGAGCCACGCAGGCTCACTGCCGCCGCGGCCATCGCGCCACAACTGCATAAAATGCCTTACTGCGTGTTCGCCGGCCATTGAGTTCAGGCAGCCGAGGCCGCCGCCTCCTCTTCGAGCCAGCCGTAGCCGCGCTGCTCAACCTCGCGGGCCAGCTCGGCGCCGCCGCTGCGAACTATGCGCCCGCCCATGAGCACGTGCGTGCGGTCGGGCACTATGTAGTCGAGCAGGCGCTGGTAGTGAGTTATGACCAGCATGCCGCGTTCGGGAGTACGCAGGGCGTTTACTCCCGAGCCCACGGCCTTCAGCGCGTCAACGTCGAGGCCAGAGTCGGTCTCGTCGAGTATCGCGAGCCTGGGCTCGAGCATCGCCATCTGGAATATCTCGCAGCGTTTCTTTTCGCCGCCCGAAAAACCCTCGTTCAAGGAGCGATGCAGAAAGGCCTCGTCCATGCCCACCAGCTTGAGTTGCTCGCGGGCAATCTCAAGAAAATCCATGGCGTCGAGTTCGTCTTCGCCGCGATGACGACGGCCGGCGTTGACCGCTGCCTTGAGGAAGTAGCCGGTCGAGACGCCGGGAATTTCCACCGGGTACTGAAATGAAAGAAACACGCCTTCGCGTGCTCGCTCGTCGGCGGCCATGTCGAGCATGTCGCGCCCCTGGTAACTGACACTACCCTTTTCGACCTTGTAGGCCGGATGCCCGGCCAGCAGCAGGGCAAGAGTGCTCTTGCCCGAACCGTTGGGTCCCATGAGGGCGTGCACCTGCCCGGCTTCGAGCTCCAGCTCGAGGCCGTTAAGAATACGGTTGCCCGCCACCGATACGTGAAGGTCCTTGACGCTCAGCAAACTCATCCTACCGCTCCTTCGAGGCTCACTTCCATGAGCTTCTGGGCCTCTACCGCAAACTCCATGGGCAGTTCGCGAAACACCCTCTTGCAGAATCCATTGACTATAATTGACACCGCGTCTTCCTCGCTTATGCCCCGCTGGGCCAGGTAGAAGAGTTGTTCTTCGCCTATGCGCGAGGTCGACGCTTCGTGCTCCACCCGGCTGTTGGGCGTGCGCACGTCGATGTATGGAAAAGTATGCGCGCCGCACTCGTCACCCAGCAGCAGTGAGTCGCACTGGCTGTAGTTGTGCGCGTTCTCGGCGTTGGGTCCCACCTGCACCAGTCCACGGTACGTGTTGTGGGCCTTGCCTACCGAGATACCCTTGGAGATGATGGTGCTCTTCGTGTTGCTGCCGTTGTGTATCATCTTGGTGCCGGTGTCGGCCTGCTGATAATTGTTGGTGAGCGCCACCGAGTAGAACTCGCCCACCGAGTCGTCACCCTGCAGGATCACGCTGGGATACTTCCAGGTGATGGCCGAGCCGGTCTCCACCTGCGTCCACGATATGCGCGAGCGATCCATGGCCAGGCCGCGCTTGGTAACAAAGTTGTAGATGCCGCCCTTGCCTTCCTTGTCACCGGGGTACCAGTTCTGCACCGTCGAGTACTTGATCTCGGCGTCGTCGAGAGCCACCAGCTCCACCACAGCCGCGTGCAGCTGGTTCTCGTCGCGCATGGGCGCGGTGCAACCCTCGAGATAGCTCACATAGGAGCCCTTGTCGGCCACGATCAACGTGCGTTCAAACTGGCCGGTGTTGGCCTCGTTGATACGAAAGTACGTCGACAGTTCCATCGGGCAGCGAACGCCCGGCGGGATGTAGCAGAACGAACCGTCGGTAAACACGGCCGAGTTGAGCGCCGCGTAGTAGTTGTCCGAAGCCGGCACCACGCTGCCGAGGTACTTCTTCACGAGCTCCGGGTGATTCTGTACCGCCTCGCTGAAGGAGCAGAAGATCACCCCGTGGCTGGCCAGTTCCGCTTTGAAAGTGGTGGCCACCGATACCGAATCGAACACGGCGTCAACGGCCACGCCCGCGAGCATTTTCTGCTCGTGAAGCGGGATGCCCAGCTTGTCGAAGGTGCTCAGCAACTCGGGGTCGACCTCGTCGAGGCTCTCGAGTTTTTCTTTCACCTTCGGGGCCGAGTAGTAGCTGATCGACTGCAGGTCGATGGGCGTGTAGTTGACCTTGGCCCAGCCCGGCTCGCCGCGCTTGGCCATGCGCTCGAATCCCTCGAAAGCCTTCAGTCGCATGTCGAGCAGCCACTCGGGCTCGTTCTTCTTGCTCGAGATCAGGCGTATGACGTCGGTAGTCAGGCCGGGCGGCGCGGTGTCCGATTCGATGTCGGTGACAAAGCCGTGCTCGTATTCGGCGTGATCGGCAACCGCCTGGTCAACTGTAGTAGTCTCGCGGCTCACGCCTTGCCCCCGTTGCCCTCGCCTTCCGGGCCGGCGCCAGCCGGCAATGCCGCGAAGGGACTGGGCGGCAGTTGCACTTCGCGCTTGAGCTCGTCGAGTAACTCGACCACGCGGCACTCCTGGTTCACGAGGTCGGCCACCGTGATGTCCTGCAGGACTGTGTAGAGCAGGTTGCTGAGCCATCCCCACAGTGCACGTATGGAGCAGTCCTCGCTGTGGGTGCAGTCTCGCAACTGGCCGGGATGAGAATCGCAGAACTCGTCTGTAAAAAACGACCCCCCGAGAACCCCCAGCGCCTGCCAGACATTGATGTCACCGGCGTCGCGCGCCAGGCGGTAACCGCCGGACGCTCCGCGCGTGCTCGTCACCAATCCGCCGCGCCTGAGCTCACGCATGAGCTTGGCCACGTACTCGTGACTGAGGCCCTCGGCCTCGGCTATGTCCTGTATGCGCAGCGGGCCCTCGCGCTCGCTGGAGCGGGCGAGCTGGGCAAGGCAACGCAGGCCGTATTCTTCCTGCGAAAAGAGATGCATACGGGGAGTGTGACTAAACTATACGGATAAGTCAATATTGAAGCGACGCGGCGCGCCATAGGCCGATTTCAGTCTGTTTTTCCCTGTAGTTCCGCGTAGCTGTGGCCCGCCTCGGGCTGCTCGGACACCGGCAACCCGGAGTCTTTCCAACCCGCTACCGCTACCCCGCCGGCCGGGTCGGGCTCACCGCTGAAACCGCCCCTGACGTCGACGAGCTCGCTGTAGCCGACATCAGCCAGCATCTCCGCCGCCCTGGCCGAACGGCCGCCGCTCTTGCAGCCAACCAGCAGCTTGGCGTCAGTGGCGAAGTTGCTCTTCACCACCGCCAGGAAGTCCGCGTTGGCCTGCATGCGGCCTCCCGGCCCTGCGTTGAGCAAGGGCACATTCCAGGCCCCGGTGGGGTGCCCCTGGTCAAACTCGGGCCGCGATCTGACGTCGAGATATTTGTAGCCCTGCTCCAACATTTCCGCTGCCTCGATTGGCGTGACCCTGTTTGCACTCATGGCCGGCAGCTTATCGGCAGCGGCGGGCAAGGCAAGGCCGGGCGCCGACACCATAAGGGTGCCGGTCACTGCCAGGGCCAGCACGCGCAGCCCACCTGTACATCTGAATCGTTCGCGCATATGTTCTGCCGCCATGAGAAAGACCCGTCGCCCCAACCGGCCAACAATAGCCTCGCGGTCCGACCGCTACCAGCTCTACCTCGACACCGTGCAATCGCCCGAGAGCGACGTCGATTTTTTTATCCGTGCCTACCGCAACGCCTACCCTGGCAACGGCGCGCCGCGTGACCTGCGCGAAGACTTCTGCGGCACGGCCGCCGTGTGTGCCGAATGGGTGAGTCGTCACCGCGACAACCAGGCGCTGGGTGTCGACCTCGACCCCGAGCCGCTTGCCTGGGGTCACGAACACATAATCGACAAGCTCAAGCCCGAGCAGTCTGCGCGCGTTGACCTGCGCGAGGGAGACGTGTTGTCCTGCCGCGGGCCCAAGGCCGACGTGCTGGCCGCGCAGAACTTCTCCTTCTGGTGCTTCAAGACCAGGCCCGAACTGGTGACTTATCTCAAGCGCGCGCGGGCCAACCTCAAGAAAGAAGGCGTGATGGTGCTCGACATGATGGGCGGCAGCGAGGTCATGGAAGAAGACCACGAAGACGTGCGCCGCGAGAAAGGCTTTACCTATATCTGGGAACAGAAACGCTTTGACCCAATAAGCCACGACTGCGAGTTTCGCATCCACTTTCGTTTTCGCGACGGCAGCCGACTGCAGAACGCTTTTTCTTACAGCTGGCGGCTGTGGACGCTTCCCGAGCTGAGCGAACTGCTGGCAGAGGCCGGGTTTTCGTCGAGCTCGGTTTACTGGGAAGACGAGGATTCGGACACCGGCGAGGGCAACGGCGTATATCGTCGCCGTCCCAACGCACCAGCCGAACCCGCCTGGGTGGCCTACGTGGTCGCCAGGAAATAGCCGGCCGCCAAGGCAGCGAGCGTCATTGCGGCAAGCCTCAAGCCCGCGCCGTCTTCCACGAACCTGACTTAAAGGTCAGCACCAACCACACGGCACGCACCGCGTGGTCAAACACCAGGGCGGCCCACACCCACACGATCCCCAGCTCGAGCCCCCACGAAAACAGGATGGCCAGCGGCACCCTGAGCAACCAGTTGCCCGCCGCGGCAGCGAGCATGGGCGTCATCGTGTCACCCGCTCCTCTGTGCGCGCCGCCCAGCGTGAAGTGCAGCTGCAGCAAGGGCTGGGCAAGGGCCACGCAGAGCATGAAGGGCACCAGTACTTCGAGCGTTGCAGGGTCATCGGTAAAGGCCTCGGCCAGTGGTTGCCTGGCCAACGCGCCCACGGCGCCGACCACCACCGCTACCATCAGCGACAAGCGCGCCGCCCGCCAGCCGGCCCGCTCGGCCTGTTCAACATCACCGGCCCCGAGCGACTGCCCCACCAGCGTGGCCACGGCCGCGGCCAGGCCAGTACCCGGTATCCACGAGAACGCCAGCACGCGCACGCCCACGGTGTAGGCAGCCACGGCCACGGTGCCGTAATGACCGAGTACGGCGAAGTAGACCAGCAGGGCCAGGTTCAGTTGCACTCTCTCGCCTATACCTGGTGCGGCTATGCGCGCGACTTCGCGCAGCGTGCCGCGGCATTCGCGGAAGTCGGCAATCGTCAGGGCCATGGGCGACCCGCCGCTCGCGCGCCGGGCGACGCTGATAAACAGCAGCAGTCCTAACGCCTGGGCCACCAGCGTAGCAACGCCGGCTCCCACCAGCTCCATGCGCGGCAGACCGAACATGCCGAAGATCAATCCGAGGTTGAGCAGCACCTTGACCACCGTCACCAGCAACGCGATGAGCAACGGGGTCGTGGTGTCGCGGTCGGCGCGCATCGCGCTCTCCATGGTGAGCGAGACCGCCAGCATGAGGATCGAAGCCATGATCATGCGCAGGTAGGGAATGGCCAGGTTTATTACCAGCTCGTCAGCGTTGAGCAGTCCCAGCAACCAGCGCGGGTTTACGAGCACCGCTCCGGCGATGGCCGCGGCGGTGGCCACGGCAACTATCAGCGACGCAGCGTGGGCGTGGCGGGCCCTGTCGCGCCGGCCCGCCCCTATGGCGCGGGCCACGATGGCCACGCAGGAAAAACCCACTGCAAAAAGAGCCGACTGGCCGAGGAAAAGCATCTGGGTCGCGTAACCCGCGGCAGCCAGCTCGTTCGCTCCCAGCCGCCCGACCATGGCGATGTCGACCAGGCCGAGTACCGTGACCATGACCTGCGACAGCATCACGGGCCAGGCCAGCTGCCACAGCTCGGCGCTGGTTCCGGTCTGCGAACCAAAAACACCGCGCGCACGCGACACGCCCACCGCCAGGGCTGCCAGGGCTGCCGAGGGCAGAGACGGCGAAGCCTCGGCGTCGGCAACGAACCCGGCTTGCTGGTCCACGTCGAGGCCGCCCGCCGCGTCGCCCTTGCCCACATCCACTCGTTCTTCGTTATCCGCCAAGCTCTTGCACCGCCGTAAAACGGGCACGCTTGCGCGCACGAGTCGAACACTCAAGCAGCCGGTCTCGTTGAAATTGCTGGCCGGCAACATACAATCCCCCCGCAATGTCGCTCAACATCTACGAAAAAATCTGCGCCGAGCACCTCGTCCACCAGGAACCCGGCCAGGACCCCGTGCTCTACATCGACCGTCACTACGTTCACGAGGTGACCTCGCCGCAAGCCTTCGAGGGACTGCGCATGGCCGGGAGAAGCGTGCGACGGCCGGGGCTGACCTTTGCCACCATGGACCACAACATACCCACGACCTCGCGTGACCAGCCCATCGCCGACCCGCTGTCGGCCCGCCAGGTTGAAACGCTGGCGGCCAACTGCAGGGAGTTTGCGGTCACGTGCTTTGACATGCACGACCCGCGCAGTGGTATCGTGCACATCATCGGTCCCGAGCTGGGCCTGACCGAGCCGGGCATGACGGTTGTCTGCGGAGACAGTCACACGTCCACGCACGGGGCTTTCGGAGCCCTGGCTTTCGGCATAGGCACGAGCGAGGTCGAGCACGTGCTGGCCACGCAAACGCTGCTGAACCGCGCTGCCCGTACGCTGCAGGTCAAGGTGGACGGCCAACTCGCAGCCGGCGTCACGGCCAAGGATCTCGTGCTGGCCATCATCGGCCGCCTGGGCACCGCCGGCGGTACAGGCTTCGTGATCGAGTACACCGGCAGCGCCATACGCGAACTCTCCATGGAAGGCCGTATGACGGTATGTAATATGACCATCGAGGCCGGCGCGCGCGCGGGCCTGGTGTCGCCCGACGACAAGACGGTGGCGTACCTCGAGGGCCGCGAGTACCTGGAGGGCCGCGACTTCGACAGCATGGCCGAGGGCTGGCTGGCCTGGGCGTCGGACGAAGGCTGCACCTACGACGAAACCCTTGAGCTCAACGCCGCCGATGTGGAGCCACAGGTCACCTGGGGCACCTCGCCGGGCATGGTCACCGGCATCCTGGGCCAGGCCCCTACCCTGGCCAACCTGTCCGACACCGCAGAGCGCGATACGGCATCACGCGCGCTGCAGTACATGGACCTGCGCGAGGGACAGGCAATGACCGACATCACGGTCAACCGGGTATTCATAGGCTCGTGCACCAACGGCCGCATAGAAGACCTGAGGGAGGCCGCGCGCGTGGCCGCCGGTCACACGGTCGCCGCCCAGGTAGACCAGGCGCTGGTGGTACCAGGCTCGCAACAGGTCAAGGCCCAGGCCGAGGCCGAAGGACTCGACAAGGTATTTACCGAGGCTGGTTTCGAGTGGAGGGAGTCGGGCTGCTCGATGTGCCTGGCCATGAACGACGATGTTCTGAGCCCGGGCGACCGCTGCGCGTCAACCTCGAATCGTAATTTTGAAGGCCGCCAGGGCAAGGGCGGGCGCACCCACCTGGTGAGCCCGGCGATGGCAGCCGCGGCGGCGGTCACGGGGTCTTTTACCGACGTGCGTGACTGGGATTACAAGTAGGCCCGCGGGCAGGACAACAGGCAGCAATGGAAAAGTTTGAAACCTTCAGCGGACTGCTGGCGCCACTGGACGCCCAGCACGCCGACACCGACCAGATCATCCCCAAGCAGTTTCTCAAGCGCGTGGAGCGGACCGGCTACGGCGAGTTCCTGTTCTTCGACTGGAGGTTCAACGACGACGGTTCGCTGAACCAGGATTTCGAGATGAACCACGATCGTTACCAGGGGGCCTCGATCCTGATCGCGCGCGACAACTTCGGCTGCGGCTCGTCTCGCGAACACGCGCCCTGGGCGCTTAAGGGTTACGGCATTCGTTGCATAGTGGCGCCCTCGTTCGCCGACATCTTCTACAACAACTGCTTCAACAACGGGCTGCTGCCCGTCGCGCTGGCGGCAGACACCGTCGACAGGCTGTTCGGGGAGTTGCGGGCCAACGAGGGTTACGCGCTCAAGGTAGACCTCGAGCGGCGGCTGTTACTGACCCCCTCGGGCGAAGAAATCCCTTTTGAGCTCGACGACTTCCTGCGCGACCGGCTTCTCCATGGCTGGGACCAGGTAGGGCTCACGCTGCGTCACGAAGAGGCGATCACGCGTTGGGAAAAAGACCACGACATCGACTGACCTCCGCGCGCGGACTTACGCTCATTGGGTCGGTCACGTACGACGATCCACCAGTGGCCGGGGGCGGGGCTTGGTCTCCTCTCCCGACTGGTGGACGCGCCAAAGCGCAACAACACGACGTGGGGAGATCTCCATGGAAAAGAAACGAAGAATTTGAAAAACCAGCTAGTATGGGTCATCCCGATTGCGTGCTACATTCTTCAACACGAGTAGGCACATGACCTTATACGCTAAGCCACGAACACAACGACC
>LWDU01039780.1_pt1 | contig 23660 bp, 17 predicted proteins | sample 727161 | NCBI WGS metagenome assembly LWDU01 (sample SAMN04566230, study PRJNA314399) | hydrothermal vent metagenome | isolation source: deep sea hydrothermal plume seawater | place: Mexico: Gulf of California, Guaymas Basin | collected 2004-07-11
TTCTCCAACAGGGTAGACTAGCTGATCGATTTACAAATGCAGAGCTCAATATCCAGCTCGCGGCATCGCACCATATAACTTCCGTCGTCCAGCGACGACAGCATCATGACAATGGCACTGTCGAGTTCGGCGTCCTGCTGGATCATCTGCACTACCTCAAAGCCATCTATTTCGGGCATCACCACATCGAGCAGCGCGATGGAGAAGGGCGCAGACGTCTTGGCGCCCCATTTCAGCACTTCGAGCGCCGCCGTCCACTGCCACCACCCGTACGCCTAGGCCCGTAACATCTCTTCGAAAATGCGCCGATTGGTGGGATTGTCGTCAATGATCAGGACGCGCAAATCCTTTAATGGCTCGGTGCTGTGCAGAAGCGCGACGTCATCCACCTCGTCCCGCACCCTCCGACCTCCACCACAATTGCCCTTCTTCCCAGGCGCAGTAAAGCACCGGCACCACCTGCAGGGTCAATACCAACGCGACCATCCCGCCGAAGGTCGGAATCGCCATCGGCACCATAATATCGGCGCCGCGGCCACTCGCCGTCAGCACCGGCACGAGCGCTAGGATCGTCGTCGCCGCCGTCATCAGGCAAGGGCGAATTCGCCGCACGCCGGCTTCGAGCGCAGCGCGGCGGATCGCCTGTACGGTCTGCGGTTTTTGCTCTGCGAAAATCTGCCGCAAATAGGTCGCCATAATCACCCCGTTGTCGGTGGCAATGCCGAAGAGCGCCAGAAAACCCACCCAAACCGCCACGCTCAAATTGATCGGACCGACCTGGAAAAGCTCACGCATCGGCACATCGAAAACCGTGAAATCCATAAACCACCCCTGGCCATATAACCAAAGCATCGCAAAACCGCCGGCCCAGGCGACTAGGACCCCGGAGAAAACCATCAATGTCGTAGCCATTCGGCCAAACTGAAAATAAAGCAGCAGGAAAATCGCCAATAGCGCCACCGGCAGGACCACATTGAGTTTTTTCTGCGCCCGCAACTGATTCTCGTAGCTGCCGGCGAAGGTAAAGCTGACGCCTGGCGGCAGATCTAATTCACCGCTACCCACCTTGCCCGCCAGAAAGATCCGGCACGCCTCGACCACGTCGACCTCGGCATAACCCGGGCGCTTGTCGAAAAGTACGTAGCCCACCAGAAAAGTGTCCTCGCCCTTAATCACCTGTGGGCCGCGCGCGTAGCGAATCTCGGCCAGTTGACCCAGAGGGATCTGCACCCCGTCCGGCGCCGGCACCAGGATGCGCGCCAACTCTTCGACGCTATCGCGCAATTCGCGCATATAGCGCACCCGTACTGCATAGCGCTCACGACCCTCGGTCGTACTAGTCGCCCGTTTGCCACCGACGGCGATTTCGATCACGTCCTGTACCTGCTGTAATGCGATGCCGTAGCGGGCAATAGCTTCGCGATCAATATGGATTTCGAGATAGGGCTTGCCGATGATGCGGTCGGCGTTGACCGTCGATGGCATGACCGAGGGTACTTCCTTGAGCAAGCGCTCCAACTGCAACCCTACCGCTTCAATTGACGAAAGATCCGCGCCTTTCACCTTGATACCCAATGGTGCGCGCATACCGCTCTGCAACATAATGACTCGCGCGGCGATCGGTTGCAGCTTGGGCGCCGAGGTCGAACCCGGCATCTGGCCCGCCCGCGAGATCTCCGCCCAGATATCATCCGCCGATCGCACACCGCCCCAAGCCGCACGCCTCGGATTAAGCGCCGGATCCAGCGCCGGTCGCCACAGGCGAAAAGGCCGACCATTCGCATCGGGTATCAAGAGCCCCGCGGCATCACGGGCATAACGCCCACGCACCTTATAGGGCTGCCCATCCGTCGACGGTACCGGCTTACCGGCCTCGTCGCGAAAAAAATCCGTCGCGGCCCCGTCGAAGGCGAAGTTCAGGCGCCGCCCGTCCACATCCATAAGATATTCAGAACGATAGTTGACGATCGTCTCGATCATCGAGACCGGTGCTGGGTCCAATGGTGTCTCCGCCCGGCCTAATTTGCCCATCGCCGACTCGACTTCCGGAATCTGGCCGATGGCGATATCCTGTTTTTGCAGCACGTCGAGCGCCTCGCCGATCGAGGCGTGCGGCATCATCACCGGCATCCACAGAAACGAACCCTCGTCGAGGGGCGGCATAAACTCCTTGCCCAAACCCGGCAACGCATCGCTCAGGACCAAAAAAGAGCCCGTCGAGCGCAACCCCGCCGGCACCCAAAAACAAACGCGGGCGAAACCCAACCAGACTGAGGCACCTACCAGCGTCAATAACACCGGAAAGAGCAACGACACCCCCTTGTGCGAGAGACACCAACCGAGCAAGTGGGGAAATCCCTGCTGCAAAAAGCGAAACAACACCAGTAATCCGCCGAGCAGCCCGGCCACGAATACGAGATTGCGCATACCACCCTGCGCCGGACCCAATGGCAACCAGTGTCCGGAAAGCACGACGACCGCCACGACAACCGCCACCATCACCAAGCACCGCCCCACCCACGCGCGTACATGTAACGAGAGTCGCCCAATCATCAGATGATATGCCGCAAAGAGCGCGAGCAAAAGCCCCGGCCACCCGACACCCGCGACGGCTAGAGCCAGACCGGCCAACACCGACCCCGCAAGCACCCGTCGCTGCCACCACGACGCCAACGCCCGACGCCCCAATAGCCAATGTGCCAAGACCGGCAGCAGCGTCAACGATAGCCAAACGGCGGCCAGCAACGCGAAGGTCTTGGTCAATGCCAAGGGCACGAATAGTTTGCCCTCGGCCCCTTCCATCGCAAAGACGGGCAAAAAACCGACCACCGTAGTCAGCACTGCGGTGAGCACCGCGCCGCCGACCTCGCGAGTCGCGCGCAAGACGATTTCCAGTCGGTCATCTTCTTCGTCGGCCGCCTGCAGGTGCTTGAGGATATTCTCGCTGATCACAATGCCCATATCGACCATCGTGCCAATGGCGATGGCGATGCCGGAGAGCGCGACGATATTGGCGTCGACCGAGAACAGCTTCATCGCCGCAAAGCACAACAATACTGCCAAGGGCAAAAGGCCAGCGACCAACGCAGCACCGCGTAAATTCAGCACCATCGCCAGTACCACAACCACCGTCACCAGGATCTCCTCGCCCAGCGCGACCTGTAGCGTGCCCAGTGTCTCTTCGATCAAATCGGTTCGATCGTAAAAGGGCACGATCCGCACCTGACTCACCCGCCCATCGGTCAGCGTTTTGCGCGGCAGGGATGGCGCGATCTCGGCGATCCTGGCTTTGACGTTTTCGATCACCGCGAGCGGATTCTCGCCATAACGCACCACCACCACCCCACCGACGGCCTCGGCGCCTTCCTTGTCGAGCGCCCCGCGCCTAAGTGCCGGCCCCATCGCGACCTTAGCGACATTCTTTATGTAGACTGGCACATTGTCGCGCGCGGTGATCACCGCGTTTTCGAGATCGGCTATGCTCTTGACCAAGCCAATGCCGCGAATCATATACTCGACCCGGTTTAGCTCGATGGTGCGCGCGCCGACATCGCGGTTCGACATCTGCACCGCACGAAATACTTCATCAAGTCGCACCCCGTAGACCCGCATCGCGTCGGGGTCAACGTCGACCTGATATTCCTGCACAAAGCCCCCGACCGAGGCGACTTCGCTGACGCCCTTGGCCCCCATCAGCGCATAACGCACCTGCCAATCCTGAATACTACGCAACTCATGTAAATCCCAACCGCCCGTCGGCTCACCGTGCTCATCGTGCCCTTCTAGCGTATACCAAAACACTTGCCCCAACCCCGTCGCGTCCGGCCCCAGCATCGGCTGCACGCCTTCGGGCAGACGGCCAGCGGGTAGGCTGTTGAGCTTTTCCAGGATCCGCGAGCGTGACCAATAAAAATCTACCTCCTGCTCGAAGATCACATAGATACTCGAAAAACCAAGCATTGAGAAGCTGCGCACCGTCTTGACGCCGGGTACACCCAATAGCGCCGCCGTCAGTGGGTAGGTCACCTGATCTTCCACATCCTGCGGCGAACGCCCACCCCATTCGCTAAAAACGATCTGCTGGTTCTCACCGATATCGGGGATCGCATCGACCGGCACCGGGTAGCGCGGCAACCATTGCAACGGCCAGGCGAAGGGCGCGGTCATCAACCCCCCGCCAACGACAGCGACGAGCATCAGCACGGCGACGATTTTGTGCACGAGAAAGAAGCGGAGAAAATGACCTAAAAGCCGATTTCGCTTTTCCATAACCACCGCCCCCTATTGACCGTCGGCGCCGGCGACAAAAGTCTCCAGTCGACTGCCACAGCGATACATTTGACTGCCGAAATAGGGATTCTCCGTATCCTCCGCCCGCTGCAGCCAATCCGCCCCTGCGTTGTCAAAAGCCATCGGACAGTGAAAGAGGTACACCGAATCGCCACCAACGCCAAAATCGCGCGCGATTTCGGTCAGCGCTGTCGACAAACCAGCAAAGGTCCGGCGCGCCTGCTCGACGGTGGCCGCCACATGTACTGCCTCGGCATCCACCCGCATTCTCGCCGCTATCTGCATCCATTGCCTGCGCACACCGGACTCCAAAACGGTCGTATCCACCACCCCGACCTGATGAACGAATTCACGCGCACCGCTGTGTGCGCCGTCGAGAAAATCTTTGCTCAGCGCCTGTTGTATAGAGAAGTAGGCCATAAAAACCGAATCGATACCCACAGCAGAAATGGAGAGCCCGTCCGCAGGCTTATTCCATGCGTCCGACATCGAGGCACTATGGCCACCGGACGCCGATCCAGCGCCCTGCGGATTCATCATGCTCGGCTGGGCGCGAATCTGCAGGGCGCTGTCGATCTTGAAAGCCCCGTTGACCACCACCTCATCGCCCTCGCGCAACCCCTCCCTCACCAGATAATAATCGCCCGCCCGCGGCCCCAGCACGACCTCGCGTCCCTCAAAAATACCTTCCTTACCTGCCACCGCGACATAGACCACGGCGCGTTTGCCCGTCAACAACAAGGCCGCGGCAGGCACCAGTAATGGCATCTCTCCATCCGCCTCATCGAGGGACATATAACCCAACTCCTCAGCCCGCACCAAATCCATACTGCATATATCGCAAACGCCGGGTGCATCGCGCACTATTTCGGGGTGCATCGGGCTAATCCACTTACCCGCCAACTCCGGATCCATCACCCGGCCATCTACCGCGACCCGTGCGCGCACCACCGCCCGCACCAGCATACCCGGTTTAAGCGCGGCGCTCGCATTCTCTACATTGACCCGCACACGCGCCGTGCGCGTCCGCTCGTCCAATACCGGGTCGATAAAGGAGATCCGCCCCTTGAAGACTCTGCCCGCATGTGCCTCGATCGTAAATTCAACCTCCTGACCGTAGTGAATCCAAGGCAGGTCCGACTCATAGGCCTCTAGTTCCAACCACAGCCACGAAAAATCTGCGATCGTATAGATCGGCGTGCCGGTCTGTACATAAGCGCCTTGGCTTAGGTGTTTCTCCACCACCACACCTCCGACCGGCGCGTAGATCGTCAAATGCTCCGACACCACCCGCTCGCGTTCAATGCGCTCGATCTGTTCCGCTGTCAATCCTAATAGCCGCAACTTCTCACGCGCAGACGCCGCCATCGACTGCGCCGACTGTCCAATTGAGGCCGATCCACTATCGCCCATACGTACCCAAACGCGCAAAGCCTGGATCAACTCCTCTTGCGCCGCCAGCAACTCGGGGCTGTAGAGATAGGCCATATGTTCGCCCTTTTCGACCCGGACGCCGGTATAATCGACATACAGACGATCGATGCGACCCGGCACCCAAGCCGTGATATAGCTGACCCGCGTCTCGTCCACCGCGATCTTGCCGACTAGCCGCATTTCGACGGGCGCAAAACGGCGTTCTACTGGCGCAGTCTGAATAGCCGCCAGACGGCGAGCGACAGGCGAGAGCCGCAATTGACGCAGTCCCAGTGGCTCGCCTTCGTCAGCTTGCGCGACCGGAATCAGGTCCATCGCGCAGATCGGGCATGCATCGAACAGGTCCAGTCGGTGACCCGATCGGCCGCGACCTGCAGGGTATCACCATTGTGCGCATCGCGTTCATCCGCCCCGCCCAACCAAAAACCGACCGCGACGCCGACGAGCAATACTCCCACCAGCAAAAGTGTCGTTTGTTTTGTCGTTTTCACAGTCCGCCTCCTTCACCAACTAAAACACTACCGACCAGATGCTCGATCTCTGCAGCATATAACCCTTCGTCGGTGCGCGCACGTTCGTGGGACAACTGAAATTCGAGCAAAGCGCGCTGGGCGTCGATCACCGCGAGAAAATCACTGCGCCCGGCGGCGAAGGCCCGTTGCGCAACATGCAGCGCCTGCTCGGCCTTGGGCAACAAACTATCGCGGTAGAGCACCGTCCGACTCTGCGCCTCGCGCCAGTTATAGCGCGCCAATTCTAATTCGACAACGAGCCGGTCCTCTTCGTCCCGGCTTGCGAACAACGCCGAGCGATGGCTCGCCGCAGCCGCACGACGCTCGGCCCGGTAGCTAGTGCGCCAGATCGGCAGGTTAATCGTGACCATCGCCACCAGCGGATCCTTACCGCTATCGGCGACACCCGGCGCCACGCCGGTTTGTACGTAGTCGATGCCCAAGGTCAGATCCGGATAGCCGTTCTTGCCGGCCAACTCAACGGCCAACGCCGTCTGCCTCGCCCGCGCCCGCGCCATCTCCAACGCCGGATGAGTTGCCTTCAACCGGGCGACCCAATCCGTCTCGTGAGAGGCTAGTGCAACCGGCGGCAACGAGTCGGGCACGGCTAACTCGGCCACCACCCGGCGGCCTAACGCGGCGTTCAACTTCGCCGTCACTGGACGCCGCCGAGCACGCAAGCCGCGCAAGCGATCTTGTAGACGGCCCAATTCGACCTGCGCTTTGAGCACCGCTTCGTGCGCACCGGTTCCCCCGCGGTAATGCGCGTGCCCCACTTCCTCCAGATAGGCCAAAAGCTGCACGTTGTCCTCGGTAATAGCGATCGACCTTTGCAAGTAGTAATAGTCGTAATAGGCCTTCTTAACCCGGAGAACCAGCACCCGGCGGGCGAGTTCGTAGCGCTGGCGGTCGACTTCGGCTTTTTGCAGTGCGATGCAGCCCTTGAGATCTAACTTGCCCACCCAAGGCAAAGTCTGCGCCAAGGCAAACCGCGCCTGCTGCGGCCCGACCCGCGTCTGGACCTGACGGACGAAATAGCCGTAGGTCAAACGCGGGTCGGCCAACGTGCGCGCGGGCGCCACGCGTTCGAGCGCTGCCCGCCAACGCGCGAATGCTGCCTTGAGCCCGGGGTTGTTCAATTGCGCATAGCGCACATAGGCCGCGAGACCAGCTTGCGGATCGAGTGCAACGTCAGTCGACGCCTGCAGTTGATCTTTCTCGTAATGCCAGACCTGCAAAGCCCGCTGCTCTTGCACTGAAGCACAACCCGCGGATAGTCCGGCCAATAGCATAAGATGCGCAACGCGCATAGACAGATACTCCTCGCCACGCGACGGCCAGTAGTCCGGCCATCGCCAGTACAAAGAAAAATAAGCGTGACACCGCCAGTATTCCGGGGCGACCGCTAAACTATATGGCAGAGTGCAGCGAGGATCAGATCAGGAAGGAACAGTGCAATTGGAAGCGTTTTTGGTAGTGCTTACATGCATGCGCCTGGCGCGACAAAGGAACAACTGAGTGCGCCAGAGAATCAGCGACCGAGTGTTGTGCCACCAAAAGGAGCTCACTGAAACCGGGCTCGGACTCGGCAACGACGACGAGGGGAATACTCGCCGATTGGACATCGTCAACCAAGCAGCAGCACCCCACCAACAGGTCGCCGTCGCCGCAGTCGCCAGACGCCATCCCGACAGCGCAGACCACCGGCGCGGACAGCGCGGCACAAGGAGCACCAAGCGCCTGTAGGCCGCTCAAGGACAGCGCGAGCAACAGGACTAGCGGGCTATTTAGAACGCGTGATTTTTTCATTGCCAAATCGTATAAGCGGGTGAAAACACTCATCTTTAACATACCCCACCGAGCCACCAGATGTCAATAGCGCCAACCCGCTTGCAACATCCATAAGCCTCTCGCATAGCCCGGCGCCAAAACCAATTTCTCACCATCGCCCCGCTCCACCGCCCACCCCGCCACCACCCCCAACACCGACCCAGCGACCACATCGGAGAAGAAGTGGTGCCGGTCGTGAATACGCGCGATGGGGACAAAACCAGCTAACACAAAGAGCGGCAAGCCGACCTTGCGCCCATAACGCCGCCCCAACACGGTACTGATTGCGAAGGCATTGGCCGAATGCCCGGAGGGAAAGGAGTACTCGTTGCTGCCGTCGGGCCGCTCGCGCCCGGCCACGATCTTCAGCGGTGCGACCATCGCATTGGCCAAGACTAGGGCGCGCAGGACCTCGGCGCTGGCCGCATGCGCGCCGTCGCGGCGCATAAGCCCCGTTGCCAACCAAACGCCCGCCGCCGACCCGAGACTGTGTTTGCTGCCGAGATACGCATTGCCAAAATTGAGCAAGGGGGCCACCAGATCATTGTCGAGATGGCCGCTGAACTCGTCGTCCAAACCATGCGCCAACCCCGCCGCGCCAAAAGCCACGGCAATCCCTCCGAGCCCCTGCGGCTTGAGCAACGCCCTCACATCGCGTGCGAGCGCAGTGGGCTCCGCCCCGGCCCAAACCGGCAGCAGCAACAACCACGCGGCGCGTATAACTACAGCGCTCCTGCTCTTTTTGCAAGGGAATCTAAACGACCCTGGCATATCACTTTTCCCATTCTCTCTTTTATGGAGGGTGCAAACTACCGGAGGTAGGGCAAGGGCACTCCCGCAGCGGCTTTGCTATAGCCAATTTTACAGGACTGTGAAATCGGGTATAGCCCTCGGAGCCCGCCAGGGATGGCCGGCGAGCGGTCGTAGACCGCGAGCGAAGGTCAGCGACATGAGCGACGGTAACGCCCCTACCGTATGACTAGCGGACTCTACTTCGCCACCGTCTTCCGCACCCCCTTCTCATACACCACCTCATACTCTCCCTGCGGCACATCCATCGCCCGCATCGCCAGTTCCCCCATTGTCACCAAAGGCTCCGACAACAACAGTAATTCATCAAACGACTGCTCGGGCGTCTTGCCAGTGGTGTCCAATACCACGGTGCGCCGTTGGTGCGTGAAAAGCGATTTCTCGATTTCCTCGTCAAAACGCTTTTTGACTTCGGCGATATCCTGCTCGCGCACAATCGGGTACTCGTGCGGGTCGTCTTTCATCCGCTTGGCGATCTCCTCGTCGGAAGCCGTCAAGTGGAACATCACCACATCGGGCAAATGCGCTTCGAGCACCAACGACTCGTAGAGCCGCTGAAAGCCGTAGTGGTAATTGGGGTAGTAGGGGCTGTCCGGATCCTCACCGTACACGTCGCTGTAGATCGCTTCCTCCAGATGCCAACCGACAATCAGCGGACAGGCATATTTCTTGATGATGTCCACATGGTAGTGGATCTGCATCCGCTGTGCGCGCTCTTTCATGTCGTTCGGCAGATCCACCATGATCTTGCGCGACTCCGGGCTGAGCGTCGAATCGGGGATCGTAAAGTGATCGTCGCCGTGGATCGGCACTTTGTGTTGCCGGTAGTATTCGCCGAGCATCGTGGCCAACGTGCTCTTGCCCGCATATTCTATACCTACGAAAATACTGCGCATATCCACTCTCCTTTATTGCCAATGGGGTTTGCAGGACGGCATTCTCTGATATATTCTGTCGAGTTGATTGCATAAGGTAATCACCCCAACACCCTCCATCAAACATTGGCCCATGCCTAACAATTTACGCAAAATCGGCGTCCTCATCGCACAACTCGGCACCCCCCAAGCTCCCACCGCCAAAGCCGTGCGGCCCTATCTGCGCCAATTCCTTTCCGACCCGCGCGTGATCGACCTGCACCCGCTCAAATGGTATCCCATCCTATATCTGTTCGTACTCACCCGCCGCCCCGCGCGCTCGGCCGCCCTCTATGCCAATATCTGGACCGACGAAGGCTCGCCGCTGATGGTCCATTCCAAGGCGCAGACAAAAGGCCTGCAAGAGCGCCTCGGCGACGACTACCGGGTTATCCTCGGCATGCGCTACGGCGAACCCAGTATCGAACAGGCGATTAAGACACTCGAAGCGGAGGGCATCGAGCGCATCCTAATCTTCTCGATGTACCCGCAATTTTCCAGTACTACTACCGGTACGATATACGACGTGGTCAACCGCGCCGCCAATGGCCGACGTTGCCCCTGGTTTTTCGACCGCAAACGCCAGATGCCCACGCTGCGTTTTGTCCCGCCGTACTACGACCACCCGGCCTATATCGACGCGCTCAAACAATCGATCACCGACGAGACCGAGCGCCTCGCCTGGAAGCCCGACCGCCACCTGATCACCTTCCACGGCATCCCAAAACGCTATATCGATGAAGGCGACCCCTACCGCCGCCAGTGCGAAGAAACCGCACAACTGCTCGCCACAGCGCTGGAACTGGACGAAGACGACTGGACCAGCGGTTTCCAATCGCGCTTTGGTAAGGAGCCTTGGCTCGAACCCTATACCGAAGAGGTCCTCTCGGGCTTGGGAGACCAAGGCGTGCGCCGCTTGCTGGCCGCCTGCCCCGGCTTCACCGTCGACTGCCTCGAAACGCTCGACGAAATCGGTCGCGAAGGGGACGAATTGTTCCGCGCAGGCGGTGGCGAAGCGCTACACCTAGCGCCCTGCCTCAACGACCACCCGGCCTGGCTCGACGCCATGGCGACCATCGCGCGCCAAGAACTTTCGGGCTGGTCGGCTTGACAAATCCACCTCGCGGTGCGCATACTCTCCCCCGGCATTGCGATAATTCCAAAGCTTTAAACCAACTCCATCCCCTGCTCTATTATGGATAAACTACCCGACACATTCGCTCGCAAACTCACCCGCCTCGGCAGCAAATTAATCGACCAACAGCGCGGTCGGCTGCTCGTGCAACCAACCGAAGATGCCGACGGTTTCTGGTTCGGCGGCGGCAATTGCGTGCGTGACCCGCGCGACGGTAGCCTGCTGCTGATCGGCCGCTACCGCGACGCCGGCGACAGCCGCACCGGCGTTTCCGCCGGGACCCGAGGACGCGAGCTGGCCCTGTTTCGCTCGACCGATGACGGCCACAGTTTCAACAAAACCCGTTGCTGGGACAAATCCGACCTCTACTGTGGCTCGACAGTACTCAGCATTGAAGGCAGCGCGCTCAAAGTCAACAAGCGCCGCATCGAAATCCTGGTCTCCACCGAAAAGTTCCGCACCTACCCGCGCCAGGTCACCGGCTTCCAAAAACCCGGTACCGGCCTGTGGAGCATCGACACCTTCGGCGCAGCCAACCCCGACCGACTCAACCCGCAAGAGTCGATCACCCCGCTGCTGGCCAGCGACGACCCGGCCTACCTGCACCTCAAAGACCCCAATCTTTCGCCAGGACTGCACCGCGGGCAAAGCCTGCTGCTCTATTGTGCTCACCCCTATAGCTGGTCCTCGAGCACTTCGGGCAGCGCCGCGCTCACGGCGCAGTCCTGCATCAGCGACAGCCACGACATCTTCCCGCGCGGCCCGACCTGGGACGTGGCTGCCAGCCGCATCACCTGCCGCTTGCCGGTGCCCAAAGTCGGCGCCTTCGCCAAGTTGCCCTCGCTGTCGCTCTATTTCTACGACGGCGCCGAATGCCTGCGCCAGCTCGACGCGCACAGAAAGGCCGTCGACCGGCCACGCGGCTACTCCTGCGAGGAATTGGGCGGACTGGCCTACGGCTTCGACCGTGAGTTTCCCGCCCTGCATCGCCTCAGCCGCCTCGAACCGCTCTTCGTCTCACCCGAGGGCACCGGCGCCTCGCGCTACGTCTCTGTGCTGAGCGAAGCCGACGGCGGCCTCTTCGCCACCTGGGAGCGCTCGACCCCGACCCGCTCGCAACCACTCTTCGGCCATCGGCTCACCGCCGCCCGAGTCACCTCGCTCTTGACCTGAGATCAAACCGCACCGGCAATGCGCCGCTATTTCCCCCGCCTCGACGATTCAGTATTATAGTTTCCCGATGAGGAAACTATGACACTACTCGCCCGCTTCTCCTGCTCGATACGGCCCGAGGCCCGGGACGCCTTCGCCCGCACCTACGCGGACCGAATCCTTCCCGTTCTCGTTCGTCACGGCCTAGCAGACGCAGGCCCCTGTCCCCGCATACAACCCGCTGACATCTGCAGTTTCCTGCTCGCACCGGAAAGCCCTGGGCAACTAGCCGCGGCCAAACAGGCGCTGCGCCACGATCCGCATTGGCAACAGGCGCTCGATCAACTAACCCGTCATTTCCCATCCGGGCACTCTCTGCGCCACAGTCTCGAAATCTATCAGACACCGGCCGACCAGCCCAAAATCGTCGAAATGGGCCGCGGTACCCATCAGGGCCTCTGGCACAATTTCGGCGTCCAGGACGGGCTGCCCACCGGCCACCTTTGGCTCACGACATTCGAGGGGGGGGATTTCCCGCTGCGACGGCGCCCACTTTTATACCTTCACTACCGCGGAAGGGCTACCGGCCAATAGCAACCACGACCTGCTCGAAGACCGGCACGGGAACCTGTGGTTTTCCAGCAAAACGAGGGGAATCTTCTGTTACGACGGCACCCATTTTACCTCGTTCACCACCGAAGACGGGCTCGCCGACAACGATATCCGCTCCATCTTCGAAGACCGAGACGGGGTCCTGTGGATTTTCACTTGGGACCAGGGGATATCCCGCTATGACGGCGAGCGATTTACCACCTACAACAAGCAAAACGGACTCGCCGGCAATAAAGTTACCCGCATCGTCGAGGATCGCAGCGGACACTTGTGGTTCGCCACTCAAGACGGCGGCGCATCCCGCTATGACGGCGAGCGGTTTACCACCTACAACAGGCAAAACGGACTCACCGGCAATAAAATTTCCGACATTTTGCTCGACCGTGACGGCGACCTGTGGTTCGCCACCCAAGACGGCGGCGCATCCCGCTACGACGGCGAACAATTCACTTCCTATCACGACACCAGGGGGCAACTCAGCTACACGGCTTGCTACGGCATCTACCAGGATCGACAAGGCAGGCTGTGGTTCAGCAACCCTGAAGTCGGCCCCACTTACTTCGACGGTGAGCGTTTCCAGGTCCTACCGGTAGACTACAAGCCCACTCATACTTTTCTCGAAGACCAAGACGGCCATCTGTGGTTCAATACGAGCAATCACGGACTAGCTTTTTACGACGGGAATCAGTTTACGGCTTTTTCCACCGAAGACGGGCTGGCTCATCGACAGGTCCAGTATATCCTCGAGGACGACCAGCGCTTTATGTGGATGAGTACCTGGGGCGGCGGGCTATCCCGCTATGACGGCAAGCACTGGATGCATTTTACGAGCGAATCGACACCACTGCCGCAAGACCCGACAACAGACCACCGCGGCTTGGGCACAAGTCGGGTGGAAGCCGTGCTCGCCGACGCGCAGAACAACCTCTGGATCTGCACCTGGGGCGGCGGATTGTTCCGCGACGACGGCAAAACGCTCAAGGCCTTCACCCGCGACGACGGCTTTCCCGACGACTCGCTTTGGTGCGCGCACATTGACCGCAAGGAGCATATCTGGTTCGGTACCTTCAAGAGCGGGGCCGTTTGTTACGACGGCAACACTTTTAAAACCTATTCCACACAAGACGGCCTCGCGCACAATAGCGTCTGGTCCATCTGCGAGGACCACCACGGCCAGATCTGGTTCGGCACCCAGGGCGGCGGCGTCTCCCGTTTTGACGGCGAAAACTTCAAGAATTACACCACCGACGACGGCCTTACAAGCGACTTCATCTGGTCCATCCTCGAGGACGACGAAGGCCAGATGTGGTTTAGCTGTTCCGAATTCGGCGTCTGCCGTTATGATGGTCAGACCTTCACCAACTATACCACCGAAGACGGGCTTGCTCACGATCAGGTCTGGTATCTGTTCAAGGATAGTCACGCACACCTCTGGTTCGGTACTTGGGGTGGTGGCATCTCCTGTTTCGACGGCGAATGTTTCAAAAATTACACCACCGACGACGGCCTAGCCGACAACAATGTCCGCTCCATCTTCGAGGACCGCGATGGTATCTACTGGTTCAGCACTTATGGCGGGGGCGTCTGCAAATTCGATGGACAGGTCTTCCAGACGATCGCCAAGAAGGACGGACTGATCCACGACGCAGTGCAACACGTCGACCAGAGCCGCGACGGGGCGATATGGATCGCCACCGAAGGCGGTGTCTCCCGCTATATCCCGCCCACCGAGCCGCCGACCGTGCGATTCGTTGGCGTGGTCGCCGACCGTCGTTACAATCCAGACGAGGAAATCGCCATTTCCGCCGCCCAACAACTCGTCACCTTCGAATTCCAGGGTGCCAGTTTTACCACCGCCCCCGACCAACTCGCCTATGTCTATCAGTTGACCGGCGTCGACACCGATTGGCAGACCAGCTACCAACGCCGCGTCGAATACCGTGGCTTGGCCCCAGGCAACTACGCCTTCCGCGTCAAAGCCGTCGACCGCGACCTTAACTACTCGTCACCCATCGCAGTCGCGCTGGTCATCACGCCCGATATGCAACAAGACCGCATCGACGCGCTTGAAGCCGAACTCAGCCAACCACAAGGCCTCGAACAGTTCATCGGCCAGAGCCCGGCCCTCAAGATCACCCTCGAACAGATCCACACCGTCGCCGACACCGACGTCACCGTACTCGTGCTCGGTGAGACCGGCACCGGCAAGGGCCTCGCCGCCCGCGCCGTGCATTCGCTCTCCGCCCGCAAGGAGCAACCCCTTATCCAGCTCAACTGCGGCGCCATCCCCGAAGGCCTGGTCGCATCGGAACTCTTTGGCCACGAAAAGGGCGCTTTCACCGGCGCGGTCGCCCGCAAGATCGGCCGCTTTGAACTAGCCGACGGCGGCACGCTCTTCCTCGACGAAATCGGCGACCTGCCCCTGGCATCACAACAAGTGCTCTTGCACGTCTTACAGGACGGCACCTTCCAAAGGGTCGGCGGCGACCGCACCATCGCCGTCGATGTGCGCGTCGTGGCGGCGGCCAACCGCGATCTGCGCGAAGGCATGCGGACGGGCACCTTCCGCGAAGACCTGTATTTTCGCTTGAGCGCCTTCGCCTTGCATCTGTCACCCTTGCGCGAACGCCAGGACGATATTCCGCTCTTATTGCACTATTTCATCGAGGAATCCGCCCGCCACCTAAACCGGCCAGTACCGGCGATCAGCCCAGAAGTCCTTTCCTATCTGCTGGAATACGATTGGCCGGGCAATGTCCGCGAATTGCAACATCTCGCGCAGCACGTCGTACTGGTCTGTCGCAATGACCGCGTCGAATTGCAAGATGTCCCCGTCCNGCCGGACCGCAAACCACCCCTCCAGCCCCCTCGACACCACCTGTACTACCTGCACCAACACGCGCAACATTCCCGTCTTTGGACGAGCGGGAGAAACAGCTCATCGCAGAAGCCCTCGACACCTGCAATGGCATCGTTTATGGAGATCGCGGGGCCGCCAGTCTACTAGGCATCCACCCCGAACGCCTGCGTGCCAAAATGCGCAAATACGATCTCAAGAAAACGCGCTGACCTACCTATTTATAAATATCGTGTTATAACACGGGAAAACGTTCTTTAACACGATATTTTGCATTTTTAAAAAAAACAAATAGATACAACTTTAATAGATGGATAAATCGTGTTATAACACGATCACACTTATCCATGAATTCAATTCCCTTTCTGCGTTGGCATGATTTGTGCCTTAGTCTAGGCGATCGGGATTGGGTATTTCCGATCTCATCTGGATTCTAGGGGGCTCTTGATTCGTCTAACAGAAATAAAACGCCAGGATAGTCAACTCGTGGTCAAAATCGAAGGCTATCTCACCGACAGCACCTTACAGGTCGTAGACCAGGCCTTAACCACTTATAAAGACCAGCAAATAACCGCTGTCTATTTTGATGCCGACGGCCTCGTCTCCGTCGATCGCCGCGCGCTTGAAGCGGCGCAAACACGTTTTCCCACAGGCTTGGCCATCACTTTTCACACCTCTCGTATTGCGCTACAACAATTGCTCAAAAGCTGTGGCCTCGAAGTCGCAGAATACTCACTAGACTGACGCATTCATCCACTCGTACAAAGGAGGCACTTACTATGTCCATCGCAAGCAAAACCCGCTGGTTTACCGCTCCGCTTGCCATCGCCCTCTTGACCTTGGCAGGCTGTGCGGAGACGACGATGATGGCAACGGCACGGGGCCCACCGGCGACGGCACTGCCATCACCGCCGACAACGCCGGTGCAGTGCAAGGCCAGGTCCTCTCTGTCGTCGGCAGCACCGCCGGCAAAGGCCCCGGCACCCACAATGGCGCCACGTCAGGTACCGTCAAGGTCGACATCTCCACCGGTAAACTCGCTCAGGTCGGCGGCATCAACATGTCGATGGTCTTCAAGAACTTCTCCGATGACGGCGTCAGTTGGCTCGACGGCACCGTCAACTATGTCGTCAGCGGCGCGGACATTTCCTATACCGTCGACCTGACGATTTCCGGCACCTACTCGGGCAAGGTCAAGGGCGATGTCGCGGTTTCCGGCGGCGCAGTTTCCGGCTCGTGGAATGTCGACGGACAGACCATCAACTTCTAAAGCCTCCTGAGCATAAATGAGCAAACACCTCACACAAGGAACGAGTCGAGCATGCAGAAAAAACTATTAGCCGGGTTGCTGCTAGCCGCGTTGGTCGCCGCCTTCTCGCCCGCGATGGCGCAAAAATCCCGCGAACTCTACGAGATCAAGTTCAAAGACCCGAAAAAAGACGGCTACTTCGAGCCACTGCAGGAGAAGTATTTCTGGTTCAAGGCCAAGAAGGGCTTCCACCTATTCGACGCCTATACCGGCGAAGCCAAGTGGAGCCACAAGGAGTTGCCCGGTTTCGATGGCAAATACACTCTGCTCTGGGATGAAGATTACCTGCTCTATTCGACCAAGAAGGGCGTGGCGCGCCTCGATGTCGAAAGCGGTAAAGTCGCCTGGTCGACCGAGATGGAGAAGCTCAAGTTCAAGGACGTTGCTCGCTGGTGGGAAACCGATCACGGCCTCGTGGTGCAGATCAAGAACAACCTCGCCCTGCTCGACATCGATAGCGGCGCCGAAAAATGGTTTCTGCCAATCAAGCCCAGTGGCGAGATCGTCAACAAGCGGCTCCTGCCCTTCTTCTACGATTTGGGCGACCGCTTCTTGGTCCTGGCCAAGGACGGCCCCGTGCTGCTCGACGCCAAGACCGGCGAGATCCTCCTGAGCATCAAGGGCAAATACAACAAGAAGGCCGAGCCCTTTGTCGAGGCCGGCAAACAGGTGGCCTTCTTCTTTAAAGATCGCATCAGCTTCGTCGACCTCAATGCCGCCAAGGAAAATTTCTCCATCGAGGGCAAAATCGAGGAGACCACGTCTTTTGAATTAGTCGAGAGCGGGGGCAAGAACTATGTGCTCTTCGGCTTTAACAAACGCCTGGTCGCCGTCGACGGCGACAGCGGCCAGAAGCTCTGGGAGACGGCCGAAGAAAGTTTCGAGGGGTCCGTACGTTGGGTAGGACCATCTGCCGACCCCGGCAAAGTGCTTATCGCCACTTTGCACGCCGACAGGTTTGGCGGTGACGCCGGTACTTATATCAAACTCTACGGCATCGACATGGCCTCGGGTACCGTCACCTGGGAGCAGGTAATCGGCCGCTCGGCTCTGGCCTCGGGATTTGTCAACAAGGCCTTTGCCGATCGGGACAACCCGCGTGGCGGCTACGACATTTCGGTTTGGTTCCAAGATACATACGAAGAAGGGGACAACCGGATATTTCTGATCAGAGGCACCTGGGCCATCGACCCACTCACGGCCGAACGCAATGAAACAGAATCCCAGGGTTTTATAAGCGTCAATACCCGCACTGGCAAGGTCAACTATTTGACCCGATTCGAGATTCTCCACCCCAGGGGCAAGGAGGGGTACTCAAAGGTGGGAGTGGGCGTGCTAAGGGATATGTACGGCGCCTATCCCGCCCCCATCGACGACGGCGAGACCATCATCGTAGCCGGTCATAAGTCAATCGCCAAATTCGATAAGAAAAGCGGCAAGCTGCTGTGGCACGCCCAGACGCCGGGACTGCCCACCACCATGTCTGTCCAGGGGGATGTCCTGCTCGCCAAACTGGGCAAGCTCAACACCACCACAACCCTCGAAAAGGGCGGCGTCAAAACCAAGGCCCAAGGCTTCAAGCCCTACGGCTTCGCGGCCATCGATATCAATAGCGGCAAACAGATCTGGGCCAACACCGAGTTCAAGATCGATCCCATAGAGGCCATGGCCGCCGTTGTCGAAGACGGCGTGCTCTACGGCTGCGACGGTGAAGACCTCTACGCGATGTCGCTCAAAGACGGCAACTTCAAGTGGAAGTTCAACATCAAAAAGGACGGCAAGGCTGGTAAGATCACCGGCGACAAGGCCTGGGCGGTCAACGTGGAGAAGAGTTCCTACTCCATTCTAGGCTCGAAGACCATCACTACTACCTGGTCCAACCCGCGCCGAATCCTGCGCACCGATTACCGCGACACGCACTTCGTCGTCTTCGGCGACAAGCAGATCATCCGCGTCAACAAGGAAGACGGTTCGCTGGCCTGGGCGCACAAATGGAAATACGACCCCAACCAGAAGCACCTGCTCTTCGACCCGACCTATGTCGGCGCCAACGACGATATCGTCTATGCCTGCAAGGGTTTTTACGGCATCGACGGCAAGACCGGCAAGGTCAAGTGGGAGGACAAGGACGTCACCGGCGAGTTCACGCAGGTAGCCGATGACCTTTTGGTTGTCCGCCGCAAGGACAAGGTCAAGGGCTTCTCGCTTAAATAAACCTCAAAGGCAGACGAATAGGCTCCTAAGCCAGTGAGGTGAGTCAGGGGGCTTTCCACAACGTGGGAAGCCCCCTGATAAGCTGAGCCAGCGGAATAAACAAAACCTGGCTTAGAAATTTGGCCTGGGCACCAAAGGTGGACTGGACACCAAGCGACACGGCATACCCTTCGCCCCGGTGGGAAAGCAGAGGCGCTACCGCGTCCACAACGATTCTCAAAGGAAACCTTATGCGCAAATTCGCCTTGCTTGCGACCCTACTACTGATCTTGGCACCCGAAGCCCGAGCATCCGACGTGCCCGAACTCGGCGCGATGTATATGAACGTGGCCTACACTACCAATTCCAGCAATTATCCCGAGCGGGAAGACGACCTCTTTCCCGGGCCGACGATCAGCAACTCTTTTTTTATCCCCCACACCTCACTGCAATACGACAACGAGGACTCCTGGCACGAATGGCGTCTGACCCCAATCTACTGGGACATAACCGCCATGCTGACCTACGTCAAAGACAAGAACCTCGAACAGACCCTCTTCAGCAGCGGCATCCTCAGCCACTATATCTACGGCCGCAACTTCTGGGATGGCGGTGGCTGGCGCGATAGAGGCAGGCTACGATTTCACCTGGGATCTCGCGGCCAAAATCGACGTCTCGTTGACGGACTCGATGGTCGGGCGCTTCCGCGCACGCTACGACATCCCCATCGGCTCGCTGACCGACCGGTGGTCGGAACTCAAGGACAAGAAACGCCCCCACTACATCTCGCTCGACTTCATGCTGCTGACCTCCTCCAAATTCTTCCTCGGCATCGAGTACTGGAAGGTCCGCGGCCGCAACAGCGACGAGAACAGGGCAGCCGCCTACGCAATACCGGCAGCATTTCAGTGAAGACGCGCCACCACTGCCCGACATTGCGATCACGCGCACCTTCCTCACCGTCGGCCTCAAGTCCTACAGCGTCGACGACTGGTAGACGACAAAAGAAAAAACTGGTCGTTGTCGTATTTGCGCCCTCCCTTCGACCAGTCGCAGAGAGCAGTTCTCCCTACGGGAGGCCGCTTTCTTTTACCCTTATCTCACCACCGCAAAACAAGGGAACCCTGCAAACTTCCCCACCCGCCAGAGGGCCGCGCTCTTTTTATATTATGGCTGACAAGACGAGCAACAGGCCTATCGCCGGTTATTACTTCCAATAAGCTCTTTTAGCTTGTCATAGACCTCTGGATCGTCCGCCCGGCCATCAAACTGAAATGGATAGGTCTGGTTGACCGGATTCTGCATTAATCCCCACGAGACCCCGTTGTCAACGCAAAGCTCGGCGCACCGCGCCCCGTCGGCTCCTAGCTTGTCGTCTTCGTTGCAAATCACCGGTTTGCCGTATTTTTTCACCGGGAGAATTTTGCCCACCACATTTTCCAATGGCGTGGTGTTCAAGTGCACCAGATTGAAATCGACCAGATTTTCCAAACGATCGCTTTCGGCCCCCGGCGCTTGGCCTGAGGTCGACACCAAAAGCTCCGGATAGGTATCCTTGGCAAGCTGCACCAGTTCGACCTGCCCCTCGTTGGTCTTGAACAGCCCGTGCGTAAAACCCGCGTGCCCGAATTCATTGGCGACCTCCAGGACGACATGAGCAAAGCCCTGCCCCTCGACCCACTCGACGGTATTCACCACGCCGGCCCGAATAGCATCCGCGTCGTGCAGTATCTCGTCCTGCCTCTGATAATAACAACTGAGCAAAACGATAATGCCGTGCTGATCACACGCGTCAATAACCCTTTTGACGCGCTCGAGATAATCGGCACGCAGCGAGCCATCGCGGTTAAAGGCAGAATTCACCGCGCCTTCATAACCGGGCGTCCCCCCTTGCAAGCATAGCGTAAACGCGCAAATACCGTGGGCGCGGTAGCTAGGTATCGCGGCGATAAACCGACGGGTATTCTCATCCGGGTCAAAATCCGTCCGATGCGTGTCTTCAAAGGTGCAGTTGACCATGCGAACGTTCATCAACAACCCTTCGCACCGCGTCCCCGGATAGGTGATCGCGCCATTGATAAACCATTGGTCCTGTTGGATCGCGACGGTTGTCATGAAATTAGTCCTCCTTGATTTGCATGTATCGATAAGCTCTATAGACAGCCTGCTATCGGCAAATTAAAAAGCGCGCAGCACCGTGTCGCCTCGCCCATAAAACCACACGTGCTTTATGTTTTGCGCCATGCCCCAGGTCGCGATATACACCTCCGATCACGGTTTCGGCCACGCGGTCCACACCAGCTTCTTAGCTGAAGCGCTGATCCAGCACGCCCAGCTCTATCCGCAAGATTTGCAGGACGGCTCTTGGCTAGATATTTTCACACCACAATATCGAAGCCCAAAAAACCATTGCCACCGCCGACGGTGTCCAGCAAGCCGCCGCCCATTTTAATCGTCTCATATTCTGAATCCAGACCTTGCAATGAAAAACGAAGACAAAAGCAAACAACAACTCCTCAGCGAACTGCATGACCTGCAACGCCAACTGAAGCTTAGCGACAAAAGCAGCAAAAGGTAGCAAAGCGAGCGGACTGCGCTGCAAAAGATCCGTACAGAAGTTTGGCTGATGCGCAGCGAAAAGGATATTCGCCAAGTGCTCGAGGCGATCCGGAGGAATCTCAACTCCGTCGATATCGTCTTCAGTTGTCTCGGTGTCAATGTAGTCGATCAGTCACTGAGCCCACCCGCCGTGCGCTATTACACCTATACCGTTCACAATACAAAGCCCCGTTGGGTGGAATTCGACAGCAACCAGGACGACGGTGCCATTATCGACATCCAAGCGCAAAAGACCCTGGTCTACCGTCCCGACTTATCCGCTAAAGACGAGTATCGGGAACGAGCCGTCTTGGAAACCGCCTACGGTTATCCCGTGCTCTCCGTCATCGACATACCCTTCTCCGAAGGCACCTAGCCCTCAATCACAACGAAGCCAACGCTTTCACCGCGCGTGACATAGAATTCCTACAAGCGCTGGCTGAAGTTCTCAGCGAAGGTTTCCAACGCACCCGCGACCTGCACGCTCTCGCCGAGCGCAACCAGGCGTTAGAACAAGAGATCGCCGAGCGCAACGAGGTTGAAACAAGGCTCCATCAGGGCGAACAACCGAGCGCGCGAACAGAACACGTCGCCAGCGGAACCTTGCCGCGCGGTAGCGAAACTATATTGGTCATTGAAGATGAAGAAGAAGTGCGCATGGTACTGGAGCGCGCACTAGGGCGCTGCGGCTATAAGACACTGATGGCGGAAAATGGGCCGATGGCCTAGCGCTCTACGAAGAGCACCGGCAAGACATCGGCCTCGTCCTGCTCGACTTGTCGATGCCCAAAATGTCGGGCGAGGAGGTGCTCGCTCGACTCCGCGCCAGCGGACCCGCAGATCAGCGTGTTGATTCTCTCGGGCTACTCCATTACCAGTGAGCGTTTCGCCGGCAAGGCCGAAGTGTTGCACAAACCACTGAGCATTAAAATCCGCGCCAATAAAATCCGCGAAGTACTCGACCACTAGCCCAGACTTCCCTTCGCCGCAGTTCTATTGCTCCACGTCCAGACACGCCTCCAGCCAAGCGGCGAGATCGACCAGGCACGGCTGGTCGATCGCATGCGGCATATCGTATTCGCTATAGAGCAAGTCTAGGGCGAGCGGGTCGAGCATTTCCTTCGAGGCGCGGGCCTGCGCAATGGGGATCACCGTATCCTGCCGGCCATGCGACATAAAGACGGGCAAACCACGCACCGACGCCGGATCCTCTGGCATCATCTCCGGACCACAAAATCCGCTCAGCGAGATGGCCCCGGCAAAAGCCTGCGACTTCTTTAACGCAGCCGATAAGGCCATGCTCGCCCCTTGGCTAAATCCGGCGATATAGACGCTGGTGGACCGGTATTCCTCCACCAACGCGTCGACCAACGCGTAAATCTGCACCAACGACTGCATCGCCTGGGCAAAGTCGATACGCACCACCCCCGACCCCATCTCGATGTTGAACCAAGCGAAACCGCCGAAATCCATTTCATAGGGCGCGCGAGCACTGACACAAAAAAGCCGCGTGTCTAAATGCGGCGCCAGGCCGATCAGGTCTTCTTCGTTGGAACCGTAGCCGTGTAATAACAAAAGCAGCGGCGCATCATGCGCAGAAGTATCGGGGGCGTTGTGGACGATGTAGTGGAGGGATGATTCGGACATGGGGTTCCTCTGGTCTAATGGTCTAAGCAGATCTACTGCAAATGTGCGGCTTCAATCCAGCTTAACCTCGTATTCACCCGCCTTGCGCAGTACCAACACCACCCGATCCTCTTCGCTGATCAATTCCTGTACCAGGAAGTTGGGATGGACTTTTTCGTTGCGCCAGACCGTCTCGCCATTGAGCGATATTTGCGGAAAACGCCGGGCACGGCGCGGCACCGACAGATGCGTCTCACCATCGTGCGGCAGGGTCACACGCAGAAAAAAACCACCACCATAAGCACCCCAAGCCAATTCGATATCGCCATATACCGTAGGCACCACACCCTCGGCGCGTTCGAGACCGGACAATTGCGGCCGAATCTGC
>LWDU01041710.1_pt1 | contig 23657 bp, 24 predicted proteins | sample 727161 | NCBI WGS metagenome assembly LWDU01 (sample SAMN04566230, study PRJNA314399) | hydrothermal vent metagenome | isolation source: deep sea hydrothermal plume seawater | place: Mexico: Gulf of California, Guaymas Basin | collected 2004-07-11
AAGCCGTTCCTGTAGGGGTGGGTGCAATGGCTGCCATTATTGGTTTGGCTGATGCTGCTGTTCTGCAAGCCTGTACTGACGCTAGAGATAATGAGGTGGTAGACGCCGTTAATTTTAATGCACCAGGTCAGGTCGTGATCGCCGGTAGTGCGATGGCTGTTGGCAGAGCTATTACTTGCTGTAAGGCGGCTGGCGCAAAAAGGGCCTTGCCACTGCCCGTCAGCGCTCCCTTCCATACATCACTGATGGAGCCAGCTGCGGACCGGCTTAGAGGCCTCGTTACAGATACGCCTTTTGTCGAGCCAACCATTCCGGTCATTCACAATGTTCATGCCGATACTGAGTTCGATCCTGAAAAAATCAAAACGCTAATGCTAGAGCAAATATCTCAGCCCGTACAATGGGTTGATTGCGTGCTCAGGTTGAAGAGTGGCGGAGCCGATAGGCTAGTAGAGTGTGGGCCCGGTAAAGTTTTAAATGGTTTGTCTAAAAGAATTGATAGAGAGTTAATTTCGTTTGCCACAGATGATGTAGAGAACTTTGAGAACGCATTGCTGTCTGTTTAATTACTTAAGGAATATTTATGACTGATGAATCTAAAATAGCACTTGTTACCGGCGCAAGTCGTGGCATCGGAGCTGCGATAGCAGATAAGCTGGGCGCCGCTGGCTACATAGTGGTGGGTACGGCTACTAGCCAATCGGGTGCTGACAAAATCAGCCAGAGACTGGCTGATGCTAAAAGTATTGGTGCAGGTATGGTTCTTGACGTTACGCAAACAGAATCTATCGAGCAGTTGCTTAAGTCGGTGATTGAGAAGTTTGGCGCGCCGACTATATTGGTCAACAATGCTGGAATCACCAAAGATAATATTTTAATGCGCATGAAAGAGGATGAATGGTTGGACGTAGTTAATACTAATTTGACTGCTGTTTTTCGTCTTTGTAAAGCTTGTGTCAGGCCCATGACCAAGGCTCGCTGGGGTCGAATTGTCAACATTAGCTCAGTTGTGGGGTCTATGGGCAATAGTGGGCAAAGTAATTATTCGGCGAGCAAAGCTGGGGTGGAAGGGTTTGGCAGGGCGCTTGCGAAAGAAATTGGGTCAAGAAGTATAACTGTGAATACGGTGGCGCCAGGTTTTATTGATACGGATATGACTAGAGATTTACCTGAAGCGAATAAAGATGCTCTTTTGTCACAGATCCCACTTGCTAGACTGGGCATGCCTAGCGAGATAGCCGCCGTGGTAAGCTTTTTAATTAGTGACGCTGCTGGTTATATTACCGGGGAAACCATCCACGTTAATGGCGGAATGTTTATGTCGTGATGGCCATTCGGACACCAATGCCGCTTAAATCACCAGTATTTTTTGGTTTATGTGCGTTTTTTCTCATAAGAGGGTAGTAATTTGATCTATCTGAGGTAAAATGCCGCCCCTAGCGACAAAGAATAAAAAGCCGGTCAATAATAGCCCGGACGTGAAGAAACACCAGACCCCTTATAAGGAGTGGAAATACGATGAGTAATATTGAAGAACGCGTTATTAAAATGGTTGCTGAGCAACTGGGTGTTAAAGAAGAAGATGTTAAGGTAACTTCATCTTTTGTTGAAGACCTTGGCGCAGATTCGCTAGATACAGTAGAGCTTATTATGGCCCTTGAAGAAGAATTTGATGCTGAGATTCCTGATGAGGAAGCAGAGAAAATTGCTACAGTAACTGATGCAATTACGTACATAAACGCGAATAGCTAAGGCTAGCGCGTCTGAAAGCCGCTCCTATTGGGGCGGTTTTTTTTTGCCCCAAAGTTTTGTTTAATAGGACTATGACAACTACAGACTTTATTTTCACTATTGACGGGCAAGATGAGCTTCTCGATATTAGCTCAGCAGAGCTATTGTCAGATCGTGGACTTGCTTACGGACACGGCTTGTTTGAGTCGATCCGTTATTTCGGTGGAGATTTTCCACTGAAAAATAGGCATTTAGCCAGGATTCAAAACGACGCGAGCCGTTTGGGGATAAAGGTTAACCTGTCTCGGTTGTCTTCAGCGGTGTTGGCGTTTAAAGAGATACTCCTCAAACAATCTATTGCGGATGGTATTGTTAAAATCATAGTTACCGCAGGCAGTGGTGGTCGTGGGTATGGGAGCTCTGATGCCTGTACTCCACGAATTATCTTTCGTCACAGCGCATCCCCTGTCAACCTCCAAAATTATCGAAATACGGGTATTAGCCTTTGGCGTTGCGGTCAGCGAATGTCGGCAAACACTCAGCTGGCAGGCATCAAACATCTGAATAGGCTAGAACAGGTTCTTGCGGCTAGCGAGAGACACTCTATTGACTGCGATGATGGTTTAATGATGAATGGTGACGGTTTAGTTATTGAGACTACGCGAGCTAATATATTTTTTAGAGGTGCTTCAGGTGGTTGGATTACACCTGATCTTGATGCCTGTGGTGTTTCAGGAGTCATGCGTTCGCTGCTGATTGAAGAGATATTTCCTCTGATGGGTATTTGCCTGGAAATTGGCGCTATTGGGGAAAGGGATCTAGATGAGTATGATGAACTATTTATTTGTAATTCGGTTCGCGGTATTGTGCCCGTTGTAGGGCTCCGTGCGGCTGATAACCAATCAACCGAGAAGCGGACGATTGGTAAGGCCACAAGAGAATTACAGTCCATGTTGTCTAATAACTATCCTTGTTTTCAATGAAGAAGCTGATCTTTCAAGCGATTATAGCTCTAAGTCTGGGCGCTTTGGTATGTGGTGTTTCACTCATTGTCATGATCGATATGAAAGTTAACGCGCCGGTTAACTCGGTGGTACTTGCCGGCGATAGCCCTGAATTCACAATTAAGAAGGGCGCCAGAGTAAAGGACGTGACTGAAGCTCTTTTTTATCGCGAAATTATCTCTCATCCATGGGCCATAAATCTTCATGCCAAAGTCGCAGGGCTGACTCGGATTAAGGTCGGGACCTATAGTGTTGAGTCGACCGATACACCTCTATCGTTACTAGAAAAGTTTAATAGGGGGGACGTCGTTCAACATCAGATCACCTTTGTTGAAGGTTGGTCCTTTAGTCAGTGGGTGAGTCACCTTTCCTCCATTAAACAGTTTGAGGATACCAATAAGGAGGCATTATTAAAGAGATTAAAGCTTTCGGGTATTGGTGAGGAAAATGAAAATATCGAAGGTTGGTTGTTCCCAGATACTTATAATTATCTGGGCTCAGATACAGTACTCGATATAATGCTCCGGGCACATCGAAAAATGAAGAGGGTGTTAGAGCAGGAGTGGGTCAAACGAGCGCCAGGATTGCCCTATGAGACGCCTTACGAGGCATTAATCATGGCATCGATCATCGAAAAAGAAACCGGCTTAGCCGAAGAGAGAGAGGCGATAGCGGGTGTGTTTGTTAGGCGTTTATTGAAAGGTATGAGACTGCAAACTGACCCTACAGTGATTTACGGTATGGGTGATCGGTATGATGGCGATATTAGGCGCCGAGATTTACGTCAACTGACGCCTTACAATACCTATATGATAAAGGGGTTGCCGCCAACGCCTATTGCTATGCCAAGTAGAGCCTCGATTTCTGCAACGCTTCATCCCAAGGCTGGTTCTAGCCTATACTTCGTGGCTCGGGGTGACGGGGGGCATTATTTTTCTAGTACGCTACAAGAGCATCTAGACGCGGTAAAAAAATATCAGTTGGAGCAACGTGCGGAAAATTACCAGTCCGCACCAAACTAATTGGAAAGTTCAAAGTAGGGTTCAAATGCACGGCAAATTTATAACGATTGAAGGCACTGAGGGGGTCGGTAAAACGACTAATATCGACTTTATCCAGGCTTGGCTATTGGAGCAAAATATCGAATTCCTCGCTACTCGAGAACCTGGTGGTACTCCAGTGGCAGAGCAGGTCCGTCAGTTATTATTAACCCCGGGTGATGAGAAAATTTGTGATACCGCTGAACTCCTACTTATGTTTGCTGGCCGAGCACAGCACCTAGATCAGGTGATCATGCCTAGTCTGGACGCAGGTAAGTGGGTTGTTTGTGATCGCTTCACTGATGCGACCTACGCTTATCAAGGTGCAGGTCGGGGAATGGACAGTACCTTGATCGAACACTTAGAGCATTTAGTCCAAGGTGTTTTACGACCTGATTTAACCTTGATTTTGGATATACCCGTAGAGATTGGTCTTAAGCGAGCTAGCGACCGGAGTGCGCCTGATCGTTTCGAGCAAGAGCAGGTCGAGTTCTTTGAGAGAGTGCGTCAAGGGTATCTCAATACTGCGGAAAAAGATCCTCAGCGCTATGCGGTGATCGATGCTTCGCAATCTCTTGATGGGGTTCAGCTCGATATAAAGGCGGTGCTGGAGACTTTTTTGGCAACCATTAAAGTGACTGTTTGATGGCATATGAAAACACCATTTTAGCGCTCCCGCTCCCATGGCACAAAGACGTTTGGGAGGGGTTTAGTCGGGCCATTGATGTTGGTCGAATGCCCCATGCACTGCTGCTTCACGGCACTAATGGGGTGGGCAAAAGACGCTTAGCGATGACTCTGGCTCAGCAGATGCTCTGTGGTGCTGAGGCTAATCAATATGCTTGTGGAAGTTGTAAACCCTGTAAATTATTACTGGCCGGCTCGCATCCTGATTTAACTATTCTGGAACCTGAGGAAGACGGCAAAAAAATTCGAGTAGATGATGTCCGGAGATTGTGTACAAAATTAAATACCACGGCTCAGCAAGGTGGTTGGAAGATTGGACTCATTTTGGTTGCTGACGCTATGAACATAAATGCGTCTAATGCGTTGCTTAAAAGCCTTGAGGAGCCTCAGGGAAAGACCTTACTTATTTTGGTTAGCGATCGTTTACACGCTTTGTTGCCGACCATAAGAAGTCGATGCCAAAAACAATACCTTTCTACTCCTAGCGAAGATGTGGCAACGCACTGGCTTAAGGAGGTGTCGGGAAATAGTTCAGACGTAGCGAAGGCTATAGAGGTGTCAAACGGGCGCCCGTTACTTGCGTTGCATAATATCGAGTCCGGAACATTGGCGCTGAGGCAAGATTTTGAGGCCATTATTGAGGGGGTCGCTAGTGGCAGCCTGTCATCAGTGGAGGCCGCCCAACAGTGTGTTAAATTAAACGGCAATAATATTATTGAGTGGTATATGAACTACGTTCACAGGTTGGCCGTTAATGAAGGCCAGGGAGGCGGGGATCGAAGGTTGTTTCAGTTTCAGGACCGACTAATGTCTGCCAGACAGTTGCTGCTCTCTCAATCCAATGTTAACCAGCAATTATTACTAGAAGGATTGTTCATGGATTGGGCTCAATCGTCCAATGCCATCAGCCATTGAAAGAAGTGTTAATTTACGTGTGTTAGAGTCTGAAATTGATTTAACGGAGGAGTTGGCAAAAGGAGAAGGATAAGCTGGGACTTGCAACTAAGCAAATAGTGGGTGATTTGGTTACTGATATTGACGCTATTTCATGTTCTTTAAATATTAAATATTAAAAATCAAAATGAGCTGTACCAACATTTTATGCCCTTTGTAAAAAATGGGGGTTTCTTTGTTTCGTCCAAGCAGGCCTTTGGCTTGGCGATAGCGTTCAATTACGTTTGTCGCTTTATTTAGTTGACGAGCTAGTGGTCGTTCAAGGACGATTATATGGGTCAGTTTTAATGGAGATTCCAGTCTAGATGTCCAAGGTGTTGGAGTTCAATTAACGGCATCGGAGGGTGATTTGGTGACGACTATCAAGTGCTTGTTGGATGATGTGCCACAAACGTATAAATCAACGCTAACAATGTAATCGAGCCTGCCCAGATTTAGTTTATGACTTGGCTAGCCTCGCGTTTTCGTCAGGCGTTATTTTTAATGGAATAACGGAAATAATGGCGCAAAAATTTTGCTGACTGTTTAAACTGGCAGCCATTAATGGGTAAACCGTAATAAATTAGAGAGTTATCAATGAGTACTGATCAAGCGCACATGTCGCCATTCATTATCAGAACATTTCCCGTTGGGCCTTTGCAATGCAATTGCTCTATTATTGGTGACAAACTATCGGGTAAGGCACTAGTAGGAAAAAATACTTAGATTGTTGACAGAGCTTAATCTTACGGTCGTGGCCATTATTCATACGCATGCTCATCTTGACCATATTTTAGCGTCTGGAGAGATTAAGACTGCAACCGGAGCGCCCATTTATCTGCATGAAGGTGATCAATTCTTATGGGATATGGTTGAACAGCAATGTGCCATGTTCGGCGTGCCAGAGGTTAAACTTCCTGCTCCAGATGGGCATCTTAAAGATGATCAGGCGCTTAATTGCTGCGGGGGCGTCGCAATCCATACTCCTGGCCACACACCGGGGTCGATCAGTTTTTGGTTTGAAGAGTACAAAACTTTAATTGCAGGAGATACGCTATTTCAGGGTAGCATCGGCCGGACAGACCTTCCTGGTGGGAATTATGACCAAATTGTAACGTCGATTAAAGATCGGATATATTGCCTTGATGACGAGGCAGTGGTGGTTACAGGTCATGGGCCCAATACAATATTGGGTCGAGAGAAAGTGAGCAACAGTTTCGTTAGGGCGTAGTACTGATAAATTCTTAACACTATAAATACGAGGTATAACGAATGAAGCAGCAATTGGCTACGATGCTTGAACTGCAAAATGACATGAATACTAAGGTTCATGCTAGATGGCGTGAGCAAAATTTCGAATGGTATCGAGCTATATGGATTGAGTGTGCAGAGTTGTTGGATCATTACGGTTGGAAGTGGTGGAAGAAACAAACACCTGATGTCGATCAAATAGCGCTTGAGCTTGTTGATATATGGCACTTTGGTTTGAGTTTGCTGTTGCTGAAAGGGCATTCGGTTGAGGATATAACGGCGATCGTTGAGGGCGAATTCTCCAACCCTAAATCGAGCGGCGATTTTGCGGCTGACTTAGAGCAATTTACCGAGAGAACCTTATCCACCAAAGATTTTGATGTGTCTGGATTTGCCCGGTTAATGGTCGGTATTAATATGGACTTTGAGACACTCTATGTGGGCTATGTTGGGAAAAATGTACTTAATTTTTTCCGTCAGGATCATGGATATCAAGATGGAAGTTATCAAAAGCAGTGGGGCGGTGTTGAAGACAACGAGCATCTTGTTGATATTGTGGCGCAGCTAGATACGTCTGCAGGGAATTTTAAGGATGAACTCTACCAACGTATGGAAACACGTTACAAAGAACTACACGGCTGATGGCCAAGATTCATCTATTAAGATAGTTAATAGTGTCAATAGCCAATGTTAGATATGCTTTTTACGGATGGCGACTTATAATGCCGTTCAAATTTTTAACGCTCAACTATTATTTTTGGAGATAAACCGTGACTTCACCCGTTCGTGTTACTGTTACCGGCGCAGCAGGCCAGATTAGTTATTCCCTGTTGTTCCGCATCGCTGCTGGCGAAATGCTTGGCCCTAATCAGCCTGTTATTTTACAAATGCTCGAAATTACACCGGCCCTCGAGGCCTTAAAAGGGGTCGCAATGGAACTGGATGATTGCGCGTTCTCACTTCTTGCAGGCATGATTTGCACTGATGATGCTGCAGTTGCATTTAAAGATTCGGATTATGCACTATTGGTCGGCGCACGCCCTCGAGGCCCCGGCATGGAGCGTAAGGACTTGTTAGAAGCCAATGCCGCGATATTCTCGGCACAAGGCAAGGCGCTGAATGACAATGCCTCTAAAGAGATTAAGGTGTTGGTAGTGGGTAATCCTGCTAATACCAATTCATTGATTGCCCAGCGCAACGCGCCGGATATCAACCCTCGTCAGTTTACAGCGATGACTCGTCTAGATCACAATCGAGCGATGAGCCAAATTGCAGATAAGACTGGCACTACTATCAATGATGTAACTCAGATGACCATTTGGGGAAATCACTCCGCTACTCAGTACCCTGATCTTCATGAAGCTAAAGTTAACGGTCAGCCAGCCATCGACATGGTGGATCAGGCTTGGTATGAAAGCGACTTTATCCCTACTGTTCAACAACGTGGGGCTGCGATCATTAGTGCTCGAGGTGCTTCAAGTGCTGCCTCCGCAGCTAATGCGGCGATTGCTCATATGCGTAGTTGGGCATTGGGTACAACTGAAGGCGATTGGGTCAGCATGGGCGTATACAGTGACGGTAGTTATGGTATTGCCGAAGGTTTAATTTACTCATTTCCATGTACCTGTAAAGGTGGCGATTGGACTATCGTCCAAGGTCTGGACATTAATGACTTCTCCCGTGCAAAAATGATTGCGACGGAGCAGGAATTGACTGAAGAACGCGATGCCGTTCAGCACTTACTGCCTTAGAGCTAACGGATAGTAGTTAATTGTAAACGCCATTGAGGTGATACTCAGTGGCGTTTTTGTATAAAGCTATAAATACTCGGCATATAACGACAACTCACGCTGGTTTTTGTCACATCCAATGGGCAAAGTTTGCTACAGTCTCCCACTCATTTATATTCACTCTAAAGGTGATCTTGTGGCATTTTCAATCGTCGGTGATGAAGCTCCATCATTTACTCTGTCAAACCAGCGGGGTGAGATGGTCTCACTGAGTGATTTCCAGGGTAAAAAAAATGTTGTAGTGTATTTCTATCCCAAGGCAATGACTCCGGGTTGCACGGTTCAGGCGTGTGGGATTAGGGATAGCTACAGCGAATTTAATGACTTAGACACCGTTGTAATTGGGGTAAGCCCAGATTCGGTTACTCGTTTGGTTAAATTTGAGGATAAGCAAGAGCTTAATTTCATCTTGTTGTCGGATGAAGATCACAGCGTGATCGAAAGTTATGGAGCCTGGGACCTGAAGAAATTTATGGGGCGTGAATATATGGGCGTTTTACGCTCTACATTCATTGTTGATAAACAGAGCAAAATTGTCCATGTAATGGCTAAGGTGAAGACCAAAAGCCATCATGAGGATACGTTAGACTGGATTAAGCAAAACCTAGGATAATACCCACTAAACGCTGTTCTTAAAAAGATCAGATTAAATAAAGGAAATAAAAGATGTTATTTGTATCAAATGCCTACGCTCAAGCCGCCAATGCTGGCGAGCCAAATCCAATGATTACTATATTAATGTTTGCAGGCCTTTTTGGCTTCATGTACTTTTTAATCATTCGACCTCAGCGTAAACGTCAAAAAGAGCATAACGCCCTTGTTGGCGCCTTAGGGAAGGGAGACGAAGTTGTAACAACGAGTGGGATGCTGGGAAAAATCACCAAATTAGAGGGTGATTATGTTGTTCTTGAAGTCAGTAACAATTTAGAGCTTAAATTTCAAAAGGTTGCTGTTCACGCAGTGTTACCCAAAGGCACTATCAAGGCTATCTAAGGTCATCGGTCATTCTGGATAGGTTTCTGTGTGGCTTACAAAGGAGCCCTCCAGATAGTTATTTAGCGATGTTTGAAGGTACAGGCAAGCTTAGTATATCCCAGCGGGCAATATGGTTCATTTGTTGGGCGGTTGCTTGCCTAACTGGGATTAGTGCTTCTTGCTTAGCCTCGACACTGACAGCCTAATGAATAATAAGGGGAAGGGATGTTTGAGCAAATTGTTGATATTGTAAATAACTTTGTCTGGGGTCCAGTGATGCTGGCTCTATTGCTGGGTACGGGTATTTACCTGACGATTGGTCTAAAAGGAATGACGATTAGTCGAATACCCTATGCGTTCCGTCAGCTGTTCAAAGGTAGGACGGGCACAGGCGAGGGCGAAATTACGCCGTTTAACGCCTTAATGACCTCTCTCTCCTCTACCATAGGAATGGGCAATATCGCAGGCGTTGCCACTGCTATTGGTCTTGGTGGTCCAGGAGCACTTTTTTGGATGTGGTGCGCCGCTTTTGTCGGTATGGCCACCAAGTATGCAGAAGCTGTTTTGGCGGTAAATTATCGCGAGACTGATGACTTGGGTCGTAAAGTGGGCGGCCCTATGTACTACATTAAAAATGGTTTGGGTAAACAATGGAAGTGGCTAGGAATGGCCTTTGCCTTGTTCGGCTCTCTGGCCGGATTTGGCTTGGCTAACACAGTTCAATCTAACGCTGTGTCCCAAGTGCTACAAACTAATTTCAGTGTACCAACGGCAGTTAGCGGTATCGTTATGGCCGTGCTAGTGGGCGTGGTGCTGTTAGGTGGTATTAAGCGTATAGCCACCGTGGCTGGGAAGCTTGTACCCTTTATGGCTCTGCTGTATATAACAGCCACACTAATAATTCTAGTAATACATGCATCACAAATCCCTGCGGCAGTGGCTTTAGTCGTGGATAGTGCCTTTAATGGTGCAGCGGCAACGGGCGGCTTTGCGGGTGCTACTCTTATGTTGGCCCTGCGAATGGGTATTGCGCGAGGTATTTTTTCCAATGAGGCCGGTTTAGGTTCTGCGCCTATCGCGCACGCGGCAGCAGAGACCAATAGCCCTGTGCGGCAGGGCACAATTGCGATGTTAGGCACCTTCATAGACACCTTGATCATTTGCACGATGACGGGCTTAGTTCTTATCGTGACAGGCGTTTGGAGCGGGGAGCCTCAAGGCGCGGCAATGACCCTTGCTGCATTCAGCGGAGCACTTCCCTATGGCGACCTCGTTCTGTCGCTGTGTGTGGCATTGTTTGCCTTCACAACGATGCTTGGTTGGAGTTACTACGGTGAGCGCTGCGCTGAGTTTTTATTGGGACCCAGAGTAATTACACCATTTCGTATTCTTTGGGTGATCGGTATTTTTGTTGGTACACAGATGAGTCTTGAATTGGTTTGGAAAATGACCGATGCATTAAATGGTTTGATGGCAATCCCAAATCTTATCGCTCTAATTCTACTTTCACCAATTGTGTTTAAGCTGACTAAAGAGCACTTTGATCAGGAGAAAAGTGAGCAAACCACGACAGAGAATTCTGCCCAAGGTCAGTAATCTTATGAGTACGAGTAAAAAGCCGAAATTGGTTATCGCAATCTCATCCACTGCCTTATTTGATATGAGTAAGAGTCATAGCATCTACGAAAAAGAAGGTGTGGCGGCCTATGCTGAGTATCAGCGTCAACATGAAGATGATCTCTTAGAGCCGGGGGAAGCATTTCCACTGGCGACGAAATTATTGAGGATCAACGATAAACTCGAGGGTGATCCAAGAGTGGAAATTATTTTGTTGTCACGAAATTCGGCAGACACTGGGTTGCGGGTGTTCAATTCGATCGCACATCATGGATTGGATATCTCACGCGCAGCATTTTCTGGAGGTACTTCACCGTATCGTTACGTCTCTGCTTTTGGTTGTGACCTATTTCTGTCAACTAACCCTGAAGATGTTCGAAGTGCCCTTAATAACGGGGTGGCTGCGGCGACTTTACTCCCATCTAAGGGGGGTTCTACTGATAATGATGATTTGCGTTTTGCATTTGATGGGGATGCCGTGCTTTTTTCAGATGCTTCGGAGAGAATCTTTAAAGAACGAGGCCTAGAAGCCTTTACCGAAAATGAGAAAGCTGCGGCGCATACACCGCTTGATGCAGGGCCTTTTAAGGGTTTTTTGCAAGCGCTCCACGGGCTCCAGTCCGAATTTAGTGCTGACAACTGTCCTATTCGTACTGCCTTGGTGACAGCGAGGGCCGCACCATCTCATGAAAGGGTAGTGCGGACCCTAAGAGATTGGAATGTTCGTATTGACGAAAGTTTGTTCCTGGGGGGCTTAAGTAAGGGTGATTTTCTGAATTCATTTGGAGCGGATGTCTTCTTTGATGATCAGCAGACGCATTGTAGCTCTGCTAGGGAATACGTTGCCACGGGTCATGTGCCACACGGAGTATCTAATGAGTAAGATTGGCTGTGGCTTCAGGGGATTTAGCCGTTGGGTCGCGAGAACTTAAAATGTCTAAACCTCAATTGCTTAGGTCAATTAAATATCAAGGCATGTCCGATGACAAGATACTTAGCCTATACATGAAAAATTTAGGCGGTGAAGAAAAGTATTTTTTAGATATAGAAGTTGATATTCGGCAACTTAAAACAGAAGCTGATTCTCGTTTATCAGAAACGAAACGATCTAAACACTCTCTCTGGTACTACCTACTTTATGCTTTTTTGTTTGCGCTTTTTGCAGGCCGTTTTTTTAGCGGCCTTCAGTGAAACAATGTGCGATAGATCTGATCGCTGTTAAGAATCTGCAGCAATAATGATATATTAATGCACTCCATTCAAAGGTTTAGGCATAAATAATAACTAAATATTATTAAATATTAGTCACTACTATAGTTTAGCGATTAAAATATCTTTTAAGTTATAACGAATAAGGTTTAAGTTATAATCAATAGCGTATAAGGTATGAGGCTAAAGGCACTATATTTTGATCCCCTGGGATGATTATGAAACTACAGCAGTTACGTTATATTTGGGAAGTAAATCGCCATGATCTTAATATATCGGCGACTGCTTTAAGGTTATATACGTCTCAACCTGGAATCAGCAAGCAAATCAGGCTTCTTGAAGAGGAGCTAGGCGTGCAGATTTTTTCGCGCAGTGGCAAGCATTTGAGCAAGGTTACGCCCGTTGGTGAAGATATACTTGCGGTTGCAGGCGATATTCTCCACAAAATCGAAACGATTAAGCGGATTGCTAGCGATTATAAGTCCCCGACGCAAGGCAGCCTGTCAATGAGCACAACGCATACACAAGCACGGTATACGCTGCCAGATGTGATTAAAGAGTTTGCTCCTAAGTATCCAAAAGTTGCCCTTAGTGTGATTGCGGGTACGACTATGGAAAATATAGTTAAAGCAGCAAATGGCGATGTCGACTTTGTGATAATCACAGAAAATTTCGACATCAGCAGTAACTTGGTGGTAATGCCTTGCTTTAGCTATCACACCGCTGTTTTGGTGTCTAAGGATCATCCGCTAACTCAGTTAGCTCAAGTTTCAGCACTGGATATTGGAAACTACCCTCTTGCGACGCACACTTTCGGCTTTGGTTTTAATTCGCTTAATACTACTTCGCTTGGTAAAGCATTTAAGTGGGTAGGGTTAGAGCCAAAGATTGCTCTCGCGGCAGGGAACGCCGATGTTGTCAAAAGCTATGTGCGTGCAGGCCTTGGTGCTGTTGGTGTGGTTGCTGATATGGCTTATGACTCTACTGAAGATTCAGATTTGGTCCGTCTTAATGTACCTGAATTTGGCGATGCCTACCCTTTATCTATAGGCATCAGGAGAGACTGCTATATACCTGGCTATATGTATGATTTTATTGAGGGTTTTGCGCCACATCTTGACCGAAACACCGTTGCTGAGGTTATGTCGCTACCGGACCCAGTGGCGCAAGAAGATTATTTTGCCAATATCGATATCCCTGACTATTGAATTGACTATCGTATAAATATTGTCGCTTAATGGATAGATTGCTAATCATGGGTATCTGGCGTTTCACTAAGTAATTATTTAGGTTCTTCGAATTATTGCACCCTTACAATATTTTCAGTAGAGTGCCCAGCTTATTTTGGTTAAGGATATTCTGTGGAAATTGCATGCTTAGATCTAGAGGGAGTTTTGATTCCCGAAATTTGGATCGCCTTTGCAGAAAAAACGGGTATAGCCGCGTTTAAGAGAACGACACGGGATGAGCCTGATTATGACGTCCTGATGCAATATCGGCTAGATCTACTTAGAGAGAACGGCTTAGGGCTTAGTGAAATTCAGGAAGTAATCGCGACGTTGGAACCTCTCGATGGGGCGGTCGAATTTGTTAATTGGTTGCGAGAGAGGTTTCAAGTGATTATTCTTTCTGATACCTTTTATGAATTTGCCAATCCGTTAATGAAGCCTCTTGGCTACCCAACGTTGTTATGTCATAAGTTAGAGTGTGATGAGAGTGGCACTGTTGTTAACTATCATCTACGGCAATCCAACCCAAAGCGTCAGTCAATTGTTGCACTTAAGAGCTTATATTATAGAACCATTGCCGCTGGAGATTCGTATAACGATACAACCATGCTGGCGGAGGCTGACGCAGGAATCCTGTTTCATGCGCCTCAAAATGTGATTGATGAATTCCCACACTTTCCAGCGGTACAGACTTATGATGATCTAAAGAGAGAATTTATTCGCGCGAGTAATAGGGACATTAAAATCTAGTATAGTGTGTTTTGTGAATGTTACGCTGTTAGAGTAGAGACTGCGGAGGGCAGAAATAAAATGCCGGGAAAAACATCGAGTAGTGATCGAATTCGAGCTAAAAAGAAACTCTTTTTAGCTCGTGAACAGAAGATAGTGGATGCTGCACTCGAATTGCTGATTAAAGAAAACATTGATCGTGTCACCGTATCTAAAATTGCCACCAAGGCTGGGATTGGCAAGGGTACTGTTTACAAACATTTTCTGACTAAAAATGAAATCTTGGTCCGCATCATGCTCGATTACGAACGTGGCATATCAAAACGTCTATCTGAAGGCTTAGATAAGGCAGAAAAAGGTGACCCCGGCGCCGTGTCAAAGGCATATTTTGATTCTCGGTTAGCTCGGCCAGAGCGCGACCGCTTGGTGCAGCAGTTAGAAGATCGTTTGAGCGATGCGGACGATGTGGGCGCTCAGTTAGAAGAAGTCTCTCAGATAAGGCGCTCTCATGAAGATGCCTTGGGAATGGTTATTACGAGATTGATTGGTGAGGGCATCCTTGAAGATGTTCCTCCTCATTATCATTACCTTACCTGTTGGGCTCTTGCTCAGGGGGCTGTAGAGCTGTGCTTTAGTAAGAGTTGGGGTCAAGTTGAAGATATAAGCGAGCTTTTGGGTTTCATCACCAGCATTGGTGTAACAATGGGCAATCGCGGACAGTATCACCAAGCTGGCGACAAAAAAACCAAGTCCGAGAAGTGAAATCCTCTCATAGTCTTGATACCCTTTTTGCGGACCTTCTTGCGCTGCAAAGTGATTTCAGCGTGAAATTACCACCTGTCGATCTCTGGGATCCTGAAGAGTCCGGCGATATGGATATGCGTGTGGATAGAGAAGGGCGTTGGATTCATGAGGGTGGCGAAATTAAACGACCCGCTCTGGTTAAGCTTTTTTCAAGTATCCTAAAATTCGAAAATGGGCAGTATTTTTTGGTCACTCCGGTTGAAAAGTGGAGGATTAACGTTGATGTAGCCCCCTTTTTTATCAGGGAAGTGAGCCGGGATGTTCGTCATGATCAGCAAGCTATTAGCTGTGTAACTTTAAATGGCGAAAGTATTGTTCTCAGTGACGATCACCCTTTGACCATTCAGTACAAACCAGAGTCCGATCAGCCAATCCCGTTGGTAAAGGTGCGCGGGGACCTTAGCGCTTTAGTGAGTCGATCTGCCTTTTACCAGTTGGTCGCTTGGGGTGAGAGTTCCGCAAATGATGAAGATCACGCCGTCTACCTAAGCAGCATGGGGTGTCAGTTTCTACTGGGAAAATCAGCTTAGGCTGATTGGGAACAAAAAGGGCGAAGATAAATCGCCCTTTTTGTAACATTTTATCGCTACATATTTGGGTAATTAGGTCCGCCGGCACCCTCAGGGACTACCCAGTTGATATTTTGGCTTGGTTCCTTGATATCGCATGTCTTGCAGTGAACGCAGTTCTGAGCATTGATTTGGAAGCGGTCGCTACCATCTTCGTTTCTAATCACCTCGTAGACTCCGGCAGGACAATATCTTTGTGCCGGCTCATCATACTCACCAAGGGTAAAGGTGATGGGTAACTCCGGATCAGTTAGCGTCAAATGGCAAGGCTGATCTTCTTCATGGTTTGTATTAGACATAAAAACAGAAGAAGCTTTATCAAAGCTAATAATGTTATCGGGCTTCGCGTACTCGATTTTCTTGGATTCTGCGGCTGGCTTCATCGTTGCGTAGTCAGGTGTTTTGTCATGCAGGGTTAAGGGTAGGCGGCCTCTAAAGATATTCTGCTCAATCCACACGAAAGCTAAACCAAGAAGCATGGGGAATTTATGCATCCAACCAGAAAAGTTTCTGGAGCTATGAAGCTCCTTATGTAGCCAAGAATCTTTGATGGCTTTATTGAAGCTCTCTAGATCAGACGGTGCAGGGTCCCCCTTTTTCATCGCTTCAACAATTGTTTCGGCAGCAATCATGCCACTTTTCATGGCCGTGTGATTCCCTTTTATTTTTACACTATTGAGTGTGCCGGCGTCACACCCAATTAATAAGCCACCTGGGAAATGCATCTTAGGTAAAGAGTTAAGCCCGCCCTTGACGATCGCTCTAGCGCCATAGGTTAGCCGAGAGCCACCTTTAAGATACTTAAGTGTTTCAGGGTGATGCTTCCAGCGCTGGAACTCCTCAAACGGACTCATATGGGGGTTGCTGTAATTTAAGTCGGCGATAAGCCCTATAAATACTTGATTGTTCTCTGCATGATAAAGAAATGCACCGCCACCAGTGCTACTTTCTTGTAGTGGCCAGCCAAGACCATGCACTACTAGACCTTCTTCGTGTTGTTCAGGGGGAATCTGCCAGATTTCCTTAATGCCAAGACCATAATGCTGGGGGTCACTGTTTTTATCGAGATCAAACTTCTTTATTAACTGTTTACCAAGATGCCCTCTACAGCCTTCAGCAAATAGAGTGTATTTAGCATGTAGCTCCATGCCTTGGGCGTAACTGGGCTTGTGCTCACCATTGTGACCAATCCCCATATCTCCAGTAGCAATACCTTTAACGGAACCATCTTCGTTATACACCACCTCAGCGGCAGCAAAACCTGGATAAATGTCGACGTCCATAGACTCAGCTTGCTCTGATAGCCAACGACAGACATTACCCATTGAAACGATGTAATTGCCATCATTATGCGTGGGTTTTGGGATGAAAAAGTTAGGAAGCTTTATAGCGCTCTTAGCGCCAGTGTAGAATAAAAATTTGTCTTTCTTTACCTCTATATCTAGCGGAGCACCACGTTCTTTCCAATCGGGAAAGAGTTCGTTCATGGCGCGTGGTTCGAGAACGGCGCCAGACAAAATATGGGCACCTACTTCAGAGCCTTTTTCAACCACGCACACAGTGATTTCACGGTTCAATTGCTTAAGCCGGCACGCAGCGGAAAGACCTGAAGGCCCTGCACCAACGATAACAACATCGTATTCCATTGATTCTCTTTCCAAAACTCTGACTCCAAACAGTGACTGTGTTAGTGATTATAACATTTCATTTATCATGACGGCTTAATTATAATGAATATAAATTGCCGAAATTTCACGGTAAAACCGGACGTTAAAGCGGACCAGTGGGTCGTAACTAGAACTATGGCGGGTTGATTTTTTGGTGTTATTTAGGCAATATACTCGCCTGAAAATTTGAGCACGGCGTTACCCCAGCGCTGATTTATAATTCTTATCACTGATTAAAAAGGATCACCAATGAAAGTTTTGGTAGCCGTAAAGCGCGTTGTGGACTACAACGTAAAAGTTAGGCCGAAAGCAGACGGAACTGGTGTCGATTTGGCTAACGTTAAAATGTCCATTAATCCTTTTTGCGAGATCGCTGTCGAAGAAGCTGTTCGATTAAAGGAGAAGGGCGTGGCGACCGAGATTATTGCGGTATCCGTTGGTGCGCAACAGTCGCAAGAACAACTCCGAACCGCGTTGGCGCTTGGCGCGGACCGTGCCATCCTTGTTCTTACCGACGATGTAATGGAGCCTCTAGCGATTGCCAAGTGCTTGAAGGCGATTTGCGACTCAGAGTCTCCTGACATTGTTCTAATGGGTAAGCAGGCGATAGATGGGGATAATAACCAAACAGGCCAGATGCTAGGCGCATTAACAGGTTATGGGCAAGCTACTTTTGCATCTGAGATCACTATCGACGGCGGCAATGCTAGTGTGATTCGGGAAGTAGATGGTGGGCTACAAACGGTGTCGGTATCGCTACCTGCCATTGTGACCTCTGATCTGCGTTTAAATGAACCACGGTATGCATCTTTGCCTAATATCATGAAGGCGAAAAAGAAGACCCTTGATACGACAACACCAGCGGATTTGGGCGTCGACACATCGCCTCGAGTGACCCTATTAGGTGTAGAGCGCCCGGCGGAACGTCAGGCAGGGATAAAAGTTGAGGATGTAGCTCAATTAGTTGATAAATTAAGAAATGAAGCGAAGGTGATCTCATGAGTATTTTAATTGTTGCTGAACATGACAATGCTAGTCTGAATGTAGCCACACTGAATTCAGTGACGGCCGCTGTTGCTATTGGTGGTGATATCCATCTGTTAGTCGCAGGGGAGTCATGCTCTGCTGTTGCCGATCAAGCCTCGCAAGTCACCGGTGTTAGTAAGGTGTTGCTCGCTGATTCTGCGGCCTATACTCATGCGCTTGCAGAAAATGTATCGCTTTTGATCGCTGAGCTAGGTGCTAACTATAGTCACATATTAGCAACGTCGACAAGTAACGCTAAAAACATCTTACCTAGGGCTGCGGCTTTGTTAGATGTGCAGGCTATCTCTGACATTACAGAGGTTATTGATACAGATACCTTTAAACGGCCTATTTATGCAGGCAATGTTATTGCAACGGTTAAGAGCAGCGACGCTATTAAGGTGTTGATTGTCCGAGGTACTGCTTTTGACGCAGCGGTTGTAGGCGATGGTTCTGCATCGATTGAGGCCGTGGCAGGTTCCCATGACGCGGGTAAGTCTAGTTTTGTCTCTGAAGAAGTCGTAAAGTCTGATCGCCCAGAACTGACGGCAGCTGACATTGTTATATCAGGCGGCCGAGGTATGGGTAGCGGAGAAAACTTTGAGTTGTTGAATGGCATTGCGGATAAGTTAGGTGCAGCTATCGGGGCTTCTCGTGCAGCAGTGGATGCAGGTTTTGTCCCTAATGATATGCAGGTTGGTCAAACGGGCAAGATTGTTGCCCCTGATTTGTATATCGCAGTAGGTATCTCAGGCGCGATCCAGCATTTGGCAGGCATGAAAGACAGCAAAGTCATCGTTGCTATTAATAAAGATGAAGAAGCGCCCATTTTCTCGGTAGCGGACTATGGCTTAGTGGCTGATTTATTTGTTGCTCTTCCTGAGTTAGAAGCGGCTTTATAAGCAGATTGGAAGTAATATTAGTATTTAAAAGGCTCCGTAAAGGGCCTTTTTTTTGTCCTTGAATTTGTTACCTATAATATCTATTGGGCAAGTGTTATTGTCGCTCACATAAACACAGGCAACGCGGATAGCAATCTAGGGTGTACTGCAAACGTTAAGCAGAAGGAGTTCTTTGCATGCTTCAAGATTCAATGAAGGCCATGGTGACCATCGGTAACGGTGGTTATGATCGCTTGGTATATAAAGATGTGCCGATCCCTAAAATTGAGCAAGGAGAGGTGCTGATTAAAGTCTTGGCCGCAGGGGTTAATAATACTGAGGTCAATACTAGGCTGGGATGGTATTCATCGTCTATTAACGGCTCAACTAACGAATTGTCGAACTCAAAAGTCGATTTATTGGATCAAAAAAGTGACGGTGGCTGGAATGATAAAACGCCTTTTCCGATTATTCAGGGAACAGATTGCTGCGGGACGGTTGTTAAGGTCGCCAGCGATGTTGACAGTAACTTAATAGGTAAGCGCGTGCTGATTCGCCCCTGTGGACGTGAACACGGTTTTAACTCCTTGGGTAATATATGGATGTGATCTGATTTTGATGGTGCATTTGCTCAATTTTTGAAAATAAGTGCAACTGAAGTGTTCCCGGTGATATGTGACTGGACAGACGCTGAACTTGGAACGGTTCCTTGTGCATCCGGCACCTCTGAAAACATGCTTTACAGAGCGAATTTAAAGCCGGGTGAAACAGTACTGATAACCGGGGCTTCAGGTGGCGTGGGATCTGCGACGGTTCAACTTGCAAAACGTAGGGGTGCAAAAGTTATCGCCATTGCGGGTGAGGATAAGCATGAACAGGTGTCGCAAATTGGCGCCGATATACTGTTAGGGCGGTCTGCTGATCTGATAGCAGTACTTGGGGAGCAGTCAGTCGATGTTGTGGTCGATAATGTGGCTGGGAGTGGATTTCCTACCATGATGAAACTATTAAAACGAGGAGGGCGGTTTGTTTCATCTGGCGCGATTGCGGGACCTATCGTTGACCTTGATATGCGTGATATGTACTTAAAAGACATCACATTAGTGGGGACGACCGCTTGGGATGAAACAACTTTTCCCAATATTGTGAGATACATAGAGCAGGGCGAAATTCAGCCGATTTTAGCGGAGACTTTTCCGTTAACGTCGATCGCTGAGGCTCAAAAGAAGTTTCTTGAAAAAAAGCACGTGGGTAAGTTTGTATTAATACCTTAGTCAGAGATGTGACTTAATAGGAAAAGGTAATCGGATACTTTGCTCGGCTGCTTTAAACGTTTCGTTTCTTGAGAACTATTGTTCATATATGTCTAGCCAGTAATAAAAGCCGGGGTCTTCATCTGTGTCGATACTAGCGATCGTGGCAAACTGTTCAGGCTCACTAATAGCTAATGTTGTATCAACGTAAGGTGAGGTCTCCATGCTCAGAGGCGTGAGCATTATTATGGCCAGCGCTGCGCAAGACGAACCGAGAACGATCCAAGACCATGTGTTTGAACGTGATCGCTGACCTCTAAGCGCTTTATTCCTAGCGATAGCTAGCTGGAAAGTGTCCTTTACCGAGGTGTCATCCTCAAGAGAGAGCAAATCTTCGGTGAGTTTTTCCTGGTTGATATTAGTCATAGTGGTATCCATCTAACTGTCCTCTCAGTTTTTCTAAAGCCCGAGAATAATGTGTTTTCACGCTGCCTTCTGTGCAGCCCATGGCATAGGCCGTTTCACGAGTACTTAAGCCTTCCCAGGAGCGAAGTAAAAAGGCCTCTCTCTGGCGGTTTGCTAGTTTTTTCACACCTTCAGTCAACCTGTCAATCCTTCGTTGGCGCATTAACATTTCGTCGGGCTCCTCTGATCGGCGCTCCGCACAGTTGGATAAGTCTGATTGAACATAATCATCGTTTTGCTCGTTGTCTAGACTTTTCCAAATGAAAATTTTATTTTGTACGGCCTGGCGTCGATAGTGGTCGGTAATTTTGTTATTTAAAATACGGTAAAACAGAGGCTTCCATTCTTGCACTGGCTTAAAAGCGTACTTTTCCACCATTTTAAACATGGTCTCCTGCACGATATCTAAGGCATCTTCCTGCCGGCTAGTGCTCATTTTAGCCATTTGAAAGGCTCGTTTTTCGATATCTTTCAGAAAGTCTTCCATCGTTCCATAGGATAGCGGGAGGGAATCTGCAGTCGAGGTGACTTGAGAGGTCTCAGGTACATTGGGCTGAGAGGTATTATTAGCCATCATGGTCATTAGTTAATGTGCCCCTGTAAAAGCGGTCCTGTCCCCTAAATTAAAACCCTGTCACATCGTTAACGCGAGTGGTCTCAATGGGTTGACAGTCTCTCTGCTAATCGTAGCCTATAATGCAAAGTCTGCCCAGATAGGGCAGTGATCCGAGGGCTTTTCAAAAGCGCGAGCCTCTGTGTCGATGCCTGTATCGATGAGGCTCTCCATTGCAGCTTGTGAGGCCAGAATGAGGTCAATACGAAGACCTCTCTTGGGGTCTTGATCAAACCCTCGGCTACGATAATCAAACCAGCTATAGGAGCGATCATCGTCAAGGTGCATAGACCTAAAAGTGTCAATTAGGCCGCAGTCAAGGAGGGCGCTTAGCCATTCGCGTTCTTCCGGAAGAAAGCAGCAAATCCCACGTTGTAGCCAACGTCTTGCGTTCTCAGGCGCTATTCCAATATCAATATCAGCACCTGCAATATTCATATCTCCCATCACAACTAGTCTGTCTTCATTGCAAAACTGCTCTTTAATATAGGCGTTTAGATCAGCGTAAAATTTTTCTTTCGCTGGAAATTTAGTAGGGTGCTTACGGCTTTCACCTTGAGGAAAATAACCATTGATAACGTGGAGAGTCTTGCCATTGAAGACGTACTCACCGTGGATCATTCGGCGTTGAGAACCTTCCGCATCAGTTGGATAACCACGTGTGATGCTCGTCGCAGGTATCTTGCTGAGCAGCGCGACGCCGTAATGTCCTTTTTGCCCATAGAAATCGACGTTATATCCCATGGCCGTAATGGCGTCGACCGGGAATTCCTCATCGCTTACCTTAATTTCTTGCAGTCCAATGACATCTGGCCGATGTTGTTCCAAGACAGCTTCTAGTTGATGCATCCTTGCTCTAATGCCATTTACGTTAAAGGACATTACTTTGATTGGAGCGGCCATTAAGGCGTCGCCATGTTAGGGTCAAGTTGGACGATTTGAAGTCTATTACTTGCAGATATCACACCTATTTGATTGCCGAGTATCTGTCCTGCTTCAAACAGAATGGGATCTGATTCGGCTATGTTATCTTCGTCGATGTCTCTATCTTCTCTCCAAGACGCTATGTCAGTACTAGGGTTTAACCCCTTAGCCGTCAGTCGTTTATTGTCCAGAGAAAATAGGGCCTTATCCCAGGCCTCACTTCGCGCCCGACGCTCGGACAGATTTAACGATAATGTAGCGTCAGCACTCCAAGAATCGCTTAGGTCGACACGTTCAAAAAGGTGAATGAAGTCAGGATCTTGTTGAATTCGTTGTTGATGCGCATCGGTTAGCGTGTCGAGATAGAATGTTAAAGTATCATCAATCTTATGGGGGACTCGGTGGATACGATCCCAGGGGAGCACATTGTCCTGTTGGCTTTCGCCTACTTCTTCGGGGTCATAGACAGAGGGAAACGCGATATCGGGTAGAACACCACGATGTTGTGTGCTATCGCCAGAAACTCGGTAAAACTTTGAAATAGTCATTTTGAGCTGGCCACTGCTCAAGCCTGTGATATCTTGCACCGTCCCTTTACCAAAACTCTGACTGCCGACGACCAATGCTCGACCGTAGTCTTGAAGAGCTCCTGCTAAAATCTCTGATGCAGAAGCACTTAGGCGGTTTATTAACACCAGAAGGGGCCCTGAGTAGGCTGCGCGACGTGAGGCACGGTGATAGCGATTTACTCGTCCATTTGCATCGCGGATTTGCACCACAGGTCCATAATCGATAAACAGGTCTGTTAGTGTCGTGGCTTCCTGCAAGGAGCCGCCACCGTTGTTTCGTAAATCTAATACGATGCCGTCAACCTGCTGTTCTTCGAGCTCTCGAACTAAACGCAGCACATCTCTAGTGGTACTCTTATAGTCAGGGTCTCTAGCGCGATAGGCTTCAAAGTCCATATAAAAGGCGGGGATATCAATCACGCCGAGTTTATAGGGATTACCTTCTTGTTCAATCTCCAGAATTTCGCTCTGTGCGGACTTATTTTCTAGTTTTACTTTGTCACGAATAATTGCGATGGTGACCGAGTTGCTGTTGTCACCATTTGCTGGAATGACTTCAAGTCTTACCGTGGTACCTTTTGCTCCCCGGATAAGGGCCACCACCTCGTCAATTCGCCATCCTATAACATCGACGATGTCGTCCTCACCTTGGGCAACACCGATAATTTTGTCTTCCGCCCCCAGAATCCCT
>LWDU01000220.1_pt1 | contig 23641 bp, 14 predicted proteins | sample 727161 | NCBI WGS metagenome assembly LWDU01 (sample SAMN04566230, study PRJNA314399) | hydrothermal vent metagenome | isolation source: deep sea hydrothermal plume seawater | place: Mexico: Gulf of California, Guaymas Basin | collected 2004-07-11
GCGCTCCGGGCCGCGAATGATCGCCGTTGCCTCTGGGCGATTGAAGAGCGAGCGAAAGCCCCACCCAATTCGGGCCGCCGCCAGGCGCAGTTCAGGCTGGAAGAGGTCAGCTCCCGGCAGTACACGCCAGAGAGCACGCAGCGCAGCCACGCCGGGTCCAGCTATGGCGAGCCGGGCAAGGAGAGATGCCAGGTCGTCCGGCGGGCGACCAAGCTCCAGCTCACCTCTGACCAGCGCACGCGCTTCAGCGAAATGGCTGGCCCAACCACCCTCGCCATCGGAGCCGCCATCCGCAGCCGACTCGGTCTCGTTCCCCCAACGGCTTGCTAACTCACAGTCTTCCCACCAATCAAGCGCCTGCTCACTCCCCTTGCCCTGAAGATCCAGAAGAATAGGAGCCGCCCAATACCACGACTCGTCTTCCGCTCCCGCGCTTGCAGCGTATGCGGGCAATCGCTGCAGGGCTTCTTCGATTCTCTCTTGAACCCTCCCCAGGGCCTCGTCACGAGTGAGCAGAGCCCCTTCCCTCTCACGAAGATCACCCAGTTCAGCCAGACGCGAGCTGGGGTAGATCAGCCCAAGCACCGGCATCCCAACCAGGCGTCCATCGGAGCGTGAGAAGCGTAACAAGGGGCGGCGGCGCTCGCGCGCTTCGGGACTATTCTGTACCTGCTGGTCCTCCCCAGTGAAGGCCAACCGTTCAACCTCGTAGGAAACCAAGGCCGAGATCACGCGCGGGACCACACCCCAAGCGGAGAAAACCAGCCGCTTCGTCATCCCGACTGTGCTCTCGTACACCCCACAAGGTTGGTAGCTCGCATTGGAGGGCGGTAGCCAAAGGCATCGCCATAGCTCCGAATCCACCATGTCGGTCAGAAGCGAGCGTAACCGAGCGTTAGCGGGATCGACACGCTTGTAGCGCTCGATGTCAGCGGGATCGACGAACGACGCTCGAGCAGCTTCGAGCAGACCTCCCAAGATCTCTTCGGTAGCAGGGCCATCCACCGCCAGTTCGAGATTTCGATCCAGCTGATAGCCATCAAGAAAACTCAGCAGGTACGGTGCTGACTTCCAGTAATTGAGTACCTGCACATTGCCAAGCTCACGCCCGATCCTCTTGACGCGCACGAAATCGACTAGATCGCGAGGTGACAGTTGCAAGCCCCGTGGGGCCACAGTACGCAGCATCCCGTCACGCCTCCCACTCGCAAGAGTTCGCTCGGTACGTGACATCACCAGACGTAACTCTCGCTCTATCGACCTGCAGATCGTCCGTACACCCTCTGCAGCACCCTCAGCTAGCCGAAAGAGTTCACGGCGATACCCGATCAGAAGCTGTTCAAAGGCTTGCGTCTGCCTTTCATCGCCCTGCAGAAAGGCTACGGTACGCAAGAAGTCAGCGTAGTGGTCGTCCTCTTCGGCCTCCTGTGCCAGGGTGTACATCTTGTAGGGCGTGGCGGAGAGCAGTAGCACACGCGCCTGGGCATCGGTGAACTCGTCCTGCCACTCAAACAACATCCGTGCAAGTTCAGCAGCCTCGCCGCCCTCTCGAGGCTCGAGCAAATGCTTGAAGCGCTGGAACTCATCGAGAATGATGAGATCCGGCTCCAAAGCACCGATGCAACTCTTGGCAAGTAGCGATCGCAGCTCAGCGATCAGGTAACGGCGCGTGCGCCGAAGCTCCCGGGGCCACTTCCGTCGGTAGTGCTGAAAGCTCTTGCAGGCTTCCTCCCATCTCGCACACAGACCGCTTTCACCACTCGCACGCTCCTCGCAGTCGGCCTCCTCCAACGTCCGATGAAACCGCGCCTGCAATTCCGAGGATATTGTGTTCCGGTCAAGAAACAGCTTCAGGGATTTGCGCCACCAATCCCGGTTGCGGGACGTCCCCTGTAGGAAGTTCATGGGCCCGGTTCCTCGCACAGGCCATAGCGCCTGCATCATGTGATATAGCAGACGCCTTTCCTTGGCAATTCCAAGACTCGAGTGCAATTCGAAGGAAGTGCCAGGCGTCACCGCAACGAAGTTCAGCTTCGACCCCTCCAGGTCATGGGCAGTTACCGGAAGCAGGGTCACTCGCTCGACCGCTGCCAGTGCACCAAAACCTAACCGCCGCACATTCTGACGCGCGATGGACGCATTAGAGCAGATGTAGATGATGTCGATTCGCTCGACAGTGTCCCACATGTGATCAATAGCAAGCGCCATGATGCCCCTGGCGATCAGCGTCTTGCCCAGGCCAACCTCGTCGGCGACCAAGAAACGACCGCTGCTCCCTTCGCCAGTGAACAGACGTTCAAAGGCGTGATGAGCTGCAGCTCGCTGAAAGCCCTTCAATCGCCCGAGTTCGGCTTCTTTATCGGGTCGTCTGATGCTCACGACTCAACCTCCTTGGCCGCGACAAGAATAGACTCCCAAAGACTCCAGAATTCCGATGGGAGTAAGGCGCGGCCCTCCTCTGATCCTGAGAGATCTCTGACCAAATGCTCTACCGGATCGAGAGCACCCCCACCACGTTCTAGAGCTTGCACAAGAGCTTCTAACAACGGAAGGCCGCCGCTACCGTGACTGCCCCCCCCTTTGCTTCCCGAGGCGAACTGCGCAACTTGATTTGCTGAGACCTCTTCGCTGCAGAGCAAGAGGTAAATCAGACGCATTACCGTCTCGGAGTCCTTGAGCATTGAACGCAGGAGTCGTCTCACACGATCTGCCGGGAATCCTGAAATCGGAAGTCGCCGCACAAAGCGCAGGCTATGCTCGAGACCCATCTCGACGGAGGTGATTTCAAACGCAAGAAACCCGGTGGCAGCTCCAAGCGAGGCTTGAAATTCCGCGATTGGATCACCGCTCATGGGTTGAATGGCGTGGCCGTCGGACAACACGGCAGGCCAACATCGCACCAAAACAGAATCCTCCAATGGAGGCCAAACACCGTGCAAACCGAGAACAAAGGTGTCCGGATCCTCCGTGGATTTCACCTGCAGGTCGAGTTCGGCTGCCGCAATCGCTTCACGGGCCCTACCGACCCGCCTCTCTAGCTCCTTTTTGGCCGCTGCTTCCGGATCCTCCTCAACATCCGTCGCGCGCCATTGTTCGAGCAGCTCCATCAGCCCCCCCGAATCTCTCCTGGAAAGGACGGCTTCAATCCCAATTTCCGCCTTCCTACCCTTGAGGCGAATCAAGACCTCCACGTTCCGCTCAAATGCAGCCATGGTCGCATTCGCCGAACCGGTAAAGACTTGGGCATTCCGCCCGTCGTCAATCACGAACAGCTTCGCGTGCAGGCCAGAAGGGGTTTCCTCCGGGTCTGAACTGGCAATCTCGTCTCCTCCGCCGTCTTCAGAGCCGGGCTCTTCTTCGGCCTCGGGCGCGAGGACGTAGCGCTCCGAGAATCCGCTTAGATCCTCCGCCGCAATGGCTGCCAACGCCTCCGGCCGCGACACGATGATCTCTTCTTCACTGACGTCCGCAAACTTCTTCAGGAAAGAGCCGTCAATGAAGGGAGAGACGACCAAGCCCCTGCGCCCAACACCGAAGGGCCAAGGCTCTTTCCTGCTTGAGAGTCCGAAGGACAGAAACTCCATCTCCTGGATTTCTTCGGGCAAGTCCCACCGCACGCGGAGCACTTCGTCTCCAAGTTGCTTTGCGGCTGCGCGAGCCTCCGCGGGTGCCTCTCGCCGGGCCAGGTCGGGCAGGCGCCGAATGAACTCGGCGAGGCCCCGGTTCGAAGCGATAGCATTCTTACGTGTCGTCAACGCGCCATCGATTACGAGGACCGTGTCCCAGGACCTGTCAAAGGTCAGGTTGCGCGTGGAGACGATGAGCCTGTACCGAACCTCAACTCCTTCGCCACTGCCCTGTCTACTCTCCTCAAAACGCAGCACCCAAACCTTCGGGTGGAACACTCCACCCCGTGGAGCGGAAACCTCCACGACGCAAGCTTCGAGGTATCCGAGCAAAACCTGGCCGGGGCGCGGTGCATGGATGGCCCCGCCATGGCAGAAAACGTGTAGTCGTCGCGCATTGCGCCGCACGGCCTCCAGCAGCGCCAAGGGATCTGCTGATGGCCGCCCCTCTTCGTCCTCCCAGTCGAAAAAGGTGAATGCCAGCGGCGCCGTCAGCAGGGCGATCAGGTCGAGCGTATAGGTTGTGGCGATAGCACGACCCAGCGAGTATCCATCCGGCGGCCGGAGGGATTCGAGTAGGAGGGTGCGATCGCGGGGGGCAAGCATGGATTCAGAGGTTGCCTAGCCCTTCCTGCACATCGCGGACGAGTCGTTGGGTGATTGTCCAGCGGTAATCGATGCGCGAAGCGCCAGCCTGGCCGCCCCAGCGCTCGAGGTGCTCCCTATAGCGCAAGCGCGACCGACCCCGCTTTAGTGCAAATTCTTGGCCTTCGATGAGGTCTCGGGCTGGCTCGGAGTTCATGAGCGTGCCGGCGTTTGGGGCTTCTAGGACCATGTCTATCCAGGTTCTTGCGAATCGAACCGAGCGTTCGGCAATGCGCGGATTGGTCTCCCTGGTGAGTTGCCAGAACACTGGCCGGTCCCAGTTCCCAAGGTCTCTTCCCAACGCGCCAACATCCGCAGCCCAGTCCTGAAGTGCACCTCGATACCTCTCTACCAGCTCGCCCCCATCAAGCCCGGACTGCAGCCCCGCGTCGATCTTCTCCGCCAGCATCAGGTTGTAGAGCAACGCAGCACCGTGGACCGTGACAGCAAAGCGCTCCGCATGTCCTAGCCAGCCTCGCAGTCGGTCCGGCATTTCCGCCTGCATGATGTGCTCCCAAGGAAACGCGGCGCCTTCCCAATGCCCCTCGCACGCCATCAGGAACGCCAACAAGGTCCCCGGAGCGTGGGCTTGTACCTGATCGCGAAGAAACTCGGCCTCCTCGCGTCCAAGGCGAAGGCTGGCCCCCCGGGGAAATCCCTCCGGTGGAGCCGGAAGATGCGGGTTCCAGGCATCGCGAATCAGATCTTCGCCCAGTACCTGCCTGCCAAAGGCCCTCTGATAGGTGCTCTGAGATCCGTCAAACAGCCGGATGCCAAAGCGTTTCAGCCCGGCCCAGTAGATTTCGCTCGGAAGCCGCTTCAAGCCGCGCTTGGCCACTGCGCCGATCGGTACGCCTCCTTCATCCGCCTCAAGGAGAGCTACGATCAAATCCAATTCGGATTTGCGCGCCTTTCGGCGCACGTCAGATGCGCCAACCCGCTTGCGCTCCAGCTTGAGATAGACCCATGGGATGAAGAAGAAGTACCGCGCTCGTGTCTGAATCGTGCTGGTTCCCGGAACCAGCCGATCCGCCCACGCATCCCGCACACCACCAAGCCCCAACTCGTCGCGAGTATCGCGGACCGAGAACAGATCGATCACATCCAACGCCCGCCGTCGATCACTCTCACTCGTGTCAAGCCATTTAAGTAGCGAACTCATTCAATCCAGATCCCGGACCGTATTGTGCCAGAACGGGCCCTTCCAGATCGACGCGCAGTACCTCGAACCATCGTCTTTCGCCGCCGATCAAGCCGCCCTGGAGTCGCCCATCAGCGCCGCCTGTTCGCAACGGTGCCTCCTTCATCTATTGATGCGCTGCTGGACCTGATGGACGACTGATCCCAACCCGGCCGCCCTCCAACCAGGCCTGAGACCCTTGCAGGTCGAAACAGGTTGCGCAGAAAACAGCTTCTAAAAGCCCGCTTTCGACCAAGACAGGGTGCCCGCACTTCGTTGAGGAGCCTGGACGCCTCGATGAAACCCGGGAGCGCCTCCTTGCGGCCCTGAACCGGGCACGGGCCCCAGCAACAACCGTTGCGCGTCCCACAGGCCCCAGGACACCCAGCAGATAGAATCAGGTCGCTATGAAGAGCTCCCCCATCCACCTCGTCCTGTGCATTCTTTCTGGCTGTGCTTCTGCTGGCTGTGCAACTGGTGAAAGTGTGAGCGGGACCCATGCGGACGATCAGATCAAGGCGGAGGGCTACATGCTCGACGGACCAATGCGTGCGAAAGGGCAGTTCAAGAACGGAAAAGGAGAAGGCCTCTGGTTCCACTGGGAAGAGGACGGGAAGTTGGGCGCCACGGGGAAGTGGACTCATGGCAGACGAGATGGCCGCTGGGCGGACTGGCACGAAAACGGGGCGAGGAAATCGGAGGGGCGATTGAAGAACGGGAAACGAGAAGGGCTCTGGACCTACTGGCACGAGAACGGAGTCCAACAGGCAGAGGGTCCGTTCGTTCTTGATCGCCGAGAAGGTGCCTGGACCTTCTGGGATGAAGACCGCGATGTCAAAGCCGCAGGCATGTATGCACAAGGACAGCAGGTGGGAGACTGGTCCTTCGCCCCGGAAGGGTTGAGGAAGAAAAAGGAGGCTGTTCGTGCGCGCGCCGAGACCTTACTTCAGCTGCTGAGAGAGGAACAGTGGGAGGACGCTGCCGACTACGTGCTGGTCGATGAGACCACACGGCTGTACTTGGGCATTTCCGAGGGCGCTGGCCCTGAAGTGAGAAGGGAGAAGATCGCCAGATTTTATGAAGGGATGTACGGGATCCGGGGGCCAGGCTCTCTTCATGGACCAGGGCACGTTCATTCTGTCCGGATTGATCCAAAGGACCCGGATCTCGCGCATGTCAGCTATCGGCATGGCGACCTAGATGGATTCGAAATGCGTCTATCCGAAGACAGATGGTATTACTCGTTCGAATAAGAACCCCTCTGGGGGCCCCTAGGCTAGAATCTGGGCTATGATCGGTGTGAAACTGAACTTGGGCTGGATCTTGGGTTTGGCCTGTGCTGCGCTGTTACCAACAGAACGGGACGTACTCTCACGCTGGGTGTTGATTCCAGCGAATCACGAGTCGGATCAAATGGTTCCTGTGGAGGGGAACTGGGCATTGCCCTGTGTGAACCCGACATTCGTGGGAAGAGGAAAGACCGCGGCGTTGCTCAGGCCAACAGGACATCCGTCTCTAGTCGTCCCGGAGAAGATCGCCGCAGAGGACCTTCCCCAACAGGCGTGTAGTATCGAGGCCTGGGTGGCGATCGACAGCTATTCGGGCAGAAGCGGATTCTTTAGTGCGCTGGAACACCACGGCGGGGCACAGACCGGTTTCATGCTGGGAACGCTCAGAGATCACTTCGTCTTCGGCCTGTCCACGGAGGGGGCCGATGACGGCGACGGGCAGATGACCTACCTGTCGGCCCCGACGCCATTCGAGCATGGTCGCTGGTATTACGTCGTGGCAACCTATGACGGAACTACCCAGCGGATCTTCGTAGATGGCGAACTGCAAGGGGTGTCGACTGCGCAGAGCGGGAACATCAAGTATCTGTCCCAGCACATTGTCGCTGTGGGGGGATACGTTGACTCGAATGAGAACTATCCCCTGACCGGCGCGCTGCATGAGGTTTCGCTCCACGACGTCTGCCTGAGCGACAAGGCGATCCAGCGGCAATACAGGAAGCTCAGGGGAAAGTTGCCAGAGCCTGAAGGTCGCACCTTTAACGTTGCTCCTCTGCAGGTGAGACCACCCCTCTCTGAAATGCAGAAAGGGATCAATCTGGCCATCGACGGCGGTGTGCAGAGCCTACTGCGCAACCAACTGTTCGACGGATCATGGGAAGAGCATGCAACCGGCTACCGCAACGGCGCGACGAGTCTCGCCCTGTACACCCTGATCAAATGCGGGCTGAAAGCGGACCATCCGGCCATCGTGCGGGCTCTGCAGTTCCTGCGCGCTGCGCCACCGGCCAAGGTGTACTCGGCGGGTTGCCAGCTGCTGGCCCTGGGAGCCCTCGGCGATCCGGCCCACCAAGAATGGGCCGAGGAGATCGTGGCGCTACTGCTCAGTTGGGAGAGCAAGACGAGCCCCGGCAGCTGGGGCTACCCCGGTGGTGCACCAGACCTGTCGAACACCCAGTACGCCGCCCTGGGTTTTTGGAGCGCCTCGAGACTGGGTGTCAAGATCCCTAGAAAAGTCTTGGGACGCATGGTGGAACGCGTCCTGCACTACCAGCCGCCACCGGCCGAAGTGGCATGGCCGAAGACCGATGGCGGACGGCGTTCAGGCAAGCGACGGATTGCGGGGTTCACCTACCGGGAGGGAGGCCAGCGGAAGGACGAAACGGGAACCATGACCACAGCCGGTCTATGTGTGCTCACGATTCCCTCGATGATTGAGGGCCGCATCAGCACTGCCACGGGCCGAATGATAAGTCGGGGGCGCACCCTGGCTCTGGGCTGGCTCGAACACCACTACCCCATGGAGGGTCATCCGAAGACTGGGCGCCTCTACTACTATCTCTATGGCTTGGAGCGTGTAGGGGCTTTCTTGGACTTGAAGGAGATCGGCGGCCACCAGTGGTACAGGGATGGAGCGATGACCATTGTGAAGAATCAGAAGAAGGGAGCCTGGGGCGGCACTAGCAGCTCGTGCTTTGCTCTGTTGTTCTTGCGTCGAGCTTCCGCGCCGACCCAGACCGGCAAGGCCGTGACGCACAGCATCCAGGCGTACTCCGATGACAAGGCTGATGTCTTCCTCCACGCAACAGGCAACGCGCGCATGACCTTTTGGCTGCATGGGTTCACCCCCAAGCGCCTCGACCTCTACAAGGGCCTGAATCGCAGTTGGGAGGGTCTGCGTGTGGAGCGCGTCATCTACCTGGCTGACGGAAAAGAGGTCGTCCGGGTGGAAGGGGATCGCATGAGCCCCTGGGTCGATGAGCGCTTCCCTGCGCGCTACACCTTTGAGGTTCCCGGAGCGCACACCTTGCAAGCGCGCGTACTCCTCGTCCCCCCCGACGCGGATCTTGAAGTCGGAACACGCACCGAAGTGGTTGAATCGGGAATCCTGAACATCGTCACAATCGACTCCCCCAAGGACTGGATGGCGGGTATCTTGGAAGCCCAAGGAAAAGACCTGCTGGAGGAGGTCGGCGTCACGGCCAGCGCCTCCTCCACCCGAGATCCTGTGAATTACGGACCTGAGTTGGTTTTGGACAACTTGGCCCGCACTCGTTGGAGTGCGACCCCCGATGACCAGCACCCTTGGTTCAGATTAGATATGACCCCACAGGTTCAGGCCAACACCCTGGTGCTCTATCAAGGCTCGGTAAGACTGACCGGACGGGCTGAGTACACCGCGGTCAGCAAGATAGCAATCCGGATCAACGGGAAGCCACTCAAGGAAGTCGACCTATCCCCGGACATCCTGCAGCCATTGATAGTGGACTTCGGTGAGATCCTGAAGGTGAATTGGATAGAACTGCGCGTCCTGGACCGGGCTCCGGATACCAGGCCCGTTGGTTTCTCCACCATCGAACTGCAAAAGCGTTGACCCGGTCCAGAGAAGCCAAGTTCGCGCCAGTGTAAGAGGCGCGGGAGCCGGGGATAAGCCTCGGTAAGGACCCCAGCAGGCATCCGTCCTCATGGGTTGGATGCCGAACACATGGTGCTCTAATTGTGAACTGATTCGTTCAGCACTACCTCTGCGTCCGCCTCCCGCACGGCTGAAGTGGCACGGCGAATCTCGAGTCGTACGTTCAAGGCTGGCTGCAAGCGTGCTCGACCCCCCGAGAACATCGACCAAGAAAACGGTTCCCGGAGTTACGATTCAGGCCTCCCGCTGCTCTCCATGTCAGGTACTCCTATACGACCTACGATCTCGCTGCTGTCCGTGAGTCTGATTCTCGCGCTGCAGCCCGTCCTGCCGGGACAGCGTGGGGCTTCGGAACCAGCGCAGCCGAACATCCTGTTCCTGTTGATCGACGACATGGGCTGGCCCGATGTCGGTTGCTTCGGGCATGCGTTTCACGAGACGCCGGTCATCGATTCACTGGCGCGACAGGGCGTGCGCCTCAGTGACTTCTACGCAGCGACTCCCGTCTGCTCCTCGACGCGTTCGACCATCCAGTCGGGTCAGTACTCGGCCAGGACCGCGGTGACCGATTTCATTCCCGGCCACTGGCGGCCCTTCGAGAAACTGGTCGTCCCACCGATCGAGCATCACTTACAGGCCGACGTGCAAACACCAGGCGATGTCTTACAGGCCGCCGGTTACACGACCGGGTACTTCGGGAAGTGGCACCTCGGAGAGGGAGCCGAGCATGCCCCGGACCAGCACGGGTATCAGGTCACCGAACCACAGCTGGGACCGAAGTTTCAGGAGTCGCGCAGTGACAGGCCGCGCGGCCCGAAGTCGATCGACTTCCTGACCGATGCCGCCCTCTGGTTCATCGACGAGCACCAAGATGAGCCGTTCTTCCTGACGGTGTCACACTATGCGGTGCACATCCCCGCCGAAGGCAACTCAGTCACGACCCAGAAGTACCGGGACAAGCAGAAGCCAGCTAGCGGTGTCAACCATCCGGTCTATGCGGCAATGACGGAGGACCTGGATACGAGCATCGGGAGACTGCTCGCCAAACTCGAAGAGCTGAAGATCGCCGACAACACGGTCGTCGTCTTCACGTCCGACAATGGTGGGCTGCGGAAGATCTTTACCGGGGTCGGAGAGGTCATCTCAACCAACGCACCGCTACGAGGCGAGAAGGGAACGCTCTATGAGGGTGGGGTTCGAGTGCCGATGATCGTCCGTTGGCCCGGCGTGATTCCGGCTGGTTCCTTGTGCGCAGCCCCGACGACAACCGCGGACCTGCTGCCAACCTTCTGCGCGATGGCCGGAACGGAGCTCCCCGGGCAGCCGATCGACGGAACGAACTTGCTGCCCTTGCTTCGCGAGCCTTCGGCAGAGCTCGATCGAAGCTCGATCTACTTTCACTACCCCCACTATCATCACTCCCGCCCAGCGGGAGCCATTCGAACAGGGCCCTGGAAGCTCGTCGAGTACTTCGACACAGGCGAGCTCGAGCTCTTCCATCTGGGAGAGGACCTCGGTGAGGCGCAGAACCTGGTCGCAAGGCAACCGGAGCGCGCCGAGCAAATGCAGAGCGAGCTAGCCGACTGGCGCAAGGAAACCGGAGCCCGCATGCCAACCGTCAATGCAAGGCACGACCCCGAGCGGGCCATGGAGTGGTGGAGCCGCCGCTCCAAGAAGCCGATCAACATCGAGGCCATGCGCAAGTCGTACGCCTCGCGGGACAAGTAGCTGCGGGGAAGCTGGCGCGGGCATCATGGTGCTGGATTGGCACAGCTAACCTCGGGTCATGCCCTCCTCGCGCTGCAGCCCCTCCTGCCGGTGCAGCGTGGGGTCTCAGAACCTCAGCGATTCGGCCGCAAGGTCTCGAGTCCCATGGACTCCAGGGCGCAATTGCCCGCGAGCACCATCAGGTCGGCCCAGGAAATGCTCTGCCCATACTTCTGTTTGATCGGCCACAACAGACGACGGGCCTTGTCGAGGTTGCCGTTATCGGGCCAGCTGTTCAGCGGCGCGAAGCGTATGGTCCCATCGGACGCGCCCCCCCGTCCGTCGGTCGCGCGGTAGGTGCCCGCGCTGTGCCAGGCGAGACGAATGAAGAAGGGACCGTAGTGATTCCAATCAGCCGGCCACCAATCCTGGGAGGTGGTCAGTACCTCTTCGATGTCCTTCTTCAAGGCTGCCAGGTCGAGTTTCTGGAACTCCTGCGCGTAGTTGAAGTCCGGGCCCAGTGGATTGCTCTTGGCGGAGTTGCTGTGGAGGACCTCCAGCTTCAGTTGGTTCGGCCACCAGTCCTCGTTCGACTGGTCCGGGGCGGCCGGCTCACCTTCGGCACTGAATGGACACTTCGCGCCGGCCCGGGTGGTTCCGTCGAGTGATTCAACGTCGAGCGCGGCGCGGGCGTTCAGGTAGAGAGCGAAGAGGATCCTCGGCTGGCCTGGCTGTATAGGCAAATCGCTCGGTTGAACGAGACCGACCGTTCGCTTGTGCTGCTTTTGCTGGAGGGGCTGAGTTATCGCGAGATGGCAAAGACCCTAAGCATCAGCGAACAAAACGTTGGGGTGAAGATTCACCGCATCAAACTAACCCTCGCACAGCGAGGAAACCTTGGAAGGAACCTTGGAAGGAACCATGCAGGAACTGACGATGAACTTTGATGAAATGCAAGTGATTTGGGATTCGCAGAATGAGCGAACCATGTATGCCCTTGATACGGGCGCGTTGCACGAGAGCATTCGGCGCCGGGGGCGCAAGCTGGGGTGGACCGTGACCTTTGAGGAGTTCACGCTGGCCTTGATCTGCCTATTTGTGGGGGCTAAGCAAGCCTGGGACCCTCTGATGGAGGGCAAGGATCATCATCAGTACGCAGGTGCGGTGCTGTTTGTGGGCGTGGCGATTTACACCCTAGTGGGCCGGGTTCAGAGGCTGAAGCGCGAAAGGGCGTTTTCTTCGACCATGCTCGGGGAGCTGGAACGGGCGATTTTCCGGATCGCTTGCCAGGTGCGGCGCGCGCGCACTTTTGTCTGGTGGTTTTTGCTGCCAGCGGCTGTGACGGTGGCACTTTCCCTGTTGGATTCGGATGACTCCAAGCCCTCTTGGCAATGGGTCATTGTTCTCGGGGCCTTTTTCCTGGGGCAGTGGGTGGTGAGGCTCGGCCTCCGCTGCCAGCATCTTCCAGCCAAGAGCGAGCTCGAAGCACTGCGGGCCAAGTTACTGCAAGAGGTCTGAGGGCAGAGAGGTTTTGAGCCCGGCCGCCGAATCAGCGCTCAAACACCCCGCCCCTCATCCAGGCTTCGATGGAGTCGGCGAAACTGATGGCTAGATCCCATTCTTCTTGGGTCAGGGACCTGCGTTCCCTCAGGGCGGTGTACCATCCAAGGTGTTCAGGATACTGCTCTCTTGGCCAAGAGAGTGTTTCTCCGCTGAAGTGGAATTGGCACCACCCGGGGACGCCCTCCCTTCCCGTTCCGTCCCAGTCCGTGCCCAGAAGGTCCCCCTCGCGGCCTGGCGGGCGCCCAATTCCGAGGGGGTTCAAATCGTCTCCTCTGCGCCATATGTCCGCAGCGACGGCACATGACAAGGTGAGCTCGATTTGTCCAGGTGCTCGCAATTCTGATCCAAACTCTTTGGAGTTGTGCAGCATATCTGGGAGCGCATAGAATGCGCGTTGGATGGCATCGGGGGCGTTCTTTGCCCATTCGGGCAGGGGAACTCCCTTGGTGTAGAGTTTGTATGGATCATCATCGGCGAGTTCCTCCGCTGGTTCCGCTGGGGGAGCAGCTGCCGTCACGGCCACAGGTTCTAAGGCATCCAAGGTTGGAGCAGGCGACGAGGGTTCGGCCTGTTCTGCCAGCAGTGGTTTCGAGGAAGGCGCATCCTGGTCGCCCGGGTCCCAGTTGATCAGCAGGGCGAGCGCCACCCCCCCAATACCTGCGAGGGCCACCAACAGGTGAATGGGCTTTTTGACGTCAATCATCTTGGCACGACCCACAGTTCAGCCACCACAGTTGAAAGAAGTCCGGGGGAGCGATCACTGGGGTGTCTGGGGGGCACGCACCCGTGCCATAGGCCGGGTTGCAGGTGCCCGCGGACAGTCTCAGTTGATTGTGTGCCTGGGGCGAATTCACTCCGCAGCAGGAAGTCAAGCGAGCCACCACGACACCACCGTGGGGGCCCTGGGCCAGCAACCCACATTCATTGTATGCCACGCATTTTCCCAGAACATGAAAGGAAAACCGAAGCCCGGTGGTGCAATCGTCGCAGGTTGTACAATCAACTGCGCCGCTGTCAACGTCTACCACCACTTGGCCGCTGCCGTTGATTGTTCCTACCGGAATCACAGTCCAGACCCCGGCAGGCACTGTCCCAATGCTTGTGGAGGAAACCGTAGCAGGGCAGGTGAAATCGCAGGGCAGGTCCTGGATAGAGCTGGCTTCTGTTCGCGGAATGGCAAAAAGGACAATCAGAGCAATGATTGCGCTGAAGGCCACTCTGCGGTGGCGAATTGGAAATTTGGGTCTCATGGGAGGCTCTTGGGTGTAGGAGGGTAAGGGGTTCAAAGAGTCTCCAAGCCGAGTCGTCGGTTTGCACCGAACCTCATCCTACACCCTGACCCCTCTCAGGGAGGCGGTTTTCGCCGCACGGCAATGTCCAGCTCGGTCCGCTCCCCCTTTCGGATGCGGACCACGCGCGGCTCGAACACATACTCCGCCTCGGGTGACGCGCGCAGCACGTACTGACCCGGCTCCTCGACAAAGCCGAGCAGACGTCCAGCGACCGGCCCCGAGAGCTCCCACTCCGCGTCACCGTCAACGGCGCGCACGATGAGCCCGGCCGGCACCGGAACCAGGTCGTCGCCGTAGACAAATCCCACGAGGAGCGTCGACCGGGTCGCCAGCGCGAAGTCGACCTCGTTGCGCCCGGGCACGAGCTCGACCCAGCGGCCCGCCTGTTCGTACCCAGCCAACCCGACCATGACGAGCGTCCGTCCGATCGGCGCGTGGAAGCTCGCGCGACCGGGGCCTTCGGACCTGAGATACTCCGGATCGATGTTCCGCTCGGCCGGGCTTCCGGGACTCGCGAGGAGCAGATGGCGGGGGACCGGCTGGAACTTCGACCAGGAGACATGAACGTCCTTGGACAGCAGCTCCGCGCTGCTCTTGTCCACAACGCTCACGAAGACGTGCGCGAGCTCCCCGACCGCGAGGTGCACCGCGCGATCGCCGATGGGCGGCAGATCGATCAGGACGCTCAACTGCAGCGGGTGCACGATGAGGTTCACCCTGCCGGAGCTCACCTCGCCGGCGTCCCAGCGGTACGTCTTCCCGTCGCCCAGCGCCTGCATGCGCGCGAGCGGGATGTGCTGTTTGTCGCTCGCGCGCCAGCCCGGCCCGCGCGTCGGGCGAATCTGGAGCCGGACCCCGAGATCAGCGGCGCCCGCCGGCAGCTCGAGCGTGCCCGCAAGGGCAGCCTTGGGCGGGACGAGCAGGTCGGCGTCGGTCGCGAGTGTGATCGTCGTGCGCTCCCCGGGGACGAGCGTGACTTCGCGTTGCACGAGGATCGTCGGCGGGTCCTGCCAGTACCCGAACTCAACGCGCACCTGACGATCGCCGGGCTTCAGGCCCTCGAACAGAGTCGGCTGGCCCGGAACGACATCGAGCCCGACGTAGGCCGGGTCCGAGTTGTCCCAACCGCCCGGGTAGATCCGCACCTGGACCGGCAGATCGATTCCGTCCACGTCGGTGATCACGACGAGACTGGCGGCGCGCGAGAGCTTCACGGTGCGTTCGGCACCCTGGTCGAGGTCGAGCTCGATGTCCGCCCACGAGTAGCCTCGCGCCCGCACGCGCACGCGCAATCGTCCGCTGCTGGCCTCGAGCAGCACCGGCGACGCGGCGCCGGTGATCAGCGCGTTCTCCAGGCTCGCCGCCGTCGGGTGCACCCAACGAGCTTCCCAGCTCTCTTGCACGAGCACGTCGACGCCGTCCAACTCGGTCCCTAGTTCAGCGTCCACGACGTGCAGAACGATGTCGGTCACCCAACGCGCGGTGAGCGCGACGGGCGCATCCGAGGCGCGCAGGACCGGCGCGTCGTCGACGCGCGTCAGTCGGGCTCCGAGCGTGGCCCCGACAACGCGGTAGCGGACGTCCGGCTCGACCTCGAGCGACCAGACGCCACCCGTGACCGAGACCTCGACCTCGCCCGGCGTGTCGCCTTCGAGCGCCTCGAGCTTCAAGATCCCGTCCTCGGCCGTGTGCTTGGTGGGGAAGCCGATGGACTGGCCTCCACCGAAGACGATGAGCGTCCCGTGCAGTCGCCCGACGACGGCCGGCGCGACACCGTCGGTACTCGGCGCGCCCCCGGGCGTGCGGCGCACGGGGTCGATCCGGAGTGGGCCGGCCGTTTCCCGGTCGTCGTCGCCTGAGAGTTGCGCGGCGCTGGAGTCCGCCGGCTGGACCGCCGCGGAAGCCTCGCCACCCTTGAGGGCGCGCTTCTCCAGCCCTTCACCGAACGCATACCAGAGCACCGCCAGGATGACGGCGAGGCCTACGCCCACTGCGACCCTCGCCATGTTGTTCTTCACATGCAGGAACCTCGGAGATACACCATCAGGGCGATGTGTTAGCGGGATTCTCCGCGCTGCCCAGTTCCACCACCTCCTCCTGGTGGGGGTCCAGAGTAAAGAGGTTTCCTCTTACCCAGCCCGCCGCGGACCGGGGTCAGCGTGAAGTCCTTGATGGTGACTCCCTTGACCTCTCCCTCGCGGGTGAAGAGGAGCACGTTCGTACCCTTGGCCAATTCTATCTCGAACGGCTCGGTGGTCTCCCACATCCCGACGGTGAACGGGAGCGCGATCTCGACTGGCTTCTTGGCATCGTTGACGGTGAGCAGCAGGCTCTGCTTCCAGCTGGGCGTCACGACCCGCGCGGTGAGCGCATAGCTGCCCGCAGCCGGTGCATCGAAAGTGTATTCGAACTCCTGATGACCGCCGTTGCGGCTGTAGTGCAACTGCCTGCCGCCGAGATTGCTGTTCATGAAGATGATCTTGCCCGTGCTCTTGGTCGGCTTGCTGGTAGCCGACGCAGGAATCGTGATCACACCGTTCTTGGCAACGACGACAGTCCGGTCCGCATCCGTCAGGGACACCTCGACGATGTCGACCTTCTCCTTCGTCTCATTGGCCTCGCCGATGTCCTCACCCACCGCGGCCAGCGTCTTGGCCTTGGCATCCTTGATGATGGCGCGTTGCGTGTAGAGGGCAAGGCCGTTCCAGAGGGCGGGATCGCCGGAGAGGAAGCCGAAGGTGCGCTTCTCCCCCAGCACGTCGCCAATCCACTGAGCACGCTTGACCTGCATGAACGACTCGCCGGTCGCGCGCGCCTGCGTGGTCGCCAAGAAGTCGAGGTCCTTGTTGTAGCGGGTCCTGGTCGAGCCGCTGCCCCAGCCGCCGCCGAGACAGACCACCCAGCCTTCGGGCGTCCAGTGGGCCAGGGCGGCGTGACCGGGCTGGGGACGGGCCGTGGTGGGGACGCCGTAGGCGCGCAGGATGAAGCGGCCGAAGAAGGCGCGGCGACCACAGACGCCGCCGTTCATCAGGATGTTCTGGAAGAACTGCAGATCGTCCTTGTCGTACTTGTTGTCCTGCGACCCGTACCTGATCTCAGTTCTGACTGCCGCCACGTAACGCCAGCGGTAGTCCTCGGTGGTGATGTGATCGGGACGATAGCTGGGGAGCATCTCGCGACCCCAGGTGAGGATCTCGTCCGGCTCCTCGCCATCGACGACCATGCGGTAGTCCCACACGCTCAGGGTCTTGAAGCCCGGATCGAGCTCGCCAGCGAGGAAAGCCTGCTCGAAGTGGAGGTAGCGGTTGACCGGATCGACGGTTGCAGGCGCATCGGTCTGGCTCTTGGCGTTGCGCTGTGCGCGGGGCACCGCATGCTCCAGGCTGATCGCCAGCGCCAGTCGCTGCAAGCTGCCCTCACTTGCTCTAGTACTGGCGTCCTGGATGTTGCTGTAGATTTCCATCGCCCGGCCGTACTTGGAATCCTTGGCACCGTCTGCGATGGCCATCTGAACCAGCAGGTCCCCATCGGCCAACATGTCGTCGAGCAGCTTCCGGTGCGCCTCGCCTTGTTGGGCGAAGGCCGCCATACCGCGCGGCGTGGCCTCTAGGAGGACCACGTATTGCGCCAGCTTGGCATCCAGCTCGTCGCTCGACAGAAGCCGCTTGAGCTGCAGACCCTGGATCGCCGCCATCGTCTTGGCTTCCGCCCGGACGAGAGCCTTCTGAGCTGCTTCCAGGCCCCTCTCGAATCCAGGTTTCTCACGCTCCGCCTTGTCCATGATTTCTTGGCGCTCCGCGAGTGCCTCGACTCCGTCTTTCCGATTCTCCTCCCACTTGACGAGCTCTTCTTGCGCCGCCTTCCGTTCGGCTGCCGTGGTCGCTGCCTTCAGCTTCGCCTTTGCCTGTGCGATACCCTTGTCGGCTCCGCCGATCCACTTGCCCTTTGCGTGAGCGACCAGAGCTCGAGCGGCCTGCACTTCACCCATGCGCTGCTGCGCTGCTACGAGCTCCGCTTTCGCAGCTCTTTCGACCTCAAGGGCCTTCAAGTAAGCGTCCTGCTTCGGCTGCTTCAGAGCCGGCAAGGCCTTGGTGATCTCGGCCTTCAACGCCTTGAGTTGACCCGCGTAACGGGCTTCGTCTTCTTGATCGATCGCAGTGAGCTCCGTCTGCGGTTCGGCCTCCGCTCCTTTCGCCGCCCAAGCACCTGTCGTTCCGAATGCCTGAGCTAACAGCAGAATCAGGGGAATTACGATCAATATTGTTCTCATGGTGTTGCTTCGTTCTGGATTGTTGCTGAGGTCATGCGCTGTCTTTCCCGAAGACCCAGCACGGCCCTCGCGAGTACCAAGCCTAGCATAGAGATAGTGAAAGTGGCGCGCACGACAGAACTCGAACCTGCTACCCCCGGCCTAGGAAACCGGGGACGGGATGCCAGGACTGGGCCGTGGAGTATGATGTGCAGGTGGACTCAATTCGAAGGGATGGATTGGCCGCAACAAGCGCCCCGTTCCTCATGACCGCGACCGACTGACGGCCGCAGCTCCATGTAATGACCCACAAGTGATCCCCATGAAGAACCTCCTCTCTGCCACAGCGCTCCTCACGCTCTCCCTCTCCGCGGCCGCGCAGGTTCCGGGGCAGCTCCCCGGACCCGGCCCAGAGCCGGGCGACGCCACCAAGCCGGTACAGGTCTACATCCTCGCCGGGCAGTCGAACATGGTCGGCATGGGGGACATCGCTGGCGCGCAGAACCGCTACACCGGCGTCTTCCTGACCCCCGACCCGGCGGCGCCGAAGGGACCACTGGGGATCTACAAGGTGGGCAACTACCGCGTCCGACCGCTCGGGGTGTACACCTCCCCTGAGCCGGACGCAGCAGCGGGCGCGATCGCCTCGCTGGACGGATCCAGCGACGCGACGCTGCAAGTCAAGATCAAGCAAGTGCCCCACTACGGTACGGTCACCGGCCAGCTGCCGACCTTTGGGGCCGCGAGCACCCTCGTAGTGCGCACCTTCCTGGAGGTCCCCGAGTCCGGTCGCTACACAATCCACACCGGCTACGGTGCCAGCGCCCACAACGTCGCACGACTCGACGGCCAGGAGGTGTACCGCCGCGACCCCGGCGGCGCCGCAACGACCCAGGCGGTCGCGCTCGAGGCCGGGCGGCGCCACGCTCTTGAGGTCACCTACTTCGAGGGCGGGTCGACAGCGGTCTGGATGAGTCAGGAGGACCTGCTCGGCAAGGGCGACCTGGAGACCGTGGTCAAGCGCAACGGCAAGTTCCCCTATCTGATCGATGGTGAGAGCAACTGGACGGTCCGCCAGGACGTCCGCTACCAGGAGGCGCGCCTCGCCAAGGACGGGACCGGTTCGATGCTGACCGCCACATCGAACGGAAAGACGATCGGCCCCGAGTTGGCCTTCGGCCACGTCCTGGGCACGTTCCACGAGGAGGCCGTGCTCCTTATCAAGACCGCGCAGGGCAACCGCTCGCTCGGCTTCGACTTCCGGCCACCTTCCAGTGGCCGCACCGATCCTGACAGCGAGTGGGAGTCGCTGGAGTACACGCTCATGATCGAGGGCGTGCGCAAGACGCTCGCCAGGCTCGACGAGATCGTGCCCGGCTACCAGGGCCAGGGGTACGAGCTCGCGGGCTTCGCCTGGTGGCAGGGTCACAAGGATGGCGGCACGCCGGAGCACGTCGCGCAGTACGAGCAGCACCTGATCCACCTGATCCAGGACGTGCGGGCGGAGTTCAAGGTGCCGGACCTGCCGATCGTCATCGCCACGATCGGCTTCAACGGACATGCGATGAGCGACACCCATCTGAAGATCCTGGAGGCTCAGATGGCGGTCGGCGACCCAGAGCTGCACCCCGAGCTCGCCGGGACGGTGAGCTCCGTGGACACACGCGACTTCTGGCGCGAGGTCGACGAGTCCCCGCGTGATCAGGGCCACCACTACCACCGCAACGCCGAGACCTACCTGTTGGTCGGCGACGCGCTCGGCCGGGCGATGGTGCGCCTACGCGGCGGAGAGGCGGAGGTGTTTCCGCAGGCGATCCAACCGCGGACCATCGCGCAGGGGCCATCTCCCGGAGCGGCAGCGCCGGACGAGGCCGCTGCGCAGGCGGCGCTGGCCCCGATGATCATGGACGGCGTTGCTCCGGCCTACATCGCCAATCCCCGTAACAACCCACAGCTGTTGAGCGAGGCGCGCGGCGAGAGGCCTCAGCGGTCTTCGCAGTTTCTGCGAGCCGCGATGTACGGGCTGAGGAATATCTACCGCACGGTTGGGCTCGACGACCACGACTGGCACACCTTCGGGCCGGACCTCAAGCAAGTGGAATGGGAGTACTTCAGCTTCGACCCGCCGGAGACCCGGCCGAAAGAGAAGGGCGGCCGTTACCGCGTGGTGACCTGGCCCGACGGCATGGAAGACTGGTTCGCGCCCGGCTTCGATGCCATCGGGGCGGGCTGGAAAACGGGACTCCCGCCCTTCGGGCAACTGGACGGCGAACTTGCGCCCCTGTCGAAGTCATGTACCGCGCCATTCTGCCTTTGCTCCGAGACTCCGAAAACCCTGTGGGAAAGGGAGGTGCTCATGCTCCGCGGAACCTTCGAGCTTCCCAAGCTCGAGGATGGCAAACGCTACCGAATCGTCGTCGGGGGCAGCGCCCACGTCAACGCCGGCGAGGGCTTCTCGATCTATGTGAACGGCAAGCTGCTCTGCGAATCGACCGCGGGTGTTGGAAAGCGACAGGGCGGACAACCCCGTGGCGCGCCTGTCTACGCTGACTTCCGCGATGAATTCCAGGGCGGCGAAGTGACGATCGCGGTCCACAGTTTTCTCAGGTACAACTATCCCAGAGGGCCCCTCCCACCCCGTGGGCATCTGATGGTGTGGGTGGAGGAAGCAAGCATCCCGCTGGTGGATGAGGTCACGACTGACGGGCGCTGATCCCCTGCGCCCGGCGGGACCCGAACCGGCTACCCCCGGTTTGGGGAACCTGTTCACTTTGCTTCGAAGCCGAACCTCAGTGGTTATCAGTGCGAGAGCGCTACGATGAGATAGCCCCTCAATCCCACATGGTCGTTGGCCCCGTCGGATTCACTTTCATCGTGCCATTGCAGCGCGGACAGCGGCGGGATTCGTCCCAGGGTGTGAGGTCGTTGCCATCGCATTCGGGGCATTGATTCAAATCGTCCGTTGATATCTGAGCCGGATCGCGAGTTCCGACCATGACGTCCACCACCGCACGGCAAGTGTTGCAGATCTTGGTCTCGGTCTGGGCGACGAATCCGTAGTCCGCACCCCCACTGACCTCGGCAGAGTAGCCACAGCCCGTGCAGAAAAAAGTGTAGGTTGATCCCATGCAAAAGAGGATAGCCCGGCAGGACTCGAACCTGCTACCAGGGCATGTCCTCTTCCGAGTTCAACACGACACGCTGGTCGGTGGTGCAGAATGCAGGGGCCACGGAAGAGGACGTGCGACGCGAGGCCCTGCGTGACCTCTGCGAGGCATACTGGTATCCGCTCTACGCGTACCTGCGTCGGATCGGAAAGGATGCGGACCGAGCGGGGGATCTGGTGCAGGGGTTGTTCGCGAAGCTGATCGAAAACGACGGGCTGGCGCAGGTGGAGAAGGCGGGCGGGAGTTTCCGCAGCTGGTTGATCACCTGCTTACGCAACCATGAACGCGACGTGCTGGACCATGAAGGCGCGCTACGGCGAGGAGGAGGGGTTCAGGTGCTCTCCATCGATATCCGCGATGGCGAACACAGATATGGTGCGGAACCGGCTGGCGGCGTGGATCCCGATGCGGCCTTCGAGCGTGCTTGGGCACAGCAGGTACTCGACAACGCCTTCACAGCCCTGGAAGAGGAGTACCGAACGAGCGGACGGACTGACGTCTTTGATCGGCTGGCCGAGGGACTGAAGTCGGGTCAAGGGGCCGTGGACCAGGAGCGCGTCGCGCGGGAGTTGGGATTGAGCTCCGTTGCCCTACGGGTGGCGCTGCATAGACTGCGCGGACGCTACCGGCTTGCCGTGTTGGGAGAGGTGCGCGCCACTCTCGGGGATGGGATGGATCCCGGCGAGGAGCTGCAGTCCCTGCTGCGGGCCCTTGAAGGGGGAGCTTGAACGAAGGCTGGGAGAGTGCCGAGAAAAACGAAACCAGCCTGTAACATCTGGACGGAGATGCCGTGCAGGGGGGTGAAGCCGCTCCCGAAACCCCTTTCCATGCCATGACCGACGAACCAACCCCCGACGAACTGGGTGCTGAGCACCTCCGCGAGGCTGCCAAGCGCGCCGATGACCTGGACTCCCTGAAGGCCAGGCTGCAAGGCCAACTACCTTCCTATGAGCTGCAGGAGTGCCTGGGCCGTGGGGGCATGGGGGCAGTGTTCTCAGCTCATCAGTCGCGCCTTGATCGACAGGTGGCGATCAAGGTCCTCCTGCCCCCGCCGCAGCCCATTGACGGCTGGGAAGAGCGCTTCTTGCGGGAGGCCAAGGCCCTGGCAAAACTGACCCACCCTGGCATCGTCGCGGTCCATGACTTTGACCAGCAGGAGGGCCTGGCCTGGATCGTGATGGAGTTCGTGGACGGCTCGAACCTTCGGGAGTTGATGGAGGGTAGCAAGCTCGATCCGAGCGAGGCCCTGGCCATCGTGCCCCAGATCTGCGCCGCGCTGCAGTACGCCCATGACCGGGGCATCGTGCACCGTGACATCAAGCCCGAGAACATCCTGATAGACGAGAAGGGAGCGGTGAAGATCGCCGACTTCGGGCTGGCCAAGCTGATGGACACTGAGACGCTTGCCCGCCTGACCGCCAGCGATCAGGACATGGGAACCCTGCGGTACATGGCGCCGGAGCAGCTCTCCAGTCCGACCAAGGTGGACCATCGGGCCGACATTTTTTCGCTGGGGGTGGTGCTGTACGAGATGCTGACAGGGAGCGTTCCCCAAGGCGTCGTGCGCCCGCCATCAGAGAGGGTGCAGGTGGACGTTCGGTTGGATGAGGTGGTGCTCAAGTCCATGCAGGAAGAGCCGGAACGCCGCTACCAACGCGTTGAGGAGGTGAAGTCCAGCCTGGAGGAAATCTCCAGCACCGACGTTCCGACGAATGGCGCGAGCCAGCGCCCCGTTGCGGACACGACCGATGCCTCCCACAGGTCTGGTGCGGCAACAACCATGGCAAAGCTCGTGGATATTTTTTCTCCCATCGCCGCAGGCTTTGCCTATGCGGCACTTGTGGGCTCATTGGGAGATAGTTTCGGAAAAGGCCCAACCGTTGTTCTCGGACCTTGGCTCCTCTTTTTCCTGGCGCTTTGGCTAATCCTGTGGGCCCCCTTGGCGGGTCGCCTGACGAAGAGGATTCAGTCGGGATCCCCTGGGCTGTCAGCGGCAAGGCTGGCCAGTGGCAGTATCAACTTCCTGGCATTGGGCTTGGGGAGAACCGCGACCTTCACCACAGGAGGCTCGTGGGACTCGCCAGAAGCCTACGCCAAGTCCCTAGAGATTAGCCAGATCACGAGTGTCCTCTTCGGCGTTTGCCTCATCTGCTGTGGAATCCCAATGGTTACGGGCATGATAGGTCTGGTTGCCTCCTGGAACTTCAAGCCCTTCATCAGACTATCTAGGCCCGTTCGCCTGCGTCTTGAGCGAGCGACAACATGGCTGTCCGTTCCATGTATCCTGA
>LWDU01000179.1_pt1 | contig 23639 bp, 23 predicted proteins | sample 727161 | NCBI WGS metagenome assembly LWDU01 (sample SAMN04566230, study PRJNA314399) | hydrothermal vent metagenome | isolation source: deep sea hydrothermal plume seawater | place: Mexico: Gulf of California, Guaymas Basin | collected 2004-07-11
CCTCGGCTCATAATCTGTCTCCTTTCATAAAGACTTTTATAAACCAATTCCTAACTCAAAAAATGGACCGATTTTAGGGGGCAAGGTCAAAATCATTAAGCATCCTTTGTGTTGTGCATGACATAAACTATGCCTGCGCAATTGCGAACCAATTATTTCTTATGAAATCAGGAAGCTTGAAAGAGCAAGTAAAAAATTTAACAAAAAGCAATTTAGAAAACATCTACGATATTGAAATTAAAGAGTTTAAAAGTGAAAATGAAAAACATACAACTTATGTCATTTAAAGCTTTCGTTAAATAATTTCTTTAAGATCAATATTAATAAAAAATATTGCCATAAATAATCACATTTAACCCACATTTTCACAAAATGTGGGTTAAGTTTCAAAATAACCTAAAAATTTTCGCAGGTATTATTTCTCTATATTGCAACGACACATGTGGAACTCGATAACATGCCCCTTCAAGAATTTTTTAAATCCGCTATAGTTCTGCGTCGATAGTGCCAAAATTAAACATCAGGAAAACGATATTCCGAAATTTAATATCCCAATTGAGGAGGAAAAAGGCTCCAATCAGAGCTACATGTTTCTTAAGAAAGAAAGCATTTCCGAAACAATATAAGACATAGAAAAAATAGATTACGTAGACAACGTTTTAGAATTGTTGTCTTAGAATCTAAAATCAAAACCTAATTTTTTAAAAAAACATGTGTCACTTTTTATTGCAGTCCTTATTTTCAAATTCTAAAGTCGAATGTTCAATCTCGAATTTTTCATGCAGCATTTGTTTCAGGCGGGCTTTCAAATCGTCCATTCCTGTGCTTTCACTCAAAACAACATGTGCCTCTAGAGCATTACGGTGTTCGTCTAGTTGCCAAATATGAACATGGTGGACACCTGCCACACCTTTATCGTTCTCCATAGCAACGGTCACTTCTTGAATATGCACACCCTCCGGTGTCCCTTCCATGAGCAGATGAATAACTTTCGGAATTTCAGTAAACCCTTGCCACAAAACGTAGCCGGAAATAATCAGCGTCATAGCAGCATCCGTCCAGATCCAGCCATATAGTAAAATCAACGTGCCGGTAATGATCACTCCGACTGAAGCCAATGCATCCGTGACATTATGCAGAAAAGCCGCCTTGATATTCATGCTAGTCTTTGATTGGCTGTATGTTAGCAGCGCAGTAAACACATCAACAATTAAAGCAATTCCGGCAACGATAACAATTGTCCATCCGGCAATAGGTTCAGGCGACATAAAACGCATAATCGCTTCATAACAAAGGTAAAGCCCAATAATAATCAAAGTTGTTAAATTGATTAATGCTGCAACAGTTTCAGCACGTTTATATCCAAAAGTTTTAAATTTATCTGGTGGTTTACGGCCAATACGAATTGCTACCAAGGCAATTAATAGAGAGGCCGCATCGCTGAAGTTATGCAACGCGTCAGCAATCAGAGATAAACTACCAGAGATTATGCCTCCAATAATTTGAGCTAAAGTGAGGAGAATATTTGCTCCTACTGCCCACCATAAGCGTCTCTCACCTATCTCAGATGGATTGCCGTGTGAATGTCCGTGTCCCATTTTGTTCTTACTCTTTTAATTAATGTTCCATAAAAATCATTGGCGATATGCTAATAAGCGTAATGCATTAAAGACAACCACTAACGTACTGCCTTCATGTAGCATTATAGCAGGACCAATATTCAAACCTAGAATCGTGGCCGGTACTAAGAAGGCAACCATACCCAAACTCATCCATAAATTTTGCTGTATAATGCGGCGCGTTGATCGGCTTAGTCCGATAGCTAATGGTAAATGATCAAGATTATCAGCCATAAGGGCTATATCTGCAGTTTCTAAAGCGACATCGCTTCCGGCAGCTCCCATAGCAATCCCAACCGTAGCAGATGCCATCGCAGGCGCATCGTTGACACCATCCCCTACCATTGCAACGCCCCCATCACTTTGCAGTCTTTTAATTTCGTTAACTTTATCCTCGGCCATGAGTTCGCCTCTGGCTTCATCAAGCCCCACTTCTTTAGCCACTGCGTCTGCGACATGCTGATTATCACCGGAAATCATAATCATTTGCTTAATACCAAGCTCTCTCAACTTCGATATTGTTCGCTTTGCTGCTTCGCGCGGAGTATCCATCAATCCGATAACGCCTAAATATCGATTCCCACGCCGAATAATCATCGTGGTACGACCATTTTCTTCAAGACGCGCAGCTATATTGCGTATTTCATCGGGAAGCGGAGTGCCCTCGACTTCTTCAAATAAATCATCTTTACCGATATGAACCAATTCACCCTCAACAACCGCTTGAATTCCTCGTCCGGTGATACTTTTCAAATCTGTTGCGATTAGATCATCTTTCAAACTCGAAGAAGTGGATTCGGCGATTGCCAACAATCGTTCTTTGCCATCCCGGACGACTGCTTTGGCTAATGGATGCTTGCTTAAATCTTCCACCGCAATTGTGGTTCTAAGCAACTCCTGTTCATCAATGCCTTCTCCTGTGCGTATATCGACTACTTTTGGTTCGCCTTCGGTTAGTGTTCCAGTTTTATCAAAAGCAACGGCATCAAGCATACCTAGGCTTTCTAATGGGCCGCCCCCTTTAATTAATATGCCCCCTTTTGCTGCGCGTGCAACACCGCTAAGAACCGCACTAGGTGTTGCTATTGCCAAAGCGCAAGGGCTAGCGGCCACGAGCACCGCCATCGCACGATAAAAAGATTCACTGAAATTTTCGTCCAATACAAGCGGCGCAAACAACAAAATGACAACCAAAACAATAATTGAAGGTACAAAGTATTTTTCAAATTTTTTGGTAAATTTTTGAGTTGGTGATACGCGTGTTTCGGCTTCACTGACCGTCGTTACCACACGAGAGAGTGTATTTTCTGAGGCAATTTTCGTAACCTGTATTTTCAATGCTCCCGCTTGATTGATTGTTCCCGCATATACGCGATGGTTTTGAGACAATGACTCCGGATCTTCAGCAGCACGTTTTACATCATTGACTGGTTGTTTATCTACAGGAACACTCTCGCCAGTAATTGGAGCCTGATTGACGCTTGACTCTCCCAAGATGACAAATCCATCGGCAGGAACTCGTTCATCGGGTTTAACAACCACAACATCACCCACGACAAGCTCTTCAACTGGTATTTCTGTCTCATTTCCATTTCGTCGAACACGAGCTGTTCTCGGGGCTAATTCGGACAGTTCTTCAATCGCACGCTTCGCACGTCCCATTGCATAACCTTCCAAGGCATGACCTATGCTAAACAAGAATAATAAAAGCGCACCTTCAGCCCAAGCACCTAATGTTGCCGCGCCAGCAGCGGCCACAAGCATTAAAAAGTCAATCTCAAACTTACCCGCTCTGATTTTATCAATCGCTTCTGTAACAGTATAATAACCACCACAAACATATGCAGTGATATAGAACAGCAAAGATATCCCGTCAGAAAATTCTGTAAAAGTTTCCAGCAGCCATCCACTTGAAAGAAATACACCACTCAAAATAGCAAAGATCAATTCACTACGAGCGCCGAAAAGTCCACCATGGACATGGTCATTGCCATTTTTGATCTCGCTTTTCTTGTCTTTGTGTGAATGTCCATGTCCCATTAACTTCTACTCTCTTTTAATTCTTTGCGGGTAATTCTTTGCGGGCTTGTAAAATGATTTTGACCGAGGAATGCATAAATAACCCTGCAATAATAAATGCAACGACAATATCGGGCCATACCGTGCCGCTTGCAAAAACACCTAAACCTGCCAAAATTACAGCTATATTACCTATTGCATCATTTCGGCTACACAACCAAACCGATTTTATATTGGAGTCGCCTTCACGATATTTTAAAAGCAAAAAGACACTAATCATATTGGCAATGAATGCGAGAACACCGATACCGCTCATTGTCATCGGCTCCGGCTCTCCGATTACAATTGTGCGATAAAGCGTAAAACACAAAACAAATAAAGCCATTGCTCCAAGGCTTAAACCTTTTAACAAAGCCGCTTTAGCTCTTAATTCCAACGATTTTCCTAAAACCAAGAGTGTGATTCCATAGGTTGCAGTGTCTCCCAGAAAATCAAGGGCATCGGCTTTTAGCGCTGTAGAGTCAGCTAAAAATCCTGCAATAATCTCAACACAGAACATCACGCCATTAATTGCAACAATAATCCAAAGGATGCGTTTATACGTTTGTGTCATACCATCAAAATTTTGATTGCCACATGAGTCGCCACAATTATCAGCCATAATTTTTGTTCCCTTTATTATTTGAATGTTCGGGACTTTTAAGTTCATAATATATCAGCAATGATACCCCTATAAAAATAGCACTGTCTGTTAAATTAAAGGCTGGCCAGTGATATCCGGCAAAATGGAAGTCCAAGATATCTATCACATAACCATAATACAGCCGTTCAAATGTATTGCCTAAAGCGCCGCCGATAAGCAGCCCCAGAGCGCAGCCTACCCATAGTGATTTCGTCCTTAGCAGCCAAATAAAGAAGAAGCCAGTGATGATGAGCGCCATGAATGAAAGCAGCCATTGACCATACGGAAGCCCCTGCAACATCCCAAAACTGATACCATCATTGCCCGTCCAGACCAGATTGAAAAACGGCGTGATTTTTACGAACCCTTCTGAATTTTGTAGATACAGTGAAACGGTCTGTTCAGAGAGACGGTCTATAACAATAACCAAAACAGCGAGCTTTATCGCCAAATTGATATGGCGGTACTGAGAGATAACGGCTTTCATATTATTTTTTGATGGCCTTGTTTTTTATGGTTTGAGACTAGGCAAATTCGTTAGCAACATAATCATCAACTACCTTCAGAAAAAGTTGACGAATGTTCTTATCAAATGACTCAAATTTTACTCCAAGCCTATCATTAGCTTTGCGAACAATTATACCCTTACAAGGAATTTCCAAAATTGAATGATGCAGCTTAAACTTTAATATTATTTCTAATTTCTGATTCTGCGAAAACATGCGGGGATCAGCGACAATTTGAACGCCATCCATTGACCAGTCAACGATAGGATAATTTTTCGACTCAATCATACAAACGGATCGCAACGACGCTAAGCGATGGGAAGCTCTACGGGTATGTTCTTGTTCTTGCCTTGTGTTTCTACTCATACTTAAATGATGGCTCATTTTATATCTTTTCTATAAGAACTAGGTAATTTTTCGACATCCGTTCGGTACTCCTTTTCGGTTATAATGCCATCTCCATCACGGTCATAGGTGTTATAACGCTTGCCGAAATAGGCGTCATATTCTTCTTTTGAAACCTGTCCATCGTCATTAGCATCCGCATTTTTGTACCTATTTTCTAATTTCCTTGCTTTTTTATCGACAAAGGGACCATATGTTTCGTCCTTCTGCTTTTTGAAGGTGTTAATGCCTGCTTGCCTTTCTTTTTCTGAAATAATGCCGTCTTTATTTTTATCTAAAGTATCGAATTTATTGCGGGCCTTGTCTTTAAGTTCTTCTACTTGAAGAACACCGTCCTCATTAGTATCGAGAGCCTTCATTTCTTCCAGACGACGGTCATACTTTTTCTGAAGTTGTGGTCGAATTTCATCATCTTTGTTATCAGCTTGTGCGCTTCCCATCCCGATAGTCATGACGGCAGCAGTTAAAAGCATTAATGTTTTCATGTGTTTTCTCCTTCTATAGGGGTTGGTTGGGGTTTTGCCTTGCGGCGGATACTAAAGCGACTGGGAAACCACTTATACAAGGCTGGCAACACCAGCAATGTCAGAATGGTGGAGGATATAATCCCGCCAATCACAACGGTCGCCAGCGGTCTTTGTACTTCCGCGCCTGCGCCTGTATTAAGCGCCATAGGCACAAAACCGAGTGAGGCCACCAGTGCCGTCATTAGCACCGGACGAAGGCGCGTCAGCGCCCCTTCGATGATAGCCTCTTGTAATGGCTTGCCCTGTTTTTCCAGATCGCGGATAAAGGACAGCATTACCACACCGTTTAATACAGCCACACCTGAAAGCGCAATAAAACCAACACCTGCGGATATCGAAAGCGGGATATCCCGCAACCACAGCGCTGCTATACCACCTGTGAGAGCCAAGGGAACGCCAGAGAAGATTAGTAAAGCCGCTCGGCCAGAGTTAAAGGCCATGAAAAGCAAACCAAAAATCAGGAGCAGTGAGATTGGTACAACAATCGAAAGCCGCTGTTTAGCAGAGATCAATTGTTCAAATGTGCCTCCATATTCTGTCCAGTATCCAGAAGGCAATTGAACATTGGCTGAAACTTGTTCACGGATATCTCCAACAAAGCTTCCCAAATCACGTCCTCTTACATTAGAGGTTACAACAATCCGGCGTTTTCCGTTCTCGCGGCTAACCTGATTCGGGCCATAAATAATCGAGATATCGGCCACTTCGCCTAAAGGCACATAATCAGGTGTTTCATCGACACCTTCTTGTTCACCATTGGGGAGTGGGATGGGCAGACGATCTAATGCGTCAATATCGGTGCGTAACGATTCCGGCAAACGCACCACAAGATCAAAGCGTCTATCACCTTCAAAGACCGTTCCGGCCTCGCGCCCACCCATCGCGGTTTGTACAATTTCCTGTACATCAGCGATATTCAGGCCGTAAAGGTCCATGCGTTTTCGATCAGGCACGATGCTTAAAACAGGCAATCCCGTCACTTGTTCAACTTTTGCACCCGCCGCACCTTCAATGTTCTGGACAACTTCCAACACATCATTTGCAGATTTAACAAGCTGATCAAGATCATCACCGTAAATCTTTACAGCCACATCGCTACGCACCCCTGAAATTAGTTCGTTAAAGCGAAGCTGAATGGGTTGTGAAAACTCATAGTTACTGCCTGGGATAGCTTCCAAAGCCACCTCCATTTCTTCAACCAGTTTTTCTTTAGGTTTAGATGGGTCAGGCCATTTTTCACGCTTTTTTAGCAAAACATAAGTATCGGCAATATTGGGCGGCATCGCATCGGTAGCAACTTCCGCTGTGCCGATCCGTGCAATCACCGTATCAACTTCAGGAAAATCTCTCACCAGCATTTTTTCCATGAAGGATTGCATACGAACGGATTCTGTCAGAGACGTACCGGGTGCGCGTAAAGCTTGCACCGCGATATCACCTTCATCCAGATTAGGCACAAACTCCGACCCCATTTTAGTCACTGAAAACATGCTTATAACGACAAGCATGACAGCCACCAGAACGATTGGCAACGGATTGGCAACACTCCATCGCAGCATTGGTTCGTACACGGTTTTTGCGCCGCGAATAACGATATTTTCCTTTTCATGCACCTTCCCTGTGATGAAGGTGGCAACAGCGGCTGGTACAAAGGTAATGGACAGCACCATTGCCGAGAGCAAAGCCACAACAACGGTAAAGGCCATAGGATGAAACATTTTACCCTCTACACCTGTCAGTGAGAAGATCGGCAAATACACTACTGTGATAATTAAAATGCCGAAGATACTGGGTTTAATGACTTCGGCGGTAGCTTTCGAGGCTAGATCAAAACGCTCTTCTTTGGACAACAAGCGCCCTAATTTATGCTGCTCCATACCAAAACGCCGCAGACAGTTCTCAATGATGATGACCGCTCCATCGACAATCAGTCCAAAATCCAGGGCGCCAAGGCTCATCAAATTTCCTGAGACTTTGTTTTCGACCATACCCGTAATTGTCATAAGCATGGCAATCGGAATCACTAGGGCTGTAATTAAAGCCGCACGGAAATTCCCCAACAGTAAAAACAAAATCACGATAACCAACAACGCACCTTCTGCCAGATTTTTCTCCACCGTTTTGATGGTTTTTTCAACCAGTGTGGTTCGGTCATAAATCGGTTTGACAATCACGCCTTCAGGCAGACTAGCGGCTACTTCTTTGAGCTTTTCACCTACACGATACGACACGTCACGGCTGTTTTCACCCATGAGCATCATGGCCGTGCCAAGAACAATTTCTTCGCCGTTCTCAGTGGCGGCGCCTGTTCTTAAAGGAGCACCCAACTTAACATTTGCTACATCTTTAACACGGATGGTCAACTCATCGCGCTTGGTCACAATAATATTGCGGATATCCTCCAGACCTTCAACTTGCCCAGGGATGCGCACCAGGTATTGTTCGCCATTACGCTCAATATATCCGGCTCCGGCATTATCATTATTGGCTTCCAAAGCTTTGATCACATCACGAATGCTAAGGTCATAGGACAGAAGCTGGTCAGGATATGGCTGAACATGGAATTGTTGTTCATAACCGCCAATCGTGTTGACCTCTACGACACCTTTTAGATTGCGCAGCTGCGGCACAATAATCCAGTTCTGTACTGTTAAAAGATCCATCGGCGTATAGGCCGTTCCATCTTCTTTGAGCGCGCCCTTTTCGGCTTCAACCGTATAGAAAAAGATTTCTCCAAGCCCTGTGCTGATTGGCCCCATAATTGGCTCCAGCCCTTCGGGGATTTCGCTTTTAATTTGCTGCAAGCGCTCGGCAATTTGCTGCCGCGCAAAGAAGATATCGGTGCCGTCTTCAAACACCACTGTGACTTGAGAGAGGCCGTAACGTGATAAGGAGCGTGTGTAATCCAGCTTCGGGATGCCCGCCAGCACCGTTTCAACGGGGAATGTAATACGCTGCTCAACCTCTAGGGGGGAGTATCCATCTGCGGCGGTGTTGATCTGAACCTGCACATTCGTGATGTCCGGTACGGCATCAATTGGCAAGCGGTTAAAATTGTAAATTCCAAGTGCACAAATCGCTAAAACTGATATCAAGACCAGCCATCTATGGGCGATTGATTGTTTAATAATATTCTCAAGCATGGGGTAAGTCCTCTATATAGCTTCAATTTTAATGTTCGTGCGCGGCTGTGCCTTTTAGGATATCCGCCTTGATGACAAAGCTTCCGGCACTCACATAGGTTTCGCCGATTTTTAAGCCGGAAGTAATCTCTACATTTTCCGTTCCAGTCATGCCGATTTTTACAGGGCGCGGTTCATAGGTATTGCCCTCTTTGATAAAGATGACTTGTTGCTCTTCAATAAATTGCAGGGCTGAGCGCGGGACAGCGATAGCGGCTTGCTTTTCGCCAACTTTTATATCCCCTTCAATCGTCATACCTGGGCGCCAGACACCGCTTTCATTAGAAAGCTCTGCAATCGCAATAACAGTTTGGCTTAACGCATCAGTGGTTGGAAACAGCATTGATATTTCCGCATTCTGGCGGTTCTTTTCATCAAGTGTATGAATATCGACCTTTTGCCCCTTTTTGATCATTGGCACATCGCGTGGGAAGATATGATATTTAGCCCATACGGTCGATAGATCGGCAATCACAAACAATTCCTTGCCGTTTGTCACATCGCCAATATTGGTCTCTCGCTTTAGGATTACCCCATCCATGGGGGCATAAACAATATAGGCATTCAGGCTTTCATTACTCTCTACTGTAGCAAGTTTTTGCCCTTTTTCGACGCTATCACCAAGGTTGACGTGGACGGCTTTTACAATTCCTGGAAATCGTGCGCGGACATTGGCCGTTTTATTTTCATTTAAAACAATACGTCCTGTCAGAGGTGTTGTCATGGCCACAGTATCAGGGCCGGCTTGTTTGAATTGAACACCCGTCAGCTTGGCGGCATCCGGCGTAATTTCAACTTTACCTTCCTCATGCTCGCCATGATCGTCGCCTCCGCCATGACCATGGTCATCGTGGCTGTCTTCCTTTTTATGGCTGTCATGACCGTGTTCGTCATGGTTATCCCCTTCCTCGGAATGGTCATCACCGTGATCGTCACCATCAGTTTCATCATGGGCATCTTCATGCTCATGCCCGTCATCATGGCCGTGGTCTTTTTGTTCATCATGACCGTGATCATCATGCGCTTCTGTTTCAGCTTTCGCCGAAGTGATTATTGTAGGTGTAAGTTGCCATGCAAAAAGCGCAAGCCCCAGCACTGCTATGGATAATAATTTTCTATTCATCATTTTGTCCTTTATTCTTTGTTTGCGATATTTGCGTGATCAGAGAGCTGTGTGTTCCCATCAAAAAATCGGTTTGTGCTTTGGCCTCATAAACGCTCAACAGGCTGTCCAGACGGGCTTCTTGTACCTCATACAATGTGCGCTGTGCATCGAGCAGATCCAGAAACGTAAAAGCACCGCGCCCATATCCATCATCGGCTTGGCTGTAAGCTTTACGGGCGCTAGGAATAATTTCGTCCTGATAACGGCTGGTTTCTTCCAGTGATGAAGCGAGGCTTTCCCATGCCTGAATTGCGGATTGCCGTAAAGATAGTCCAGCAGCATAGCTTTGCGCATCGGCCTTGATCATATTGGCCTTGGCTTCTTGAATTCCGCCCTGATTACGATTAAAGACAGGAATAGGAAAAGACAGACTGGCCACCAAAGCTGTACTGTCATTTTCATTAAAACGCCGCACACCCAGACCAAAAGTCGGATCAGGGACGCCCTGTGATCTCGCAAGATCAAAAGAAGAGCGCGCTTGCATCTTGGCAAATTCCTGTGCTTGCGATTGCGGGGCATTCCTTAAAGCATCCAGAAGAGTTTGCTTTTCAATCAGATCCGGCAATGCGCCTAGATCGGCCTCAATATCAAGATCGGACACATCCATAACACCGAGCAACCGCCCCAGATCATTTTGTGCCGTAACTAATTCTTTTTGGGCCTTGCGTTTTTCAACTTCTGCCGCTGCTTGTTCAATATCGGCTTTAGTGTGCTGAATGTCTGCTGCTTTTGCAGCGCCAATGCGTTTTTTGACGATGCTGTGGGTTTTATCCGCTAGATCGAGGCGCTTGTCAGCCAGTGCCATGCGTTCCTGTGCCACGGCTACGCGGATAAAGGCATATTCAGTTTCAGCGAGAAGGCTCAAGGCTTGTGCTTTGGCTTGTTGTTGAGAAATTTTATAATCAAAATCGGCGACCTTGGTGCGATTGCTACGCTTGCCGCCCATCTCAATCGTTTGCTCAATACCAAGTGTGAGTTCGGCTCCATCAAAGCCTTCATTTTCATCCTCTCCGGCGAAGTTTTCGATTTCAAAAACGGCATCGGGATTCGGCGGCAAAGAGGCTTGAAGGCGTGAGCCATCTGCCGCGTCAATAGCCGCAAGTGCCGCCATATAGGTGGGATTGTTCTGCAACGCCTTTCGAAGGGCTGTTTCTTTATCAAGACCATCCGCATTCGCCATGGTCGGCTGCCATAGCAGCACTGCCATTGCAGACATAGTGAGGTATTTTTTCATGTAGTTAGTTCCTTAAGCTTAAATCAAAATGGGGTCAGGCCGCGCTGAAAAAACCGCGCAGTCCCAGATGAAAAGGTCGTAAAAATTTATCAGCCGCGACTATCGTCAAACGGCAGATATACTACGCCTTATAGATTTAAGCTTTAGGGGGACGTTTCAGGCCGTAAATCAAGTCTGAAACAAAGAGGGATGTGTTGGGAAGGCTCATTTGATCTTTACCAAGAACGGCAAAGTCTTTTACACCAAAGGATGTATTCATCGCGTGATGAACACAACAACCACCGCACAACATATCGCAACCGTTACTGCCCAGCTTATTATCGCTTGAACCGTCGGCATCAATGCTTATGGAGATTTCCGTGTCCGTATCAACACTGGCATGAGCAGCATGCGAAACGCAGACCGTCACGGAGACGATCAATGCGAAAGCGGAAAGTATTAAAAAAAACTTGCTCATTGAGATGACAATATCACTGAAGAGTTACTAACTCAATAATTAAAATCAGCATTGCTAATTTCTAATAAAAATATTGCCCTAAATACGCCCCATCAACCCACATTTTAATAAAATGAGGTTTTGACCGAACAACAGCTTGATAATGCTCACACCTGTAATTGTAATTCTCCTGATATTGTTGCGGTACGCATTGAGTACGGTAACATACCCCTTGAGTGGATCTGTAGCCCTGCCGCCTTTCCCTTAATACGTAACCATCATCGCATGGCTCAAATCTCTCATATCCAAGCTGATAATGACCGTCTACCTTTTCACCATTCGGCCCGGTCGTACATGATGATAGCCTAGGAAGCGGATCTCTGCCCTTTTTAATACGCTTTTTAAACTCGCTGTAAGCTCCGCTGCATTCCGATGGGAACCCTCCGGGCAAGCATATCCAAATCGCACAAGCGTCTTGGCTGGCAGAATTTCCGAGGGAAGGGTTTAAAACGAATACAGCCAGAAGAGCCAAAATTGTTAATTTGAGAAACTTCATTAATCTGCCTCCTCCACTTCATTGTAGGAATTTTGATATTGCTGAGAAAACTGCCGGAGTTTTCGCACTAAAGCTAAAAATTCAACTCTGACGTCGCTTGGAACGCTGTAAAATTCACTTACAAGCTGAAGAAGTTCATTATCATCAGTATTAAAAGGGCCATTTTTATCTATGAAAAAATAATTCATAGATACCCCCAAAACATCCGCACAGTCTTTGAGCCTCTCAACCGTTACTCGGTTTTCACCTGTTTCGTATTTATGTATTTGCTGTGCCCGAACACCTAATAAATCTCCCAATTCACCCTGCGAAAGGCTCCGGTTCTGACGAAGAAAACTCAGTTTCTTGCCTAATTTCACATTGAATTCTGTGTTTTTTGGTTTTGCTTGCTCCATTTTTTTAAGTCCATTTGTGTGGTTTGCAAGCACAGCCAAAGTATCAAACCCCATCATTGATTTGGCATGTCTCCCAATCTTTAGCTCTACCAAGACATGCGCGCGCTTTTGTTAAGATCATTATCGGGATTTTTATTTGACTAAACGGGATTCAACCTGATGCGTATAATTTTACTGGATTTATTAACTCTGAGGTGAAAGTCGTTGAAATTGCTGCACAGTCCCTTTTTATGAATTTGTGAAAATTCAATTATGAGTAAGGATGCGCCATGAAATACCAGTTCGTTTTATTTTTATTAATATCAATGATACTGGTCTCATATCCTGACGTAGCCCATGCTCAAGCTTTGTTTGACTCTGGGACAAACTTTTTAAATGCTTTAATGGATCTTCTGACCAACACCTGGGCACGCATTATTGCCATTATTGCTGTTGTTGCTCTAGGTATTCTCTGGATGACTGGGCGATTGGCTTGGGGCATTGCGGCTTCAGTCATTGGCGGTATTATTCTCGTTTTTGGCGCTCCTGCGATTGTGGACAGCATAGCCGGCTCATTATAAGGAGCTGGTTAAAGTGGAGTTTAAAAATAATCAAGATTTAGACCCTTTATTCATTGGCATGACAAGACCGCCTCTCGTATTGGGCGTCCCAATGGAGTTTTTCGGGATCAATTTCATACTCTTTGGCATCGGTATGATTGCCTTTGCTTCTCTCTCCGGCAAAGCCCTCTTTTTCTTAAGTGTTTGCGTTCCGCTCCATATCGCAGCGTATATTTTGACGGAAAAAGAGCCTCACTGGATGAGCATTTATATTACTAAATTAACGAGGTGTGGCCCGATACAAAACAGAGCGTTTTGGAAATCAAACAGCTATAAACCATGAAAGGACTAAGCCTCAATGCTAAAAGCGGCGAGAAAAGAAGATATGAGATACGGTCATGTTGCAAAACGTGAGATCTCTGTCGAGTCCTTCATTCCCTACTCGCGTCACTTAAATGATACGACGCTCAAAACCAAAGCTGGCTATCTCCTGAAAATCATCAAAGTGGAAGGGCTTCCTTTTGAAACGTCCGATCAGGTTGATTTGGATAGCCGGAAAAACATCCGTGCCACATTATTAAGAGGGATCAGCAATTCCCGATTTGCCATTTATCAGCACACTATTCGAAGGCAGGTCTTTGACCAGCTGGATTCTCATTTCGACAATCAATTCTGCGACGATCTCGACCGCGCCTATCAAAAGAAGCTCAGCACGAAGAAGATGTTTGAAAACGCTCAATATATCACAATCATTCGAAGGCCAGCCAAAAGCAAAATTGGCCTTATGTCTGAACTCAGCCGGACATTGTTCTCCAAAGTCGATAAAGACCATCAAAAACAAAATGAAGCTGAAAATCTTCGCGCTCTCAACGAAGCGGTCAATAACATCCTTTCCACTCTCAAACCCTATAAGCCTAAGCTACTGAGCGTGCAAAAGGACGATCATGGCTTTTATTCGGAAAATCTATCCTTCCTCTCATATCTGATTAATTTTGAGAATAAAAAGGTGAGACTGCCGGAACAATCAATCGCCAGTTATTTACCTGAAAAGCGCATTTCATTTGGCCGCGAGACATTCGAATTAAGAGGCGCCGCACCCAATGACATCAAACTCGGCGCTGTCTTATCCGTAAAAGAATATGCCTCCACCACAGGCGCGGGGATGCTTGATAATCTGCTTGCCCTGCCCCATGAATTTATTCTGTGTCAGAGTTTCGGCTTTGTCGATCGGCAGACATCACTGTCCGCTATGAATGAGGCCGAGCGTAAAATGATTGCAACAGAATCCGGTGCAGAAAGCCTTATTCTGGATATTCAGGATGCGCGTAATGATCTGGCCTCCGGCCTCTCGACCTTTGGCGAGCATCATATTTCTCTGACCGTCCATGCAGGTGATAAAGACAGGCTCGATTTCGGGATCAGCGATATTTTGAGCGTCTTTACCAATATCGGACTAATATCCGCGCGAGAAGATGTAAATTTAGAACCTGCATTTTGGGCTAATCTTCCGGGGAATTTCAGCTATATTGCAAGGCGTTCTCTGATTTCGAATAAGAATTTTGCAAGTTTTGCGAGCCTTCACACATTTCCGGCCGGAAGCAAAACTGGCAATCACTGGGGAGAAGCTATCACACGGCTCGAAACCACGTCTGGTACTCCCTACTGGTTTAATTTTCATGAGCGGGATGTCGGCAACTTTACTGTGATCGGCCCAACCGGAACAGGTAAAACAGTCCTCCTCACCTTCCTCATGGCGCAAGCACAGCGCGTAAAACCAAGATCAGTCTATTTTGATAAGGATCGCGGTGCTGAAATTTTCATTCGTGCGATTGGCGGGGATTATACCAATGTCATCTCTGGTGAGCCAACTGGTCTGAACCCTCTGCAAATTGATGATACCCCTGCAAATAGAGCCTTTATAAAAGACTGGCTCGATTTGATTATCACATCAGATGGCGGGGCAAAATTATCACCGCAGGAAAGTGATATTCTCAGCGATGCTATCAGAGCCAATTTTGAAACGCCGCTTGAACACAGGCGGCTTCGATATTTTTCAGAGCTTTTGGCAGGATATGACTCTGGCGATGCATATTCCCTATCAGCCAGAATAGCCAAATGGCACAGTGGGGGCGAAAAAGCATGGCTCTTTGATAATGAGGAAGACACACTCTCGCTTGGAAATTCCACACTAGGCTTTGATCTTACGTCTATATTAGATGATGCCACCTCACGCGCACCATGGCTCATGTATATTTTTCATCGTATTTCGGCGCTCATGGACGGGCAAAAGACAATTATCATGCTCGATGAAGGCTGGAAAATGCTTGATGATCCGGTTTTTACCTACCGTATCAAAGACTGGATGAAAACAATCCGTAAACAAAACGGCATTCTGGGCTTTGCCACGCAATCGGTGCGAGATGCCCTAAATTCCGATGTGGGGGATACCATCATCGAGCAATCTCCTACACAGATATTCTTGCCTAATAATAAGGCCTCCGAAGAAGATTACTGCAAAGGCTTTGGTCTGACCCAGCATGAACTGAAACTCATTCGTGAAATATCACCTGAATCACGTTGCTTTCTCATCAAACATGGCAGCGACTCCGTTATCGCCCGTCTTGATTTAAGCGGCATGGATGATTTCATCGCCGTTTTGTCAGGGCGCACGGAAAGCGTCAATCTCATGGATCAAATTATCTCTGAAACCAGCCCTAACCCCGAAGACTGGCTTGGGCTTTTTATTCAAAGGAGAACCCAAACATGAATAAATTCCTTATTGCAGTCATTGCTACGACCTTGGTGCTTTTCGCTTCCAACCCCTCAAAGGCGCAAGGCATCCCTGTGTATGATGCCTCTGGATATGCGCAGCTCATCGCTCAGCTTGATGCTATGGCAGATGACTATGCCAATCAGATTGACCAGCTCGAAGAAGCGGTGAGACAAGCCGATGCAATTACCGGAACGCGCAATATGGGCGATGTAGCAAACGGGGTATTTGAACAGCAACTTCGCCAGTATCTACCCAATACCTGGCAGGACACGCTCAATATGATTAACGGCGCGCCTATTCCTAATGGCGCTTTGGGAACACAAAATATCTATAGCAATCTTTATAGTGAGTTTGATCCCTTATCAGGAGCGACAATCATGGCTTCTGATCCAAGCGGACAAGTCGCCAAAGCCATTGACCGCAGAACTGGCACGACCTATGCCGCAATCGCAGCCAGTGAACAGGCTTACAACAATATCCCTGTTCGGATGCAGACTTATGAATCTTTGCTAAGCGAGCTGAATAATAGCGATGATTTAAAAGCATCTGTTGATCTGAATGCCCGCATTGCTGCTGAGAACGGCATTTTGATGAATGAGATTATGCGCCTGAATGCCATTCAAATTCAGCAAAACTCATCCATTGATAATACGCAGCTCATGGAAAACCGCCGCGCGGCAACATTTAACCAATATGACCCTGAACTCGCAAGACAGGCCATTGAATTCCCAGATTAAGGAGAAAACACGCATGAAAAAACTACTCACCCTCTCATTTGTACTGATCGCATTTAGCGTTTCGGGCTGCTCGCATTACAGCGAAAAGAAAGCCCCATGTGGCAATAAAAAGACAGCCAGCTTGTCCGGCAATCCTTGTGATCCGTTGCCGATAAATGTCGCAGAGATCACCAAGGCCAAAACGAAGGATCATTCATGAGAAAGACCCTTCTTCTAGCCTTAACATCATTATCTTTGAGCGCGTGCATTCAAGAGGGCAATCCCTTGCAGGATGTTGAGACAAATACGCTCGCGCAAAAAATCTTCGAAAGTCAAAACTATAAAAGCTTTTGCGGGAAGATGTGGGCGAACCCTGACTCTATTAGCGCAGACGGCCAAAAATATAAAGAATGTGAAGACCGCGCCTCCCTCATTGCAATTTCTCTTAAAGAGGCGGGATTAGGCGATATTTCTGCCCGTAATGTCAAAGCCATCAAGCGTTGGAGCGAAATTGATCTGATTATTGAACGCCTTCAAGACGAAGCGCGCAAAAAAGCCCGTGAAGACAGCAAAAATCTCTGGGGTGATTGGAGCAAGAAACAAGAATGATCGAGGCTCTCATCAACAATATTGATAGTGTCATTCTCGCATTCGTCCAGGGTGCGTTTGGAAGCCTGACTCCTACTGTTCAGCTTCTCTGGCGATTGATGTTCATCATCTTTATTGCCGTTTTTGGTTATAAAGTCATTATTTCCGGCCGTTTTGCCGCTACAGACTTAATCGTAAATACATTAAAGATTATCGTTCTCCTCTTAATCGCAACCGAGTGGGATACGTTCTTCCTCCTTGTTTATAATATGGCGACTGATCTCCCCTCCGATGTGGCCGGCCAAATCATGACAGGCGCAGCTAATGCAACACCGAATGCGGTCGCAACTGACGATACATCCGCAAACACCATCCTCTCCCAGTTTTATGACAGGGCTATGGATATTGTCAGCGNNGCTAAGATTGCTGTCGCTATTCTGCTTTCAATCGGGCCGCTCTTCATATTGCTTTTGATTTTTGCCAATACGCGCAATTTATTTGAGGGCTGGCTGCGCACACTACTCAATTACGCCATCATACCAATATTCGTCTATGCCTTGCTCGCCTTGCTCTTAACGATTGCAGAGCCGCCTCTTCAAAATCTCGAAAATAATTCAAGTGGAGATGCACAGACCCTTTCGTATATCGGCCCATTCTTCTTTGTCTCAATCGTCTCGGTTCTTCTGCTCATGCAGATTATGAACATGGCGGCATCAGTCACGGGCGGTCTTTCCTTATCAACAATGGGATCGGCAGCTTGGACATCACGATTAGCATCACGCTTTGGCAAGGGAACGCCCAAAGGCTCATTCACAACTGGCGTAATGGGCTACAACATTGCCCGTCACCCGGTTCAAACAGGAAAAGCTATGAGCGCGCGCGTGACGACAGCTGCCAAAAATATTAGAGGATTTTAGAAAGTGACCAATACAAAGACACCGGAATATTATAAAAAAGGCGAAACATGGGATCAGGAAGTCATTGCCAATGCCTTGCTATCGCGCAACCGCGCTTGGATCATGGCTTTTTTCTGTATGGGCATTGCGGCGCTCTCTCTTTTGACGCTGATTTTGATCTTACCGCTTAAAACCTTTGAGCCTTATGTTGTGACTGTTGATCAAACTACGGGCTATCTCGAAGTCACCAAAGGACTTTATGATGGAAGTCTCACACAAGATGAAGCGGTAACACAAGCCAATCTTGTGAAATACGTATCTTTGCGAGAACAGTATAATCCGGCCATTTTAAAAGAAAACTATGAAGCTTCAAGAGCTTTGGTCTGGAACGAACCCCGATAACCCCTCACGAAAGCTTGGCACAAAAGCCTCTATCGACATCAAAATCAAGTCTGTGTCCTTCATCAATGACAAAACGGCGTCAGTGCGTTTTATGCGCGAGGTCAGAGAAAATGACCGCATAAAAACAGGGCATTTCAACGCTGTTATCCAGTTTCAATATTCGCAAAAACCCATGCAGATGAAAGACAGATTTTCTAATCCGCTTGGCTTTCAAGTCACGCATTACCGTATTAACCCAGAAGTATTGGAGAGAGTTCGATGACATTTAAAAAACTGCTATTAGGCGTGAGCCTGATTTCCTGCCTATCAATATCCCCTGCCCTTGCAGGTAAATACCCACGACCAACAAGTGCCGATAGCCGCGTAAAAGTCGTTACTTATCATGAAAATGATGTTTATCAGATCAGAGGACATTACGGCTATTCAACGGTGATTGAATTTTCGGAAAAAGAGCGCATTCAGACGATCTCTTTGGGTGATACGGCAAGCTGGCAAGTCATGAAGCCCGGCCAGCCCAATATCATGTTCATCAAGCCTTTAGAGGAAGATGCCGAAACCAATATGACTGTGATTACAGATAAAAGAATTTATACCTTCGAGGTAACTGCAGGAGATGCCTATTCACCTCGGTCTTCGGACTTAACATTCCGCCTGAAATTTCATTACGCCGATGAAGCCGCCAAAGAGCTGGCCTTTATCGGCAGCGTCTCCCAAGCCCATTTCAATCCGCTAGATAATGTCAGCGCCTCGGATTTAAATTTTGATTACAGCTATGCCGGATCAAAACGTCTTCGCCCCATCCGCGCATTCGATGATGGCGTTTTCACATACTTCCAGTTTGAAGATTTTGATGTGATGCCTGCTATCTTTAGTGTTGATGAAAATGGGAATGAACGCCTCGTCAATTTCAATCTTCAAGGTCAATATTTGGTTGTCACTGGCGTCGGCTCTCAATTCACGCTTAGAGACGGTGATACTGCCACTTGTATTTGGAATGATGCCTATCCTCAAGTTGAACCGGCATCCTATGACCCCGAACCCATTGCAGAGCTGGAAGAGGTTAAAGAGATAGATGTTGCTTCTGTGCCTGTTCCTTCTCAAAAACCTGACATTGCTGCCCTTCAAGCTGAAGAAGAAAAGCCAAGCCTTTTGGCGCAGCTCTTTTCCAATTTCGATAGTCCCAAAACTACGAGCCTGAATGAGTAAGGATATTATGATATGAATGATCAAACCCCGCCTGATAGATTCGATGAAGAGCCTAAGCCAAAACCTTTGGATGGTGATCGTGAATTTCCGACCATAGCTCAAGGCTCAAACGCATCCAAATTTGGAATTTTTGCATTTCTGGCTGTTGGCGTTATCGCAATCATCTTTGTCGCATTGGATGGCATGGAGAAATCCGCCCCGCGTGAGCTGACCACCCCTGAAGAAATCGAGTTTAGAACGCCTACTCCTTCCGGCCCTTATATTGAAATTGAAGAACAGGCCGAAGTGCCAATAGAACAACTCGTTCCCCCGATTGATGAGCGTGAATTATATGATCCGCTAGAAGCGCAGCGCGAGCTACAAATGCAGCAAGAAGCATTGCGTTTGGCGCGGGAACAAAAGAAGCGCATGGAAGAGCGCAGACGCTCCCCTCAAGTCATCTTTGATAACAGTGGTTCAGCTCAAGGCAATGTTGCCGGCGGGGCTGCTTCCCAAGGCGGGCAAGGATCACTTCTTGGGGGCGGTGAACAAGACCCCAATATCGCCTTTGCTAATCAATATGCAAATAGCGATGTTGAAATAGCAACGGCTTCACAGTTACAAAATCTGGATACGCTTGTGACACAAGGCACATTGATTGATGGAATATTAGAAACGGCCATTCAAAGCGATCTTCCAGGATTGGTGCGTGCGATTGTAAGTGAAGATGTCTATTCCTTTAATGGCTCTCACCTTATCATTCCCAAAGGATCGAAGTTAATCGGTCGTTATCGCTCAGGGCTTGTTCGCGGGCAATCACGCGTTTTTGTGATCTGGAACCGCCTTATCAGAAATGACGGTGTGAGCATCAATATCGGCTCATACGGCACGGATGATTTAGGGCGCAGCGGTTTGGCAGGGGAAGTTGATACGCACTTCTTTGAACGCTTTGGCTCTTCGGTACTTCTCTCACTTATAGATGGGGCTATCCAGATTGGCGTGAATGCCATAGATGATGACGATCAGGCCACTGTTGCGCTTGATACAGGCACAGATTTTTCAAGATCAGCCGAAATCGCCCTTGATAACTCTATAGGAATACCGCCAACGGTGCATGTTCACCAAGGCGCCCGCATCAAGGTCTTTGTCGGCAAGGATTTGGATTTCTCGCAAGTCGCCGGAAATATCCCGAAACATTGAAAGGCGTGAGATGAGTTCACACAAAAAACCCATAAAACCCGCCAACCAATCTTTTGAGCAAAAAGACAGCGCAAAATCTGAGCAATCCGGCGTTTATCTCAAACAATATATGGGGCTGTTCGAGAAATACCTGAATGATCCCGATATTTCTGAAATCTGCGTGAATAAACCAGGTGAGCTTTGGATTGAAAAGGCCGGTGAGCCTGAAATGCTATTCATCGAAAACAAAGACATCACCGATGATATTTTATGGCGTTTGGGTCGTTTGGTCGCCAATTACACCGATCAATCCATAGCGGCCAATAAGCCTTTATTATCGGCATCACTTCCAAGCGGTGAGCGTATCCAGTTTGCAACGCCGCCTATTTCTCGTTTTGGCGTTGCACTCTCCATCCGAAAGCAAGTCATGCGGGATTTGAGCCTTGATGACTATCGGGAAATGGGGGCTTTTGAGAGCTTAAAAGAAAGCAGTGCATCGAAAACCGACATTAATCAAACCCTGCAATCCAATCTTGAAGCTGGCCAATATCAGGACTTTATTTCTGCTGCCATTCGCGCCAAGAAAAATATCATTGTTTCCGGAGGAACATCGACGGGAAAAACCACTCTTTTGAACGCAATTTTAAAAGAGATTGAGCCGCATGAGCGCATAGTCACAATCGAAGACACGCCCGAAGTCATGCCGCCCCAGAAAAATCATGTCTCACTTCTGGCATCCAAAGGCGATCAAGGGCAAAGCAAAGTCACTATTCAGGATTTATTGGAAGCCAGCCTTCGTTTTAGACCAGACCGTATTTTACTTGGTGAGCTACGCGGCAAGGAAGCTTATAGCTTTCTTCGCGCTGTCAATACTGGCCATCCGGGATCAATTACCACAATTCACGCCGATACGCCTCAAGGGGCATTAGAGCAAATCTGTTTGATGGTGATGCAAGCCAATCTCGGCCTCACCCATGACCAGATCATGGCTTATATCAGCTCGATCATAGATGTTGTGATCCAACTCAAGCGCATTGGCGGCAAACGCATTATTTCTGAAATCTGGTATCCGGGGGGTTCATGAGCGACACAAATATAAAATATCTCTATGGTTTTGGCGGCATCTTTGGCCTTATTCTCTATTCCTATGCCGCATCACTCATGTTTTTCCTGCTCTCAAAACAGCCTTTGGAATTCGCAAACCCGCTTTCCATCTGGTTTACATTTGGAAATGAGATTGACGAGCAAACAGGGTCACGCCTGTTTGTAGCTTTCGGCGCCCCTGCCCTTGCGCTCATATTTATTGCAGGTCAAATTTATGACACGGCCTTCAAAGGTAAGGATATTTTCGGAAAAGCGCACTGGGCAAGCTTAAGAGAAATCACGAAGGCGCGGCTTTTTGCTAAAACCGGTGTGATCCTGGGCAAATTTAAAAACCAGTATCTCATCAGCGATCATCCCACGCATAGCATTATTGTAGCACCGACCAGATCGGGTAAAGGTGTCGGTATTGTCGTTCCAAATCTCTTAAATTGGCCGGGATCAGTCATTTGCTTTGATGTAAAGCATGAAAACTATAGAAAAACCGCCGGTTTTAGAAAAGAGCATGGTCATGGTGTCTTCATGTGGTCGCCAATGGATGAGCATGGCCTCTCGCACCGCTATAACCCGCTCGATGCTGTGAGCCAAGACCCGCATCAATGCGTGAGTGATTTACAAGTCATTGCCAAAATCCTGATACAAGACCCTCCCAAAAGTGACCCGATATGGGCGTCTGAAGCCCGTGCCCTTTTTGTCGGCCTTGCACTTTATGTGATGAATAATAATGCCATGCCTTCAACAATAGGGGCTATTAACAGACTTTTAGGAACTGAAGCCGATTTGGGCGATGTATGCCGGCATATTGTTCAAACGCACACTGAACTTACCTCCACAGTTAAAAAATCTCTGATGAATTTTGCAAATAAGGCTGCCAAAGAGCGCTCCGGTGTAAAATCTTCTCTTAATCAGGCCATAAATTTGTGGGATAACCCTCTGATTGATGCCGCCACATCGGAAACAGATTTTAAAATTGGAGATTTACGCCGTAATAAGCTCTCAATTTATGTTGGCGTTCTAACTGGTCAGATTGAAACACTCACGCCCTTGCTACGCATCTTTTTCGAACAAATTATCACCAAGCTTTCTATGAAAGAGCCAGGCGAAGATGAACCGCATAAGGTTTTAATGCTGCTCGATGAGTTTCATATGTTGGGCCGCATAGATTCCATGACCACCGCATTCACTCTTCTGGCTGGCTATAATGTCCGCGTTATGGCCGTGGTGCAGTCTTTGAATTGGCTTGATGTGACATATGGCCGTGAAAAACGGAACGGTATTCTTTCTTGCTGCGCCCACCAGGTTTTTTTTGCAACAAATGATCTTGCAACAGCGCAATATGTCTCTGAAAGCTGCGGCCAACAAACCGTTGAAGTGACTTCCAGATCAAAGAAAAAATCCATGCGTTATGAAGCGCCTATGGATAATGTCTCGCAGCGTGGCCGGCCTCTGATTGAAAAACATGAAATGCGGGACTTTCCGCAAGACAAGGAAATTATATTAGTGGAATCCTCATCCCCCATTAAGGCCGATAAGC
>LWDU01042688.1_pt1 | contig 23634 bp, 28 predicted proteins | sample 727161 | NCBI WGS metagenome assembly LWDU01 (sample SAMN04566230, study PRJNA314399) | hydrothermal vent metagenome | isolation source: deep sea hydrothermal plume seawater | place: Mexico: Gulf of California, Guaymas Basin | collected 2004-07-11
AGTTAATGTTGTCTTACCGTGGTCAACGTGGCCAATTGTGCCAACATTAACATGGGGTTTGGTTCTTTCAAATTTTTCTTTAGCCATTTTATCTTCCTCGTTGTTTAGATCTTATTAATTTTTGGAGCTCACCAGCGGATTTGAACCGCCGACCTCTTCCTTACCAAGGAAGTGCTCTACCCCTGAGCTAGGTGAGCACAACCTTGCACTTGGAGCGGGTAACGAGAATCGAACTCGTCTCATTGGCTTGGAAGGCCAAGGTAATACCAATATACGATACCCGCGAATAATTTTTGTTTTATGGTGGTGAGAGAAGGATTCGAACCTTCGAAGCCGGAGGCGATGGATTTACAATCCACATACTTTAACCACTCGTAAATCTCACCAAAACAATCCTGAATTATCCCATAGCTACTTTATCTTTGCAAGCGCTATTTTGAAGTTTTTATGAGTTTTTTCAAATACGTGAAACGCCGCTTGAAATTGCAGCATCATAAACTGCTTTTGGCACAACATCTATCAATCTTTTATCAAAAGGTTTTGGAATAATATAATCTTTCCCAAAGCTGATAGAATCAGTATTGTAGGCTTTTAATACATCTTTAGGAACTTCTAGTTTTGCCAAATCTTTTAATGCATGTACGGCTGCTATTTTCATCTCAGTATTAATTTCACTGGCTTTAGCGTCTAGCGCACCTCTGAAGATAAATGGAAAACCCAATACGTTGTTTACTTGATTTGGATAATCACTACGCCCGGTTGCCATGATTAAGTCATCACGTACGGAATTAGCATCAGCTGGTGAAATCTCAGGATCTGGGTTTGACAATGCAAATACAATTGGATTATCAGCCATAGATCTCACCATCTCTTTAGAGACTAAATTAGCTGATGCTACGCCCACAAATACATCACAGTTATTCATCGCATCGGCTAATGTTTTCTTGTCTGTTGTTCGCTTATAGCTTAGTTTTTCTTTGCTTAAATTATTGCGCCCATCAGTAATAATCCCTTTGGAATCAACCAGTAATATATTTGATTTTTTAAAGCCTAATTCGCACAGCAGGTCTAATGTTGCAATGCCAGCAGCACCCGCACCCAAACAGGTTAATGTTGTATGTTCAGGTGTTTTTCCTTGAATTTCTAATGCGTTTAATAGCCCCGCTGCAATAATAATGGCAGTACCATGCTGATCATCATGAAATACAGGAATATCTAACATTTCGATTAAACGCTGTTCAATTTCAAAACAGCGTGGTGCAGAAATATCTTCCAAATTAATACCACCAAAGGTTGGTGCAATATTCTTAACCGTATTAATAAATTCATCAACATCTTGTGTGTCAACTTCAATATTGAAAACATCAATATCAGCAAACTGCTTAAACAAAACGCCTTTACCTTCCATTACTGGTTTTGCCGCTAGCGGACCAACATTGCCCAGGCCTAATACAGCTGAACCGTCAGTAATCACAGCAACAAGATTGCCTTTAATTGTGTAATCATAAACCTTGGACTTATCTTTGGCAATTTCCCTTACTGGCGCTGCTACACCAGGCGTATACGCTAATGATAAATCATGATGGGTAGCTAAAGCTTTGTGCGAGGAAACGAAAATTTTGCCAGGACGATCGCCTTTATGATATTCAAGGGCTAATTCATGGAATTCTTTACTCATTTTGGGTTAATATTGTTAACGTAATAAGAGTGATATTATATAAGCATTTTAATGGGGGTTCTCATGGTTAATAAAATCAGTATTATTGGCTCCGGCAGAGTAGGTGAAAGTACCGCTCAAATGCTTGCTATTAAAAAATTAACTCAACAAATCGTACTCATTGATTTAGACGAGAAATATGCTAAAGGTGTAGCTCTTGATATTCAAGAAACTGCTAGTGTTTATCACTTTGATACTCAGCTTGTTGGTAGTAACGATATTGCCAATATTCAAGACTCTAATATTGTCATTATCGCTGCCGGAATACCTAGAAAACCTGGCATGGATCGAGCAGATGTACTGGCAATCAACCTTAAGATTATTGATGAAATTATGGATGGCATCATTAAGTACGCACCAAATGCATACGTTATTGTAGTATCCAACCCTGTTGATGTACTTACCTATTATGCTAATAAAAAAGCCAATTGGCCGCGAAATCGCATCATGGGTCAAGCCGGAATTCTAGATTCTATGAGACTATCAAGCTTTATCGCTATTGAAACTGATTACTCGATTAACGATATTCAAGCCATGGTGCTTGGTGGGCATGGTGACACCATGGTACCATTAACAAGATTCACCACAATAAGTGGAATTTCCATTGAGCATCTACTCGACCAAAAGACCATTAACCAGCTAATCCAACGCACTCGTGATGGTGGCGCAGAAATCCTAAATCTCAAACAAAAATCTAGTGCGTATGATGCGCCAGGTGCTGCTGTTACCATAATGGTAGAGGCCATAGTTCATAACAAAAACCGTTTACTACCATGTATTACGATGCTTAAAGGTGAATACGGACACACCGATTTAGCCATTGGCGTACCTGTAATACTTGGAGGTAATGGGGTAGAAAAAATCATTGAACTTAAATTTACCGAGCAAGAGCAGCAAGCATTTGATACTTCTGCTCAAGCAATCAAAGAATTGATTGGAGAAATCTAGCCAAGAATTTTATTCATTCTAGTAATGTTCTCAAGAGAAATGTCTTTTGGACAAGCGCGTTGACAATGCCTATGATTAGAGCAACTACCAAAGCCTTCATCTTCCATAGATTTAATCATGTTTATGGCTCGATCAATTGATTCTATTTCGCCCTGTGGTAGTAACGCTAAATGCGATATTTTAGCAGCGACAAATAAAGAGGCGCTAGCATTCGGACAAACCGCCACACAAGCACCACAACCAATACAACTTGCCGCATTAAACGCCTCATCTGAGGCGTGTTTATCAATACGTGTGTTATTAGCTTCAGGTGCAGATCCACTGTGCACCGATACATAACCACCTGATTGAATAATTCGATCAAACGATGAGCGATCAACGGTCAAATCTTTAATCACTGGGAAGCTGCTAGCTCGCCATGGCTCTACCCATAATTCACGCTGATTTACATACTCACGCATATATAACTGGCACGTTGTTGTTGCAATTTTTTCACCGTGTGGGTAGCCATTAATCACCAATGAGCATGCGCCACAAATACCTTCCCGACAATCATAATCAAATACAATGCAATCTTCACCTTGATGAATTAATTGCTCATTAAGCTGATCCAACATTTCTAAAAAAGAGGTGTCAGCATCCACATTGTCAATTTGATAGGTAACAAAATCACCCTGAATACTAACAGATTGCTGTCGCCAAATATGCAGTGTAAAGGTCATTTGTAATTTCTCACAGTTGGCTTAATAAACTCAAAATGCAAATGCTCTTCATGTAACTTCGCACCATCTTTTTGATACTCCCAAGCTGACACAAATGAAAACTCTTCATCGTTGCGTTTGGCCTCACCACCAGGAGATAGATGCTCAACTCGAGCATGTGCACCGCAAGATTCCTCTCGATTAAGTGCATCTTGGCACATTAACACACCGAGCTCAATAAAATCAGCCACACGCCCAGCACGCTCCAAAGTTTGGTTAAGATCTTTATCTACGCCAGTCACTTTAATTTTTTGCCAGAATTCTTGCTCTAGCGTTCTAATTTCATCAATAGCCTGAGCGAGCTTTTCTTGCTCTCTAGACATGCCGCAAGCATCCCACAAAATTTTGCCTAATTTTTGGTGAAAATATTCTGGTGAATGCTGCGCATCTGATGCATGCATTAATTTATCAATGCGGACTCTAGTCGCTTCAAGCGCTTGTTTAACTTGTTCGTGATCATCATCAATCTGATCAAAAGTATGTCTTGCTAGATAATTAGCAATGGTTTGGGGCAGGATAAAATATCCATCTGCTAAGCCTTGCATGAGTGCAGAAGCGCCCAATCGATTAGCGCCATGATCTGAGAAATTTGCCTCACCAGCAGCAAAAAGCCCGTCAATCAAAGTCCGCCCATTGAATAATGTGGCGCTGGGTATATTTTCATCGGGGTTACATAAGGATCTTCGTCAGTAATACGCTCATACATTTCAAATAAATTACCGTATTTTTCTTCAACCGCATCCAAGCCTATTTTATCAATCACACCAGCAAAATCTAAATACACGCCAAGACGCTTGCCATGAATTTTTACGCCCACACCACGCCCTTCATCGCAAATACTTTTGACTGCTCTTGATGCGACATCACGTGGCACTAAATTAGCAAAAGCTGGATACATGCGCTCTAGAAAATAATCTCGATCCTGCTCTTGAATATCTTGTGGCCTTTTCTCACAATCTGCAATATTTTTTGGCGCCCAAATACGTCCATCATTACGCAAAGATTCGCTCATTAATGTAAGCTTTGACTGACTCTCTCCCGTAGGCGGAATACAAGTTGGGTGAATTTGAGTAAAGCTTGGATTGGCAAAAAAAGCACCTTGTTTAAATGCACGCCAAATAGCAGAGGTATTACAACCTTTTGCATTCGTAGATAAATAATAGGCATTAGAGTATCCGCCCGTACACAACACCACACAATCTGCTAAATGTGTTGATAGCTCTCCAGTAACTAAATCACGCACAATTACACCGCGTGCCTTATCATTAATAGTAATAACTTCTAACATCTCGCTACGCGAATGATGAGTAACACGCCCAGCTTCAACTTGACGACTCATGGCACTATACGCACCTAATAATAACTGCTGGCCTGTTTGCCCTTTGGCATAAAACGTACGAGACACTTGGGTGCCGCCAAAGGAGCGATTGGCTAAATAACCGCTATACTCACGTGCAAATGGAACGCCTTGTGCCACAGCTTGATCAATAATATTGCCACTGAGTTCTGCTAGGCGATAAACATTAGATTCTCTCGCTCTAAAATCACCACCTTTAATAGTGTCGTAAAATAAACGCCAAACGCTATCGCCATCATTTTGGTAATTCTTAGTTGCATTAATACCGCCTTGCGCCGCAATTGAATGAGCCCTACGTGGTGAATCTTGAAAACAAAATGAACTCACTTGATAGCCAGCTTCACCCAATGTGGCACATAAAGATGCGCCTGCAAGCCCCGTGCCAATGACAATAATCTTATGTTTATCTCGATTTTGTGGCGCTACTAATGCCAAATCAAACAAATGCTTTTTCCAGCGGTTTTCTAATGGGCCGATTGGCTCAGATGCGTTTAAACGATTCATAATAAAATACTCATTGGAACGGACACAAACCCTATAAATATCAGTAGAGTAATCACAAATGCCAATCGATAATGATTAACAGCTGACACACCTAAACTTTGCAGTACATTAGCCAGTCCATGATGTAGATGCGCACTTAACGTGACCAATCCTAATAAATAGACAGACAACATGAGCGGCTGAGAAAAGATGGTTAGCATATAAATGAAAAACAATAAACAATAACAAAGCACCCACCCCACCCCAGGCAACGATCCTAGGGATAGCTAGCGGATAAGGCTTTTTGTAAGATTGGCCTTTGCTGACATTATTACGCAATTGACGTGAAATAGCACTACCCACATGAAACACAAGTAATGCTATTAATATCAATACTAAAAGATGATAAACGGCCAAATGATTAATCCAGTCATAAAACTGATTAAACACCTCATGGCCTGAATGAAATACCAACAAACTCAACATATGAAAAATTACATAGACAAACCAAACAAGACCTGCAAAAGCCATGATTTTTTTACGAGATACGTTATTAGTAAAGTTCATCAAACTCAGCTCTAGGCTTGAGATTTTCTTTTTCAATTGTTCTTAAACAACTGTTGTAACGCAAAATTGGATCAGCGCAATGCTTAGGCGCCATTTTCTCAGCCATTTCGTATTTGGCAATCGCCTCCATTAAACCTTCATAAGCAAAAGATTCTGACATTGGATTTTTAAGTAAGGATCTAGCCTTGCGCTCAAGAAAAATACCCGTGTAATAAATTTGATGAAATTCAGATGTTAACCTGGCAATGGCTTCTGTGACTTTCTTAGGTTGTAATTTTCCATGTTGATGCGAGTATTGATCGGTCAGTGCTAGGATGTATATCACCAAAGCATCTTGATTGTCAGCATCCACTGCAAATACATCAATACAAATACTAATGGCCAAATCTGGTTCACGTAAAGAACGATATTGGCGTGCTTTATCAAGCACGGTAGAAATTGCATCTTTATGAATTAAATGGTACTTCATCTTTCCTCAATAGCCTATTAAAAATTCATTATTTTGAATATATTCTACCTCATGTTGAATGGCAATAAATTAACTCTAGATACTATTAACTTAATAAGATTAATGCATTCACTTATGACCCGCTTCGGTAATTAATTATTTATAGCAAATAAAATAACTTCATTTGAATAATTTGTTAAATTTTAAGACTGGATTAATCCAAATTCAAAATAATTCTGAATTTATGACTTTTTTGCCAAATTTGATCAATAAACCTTATACAAAGACCCTTATAACCTCTTTAAAACCCTTATACATAAGTAAAAATGGTTATTTTTTATTGTTTAAAACTAATTTGTATTATTTTCAATATTTGTGGAACAAAGTGGAACTTAATGGTATAAAATGTTTATTTATAACTTGAGGAGAGTTATACAAATGACAATAAATCAACTTTAAGGGAGAGAAAAATGGACGTTTTATTTCAAACAGTTATTTATACATCAGCAGTGGTAATCGCATCATTGGGATTTGCATTAATAGCATAACAATCTATAAAAATGTTCAGAGGGGTGCACAACTTAACCGTTGACGCAAAGGGAAGAAATTTGCTCAGGCCAGATGGTGCTCAGTATTCATCCAGATGACAACTGCCTGTTGTTGTACCCTTTAAAAGATTGGCAAGCGCTAGAAGAAAAAGTTAGCGCACTGCCATCTTTAAATATTCACACAAAACGCCTAAAGCGCAAACTTATTGGACATGCAACAGATTGTGAGCTGGACAAGGCAGCGCGTATTCTAATTCCTAGCACATTAAGAGATTACGCAAAAATTGGCAAGAAAATCATCATGAGTGGCCAGGGTCATAATTTTGAATTATGGGATGAGGACACCTGGAATGACCAGCTTAGTAATTTAGATGAATTAAGCAAAGGCGAAGAAATTCCAGCTGAGGTCGCTCAACTGTCATTATGATTTCTAATCATCACCAATCCGTGATGTTTAATGAATCAATCGAAGGATTAAATTTAATTGAAGATGGCATTTATATTGATGCTACTTTTGGTCGTGGTGGACATTCTCAAGGTATTTTGGATCGTCTTAGTGATAAGGCTCGATTAATCGCCTTTGATCAAGACCTTAGTGCAATTCAATACGCACAGGGAAAATTTAACGACCCTCGGTTAACTCTAATTCACAGTCCTTTTGCGCAAATGCACAGCATTATCGACGAGTTAGGATTGAGTGGAAAAGTAAATGGCATTCTAATGGATTTGGGCGTTTCATCACCTCAACTCGATAATGCAGATCGCGGCTTTAGTTTTAATAATGAAGGTCCGTTAGATATGCGCATGAATCAAACTTCTGGTTTAAGTGCTGCTCAATGGTTAGCAACTGCAAATGAAGAAGAAATTGCCAATGTTATTTATGAATTTGGCGATGAGAAAAAGTCTCGACACATTGCCAGTCGCATTAAAAGATTTCAGCTTGAGCAGCCACTAGAAACAACACTACAATTAGCAAATATTGTCAGTGAAGTTGTTAGAGGACAAAAGAAGAAACATCCAGCGACACGTACTTTTCAAGCCATACGTATTTTTATCAATCAAGAGCTTAAACAGCTAACCGATACACTTGAACACTCAAAACAAATTCTTGCAGTAGATGGGCGATTATCTATTATTAGCTTTCACTCCATTGAAGATCGAATTGTAAAACGCTTTATTCAAAAAAATTCAAGACAAAAAAGTTTGCCAAAAGGTCTACCTATTTTTAACCAGGCAATTGAAAAAATGCCATTTAAAGATCTGGGTAAAAAGTTTGCCAGCAAAGATGAAGTTAAATTTAACAAGCGTTCACGTAGTGCTATTTTGAGAGTTGCAAGTAAAAATCAACTATGAAATTTTCTATTAACAAACTTAAGCTTAATTTAATTTTGCTAAGTAGTGTTATTGGACTTAGTATACTGACTATTTCATGGCACCATCAAATCAGAACATTGTATAAAGATGTTAAACGTGAAAGCATTAAAAATCATCAAATTGTCTCTTTAAACAAACAACTATTAAGTGAGCGCTCACAAATACTAAGCGGTGAAGAAATTAAAGATGTTGCATTAACTCAATTAGGATTGAAAGAGATTGAATCAAAAGATTGGGGCATATGGTACAAAGGTAGGCTTTCGTTATGACATTAAAGACCTTTCCAAAATTTACCAAAGTACAAGGATTCTGGCGTCGCCAAGGGTTTGTTAAATTTGTATTTGTTAGCCTCTTCGGTCTTTTTTCTTATCATGCCATTTCTGTGTCAACAATTGACAATCAAGAGCTATCAATTCAAGAAAGAGCAGCAAAACAAGCAAGTAACATACAAACTAAAGTAGCCCGAAGAGGGGATATTTTAGATAGACACGGCAATATATTGGCAAGCTCCAGACTACTTAAGCGAGTAATACTAGACCCTATGCTTATTCACGCTGCGTTTATTCCAGACTTAGCCAAAGCGTTAGACATGAATGAAGAGAGGTTAAGCACACTGATCGCTAAAAAAAGAAAAAGAAAATCTCGCTATCTACCAATCAAAAAAAATCTAACACTTACTAGCCCAATTCTCATTAATCTAATCGCCTTTAAAAAACAAAGAATAAAGGTATGTAACAACGAAACCATTAATACCAAAATTAGCCTAATCAACAAGGTGCTAAATGCAGTGCGCTGGCAAAATGTTAAAGGTGAAGAAATTGTTGTTGAAAAATGTAGAAAAAGAAGAGTTGGTCAAGGTGTTGTTTTACAACAAGATACTCAGCGCTACTATCCAAAATCTGCCTCTATGGCACCACTATTAGGGCGTGTTAATGCAGAGAATAAAGGTGGCTCTGGTATTGAAAGTGAGTTTGAAAATATATTGGCAGGTACAAATGGAAAGACCACTTTAAATTTTAAAACTGATCATGCCTATTTCAACCCAACAATTGAAAGTGAACTCACTCACGGACAAAATATCGAACTCACCATTGACACTGATATTCAATTTCATGCCTATGCGGCAATTAAAAAATCTGTACTGAAACACGAGGCTGATTCTGGCTCCGCCATCATACTATCGCCAAATGGCGAGGTGCTCGCCATGGTTAACTACCCTGCCGATGATCCGAATGACAAAAGCCTTTATAATCCAAGTCATTATCGTAATCGAGTATTATCAGACAAAGTAGAGCCAGGCTCAACCATGAAGCCATTCACCATGCTGTTAGCACTTGATCAGGGGAAAATCACTGCCGAAGAAGATGAATTGATTGATGTTAGTAAATCAATTGGTCATTTAAAAAGCAATAAAAAAGTTAGAAAATATGGCGATGCCATTACGGTTAAAAAGATCTTGCAAAAATCTCACAATTTAGGCACTGTTAACGTTTCTGAACGCCTTAGCAAGGAAGACATGTATAGCACTTGGAGTAAGTTAGGTTTTAGCCATCCTTTGGGATTAATTCCTAGCATTGAAAATTCAGGCTCATTACGACATTTTTATTCTTGGGGATTGGCCGATAAACGGACCCTATCTTTTGGTCATGGCCCAATGGAAACAAATCTAGCTCAACTTGCGCGAGCATATTTAGTCTTTGCTAATGATGGTGCAATTCCACCATTAAAACTGGTTAAAAACATGCCTACCTACGAGCAAAATACACAAGTTTTTAGTAAAAAAACAACCAATAAAATTGCAACTTTATTAGATTCTGTAGCCTCTTGGGATGGCTCTGGCTATAGAGCGAGAGTCAAAGGCTATGATGTTGCTGGAAAAACAGGCACTGCGGAGATGGTTGTTAATGGTAGATATCATAAAGATGGCGCTAAACGGACATTCTTCACCGGGTTTGTGCCGGTAATAAAACCTAAATATATTATGGCGGTAAGATTGGATTATCCAAAAAAATGTTATAACTATTACCATCCAGAGAAGCTTAACAGTTGTGAAGGCTCAAACTCTGCTGCAATTGTATTTAGTGACACCATGGAACGCATCTTAACCAATGATGATAGTATTCAAGTTAGCCTAAGGTAACTAAGGCTTGCGCTTACTTTTTAAAATCCCTTGCATGATTTCCTGTTGCTCTTCTAATGTATGTGCATGGTGAATAGAGGCTTTTATTTGTCGACCCTTTTGCTGTCTTTCGATTGAATTTAAAATAGATAAAAATTCTTCTCGTGCTTGAGTTTCACTTAAAAATGGCTCAAGCGCACACAACTCATTCAAACGTCTAAAAATACCTTGCTTATTCTGAAACGGCTTAATTAACTCCAGTTGAGAAATATTTTCATCTATTTGCGCCGATCTAATTAATTCTAACAATACTTCAGCATTATCAATTGTACGCACCCTAACCTCTGCGGTTGCATCAGCCAAAATTGGGTAATTAAGTACCAGGGTGATCATTTTTGACATCAGTGCTTTCATATTGCTGGGCTTAACAACCGGTGTAGGTTTGAAATCTGAATGATCAGAAAAATCATGGAAATCTACTTCTTCATGGTTTTCATAGTTAGCTTGTGTATCAATATATACGGCGGGTTGCTCTTGGGGTTGGGGTGTCTCTTGATCAAAAATAACTCGAACTTGTTCAACACTCTGACCTATAATTTGAGCAACACCCTCAACTAGCTGCTGCTGATAAACTTCATAATTCACTGTTTTAATCAGCACTGATACTTGCTCTAAAAATTGAGTCTTACCTTCAATAGTGTCAAAAGCTAATTTAGACTTAATATGATCAAACAAAAACTGCGACAAAGGCTGAGCCACTTCAATACGGCCTTCAAATGCCTTGGCAGACTCTTTTTTAACCAATGAATCTGGATCTTCGCCATCAGGCAAAAATAAGAATTTAAATGTAACACCAGCCTTGGTTAGCGGCAAGGTAATTTTTAACGCCTTCCACGCTGCAGAGCGCCCCGCTTCATCACCATCAAAACAAAATACCACGACATTAGTAGTACGCATCAAAATAAGTAGATGCTCGGTAGAAGTTGCCGTGCCTAATGTTGCAACCACTTTAGTAATGCCAGCTTGATGCATTGCCACTACATCCATATAACCTTCAACAACCAAAATATAATCCATGGCTCTGGAGTATTTACGAGCATGATGCAATCCGTATAACTCTCTAGACTTTGAAAAAATGACGCTTTCTGAGGAGTTTAAATATTTTGCTTTGGCATCATTGTCAAACGCCCTGCCACCAAATGCAATTACATTGCCTTTACTATTATGTATTGGAAACATAAGTCGATCACGAAAAAAATCATAATCTCCATACTGACCTTCTTTGAGCAACCCTAGTGTTTTAAGATCAGCAATATCTTGCTCACTATTCTCAAAATTAAGCATTAAATCTTTATTGCCAGGAGAAGCAAAACCAAGCTCAAATCGTTTAGCAATTTCCCCGCTAATACCGCGTGCTTTGGCATAGCTTACGGCTTTGTCTTTTGCTGGTGAATTACGAAGTTGATTAGTGTAAAAAACAGCAACCTTTTTAGAAAGCGTACGATAACGCTCAAATCGTGGATCGACCGGCTTAGATTTTGAATCATACTCAATGGGTAGACCAAATTCACCAGCAATGGTTTCAATCGCCTCGACAAAATTTAGGTTGTCAAACTTCTGAATAAAACTAATAGCACCACCACTCTCACCACACTTAAAACAATGATAAAATTGCTTGTGAGCATTGACGGCGAAATTACTATTTTTACCACCATGAAAGGGGCACGGAGCACGATAATCACTGCCAGATTTTTTTAAAGGCAAACGCTTATTAATCAAATCAACAATGTCGATTTGATTAGGTAGGTCGTCAATAAAACTCTGAGCAATATAAGGCATAAAGTATATTTTAATGAATAATCAAAAATTTTATCATCCTAAATTTATACCCACTTGGATCCTGATTGGATTGATGAAACTGGGTGCTAAATTACCCTTTAACATTCAAGTTGTTCTAGGCAAGGCTATGGGTTTTTTGCTTTATCTCACTCTTACTCGTTTTAGAAAAATTGCCTTTATTAATATTTCACAGTGCTTTCCAAATAAAAATAAATCTGAAGTTGAGCGCTTAGTTAAGCAAAATTTTGAATCAATCGGAATTTCTGTTTTTGAAACTGCCAGTGCTTATTTTGCAAGTGATAAAAAAGTTGCTTCAATGGTTAGTATTCATAATGAACACTATTTAATAGAAGCTATCGATCAAGAAAAAAGTGTTATTTTGTTAGCAGCTCACTTTATGCCACTAATGCTAGGCTCACGTGCACTTTTATTAAAGCATAATATTGCCAATATTTACAGACCTCAAAATAATGCCTTATTTGATGAGGTAATGCGCAAAGGTTTTGTTGATAATGGTGCTGTGATGATCAAAACCAAAGAAACACGCTCAATGCTCAAGGCAATTAAAAACAAACTACCTATTTGGTATGCGCCTGATCAAGATTTAGGATTAGAAAAATGTGTTTTTGCGCCTTTTTTTAATATTCAAACAGCCACTGTTACTGCAACTGCCCGTCTAGCTAAAGGTAATAATACTGTGGTTATTCCTTATTATTTTATTCGCACTGAATCTGGCTATAGTATGAATTTTGAACAACCTATCGATCAGTATCCAGATACCGATGCAATAGTCAGTGCCACAATAACCAATCAAATTTTAGAAGCTCAAATACTTAAAAACCCTGATCAATATTTGTGGATCCATAGGCGTTTTAAAACTCGCCCAGAAGGTGAGTCTAGTTTTTATTAACTTATTTACTTTAAGTATTAGAATAATTAAACAATGTAGCGTATAATTTACCCTTTATTATTTATGTTTTAGAAAATATATTATGTCAATCGATACACAAGCAATCATCAAAGAATACCAAGCTACTGATGGAGACACTGGTTCTACTAACGTACAAGTTGCCTTATTAACAGCTCGCATTAAACATTTAACTGAGCATTTTAAAACACATAAAAAAGATCACCACTCAAGAAGAGGTCTTTTACATTTAGTTTCTCAACGTAAGAAATTACTTACTTACCTTAAGGGTAAAAACGTAAGCGCTTATTCTGATTTGATTTCGCGTCTAGGTCTAAGAAAATAATTTAAATTATTTTTCATAAAAGCCCCGTTTGGGGCTTTTTTTATGCCCACTCAATAGTAAAATTAGCATCATGGAGCTATCACCAACTTACCAACACATTAACGATCTTATTGAGCGTACAAAAATATTATCTGCCCACTTAGATCTTGAGGAAAAACAAGGGCGCCTAGAAGAAGTGCTACTTGAAATGGAAAATCCAGAAGTTTGGACCAACCCTGAAGACGCCCAAGCTTTAAGCCGAGAAAAATCAACACTAGAGTATGTATGCCAAACTTTTGAGCAAGCAGATAACATCTTAAACGATGCAAGTGAATTACTCGATATGGCACAATCAGAAGATGATGAAGATACTGCCAATGGTGTCAAAGAAGATCTTAACATAATAGAAAAATCTATTGCGAAGCTTGAATTTGAACGTATGTTTAATGGTGAGCTTGATTCTAATTCAGCTTACTTAGATATACAATCAGGCTCAGGTGGTACAGAAGCTCAAGATTGGGCGGAAATGGTATTGCGAATGTACTTACGCTGGGGTGATAAACATAAATTCAAAGTGAAGCTCATGGAGGCATCAGCAGGTGAAGTTGCTGGCATTAAATCCGCCACCATTCATTTTGATGGCGAATATGCTTATGGCTGGCTAAGAAGTGAAATTGGCATTCATCGCTTAGTAAGAAAATCTCCTTTTAATGCAAATGGAAAGCGCCATACTTCATTTTGCTCGGTGTTTGTTTCACCTGAAGTTGATGATGATATTGACATTGAAATCAATAAGTCAGAAATTCGTATTGATACCTACCGTGCTAGTGGCGCAGGTGGACAGCACGTTAACAAAACAGATTCTGCTGTGCGTATCACCCACCTACCCACCAATACTGTGGTTCAGTGTCAAGATGGTCGTTCTCAACATGCTAATAAAGATCAGGCAATGAAGCAGTTGAAATCAAAGCTATATGAGCTTGAAATGCAAAAGCGTAATAGTGAAAGCCAAGAGCAAGAAGATGCAAAATCTGACATTGGCTGGGGGCATCAAATTCGCTCATACGTACTTGATCAATCACGTATTAAAGATCTGCGCACCGGTGTAGAATCAACCAATACTGGCGACGTACTTGATGGAAATTTAGATAAATTTATTGAAGCTAGTTTAAAAGCTGGATATTAGTTTGCTATAGGAAAAGCCTATTGCACTTAAAATTAAGGAGTAGACATGACAAATAAAACAACACATTACGATATGATCGCAATTGGTGCCGGTTCTGGCGGATTATCAGCAGTAGAAAGAGCTTCAGAATATGGCAAAAAATGTGCTGTGATTGAAGTTAAAACTATTGGCGGTACTTGCGTTAATGTTGGCTGTGTTCCTAAAAAAGTTATGTGGTTTGCTGCTAATACAGCAACTCAAATTAATAGTGCAAAGTCGCGAAAACTACATTAAAGGTATTACTAATTGGTATGACGGTTATTTAGAAGATTTAGGTATTGACTATATCCACGGCTTTGGAAAGCTGGTTGATAAAAACACCATCTCTGTCAATGGTAAAGAATACACAGCTGATCATATTGTACTATCTCCAGGTGGCGAGCCTGCCGTTCCTCATATTGAAGGTGCTGAACATGGCATTACTTCTGATGGATTTTTTGAATTAGATCAATTACCTGAAAAAGTGGCTGTTATTGGTGGTGGCTATATTGGAGTAGAGCTTGCTGGCGTACTTAATGCATTAGGCTCAAAGGTAGAGATTTTTGGTCGTGCTGATACTTTACTTAGAGGATTTGACCCAATGATCCAAGCTGCACTTGATAAAGACTACACGGCACATGGCATCACCATTCATCATGAGTCACAGATTGAAAAAGTTACTAAAGACAAAACTGTTGTCACCAATAAAGGTGAATTTTCTGGTTTTGATACGGTTATATGGGCAGTTGGTAGAAACCCAATGACTCAGCATTTAGGTCTAGAAAATGCAGGTGTTGAGTGTAATCAACGCGGCTTTATTCCTACGGATAAATTTCAGGTAACTAATGTTGACAATATTTTTGCCTTGGGTGATGCTACAGGTCGTGCACCACTCACACCAGTAGCCATTGCTGCTGGTAGAAGATTATCTGACCGACTATACAACGGCATGACTGATCGCCATCTTGATTACAACAACATTGCAACAGTGGTATTTTCCCATCCACCTATCGGCACTATCGGCTTAACTGAAGTTCAAGCTAATGAAAAATTTGATAAAGTAAAAATTTACAAATCAGAATTTACCCCGATGGCTGACGCACTATTGGATCATAAAACTACCACAGCATTAAAGCTAGTATGTGAAGGCGATGATGAAAAAGTTGTTGGTTGTCATATTATGGGACATGGTGCAGATGAAATGCTGCAAGGGTTTGCGGTCGCCATTAAAATGGGCGCAACTAAAAAACAATTTGACGACACAGTGGCAATTCATCCGTCAAGCGCTGAAGAGTTAGTTACTATGAGATAGTGAGACTAGTGGCGTTTTAATTTACGCCATTTGTAAGGCTCAATCGGTGGCGTATCAAAACCCCAAAACCCTAATTTTTCTGCTTTGGCCAGTTGCTCTTCTTGACGATAAACGTCTTTATAAGAAAATGCCATGCCTGATTGCACCATCAATTGGCCAATATTAGTATCGCCCTTGTAAACTCTAACCAAAATCCGCTGATAGTGATCAACCCCAACAGGATGAATATTTACATCTCCTGGTAAGTTTTTTAGTAGTCGCTGTAAATAACGCCTAGAAAGACGACCGCAATCAATTATTTGATTTTTATGTTGTCGACACTTTTGCTTAATTTCTGGCGTGTCAATACCAGCAAGTCGCATTTGCAAACTAATACTATCACCATCAACAATATAAAGCGATCGATCACTACTGACAGAGAAATTATCAATATTAGCCCAGGCATTAACCGAAAGAAACAAGCTAGCAATAAATAATTTCATCTATGGATGTAGTGGCGTAAAATTAATCATTTTAGCTGATCAACAACCTAGCACATGGATGTATTAGAGCAAGTAAAATTTGACGACCAAGGTTTAATTCCAGCCATTGCCCAAGATTACAAAACTGGAGAAATTTTAATGTTTGCCTGGATGAACAAGGAATCATTAAAACTCACCATTGAAAAGCAACAGGCGGTGTATTACTCACGTTCAAGAAAAAAACTATGGTTTAAAGGTGAGGAATCTGGCCACACTCAAGTCATCAAAGAAATATACAGCGATTGTGATCGGGACGTAATTCTTCTTAAAATAGAGCAAATTGGTGGTATCGCTTGTCATACTGGCAGAGCATCTTGTTTTTTTCAAAAAATTGATAATGATAATTGGTCAATAACTGCTGACATCATTAAAGACCCAAAGGACATATATGGATAATATTTTTACACAATTAGAGGTAATCTTAGAACAGCGAAAAAGCGCAAATTCAGATAGCTCGTACGTATCTTCGCTATACAATAAAGGCACCGATGAAATACTTAAAAAAATCGGTGAAGAATCTGCAGAAGTCATTATGGCAACCAAAGATAATATTGAAGATAAGATTATTTACGAGGTTGCAGACTTATGGTTTCACACACTCGTATTACTACGACACAAAAACATAGAAGTGTCTAAAATAGAGCAAGAATTATCAAGACGCTTTGGCTTATCAGGGTTAGAAGAAAAAGCCAATAGAAACAAATAAAACAAATAATAGGAGAGAATTATGATGCCAGGACCTTTTGAACTAATTATTATTTTAGTGATTGTATTAGTGCTTTTTGGTGGTAAACGCTTAAAAAATATAGGTGGAGACTTAGGTAACGCTATCAAAGGTTTTAAAAAATCTATGAAAGACGGAGAAGGTAAGAAACTTGATGACAAAGAAAACGTTATTGAAGCCGAAACTGTTGAAAGCGACAAAGATGACAAAGATGACAAAGATGACGTTATTGAAGCTGAAACTGTTGACACCAACAAAGATAAAAAATAAAATTGATTTATGTTTGATGTCGGATTTTGGGAGTTTGCCTTAATTGGTGTTATTACCCTTATTATTGTAGGCCCTGAGCGTATGCCTGGAATTGCAAGAGCAGCTGGAAAGTATGTTGGCAAAGCTAAGCAGTTTATTGCCAAAATTCAAGACGATGTTAGTGGAGAACTAGAGGTTGATAAACTCAAGGATCACCTAAATGTCATGGACAAAGAGTCAAACATTATTGACATCTTTGATGAAGCTAAGGATAGCATCAATGATATTAAAAAAGATGTAGGCGATAAACAATCATGACCTCTAAAGAAATGACTTTTGTTCAACATTTAGTTGAGCTGCGTGACATTTTATTGCGCTCAGTCATTGCTATATTGGTTATCTTTATTAGTCTTTTTCCTTTTGCCAATGAAGTGTATAGCTTTATTGCTGCGCCAATCATTAACGTACTTCCTCAGGGTAGCAATCTTATTGCTATTGGCGTTATATCACCATTCCTAACGCCACTTAAGATGGCTCTTATTATGGCAGTATATTTGGCTATGCCGTATTTACTGTATCAAGTTTGGAAGTTTATTGCGCCTGCACTTTACAAACATGAAAGACAAATGATTGTACCTCTGGTGGTTTCATCAACTATTTTATTTTATGCTGGCCTACTCTTTTCGTTCTATATTGTCTTTCCAGTCATCTTTGGCTTTTTATCTAGTATTGGCCCAAGCATTGTTGACTTTACCCCAGACATTCAATATTACCTAGACTTTGTTCTCAAAGTTTCTTTTGCTTTTGGCATAGCCTTTGAAGTGCCTATTGCCACCATTCTACTGATAATGTTTGGTGTCACAACGATTGAAAAGCTCAAAAAAAATCGACCTTATATAGTGATAGGCGCATTTGTAGTAGGGATGTTACTGACGCCACCAGATATCATCTCTCAAACTTTAATTGCCATTCCAATGTGGCTGTTATTCGAAGCAGGATTAATTTTTGCACCGCTGTTTACTCGCAAAGAAAAAGAAGATACTGAAACTAGTGGTGATGATACTGATCCAGATAACAACCCACCGAATCCAGATAAAAAATCAACCAAAGATGATGATGAAAACGAAGATTGGGATGATGATGAATTTGACGCTGAAATGGATAAAATCGACGAAGAGTTTAAGAAACTAGACAACGAAGAAGATCAAAAGAAAACCAAGAAAGATACTTAGAAACTAGTCCAGTAGCTCAAACGCATTAATAAAACTTTCGGCAACATCTACAATGCGCTTATTCTTATCCATAGCCATTCTACGTAAAGACTTATAAGCATCATCTTCATTAATACCTTTATGCTTCATTAGAAGGCCTTTGGCCCTCTCAATAGCCTTACGCTCTGATAATTGATTACGCGTTGCATCTAGCTCATCCTTAAGTGCCTGAAATTCTCTAAAACGCGCCATAGCAACATCAATAATTGGCTGAACTCTATTCTCTTCAAGGCCGTCAACGATATACGCATTAACACCTGATTTAATAGCAGAGCTTGTCATTTCAGAATTTGACTGTTCAGTAAACATAACAATAGGCTTAGGCTTATTTTTATTGGAATATCTGCATTAACAATAACAACATCTGCATGTGTCATTTCATTACTGTCAATTAGCTGAGAACTACTAGTCATTCGGCAAATAACTTCATGACCTTGGTCTTGCAAGGCTCTACGCAACATGGCAGAGCGTCCGGAATTTTCATCAACTAAGATGATTTTAAGTGCTGTATTCATAAGCACGTGATTTTAACCTATGAAGTCATACAAGATTTAAAAAATGCTCTATGTATATCACCAATACTGATAATACCAACTAAATTATTATCTGCATCCACAACAGGGGCGCCACTAATATGATCCATAATCATTATTAGTGCAATATCCTTAACCGGCTGATCTGGGTAAACGGTTTTTACATTGGTAGTCATAATATCTTAAACAATCATTTTTTGTGCTTATTATTTTCGGCCTGTAAGCCGAACTAAAAAAAACAAAAAATAATTTTATTATGGTCTTTATACTAAAAAACCCCGCACTAGGCGGGGTTAAAAAATTTAGTAATTTTTAGCGAGGATTATTTGTTAAATTCAGGGTAAGCCTCTAAGCCACATTCTGAAATATCAGAACCAGCATACTCTTCTTCTTCTGAGATTCTGATACCCATAATAGCTTTAAGGATTAACCATAAAACTATCGATGTACCAAATACCCATACGAAGATTGTACCTGCACCAGCCAACTGACCTGTAAACGAAACACCTGAGTTGGTTAATGGAACAGCTAATAAGCCCCATAAACCAACCACACCGTGTACAGAAATCGCACCTACTGGATCATCAATTTTGAACACTTTATCAAGTGTTGAAATTGAGAACACTACCAAGATACCACCGATTGCACCAATCAAAGTTGCTTCAAGTGCTGTTGGTGTATCAGGGCCAGCAGTAATTGCAACAAGACCTGCTAATGCACCGTTTAATGCCATTGTAAGATCCGCCTTACCCCATACTAATTTAACTAGAATTAAAGCTGCAATCACACCGCCAGCTGCTGCTGCATTAGTATTCAAAAATACCATTGCTACTGCATTAGCACTTTCTTTACTTGCCATTGCTAACACTGAACCACCGTTAAAACCAAACCAACCTAACCACAGGATAAATGTACCTAGTGTTGCTAATGGCATGTTTGCACCCGGAATCGCATTTGATGAACCGTCTTTATTGTATTTACCCTTACGAGCACCTAGAACAATTACACCTGCTAATGCTGCTGCAGCACCTGCCATGTGAACAATACCTGAGCCAGCGAAGTCAGAAAAACCTAAGTCACCCAACGTGTACATGCCGAATACTGATGCGCCGTTCCATGTCCATGCGCCTTCCATTGGGTAAATAACACCCGTGAAAATTACTGCGAAAGCAAAGAAAGTAAATAACTTCATGCGCTCAGCTACTGCACCAGAAACAATTGACATTGCTGTTGCAACAAATACTACCTGGAAGAAGAAGTCAGAAGGCGCTGCATAAGTAGCATCTTTTGCAATTACTTCAATACCATCAAGCATAACGCCACCGCCATACATAATGTCATAACCATAAACCATGTAGGTTGTACAAGCGATCGCGTATAAACCGATATTTTTTGTTAAAATTTCTGCCGTATTTTTACTACGAACCATACCTGCTTCAAGCATCGAGAATCCCGCTGCCATCCACATAACTAATGCACCCATCATTAAGAAATAAAAAGTGTCAATTGCAAATTGCAATTCTAAAATTGTGTTTTCCATCATGTCTCCTTAAATCGCTACTGAACCAGTCTCGCCCGTACGAATACGAACAACTTGCTCTAGTGATGTAATAAATATCTTTCCATCGCCAATCTTGCCGCCATCTGATTTCGAAGCTGAGCTTATAGCCTCAATTACGCCGTCAACTTGATCAGCCGGTATAGCAATTTCTAATTTCACTTTTGGTAAAAAATCTACTGTATATTCAGCGCCTCTATATAACTCTGTATGTCCCTTTTGACGTCCAAAACCCTTTACTTCAGTTGCTGTAATACCTGTTACACCAATTGCTGATAGGGCCTCTCTGACATCATCAAGCTTGAATGGCTTAATAATTGCTGTTACCATTTTCATTGTCTTTCTCCTTTTTGATAAACTAAAAAAAATGCCAGTTAACCCCACTCACATAATTGCAAATAAAGTTAACTGGCATCAATACCACATTCTATAACACTCCCCCGTGAAGCATACAAAAAAAAACGTTTATTTAAATCCAGATTGTAAAGGAATTAAATAAACGTCTATGTTTGTTGTTAAAATCCGTCGTTGGATACTAACTAACTTTTATTATAGTGCATTAAAAAGTGAATGTGTATTTTTTTAATTAAATAAACACTACTAAAATTAAGCGTAGTTATCTTCAAAATTATCCATAAAAAATCATTAATAGAAAGATAGATAATGATCTTCCATCACATGAAAAACTGAGGCCTGCCTTACCTTGCGCTTCATGGCGCATAATTCACAACAAGCCATTAGCCAATCATGTTGATATAATCTCGCTCCTTAATTACCTCAACATTAAACTTCTCAGCACTTTCGATTTTCTTTTGCCCGACGTTATCACCAATAATTAAGTAATCCGTTTTGCCTGTAACACTTGAAACAACCTGTATACCAATAGATTTAGCGTGCTTTTTCATATCATCTCTCGAACCTTGCATTTTTCCAGTAAAGACAATTTTCTTTCCAACAAGCGAGTGAGTGAAATCTAAATTATTCTGATTAAGAGGTGTTAATTCCAAATTAAATTTATAGCTGGAAAGCAGATCAAATTCGTCACGTACACTTTTTAGACCATCAACAATCAACTCAGCACTTAATACCGCAAAGCCGTCAATATTGGCGATTTGAAGCATATCAAGTTCAAAAATATCTTTGATTAAGCAATATTTCAGTAAGTTTTCACAATTACCCATGCCCATTCTTGCAATTCCAAACGCAGCTAAAAAACGCCAATCTTCAATTTCTTCAGAGCATGAACGTCTTAGTTGATTGAGTAAATTTTCACTGGTTTTATCGCCAAATCCCATCTGTGTAAAATCGTATTCGCTCAGTTGATAAATTTTAGAAATTTTGCGAATACCATGTTCATAAAGCTTTTCAATGGTGGCAATGCCAAAGCCATCATTATTGGCCAATATTTTGAAAAAATATCCCATTCTAGCAACGATTTGCGCCGGGCACTCGCTATGGTTAATACACATCAAAAAATCAGACTGCCACACTAAATCTGCTTTACAGCTTGGACAGCAACTAGGAATGCTTGTTTCTACTGACTTTAACACTTTGATAATTTTAGGAATAACCAACCCTGAGCGAGTTAACTCAACAACACTACCTGCACCTAAACCTTGCTCTATCACTAGGCCATAGTGATGACCTGTAGCCCTAACAATTGTTGCCCCACTTAATTGAGTCGGCTCAAGTTCAGCTACCGGTGTAATCTTGCCAGTACGCCCCACTTGAGGTGTAATACCAAGAACTTTTACCTGTGCCTTATCTTTATTCTCTTTAAAAGCAATTTGCCATCTGTGGAATTTTCGATTAGCACCCATGTGCCTTTTTAACACCTGGTGGGTTAACTCAAATACCACGCCATCAACATCAAAATCGACCATGGTTAAAATATTGCCAACAATTTGGCTAAAATTACTTTTTAATTCATTAATACTGCCAACCCAACTTGGCAATTGTGAAAATGGCACAAATAATGCCGCCTTATCATTAATAGATTTTTGAGCCTTTTCATCCAAAGCTTTCTCTTTAATAAGACTTGCTTGGAAATTTCTTGGATGCTCAAAACTGTCAGATAAATACTGTTCAAAATAACTCTTTTTAACGACAATCTCGCCAGCACCTTGACCGCGCTTGCAATCGTTAAAGGTTTGTAGTCCACGATTAAAAACGCGCGTAATGTCACTGCCTTTTTTTCCGTCACCCCGAGTATACAAATGCAGTCCATCATCGTAGCCTGCAAAACCATCTAATTTAGGTGTGGCTTTAATTTGAATATCATTGATGTTTAAACCCACTTCAAGACAAGATTTCTCTATACGCTCTATCCATTTTAGAATTTCATCCCAAGAATAGGCTTTGTCAGTTGATAACATAACCTCAGGTAACAAAACTTTCTCTTCAGAAAAGCTCTGACCTTCTGGCTCTATTGTTTGTAAGAGTGAATGATGCGGAAGTCTTCTTTTAAGTTCGGCAAGATAGATGAAATCATAGTCTTGATCACTAACAATTGGACTTCCATCTCGATAGGTAATATTCGCCAGTTGACAAAATTCAGCTAGGTCGTCATTCGACAAACCATCCAAAAGAACTTTCTGCTGGATGATATTTTGAATTAAGCCTTTTGACAAGCTCATTAAGCTTTACTTAGAATTGTTTAGCGATATCGCCTAAGAACTCGTAGCTAAAGTCGATAGTTTCCTGCTCATTTTCTTCCGAAAGATCATTAAAATAAACTTCGGTTTTATTGCTATCAATTTGCTTAACCATAATTTGGAATGATTTTTGTACATGCTCTTCGCCGAACAATCGGGTCAAAATACTCTTATCTTGAGTTCTGGCAATATTAATATAAAAACTACCCTCTTTA
>LWDU01041407.1_pt2 | contig 23630 bp, 20 predicted proteins | sample 727161 | NCBI WGS metagenome assembly LWDU01 (sample SAMN04566230, study PRJNA314399) | hydrothermal vent metagenome | isolation source: deep sea hydrothermal plume seawater | place: Mexico: Gulf of California, Guaymas Basin | collected 2004-07-11
GGTCCGATACGGACCGAACAGACACAACCGGTCCAGGGGTCGCTGAGGCCCCTTCCGCTCCGAGGGTCGGCGACAGCCGGCCGTCACCGGATGGTGGCTCGAAGCCACAGATCGGTGACAGCCGTCCGGCTCCTCAGATCGGCGACAGTCGTCCCGGTGGGGACGGCGGTGGCGGTCAGGACCAGCCCGGCTCGGGTGGTGGACGCAAACGCCGACGCAGGCGTGGCGGCCGCGGCCGATCCGGTGGTGGTGGGGGTGGGTCCTCAGGTGAGGGCCGCCGTGACCAGGGGCGCCGCCAGGGACAGGACAACCGTCCCGTGGAGGCGATAACCGACGACGCCCCGCTGGAGCTCGACGAGGACACCCTCAAGCGCCGCCGCGGTCGTGAACGCCGCGGCATGCCCATTGGCCGCTACCTCATGTGCGTCAGCGTGAGCGGTGGTGTCACACAGATTGCGGTCATGGAGGGTCGACAGCTCATCGAGCACTACCTGTCGCGTCCGGCTGACGATGTCAGCGAGATCCATGGAAACGTCTACCTCTCGAAGGTCCAGAACGTCCTTCCGGGCATGGAGGCGGCCTTTGTCGACATCGGTACCCCGAAGAACGCCGTTCTCTACCGGGGCGACATCCAGTATTCGGATTCCGACTTCGACGGCAAGGGCAGGCCGCGTATCGAGCAGGTGCTCAGGGCGCGCCAGACAATCATCGCCCAGGTCACCAAGAATCCGATTGCGCACAAGGGCGCCCGGTTGACCCAGGAGGTCTCCCTCCCGGGGAGGTTCGTCGTGCTGGTTCCCAACAGCTCGACCTTCGGAATCTCGAAGCGTCTACCCGACTCGGAACGCAAGCGCCTTCGGTCGATCCTGGATGGGGTCAAGCCCAAGCAGCACGGCATCATCGTGCGCACCGCAGCGGAGAACATCACCGCCGAGGAGGTCGAACGCGACGTCCGTCGGCTGCTCACGCAGTGGGACGAGATCGAGGCCCTGGCGAAGCGCTCGCAGTCGCCGAGCCTGCTCTACAGGGAGCCGGAGATGGCCTTCCGGTTCATCCGCGAGGAGTTCAACAAGGACTTCCGTGGAGTCGTCATCGACGATGCCGACATGTACGAACGGGTACGCACCTATGTGGAGAGCGTAAACCCGGCCCTGGTGTCACGCATCTCGTACCACGACCCCGAGACCGAAACGCTTCCGTTGTTCGAGCGGCACCACGTGCACGAGCAGCTCCGCAAGGCACTGGACCGCAAGGTCTGGCTGCCTTCCGGCGGTTCGCTCATCATCGAGCACACCGAGGCCCTGACGGTGATCGATGTGAACACCGGCAAGAACGTCGGTAGGTCCAGCCTCGAGGAGACCGTGTTCAGGAACAACCTGGAGGCCGCCGAGGAGACTGCCCGGCAGCTCAGGCTGCGGGACATCGGCGGCATCATCGTGATCGACTTCGTGGACATGGAGGTGAGGGCCAACCGGGAGGCTGTGGCAACCACATTGCGCCACGCTCTGGCCCGGGACAAGACGAGGACGCAGGTGTTCGACATCTCCGAGCTGGGCATCGTGGAGATGACCCGGAAGCGGATCGGCGAGGGCCTGCTGGAGTCGTTCAGTACGGCGTGCGCCGACTGCGCCAGCCTTGGTCGGATCCTGGACGACGAGCTGCTGGCCGGTTCCGGCCGGGCCGGTCAGCGTTGAACGGATGGGCATCGGGCCCGGGCTCCGACCGGTGGGCAACCGTCACACCTCCGCTTGGTGGTGGGCGGTGGGGCCACAGGCGGCCCCGGATATCGTGAGGACACTATGTACGCAGTAATCGCCACAGGTGGAAAGCAGTATCGGGTCGAGGAGGGCCAGCGGGTCGTCGTGGAGCGCCTCGGCGCCGTCGACACCGAGGTCCAGTTGACGACCGTGATGGTCGTCGACGGTGACGAGGTGCTCGCCACCCCTGAGGCCCTCGCAGGTGCGAACGTCTCGGCCCGCATCGTGGCCGACGTGAAGGGCCCCAAGATCAGGGCCTTCACCTACAAGAACAAGACCAACCAGCGTCGCCGGTGGGGACACCGCCAGCACCTGGCCGAGATCGAGATCACCGGGATCACGAGGGGCTGAGGACATGTCAAAGACCAAGGGCGGCGGTTCAACCCGCAACGGCCGGGATTCCAACTCACAGCGTCTCGGCGTCAAGGTCTATGACGGTGGTCGGGTGACCGCCGGCAGCATCATCATGCGGCAGCGTGGCACCAAGATCCATCCCGGATCGAACGTGGGCCGTGGCAAGGACGACACCCTGTTCGCAACCGCTGACGGCGTCGTGAAGTTCGGTCGCCGGGCCGGTCGCAAGCTGGTTGACATCCTCACCGACTGAGGCCCTGCTTTCCGGTGTAGGCCCGTCCGGCCCTAGGGACCGAAGTCCAGGGCAGCGGGGAGCCGGTCAACCTCCCAGTCCAGGAGTCGCATGGCGCTCCTGCAGGCGTAGCGGTCCGTCATGCCGCTGACGTATCGGACGGCAGCGAGGCGCACCACGTCGCTTCCCGAGGCGTCCGGTTCAGGGAGCGCATCCGATGGCAGGTCCGTGGGGCTTGCCGTGAAGTGGTCCACGAGGGCCCTCAGCAGGTCGATGACCCTTGCCGCCTGGTCCACGTAGTCGAAGCTCCGGAAGGCGCTGAGGGCATCGGCCGTGTCGGCGTCCATGCCGATGCGACCGCACTGGGCCGACGCCGTCACCACGCCTCCTATGAAGGCTCCCAACTGCTCCCGGCGGTTGGTGCCACAGCGCTCCCGGACCAGGTCCGGAAGCTCGTGTGCGGCCACGATCCCGGTGTGCTCGGCGTCCTCGAAGTCATGGCAGACGTAGGCGATCCTGTCGGCCCAGCTCACCACCTCGCCCTCGGGGGTGGACGGGGCGGGACGTGACCAGGAATGGTTCCGGATGCCGTCGAGGGTCTCGCTGCAGAGGTTGAGGGGTGCCAGGGTCACGTCGGCTCCCCAACGGGCGTGGTCGTAGCCACCCTCCACGTACGGGCTGAGTGCGTCCTCGCTGGCATGGCCTCCCGGACCGTGTCCGCAGTCGTGGCCCAGGGCGATCGCCTCGGTGAGCGGCACGTTCAGGCCGAGGCTGGTGGCGATGGCCCGGGCCACCTGGGCGACCTCCAGGGCGTGCGTCAGCCGGGACCGCTGGTGGTCCTCGGGGAATACGAAGACCTGGGTCTTGCCGGCCAGGCGGCGAAATGCCGTGGCGTGGAGGATCCGGTCGCGGTCGCGCTCGAAGCAGGTCCGGAACGCGTCTGCTTGCTCGGCGAAATGGCGGTCTCCGGCCCCGAGGGCCCGGGTGGCTCCCTCGGCCGGGAGCGGGCCGTCGGGGCCCTCCCGAGCGCCCCGGTCGACGGGCGGGGCGATTGCGATGGCGGCGTGGCTGTCGCTGTGGGCGGTCCGTAGGAGGTGGGCGGAGTGACCGTCCATCGTGGACGCCCATGCCCTCGCCCGCTCGGTCCGGTCGTGCCCACCGGTCGGGGTGTTTTCGTCTTCCACCGGGCCACCCTAGGGAGGCTGGAAGTCCAGCGGGCCGGAGCAACGACCTCAGTAGGCTCGTCCCCATGTCCCAGTTCGTCGACGAATGCGGGCTCAACGTACGCGGCGGCGACGGAGGGGCGGGAGCCGTGTCGTTCCGTCGGGAGGCCCATGTCCCCAAGGGCGGCCCGGACGGCGGCGACGGCGGCGACGGCGGCGGCATCTGGATGGTGGCGGACCACAACGTCGCATCCCTCCTGGCGTTCCGTGACCACCCCCACAGGCGTGCCGGTAGCGGTACCCACGGGTCGGGGGCCAAGCGTCACGGGCGGGCCGCAGATGACCTCATCGTGAAGGTCCCCGAGGGGACCACGGTGCACGACCTCCACTCGGGGGAGCTGCTCGCCGACCTGGTCAACCACGGTGACCGTTGGCTGGCCGCAGAGGCGGGCCATGGCGGCCGTGGCAACGCCAAGTTCCTGAGCAACAGACGGCGGGCGCCGTCCTTCGCCGAGCAGGGAGAGGAGGGTGAGGAGCGTTGGCTGCGCCTCGAGCTGCGGCTCATGGCCGACGTGGCCCTCGTGGGATACCCGAACGTCGGAAAGAGCACCCTCATCTCACGGATCTCGGCGGCCAAGCCCCGGATAGCCGACTACCCCTTCACGACGCTGGAGCCCAACCTCGGGGTGGTCCGGCCGGACGGGCGACCCGAGTTCGTGGTGGCCGACATTCCCGGCCTCATCGAGGGCGCCAGCGAGGGGCGGGGACTGGGCCACCGCTTCCTCCGCCACATCGAACGCGCCAACGTCCTCCTCGTGATGATCGACCTGGCGCCCACCGCCATGGAGACGCCCGAGCGTCAGCTGAAGGTCCTGCTGGGTGAGCTGGGTGCATACAGGCCGGACCTCCTGGATCGACCACGCCTCATCGTCGGATCCAGATCCGACGTGGCCGAAGCCGACGTCGTCTTCGATGGCGAGAGGATCTCGGCCATGACCGGTGAGGGCCTGGACCCACTCGTCCACCGTCTGGTGGACCTCGTCGTGGAGGCCAGGGAGGTTCCGCCAGAGGGGCCGGCCGTGGTGATCCACAGGCCCGCCACCGAGGACGTGAACGTGGTGCGGGGCGAGGACGGCACCTGGGAGGTCACGGACCGGAGGGTGGCGCGGGTGGCCAACCTGAACGACCTGACGAACCACGAAGCGCTCTACTACCTGCAGGACCGCCTGAAGCGAATGGGCGTCGACAGGGCACTCAAGCGGGCCGGGGTGCGTGACGGCGAACCCGTGCGGATCGGTCGGCTCGAGTTCACCTACGAAGAGGACTGATGGCACGCCGGAGCGACACCGCTGTCGTGAAGATCGGCACCTCGTCGATAACCGATGCCGAGGGTGTCGTGGATCGTTCCATGGTCGCCAAGTTGTGCGACGAGGTGGCCGCCCTGCGTTCCAGCGGCCGACGGGTCGTGGTGGTCACGTCGGGGGCGATAGCCGCCGGCCTCCCGGAGCTGGGCATGGGCGGGGCCATGCGCCCCAAGGATCCGGTGACCCTCCAGGCGGTGTCCGCCGTCGGGCAGGGCGCCCTCATACGTACCTACCGCGAGGAGCTGGGTCGTCACGGGCTGGTGGCCGGTCAGGTGCTGCTGGCTCCGTTGGACTTCTTCGTGCGTGCCCAGTACCTGCACGCCCGGGGAACCCTGAATCGCCTCCTGGACCTGGGGGTGGTGCCGGTGGTCAACGAGAACGACGCCATTGCCGATGACGAGATCCGGTTCGGTGACAACGACCGCCTCGCCGCCCTTGTCGCCCACCTGGTCGACGCAGCCACCCTGGTGCTCCTGACCGACACACCGGGTCTCTTCACAGCGGACCCGAGGATGGATTCCGAGGCATCGCTGATCGAGGAGATCATCGAGATCGACAAGGAGCTGGAGGGCCTCGCCGGTTCGGCCGGGTCGGTTCGGGGCAGCGGTGGCATGGCATCGAAGTTGGCCGCCGCCAAGATCGCCAGCTGGTCGGGGGTCAGGACCGTGATTGCCGATGCGGGTCGGGCCGGCGTGATGGTCGATTCCTGCGACGGTGCTCCGGGTGTCGGAACGGTCGTCCACGCACGGGACTCCGACCTGGGGGCGAGGCGTCTCTGGATCGCCTTCGCCGTCGGCTCGGCTGGACGCATCGTCGTGGATGCCGGAGCCCGGCGTGCCCTGGAGGAGCGAAGGGTTTCACTGCTCCCGGCCGGCGTCGTGCAGGTGGACGGCACCTGGGAGGCCGGCTCGGCGGTGGAGGTGTGCGACCCATCCGGCGCCGTGTTCGCCAAGGGCATGGTCCGCCACGACTCCGCCCTACTACGTGCACACATGGGGCTACGCACCCCGGACCTGCCTGAAGGCATGGCACACGAGGTGATACACGCCGACGACCTGGTCGTGCTTCCGGCCTGATGGCCGCGTTCGTGGGCCTCCGGAATCAGCGACGAAGCCGACGCCGTACCAGGTCCGTGACCAGGCTGGCTTCGGCCACCCCGGTGGCTGCAGCCACCAGGACGTAGGTTCCGCCGGCGAGGGCCAGCCCTATCGGCGCCACGGCTATCGCCGGGAGCCCGTCGGTGGCCCACCTGGCCAGGAGGGCCACGATCACGGCGGCGCCGGTGGCGGGTGCCAGGCGGGACATGACAGCAGTCGGCCCTGAGGTTCCGGGTATCGACCGGCGGCACCGGCGGCTCAGCAACGCCAACTCCAGCCATGCGGCACAGGCCGAGCCGAGGGCCAGGCCGACCGCACCCAGGTGTGGGTCCGGTGAGCCACTCCGGATGCCGCTGCCCAGCGGTCCCAGCCAGCCGACGCCGTCAAGCGAGAGCAGTTCGCCGCCGTGGACCGCCAGCCGGTCCAACGGAAACATCAGCGTGACCCCGACTACGGCTGCGAGTCCCACGCGTAGGGCGGCGATGCGGGCGGGGCCGCTGGTGTCGCCGACCGCATAGAGGGTGTTCTGGAAGATCCTCGACGAGGCTACGGCAGGTAGGCCCAGTGAGTAGGCGGCCAGTACCAGGGCGACCATGCGTGTGTCGTCGGCGTCAAATGCCCCCCACCCGAACAGCGCACCCACTATGGATTCCCCCAGCACCAGGTATGCGACCGTGCAGAAGGCCACGAAGAATGCGGTCCGACGGCGGGCTGCCAGGGCACGGTCGGCCAGGCCGGCGGTGGAGGTCAGGCGGGACATCTCCGGAAGTTCGGCGGCGGCCACGCTGGTGGCGAACAGGGCCACCGGTAGCGCATAGAGGATCTGGGCGGACAGCAGGCCGGCGACGGCTCCCGTGACCAGCAGGGAGGCCAGCACCAGGTCCAGGTAGCCGGAGAGTTGCAGAACGCCACGACCCAGGACCGCCGGCCCGAAGCGCCTCCGGACGTCGGCCACGGCTGCGTTGCCCCGGCCGAAGGAGGGACGGATGTCGGGTGCGAGACGCCAGACGGCGATGGCCTGCACGCCGAACTGTAGGAACCCGCCAGCCACGAGGCCCCATGCGAGGGCCGTGGCGGCCCGTCGGGGCGACCAGTCGCCGAATGCCGCCGCTGCCAGGACCGCCACCTGGGCGGCATTCCAGAGGACCGGTGCCACGTAGGGCAGGAAGAACCGGCGGTGGCTGTTCAGGACGCCCAGGCACCAGGCGGAGAGCACGAGGAGCCCCAGGCCGCCGGTGGTGATTCGCAGCAGGTCCACCGTCAGGTCCAGCCGATGGCCCTCGAAGCCCGGCGCCAGGAGCACTGCCAACGGCCTGGCCAGCAGGATGGAGGCCACGACGAGGATGCCTGCCATGGCGGTGAGCAGCCCCGCCACGGCACCGGCCACCCGGCCGGCCTCATCGTCCCGGCCTTCGCCCAGGAGACGGCTGTAGACGGGAATGAACGACGCCGAGAGCGAACCCTCGCCGAGCAGGTTCTGCAGCAGGTTGGGGATCCTGAGGGCGGCGGCGAAGGCATCCGCGGCCGGCCCGAGGCCCAGCACCGACCTCAGGAGCGACTCGCGGACCAGGCCGGCGACGCGGGACAGGGCAATTCCCGCTGCGACCGCCGACGAGCCCCTACCGCCCGGTTGGTTCGACTGATCGTCGGTATCCGGCGCCACCGACGCAACGGTACCCGCGGCCCGGCCCCGCCGACCGACGCCTCGTGGACACTCGGTAGCCTGCCGACCATGTCAGGGACGCCGACCTCGATACCAGAGCTGTCACGGCGGGCCAGCTCCGTGGCTCCGATCCTGGCTCGCACGCCTACCGACCAGAAGGACGCTGCCCTCCTCGGGGCGGCCGACCGTCTGGAGGCCGACATGGCGAAACTCCTCGAGGCCAACGCCGAGGACGTGGCCCGTGGCGAAGCCGCCGGCATGGCCCAGGGGTTCCTGGACCGCCTGTGCCTGGACCCGGGTCGGATCGCCGGCATGGCAGCCGGCCTCAGGCAGGTGGCGGGCCTGGCGGATCCCGTGGGCCGGGTCACCGACGCGTGGACCCGCCCCAACGGGCTGGAGATCACCCGGGTCAGGGTTCCGCTCGGCGTCGTGGCGATCATCTACGAGAACCGACCCAACGTGACGAGCGATGCCTTCGGCCTCTGCCTCAAGTCGGGGAACGTCGCCTTCCTACGGGGCTCCTCGGCCGCCCTGGCCTCCAACACGGCGATCGCCACCAGCATCCGGGCGGCGCTGGTGGATGTCGACCTGCCCGCCGATGCCCTCGTGCTCGTCGACGACGTGAGCCGTGAGGCGGCCGTCGAGTTCATGCGGCAGCGCGGTCACATCGACTGCCTCATTCCCCGGGGCGGCCCCTCCCTGATCCGCTCCATCCTGGAGAACGCCACCGTGCCCTACGTGATCGACGGCGACGGAAACTGCCACGTCTACGTGGACGAATCGGCCGACCTGGACATGGCGGCGTCGATCCTGGCTAACGCCAAGATGCAGCGGCCATCGGTCTGCAACGCAGCGGAGAGCCTGGTCGTGCACGCCGGTGTGGCCGGGCGGTTCCTCCCCATGGTTGTCGCCGCCCTGGAGGGCGTGGAGCTCGTGGGTGACGAGCGGGCCCGAGGGGTCGTACCCGGCATCGGGGTGGCCACCGATGCCGACTGGTCGACGGAGTACGGCGACCTGAAGCTCTCCGTGCGGGTGGTCGACGACCTGGACGAGGCGATCAGCCACATCAACGAGACGGGTTCCGGCCACAGCGAGGCCATCGTGACCACCGATGAGGTGGCCGCCGCCCGCTTCACCTCCGAGGTGGACGCCGCAGCCGTCCTGGTCAATGCCTCCACCAGGTTCGTGGACGGCGAGGAGTTCGGCTTCGGCGCTGAGATCGGCATCAGTACCCAGAAGCTGCATGCCCGTGGCCCGATGGGCCTCGAGCAGCTGACCACCCAGAAGTACGTGGTCAGGGGCGACGGCCAGATCCGGGCCTGATGCCGTGCTCCGGATGCCGGAGCGCAGTAGGCCGGTCGGTAGCCTCGCCGCATGATCGAACAGCCCCCACGGTTCTCCGACCTCGAATCGGTCCGGACCTCCCTCGCCGATATCAACTACCTCGCTGACGACGGGATCGCAGGCGTCGTCTACCTGGCCGATCGCCTCGGCAAGCCTGTCCTGGTGGAGGGTCCGGCAGGTACCGGCAAGACCCAGCTGGCCAAGAGCGTGGCCGAGATGACGGGCGCCAGGCTCATACGACTGCAGTGCTACGAGGGCCTCGACGAGTCCAAGGCCCTCTACGAGTGGAACTACAAGAAGCAGTTGCTTCGCATCCAGACCGAGGGTGACGGTGCCAGTTGGAGCGAGGTCGAGGACGACCTCTTCTCAGAGGAGTTCCTGCTGACCCGGCCCCTGTTGGAGGCCATCAGGGCGGAGGACCCTGTGGTGCTGCTCATCGACGAGGTGGATCGCGTTGAGGTGGAGACCGAGGCCCTGCTCCTTGAGATCCTCTCCGACTACCAGGTTTCCATCCCGGAACTCGGCACGGTCCATGCCCGTCAGATCCCGCTGGTGTTCCTCACGTCGAACGGCACGAGGGAGCTCTCCGAGGCGCTGAAGCGCCGATGCCTCTACCTCTACATCGACTACCCGGACCTGGAGCGTGAGCGGGAGATCGTCTTGACGAAGGTGCCCGGGGTGGACGAGAACCTGGCCGACCAGGTGGCCCGCATCGTTCGGTCAATCCGCCAACTGGACCTCAAGAAGAACCCGTCCGTGTCCGAGACGCTGGACTGGGCCAGGACCCTCGTCCTGCTGGGGATCGAGCAGATCGACGCCAAGACAGCCATCGACACCGCCAACGTGCTCCTCAAGTACCGCACCGACATCGAGAAGGTGGTCAAGGAGTTCGCTGAGAATCCGGTGGAGTTGACCGGCACCGGCACCGACGCCGACACCTGAGCCGGAAGCCCGGGCCCTCGAAGTGACCGTCACCGATTCGACTGCCGCACCGTCGTCGGACCAGCCGTTGCTGGGCCTCCTCAGCGGCTTCATCATGGAGCTCCGCAACGCGGGGCTACCGGTCAGCCTCACCGAGAACCTGGACGCCATGGAGGCGGTCACCCACATCCCCATCGAGGACCGCGAGGCGTTCAAGTACGCCCTGGGTGCCACGCTCGTCAAGAATCACAGCCACTGGCGGGCCTTCGAGGTGGTGTTCGAGGTGTACTTCTCCCTTCGGGGCCCCGAGTACGAGATCGTGGACGGAGCCGCTTCGGGCGACCCCTCGGATGACGACGATGCCACGATGCCGGGCGAGGGCCAGGCGCAGGGCGGCGGTGGCGGCGGAATGTCGGCCCTCACGCCGGAACAGCTGGCCGAGATGCTCTTCCGGGCACTCATGAACGGTGACGATGCGATGCTCCGGGCCCTGGCCCGACAGGCCGTGATGCGCTTCGCGGGAATGGAGCCGGGACGGCCGGTGGGCGGCACCTACTACCTGTACCGCACGCTCCGGAACCTTGAGTTGGACGAGATGCTGGAGCGCCTCATGGAGGCCGCCCAGGCCGATGCTCCCGCCAAGCTCACCAATCTGGAGGAGCGCCTCGAGCGGGATGAGTTCAGCGACCGTCTGGACCGCCTGAAGCTCGAGATCGAGGCGGAGATCCGGCGGCGCCTCGTGGCGGACCGGGGGGTCGAGGCGATGGCCAGGACGCTGCGCAAGCCGCTTCCCGAGGATGTCGACTTCATGCACGCCTCACGCGAGGAGATGGCCAACCTGAAGAAGGCCATCTACCCGCTGACACGCAAGCTGGCCGTCCGCCTGGCGCGCAAGAGGAGGCACGGTCGGAAGGGTGCCCTGGACTTCCGCAGCACGATGCGCCATTCGCTGAGCTACGGCGGCGTGCCGGCCGAACCGAAGTTCAAGTTTCCCCGCCCGGCCAAGCCGGAGATCATGGTGGTGGCGGACATCTCGGGATCGGTGGCCGCCTTCGCACGCTTCACCCTGCACCTCGTCTACGCCCTCAGCGGCCAGTTCTCGAAGGTCAGGTCCTTCGTGTTCATCGATGGCCTGGACGAGGTGACCGGGTTCTTCGAGGGCGTGGAGGACATCGGGCATGCGGTCCACAGGGTCAACACGGAGGCCGACGTGGTCTGGGTGGATGGCCACTCGGACTACGGACACGCCTTCGGTGTCTTCTGGGAGCGGTACGGCAAGGACGTCGGTCCCAAGACCACGGTCCTGATCCTGGGTGATGCCCGGAACAACTACCACGCCTCCCAGTCGTGGATCCTGAAGGAGCTCCAGCACAGGTCACGCAAGGTCTTCTGGCTGAACCCCGAGCCGAAGGCCTACTGGGACACCGGAGACTCGATCGTGGGGGAGTACGGGACCTGGTGCGACGGGGTGCACGAGGTGCGCAACCTCCGGCAGTTGGAAGGCTTCGTCGAGAACCTGGTCTGAGCAGGGCCGGGACGCCGGACGGTGGCGTCGTTCCGGGTCGGTCAGTTGTTTCCGTTGCGCAGCAGCTCGCCCAGGCGGAATGCCAGGTCGATGCTCTGGCTGCCGTTCAGCCGGGGATCGCACATCGTCTCGTAGCGGTCGGCCAGGTCGGCTGTGACCAGGTCAGACCCCCCGCCCAGGCACTCGGTCACGTCATCGCCGGTCAGCTCCAGATGGACGCCACCCGGGTGGGTGCCTGTGTACCTGTGGGCAGCGAAGAATCCGGAGACCTCGGCCAGCACGTCCTCGAAGTGCCTGGTCTTGCGTCCGTCGTCGGCCGTGAAGGTGTTGCCGTGCATCGGGTCGCAGACCCACACCACGGGGTGGCCGGACTCGCTGACCGCCTTCAACAGGGGAGGGAGGAGGTCCACGACCTTGGTGGCACCCATTCGTGTGATGAGCGTGAGGCGGCCGGGCTGGCGGTCCGGGTTGAGGGCCTCGCAGAGGGCCAGGACCTCCTCGGGGGTTGCAGTCGGCCCGATCTTGCAACCCAGTGGGTTACGGACCCCGCGGAGGAACTCCACGTGGGCTCCGTCCAACTGGCGTGTCCGCTCACCGATCCAGAGCATGTGGGCCGAGCAGTCGTACCAGTCGCCGGTGAGCGAGTCCTGGCGTGTGAGGGCCTCCTCGTAGTCGAGCAGGAGTGCCTCGTGGCTGGTGTAGAAGTCGACCTGGCGAAGGTCGGTGAGGGTCTCGCTGTTGATGCCGCAGGCGGACATGAACTGCACGGCCCTGTCGATCTCGTTGGCCAGGGCCTCGTAGCGCTGGCCGGCGGGGCTGGCGGCCACGAATTCGCGGTTCCACTGGTGGACCCGTGAGAGGGAGGCGAAGCCACCCTTCGTGAAGGCCCGCAGGAGGTTCAGGGTGGCGGCGGCCCTGTTGTAGGCGGTGAGGAGGCGCTGGGGGTCGGCGAGGCGCTCCTCGGCGGTGAAGCCGACGTCGTTGACGATGTGGCCGCGGAATGCCGGTAGTTCCACGCCATCGATTGTCTCGGTGTCGCTGGAGCGCGGCTTGGCGAACTGTCCGGCGATGCGGCCGACCTTGACCACCGGCACGCCGGTGAAGTAGGTGAGGACCACGGCCATCTGGAGGATCACCCGCAACCGGTCCCGGATCGAGTCGGCGACGGTGTCGAATGATTCTGCGCAGTCGCCGGCCTGCAGGAGGAAGGCCTTTCCCTCCGCCACGGCGGCGAGGCTCTCGGTCAGCTCACGTGCTTCACCTGCGAAGACCAGCGGCGGGAGCACCCCGAGCTCCTTGAGTGCCCGTGCATGGGCCTCGGCGTCCGGCCAGTGGGGCTGCTGGAGGGCGACGCGGTCCCGCCAGGATCGGGGATCCCAGTCGGTGGAGGCGCGCGGGTCGGTGCTCGTGCTCACGAATCCAGCCTACGGGCCACCCGTTACGGGGCAGCGTTGCATTTGGATGGTCCCGCCCGGTCGGGCGGTGGACCGATGCGCTCAGGCTGCGTCGATGACCTCGGTGGCCCGGTCCCTGACGGTGGTGACCGCACGCTTGACCAGGCGGCGGGCCGCCTCGGCTGTGACACCCAGCTCCTCGCCTACCTCGCGGTAGCTCCGCTTGCGACCATCGGTCAGGCCGAAGCGCTGCTCGACGGCGTAGCGGGCACGGGAGTCCAGGACGTCCAGGAGTCGGGTGGCCATCTCGTTCTCGGCGATCGCCATGACCTCCAACTCCGGGCCGGGAGCGGCGTCGGGGAGGAGGTCCACCAACTCGTTGCTGTCGTCGTCACCGATGGTCCGGTCCAGCGAGGTGGGGGTGGTCAGGCGGTGCAGCCTTGCGTGTTCCTCGTCCAGCTCGTCGCCGTTGCCGGAGACGGCCCGAAGGGCTGCACGCAGGCTGGCCGAGCGGTCGCCGGGGAGGCGCACCAGGCTGGCCTTCTGGTCGAGGGCCCGACCGATGGCCTGACGGATCCAGAAGGTGGCGTAGGTCGAGAACTTGAAGCCCTTGCGCCAGTCGAACTTGTCGACGGCGTGCTCGAGTCCCAGGTTGCCCTCCTGGATGAGGTCCAGCAGCTCCATGCCGGGCGGCAGGGGGTAGCGGCGGGCGACGCTCACGACCAGGCGCAGGTTGGCCCGGATGAAGCGGTCCTTGGCGCGGGCTGCGGCCCTGATGGCCCGTTCGATCTGGCGGTCGGTCTCGCCGGCCTCCTTCTTGGCACGGGCCTCGGCGCCGCGCTCGATGATCTGGGACAGCTCACGCTCCTCCTGGGCGTTAAGGAGGGGGACCATGCCGATCTCGTTCAGGTACTGACATCTCATTCGTTCTGGCCCACGACGCGCGCCGCGACCGGGAAGGGATTTCGGGGGAGCAGAGGTATCTTCTGAGGTCTTGATCTGATCTTTCAGATGACTCTGTCTGATGGATAGTCAAGCACAGATGGCACGCGGAGTGAAGCCTGGTTGCTATGACGTCTGTCATACATTGGTTGCATACTCCATGTTCCGGCCATACGTGCAGGTCAACAGGTGTGTAACCGGCTGCTGTGACAGCTGGTCGTGGCGGCCCCGCAGGCGTCAGGACCGCCATACGGTCAGTATCATCAAGTCGTGCCTGGCTCCGAGCCCACCGTCGCTCCGCGCCGGATCGGCCTCCTCGGGGGGACGTTCGACCCACCGCATCTGGGGCATACCGCCGCTGCCCTGGAGGCCCGTCGGTCGCTGGCCCTTGACCTGGTGGTCCTGGTGGTCGCCAACGATCCCTGGCAGAAGACAGCCGAGGCGAGGGCCGGAGAGGCCGACGTGGTCTCGCCGGCCGAGGTGCGCCTGGCCATGACCCGGGCAGCCGTGGCCGACACGGACGGTGTCCACGTGGACGACCTGGAGATACGACGGGGTGGTCCCTCCTACACGGCTGACACGCTGGCCCACTACGCCGCGGTCCACCCCGGTGCCGAACTGTTCGTCCTCCTGGGCAGCGACATCGCACCGGGCCTGGACACGTGGGTGCGCCCCGACGAGGTACGTCGACGTGCGACGATCGTGGTCATGCGGCGCCCCGGATTCGAGCAGGGCCGCCCGCCGACCGGCTGGGAGCACCAGGTGCTGGACGGTTCCTTCCCGGACCTCGCCAGCAACCACCTGAGGGACCGTTTCGCCGCCACGGGCCAGATAGGCGACGAGGTGACGGCCGGCGTGGCTGAGATCATCCGCGAGAGCGGCCTCTACGGGGTGGGTCGGTGAACGACGTGGAATCGGACCCCGGCCGGACGCCGGACGGGGAGGGCGCCCAGCGGCGCCGGCCTGCACCGGCCCTGCCGGCCGCCTGGCGGTGGGGCTTCCCGGCGGCACTCGTACTGGTGGCGCTGTGCTCCGGCTGGCTCCTGGCCGATGGCCTGCAGATGATCCTGGAGAGCGAGCAGGGCACGACCCGCGAGGCGGTCACCGACCCGTCGGCACCAGGCTTCGAGGCGTTCGTGGAACAGACCTGGTCCGTTCTGGTGGCCACCGAGGATGACGCCGGCGAGCTCGTGCAGGTTGCCGTCCTGGCCGTAGCGGACCGGACCGGTGGCGGGGGCACGGTGCTGCTGGTTCCCCCGGAAGTGGCCGTGACCGGCTGTGCCGTCCAGCCGTGCACCCTGTCGGAGCGTCACAGGGAGGGCGGCGTGGAGATGGTCCGGGTATCTGTAACCGGCCTTCTGGACGTGGGGGTCACCGGAACCGCCCTCCTCACCCCGAGCCGTTGGGAGAGCCTCGCCGGCGCCTCGGCGGCAGCCGTGGTGGAGTTGTCCGGAGACCTCGTGTCCACTGCCTCCGATGGCACGACGGTCGTGCGGTTCCCCGCCGGGAAGGTTGCGATCGCTCCGGCCGAGGTGGCCGAGCTCCTGGGCTTCGCTGACGACGTCGGTGGCATGGAACGCCTCGCCAGGCAGCGTGACTGGTGGAGTGCCTGGTTGGAACTGGTCGGGACCGGGGACCCCGTGGGGAACCTCCCCGCCCTGGAACTGGACATCGTCCACCTTCTGGCAACGGTGGCCGGTGGACCGGTCAGCGTCGTGGCCGGACCCTGGATGCTGGAGGGGTCCTCGATGCTGGTGGATGCCACGGCGCTCGACGACCTCGTGGTCCGGATGTTCCCGTTCCCCGTTCCGCTGGTCCCGGGTCGCAGGCCGACGGTCCGACTCCTGAACGGCACGGGGGACCCGTCGCTCGACGCTCCGGCACGTGAAGCGGTCCTTCGTACCGGCGTTGAGTTGGCCGTCGTGGGCAACTTCCGCAACGACGGGGCGATACAGACCCGCGTGATCCACCGGGACCCTGCCCTGGCCGAGGAGGCCAACGCCCTTGCGGCGGCCCTCGGTGCCCGTGTGCTGTTCGACCAGATGGCCAGCCCGGTGACCGACCTGACGGTCGTCATCGGAGCCGACTTCCGCCTAGGCGGATAGCCTCAGCCACCCAATGTCACAATCCTCCCCAGTCAGGTCTTCGGCATCTGCCGATGTCTTCGACGTGACGCTGGCCGACTGGGCCCGTCATGCCGCCCGTGCCGCGGACGACAAGTTGGGGAGCGACACGATCATCATCGACGTGGGTGACGTGATCTCCGTGACGGACTTCTTCGTCATCTCCAGTGCTCCGACCTCCCGACAGGTGCGGGCGATCGCCGAGGAGATCGAGGAGCAGTTGACGATCCTGGATGGCCCGAAGCCGCTCAGGGTGGAGGGCCGTGCTGACCACCGATGGGTCCTCATGGACTTCGGTGGCTTCGTCGTCCACATCCTGGACGACGAGTACCGGGCCTTCTACGACCTGGAGCGACTCTGGTCCGACTGCCCCCGCATCGACTGGCAGGAAGCCTGAGTTCAGGCCTGCTGCCTTCGACGGACCGTCACCGTCACCGACCCGTCTTCGGCGACATCGGTGTGGGCGTGGACCCCCCAGTGGTTGGAGATCATCTCGGGGGTGAGGACCTCCGCCGGTGACCCATGGGCTATGAGGCGCCCATGGTCCAGCACTGCCATCCGGTCGGCGAACTGTCCAGCCACGGCCAGGTCGTGGAGGGTGCTGACCACGGTCAGGGACCGTTCCGTGCGGAGCTCGGCTATCAGCTCCAGGACCTCCAGTTGATGCCCGAGGTCCAGGAACGACGTGGGCTCGTCCAGAACGAGTATCGGCGTGTCCTGGACGAGGGCGCGGGCCACCACCACCCGCTGTCGTTCTCCGCCGGAGAGCGTGTCCAGATTGCGGTCCATGAAGTCGCCCAGCTCCAGCCGGTGGAGTACCTCGAGGGTCTGCCTGCGATCCCTCTCCGAGGGGGAGAAACGCAGGCCCTGATGGGGGGAGCGACCCAGCAGGGCATAGTCGAACACGTCGATTCCGGGGGGAATGACGGGATGCTGGGGGACCACGGCAAGTCGCCGGGCGCGTTCCCGGCCGGGTATCCCGCCGGCGTCCTCGCTGCCGATCCGGATGGTCCCGGTGTGGGCCACGGTGCCTGCCAGCGTCCGCATGAGGGATGTCTTTCCTGCTCCATTGGGACCGATCACCACCAGCCAGGACCCACCGGCTACGGAGAGGTCGAAACCGTCCAGGACCGTTCGCCCACCGAGCACCACCGAGACGTTGGACCATGCCACGGCCACGGGCTGCTCCCTGGAGGTCACGACAGGGTCTGTCGTCGCAGGATGAGCAGGAAGAACGGCGCGCCGATGAAGGCGGTGATCACGCCGATGGGTAGTTCAGCGGGAGCCCGGACCGTTCGTGCCACCACGTCGGCCAGGGCCAGGAAGGAGGCGCCGAACAGGAGTGAGAGTGGCACGACGCGCCGGTGGCTGCTGCCGGCGAGCATGCGTACGGCATGGGGCACCACCAGTCCCACGAAGCCGATGAGCCCGCTGACGGCAACGGCGGCAGCTGCGCCCAACGAGGCCACCAGGAGGACCAGCCGCCGGATGCTCCGCGGCTTCAGGCCGAGGGTGGTGGCCTCCTCCTCGCCGACGGCCAGGACGTCCAGGGCTCCGACCGAGAGCAGCAGGCCCACCACGCAGATGACGGCGTAGGGGGCCAGGAGTCGTACCTCGCCCCATCCGGCGGTGGAGAGGCGTCCGAGGATCCAGGCGAATACCTGCTGCAGGGTTTCCGAGTTCTGCTGTTGGATGAAGGTCTGGATGGCGGTGAAGAAGTTGGCCACGGCGACTCCGGCCAGGATGAGGGTCGCCGGTGACCCGGTGCTGCCCCGGCGGGTACTCAGGGTGCCGGCCGCAGCCACCGCGAGGAGGGCTCCGAGGAAGGCTGCCAGGGGGACCGGATCCATGAAGCCGACCGCATCCCTGAGGCGGGCCACGATGGCGATGGTGGCGCCGAGGCCGGCCCCGGCGGCGATGCCCAGGAGGTAGGGGTCGGCCAGTGGGTTGCGGAAGACCCCCTGGTAGGCCGCTCCCGATCCGGCCAGCAGGGCTCCCACGAGGAGGCCGAGTACCACCCGGGGCGCCCGTAGGTCCCAGACGATCGCCCGGTCGGCAGGCGACAGCGATGAGTCGACGTCTATGAGCGGTAGGCGATCGAGCAACTCCAGGACGACCTGCCAGATGGGGATTGGCACCGGACCGGTGGCCACACCTATGACCGCTGCGATCAGGACCGAGGCGATTCCCGCGGACAGCCAGCGACCACCGAGTCGGGACCTGCCGGACCCGGTCGACCCGGCCAGCCGGTCGCCGGTCACCCCTGCGCCGGTCGATGACGACATCATCTGATCATCTCGGGCCTGATCAGTCGACGGAGTTCACGGCGTCGACGATGGCCCGCAGGAAGTCGACGATGCGTGGCCCCCAACGAGATGCCACGTCGTCGTCGAGCTCGACGATCCGGCCGGTGGAGACCGCCGTGAGGGTCTCCCAGCCGGGGCGATCCGCGATGGTGGCCGCCGTCTGGCCGCAGCACTTCGTGTCAGCCAGGAAGATGATGTCCGGATCGGCGTCCAGCAGGTATTCGGCCGACAACTGCGGGTATCCCAAGGAAGTGCCGTCGGCATCGGCCGGGTCGGCTGCATTGACCAGTCCGGCCAGGGCGTAGACCTCGCCGATGAAGGTCGCCGAGGTGACGGTGTAGAGGGTGTCGTCCAGCTCGTGGTAGTAGCTGAGCGGCTCGTCGCGCTGGATGACCGAGGCCGCCAGGTCGGCCATCTCGGCCTTCATGTCCTCCACCAGGGTTGTCGCCTCGGCGGCGTGTGCGGTGATCTCCCCGAGCGCCAGGATCTGGCCGTATGTCTCCGCAATCGTCATCGAAGCCCCCTGGAGCAGGGACTCGACTCCGGCAGCCTGGAGTCCGGCCACCACGTCACCCGGGTCGTAGGAGATAATTACGAGGTCGGGCTGGAAGCCCAGGATGGCCTCGATGTTCGGCTCGAAGCCGCTGAGGTCGGTGACCGGTGCGTCTGCCGGGAAGGTGGAGAGGGAGTCGACCGCCACCACCTGGTCACCGGCACCGATGGCGAACAGCATCTCGGTCGCCACCGTCGAGATCGAGACGATGCGGGCCGGCCCGTCGGCAGTCCCATTCTCGACACCGGGCGAGCCCGACATGGCGATTGAGGAGTCGACGCCTCCACAGGCGGCCAGTGTCATGGCAGCCAGAAGCGGTATCAGGATCTTGCGCGGCATGGAAACGGATTCCTCCTGTCGTCGAGGTGTCATCGCTCGATCGACAGGCCGTTCGCCGGCTATCGGCCGAACCGAATCCCTTGCCTCGAGGGTGTCTGGTTCGTGCGGCACAGAGCTGGTTCGGACTAGTCGTCACCCTCGGGGGACGGCATCACCGCTGCGGGACAGTGCCGGGATCACACCGGACTTCGGTCTCCAGACCGCGGCGGGAGTGTAGCCGCCGTTTCGTGCCGGCCAGGGAGCTCGGCTACCGGTCGTCCGTGGCCCGATCCCGGAGTTGGTCGAGGACCGTCCGGCCGCGTGCCATCTTGATCTCCTCGTAGCCGCGGACGTCCATGGCCAGGGCGGCGGTCGCCACGGCGTCGTCCAGGCCGGATGCGGTGAGGCCGTCCAGGACCTGGCTGATGGCGGAGCGGTACTCGGCGACCAGGGTGCGCTCCAAGCGGCGTACCTCGGCCCGGCCGAACGGATCCAGTGCGGTACCGCGCAGTCGCCTGCCCTTCGAGAGCAGCCACATTGCCGGGCGTCCGATGGTTGCGGGGATGGCCAGCTTCTTCGTCATGCCGAGCGCCCGGAGGAACGGCGGGTGGAGCCGCCATGTCACGGCGGCTCCCGGGCCACCGATGGACGCCGCCGCCGAGCGACCTTCCGGTCCGATCAGAAGCCGGGCGACCTCGTACTCGTCCTTGTAGGCGGTCAGCTTGTGCAACCCGCGTGCCACGGCCTCTGTGAGTCGCACCGAACCGGCCGACGCGCCCTGTTCAGCCGTCGAGGCGGCCTCGACCAGGTCGAGGTAACCGGACGCGCAGCGGGCGTCCTGGTATCCGACGAGATCGGCGGCCAGCAGGCCGATCAGCGGCCCCAGCCCCGTGCGCCCGTCCAGCACCTCCACGCGGGTCCGTAGGTCGGCGGGGAGTTCCGGGACATCCATGGTGGTCGACGACATCCGACCGTCGGGATCGTCGGCGGAGTCGAAGGCCGACGGATCCATGGCCCAGCGGCGACCCGCACGGAAGGCCGCACGGTTGCGGTCGACTGCCACCCCGTTGAGGCCGATGGCACGCTCCACCGAGGCCGGATCCACGGGGATGGCTCCGGCCTGGACCGCCACGCCCAGGAGCAGGACGTTGGCCGGGGCGGCGTCGCCGAATAGGGAGTGACTGATCGCCGATGCGTCGACGAACCGGTTCAGCCCGCTGTGGGTCCTGGAGTCCGCTCGCCCTACGAGCTCCTCGACGGTGGGCAGGTCCTTCTCCGGGTGGCCGACCATCGAACCGGTCGGGGTCTCGGAGGTGGAGGCCACCATGACGGTCTGCTCGACGGCGCCGACGAGGAGGTCGAAGGCCAGGATCACGTCGGCGCCGGCCTCGCCGACCAGGTTCGAGGCCCGTGGGCCGTTCCGCGACAGGCGCAGGTCGCTGATGACGGGGCCGGCCTTCTGGGAGAGGCCGGTCTGGTCCAGCCCGCGAACGTCGTAGCCGTCGATCATCGCTGCGATGGCCAGGATCTGGGCAACCGTCACGACGCCCGTGCCACCGATTCCGGCCAGACGAATGTCGACCTGCCCGGTGTCCACGATGGCCACGGGTGCGACCAGGTCACCGCTCCCGTAGCTGCCTGGGGCCTTGGCGGTGGCCGGGTCGTCGGGATCCACCGCCACCGTCATGAAGCTGGGGCAGTCGCCCTCCAGGCAGGATGCATCGAGGTTGCAGGAGGACTGGTCGATGGTGGTCTTGACGCCCAGATCGGTCTCCACGGACTGCACGGAGAGGCAGTTGGAGACATCGCCGCAGTCGCCGCACGCCTCGCAGAGGCGGTGGTTGATGACGACACGGAACCCCGGGGTCTCGGCCTTGCCGCGCTTGCGGAGCCGTCGCGTCTGGGCGGCACAGGCCTGGTCGTGGATCAGCACGGTGACACCGTCGACCGCAGCAAGGATCTCCTGGGCCTCAATGATCCGGGTCCGGTCCCAGACCTGGATGTCGCCCGGTAGACGGACCCCCTTGTAACGGGCGGTGTCCTCCGTCGTGATCAGGACCCGGGACACGCCGTGGGACAGCAGGATCGAGGCGATCTGGGGCACGCCGACCCCGTTGGTGGCATCCTGGCCACCGGTCATGGCGACGGTGCCGTTGTAGAGCAGCTTGTAGGTCATCCGCACGTCGGCGGCGACGGCCGCCTGGATGGCCAGCTGTCCGGAATGGAAGAAGGTCCCGTCGCCGATGTTCTGGGTGAAGTGCTCCCTCTCGACGAATGGGGACATCCCGATCCACTGGCTGCCTTCACTGCCCATGGCCGTGATCCCGGCGCTCCTCCCGACCTTGTCCTCCTCCATGAGGAGGACCATCCCGTGGCAACCGATACCGGCGCCGACGAGGGCATCCTCGGGGACCTTGGTTCCCCAGTTGTGGGGGCAACCGGAGCAGAAGTAGGGGGTCCGCTCGATCGAGAGCGGGAGCAGGGCGTGCTCGCGGACCGTGGGCTCGGGCGTGAGCCTGTCCGCCAGCCGGGCCGAGAGGCGCTCCCGGAGGCCGACGAGGATCGTGTCGGCGTCCAGGATCCCGTGGTTGGGCATGAGGGTGCGTCCGTCCGGGTGGGTCTTGCCGACGACGCGGGGCTGGTCGGGGCCGCCGTAGAGGGCGTCCTTCACCAGCCATTCGAGCGTCGGGTTCTTCTCCTCGACGATGAGGATCTCGTCCAGGCCGCGGGCGAAGGTGCGGATGGTCGAGGGATCGAACGGCACCGGGACCCTCATGTGGAGTAGCCGGATGCCCACAGCGGCGATCTCGGCGTGTGTCGTGAGGCCGAGGCGGCCCAGGGCGTGGAGCAGCTCGTGGTAGGTGAAGCCACTGGCGACCAGGCCGATCCAGGCGTCCGGGGGGTCGATGGTCGTGTGGTTGAGGCGGTTGGCGATCGTGTAGCGGCGCACCAGCTCGGAGCGGGCCTCCCGGAAGTCGCGCTCCAGCTCGAGCGTGTGGGGCGTCAGGAGCTGGCCGTCGGGATGGTGCTCGTAGGGCCTCCCGTCGATGGTCAGGTCGGGGACGACCGGTACGACGTGCTCCGGATCCAGGTCGACGGTGCCGTTCCCGTCTGCGACAGCGGCCACGATCTTCAGCGCCGTCCAGAGGCCCGTGATCCGAGACAGTGCGACGGCGTGCATGCCGAGGTCCAGGACCTCCTGCACGTCTCCCGGATACAGGATCGGCATGTGGAGGTCGACCAGCGCGGCGTCGGAGCTGGACGGCAGCGTGGAGCTCTTGGCGGCGGGGTCGTCCCCCACGATGGCGATGGCGCCTCCGTGGCGCGACGTGCCGGCGAAGACCGCGTGGCGCAGTGCATCGCCGGCCCGGTCCAGGCCGGGTGCCTTGCCGTACCAGATTCCGAGCACGCCGTCGTAGCGGCAGTCGGGCTGCTCGGCCGCCAACTGTGAGCCCATGACGGCGGTTGCGGCCAACTCCTCGTTGACAGCCGGCTGGTTCACGATGGCCAGGTCCGGGACGAGGGCGGCTGCCCGGGCGACCTCGCCGTCGAAGCCTCCGAGGGGGGAGCCCTGGTAGCCGGATACGAAGGCCGCCGTGTTCAGCCCCTTGGTGCGGTCCACCCGTAGCTGCTGGATGGGGATCCGGGCCAGTGCCTGGATCCCGGTGAGGAAGGCCCGGCCGTGGTCGGCGCGGTAGCGGTCCTCGAGTTTGTAGTCGTCCAGTAGTGACACGGTTGCCCCCTGTTGCCCATGCCGTCGGTGTCGGGCATCGGTCTTTCAGGCCATACGGTGACAGATGTACGATAAAGACTCAATGAATCCGAATGAACAACGGAAAAGTAGGGCAAATGGCACAACTCGACCGGTCCGACATCCGAATTCTTGCCGTACTCCAGTCGGATGCACGGCAGACGAATCGGGCCGTGGCGGCCGAGGTGGGCCTGGCGCCCTCCACGACCCTGGACCGCATCAGGTCGCTGGAGCTCAACGAGGTCATCACCGGCTACCACGCCGCCGTGGACCTGAAGGCCCTGGGTCGTCCCATCCAGGCGATCGTGGCGCTGCGCCTCCGCCCGAAGACCGGCCCGGTGGTGGATCGGGCGGTGGAACGACTCTGGGCGCTGCCTGAGACGCTGGGCGTGTTCCTCATCACCGGCATCGACGATGTCATCGTGCACCTCAGCGTGGCGGACACCGACAGCCTCAGGCAGCTGGTCCTGGAGGGCATCTCCAGCATCGAGGGCGTGGTCGACGAACGGACCTCGCTGGTCTTCGAGTACCGCCAGAAGAGGGTCGTCGCTGCACTCGGGGGAGAAATCGGCCTGCATGTGGCGGCGCCGCCGTGTATCGGTCAGGGTGGGCGCATCGATTGAGGAGGGTCCATGGACCACGACATTCCCCCTGACCTCGCCGACTACCTGGTCGAGCTGGATGACTTCATAGAGAGCGAGATCAGACCGCTGGAGGAAGCCGACGACAACGTCAGGTTCTTCGACCACCGGCGTGAGGACGCCCGCACCGACTGGGACCGCGACGGGCTTCCCAACCGGGAATGGGAGGACCTGCTGGCCGA
>LWDU01039632.1_pt1 | contig 23589 bp, 20 predicted proteins | sample 727161 | NCBI WGS metagenome assembly LWDU01 (sample SAMN04566230, study PRJNA314399) | hydrothermal vent metagenome | isolation source: deep sea hydrothermal plume seawater | place: Mexico: Gulf of California, Guaymas Basin | collected 2004-07-11
GGGGGCACCGCGGTGATCACTGCGACCCAGATCGCGGTCGGTTATCGCAACGATAACGGCTTTAGGGTTTTCGGCACCAAAGGGTCGATCGAATGGCACCAAGAGCGAGCGGAATCCTTGCTAGTGCGCCACGGCGATGGGCGCGACGTGACCTATTGGACGGGCGCTGAATTTGATCTGCCGGCCGTGGTTTCTTCCTACTTCCGCGTGCCTTCGGGCCATCATGAGGATTTTTTTCCTGCGCTGGCCAACTTGCACACGACGATCGAACGCCAGATTCGCACGGGGCGCGGCGAGAAGGGCATACCGGCGGCCTTTCCGCACCCCGGTGTCGAAGAAGGCGTGGCGGGTATGAAATTCATCAAGGCGGCGGTGGATTCTTCGAAGAAGAAGGGGGCGTGGACACGCTTGTAATACCACGTCTCTTTTTAGTGTTGCCGGGCCGGCTCCCTAGGGAGCCGGCCTTTTTTTTGTGATTTTGAGCGAGGTTTTCTGCGACGATCTACTTTGCAGGCGGACCGTGCGAAAGCCGATTGCCGAACGGTCCCAAGCTTGTTGCAGTTATTGGGGCGAACTTTTCCACCAAGCTGTATAAACTCGCGAGTATTATGTCGATCCGGGTTCTATCGAACAGTCGGTTGCTACTAATATATCGTTGTTTGTAGGCGGAGAATACTTGGGCAATATGAGCACGGTCCCAAGACAGGGATCGCAGTAAAGACTGTCAAGTGTCTATCGGTTCTTCTTAACGCTGGTCGGTAGTTGGGTGTTATTTCTTGTCGTAGCGGATGCGCGGATCGAGCCAGGCGTAAAGTAAGTCGGCCAACAAGTTGGCCAGCACGAAAATCGTGGCCAGCAGTAAGACGCCGCCCTGCACGGCCCGGAAGTCGCGTGCCTGCACAGCCAAAAAGAGCCAACGGCCGACACCTGGCCAAGCGAAGATCGTTTCGGTGATGATCGCGCCGCCGAGCAGGTAGCCGAACTCTAGGGCGATAACGGTCAGCGTGGGGATGAAGGCGTTTTTCACCGCGTGGCGCAGCACGACCGCCCGCTGCGAGAGACCCTTGGCCCAGGCGGTGCGGATATAATCCTCGCCGAGGACTTCGAGCAGGCTGGCGCGGGTCATGCGCGCGATAACCGCCATCGGGATGGTGCCGAGTGTCAGGGCAGGCAGAAAGAGATGCCAAAGGATATCGCCGAAGGCCTCAAAATCGCCTTGTAAGAGCGCGTCGAGGGTGTAGAAGTAGGTGATGGGCTCAAAGTAGATATGGGTACTCAGACGGCCGGAGATGGGAAAGAGCGGCAAGAAGACCCCTAAGAGCAGGACCAACATCAGGGCTAACCAGAACACAGGCATTGAAATACCGGCGGTCGCCAAGACCATGCTCAGCAGATCGGCTATTTTACCGCGGTGGACGGCTGCCCAAAGTCCGGCGGAAATGCCGACGGTCATCGCCAGCAGCATACTGGCCATAGTCAGTTCGAATGTGGCGGGGAAGCGTTGCAGAATTTCAGTGGTAATTTTCTCGTGCGTGCGGATCGAACGGCCGAGGTCGCCGCTCAAAAGTCCGGTAAAAAAACGGTAGAACTGCACGTGGAAAGGCTGGTCGAGTCCCATTGTCGCCCGCAGTTCGGCCAGGCTTTCCGCGTTGGCCCGCTCGCCGAGCATGACTTGTGCCGGGTCTCCCGGCACGAGGTAGAGCATCAGGAAGACTAAGAACGATATGCCCAACAGTGTCGGGACCAGTGAGATAAACCGGTTGAGGACGAAACGATACATGGGCTATGGTGTGAAAGCCGTGCTGTGGAACCACTTGCTGCCGGTCGGGTGCAGTTTGAAGCCGGACACGCCGCGGCGGAAAGCTGCGGTTTGTGTCGCGTGCACCAATGGCACCCAGGGCGCGTCGTGGAAGATAATCTCCTGGGCTTGCTGGTAGAGCTTGCTGCGCTGGCCGCGATCGGCAGAAATTCGGGCGGCGACAAGCACTTTGTGCAACTCCTCGCTTTTGTAGAAGGCAATATTTTGCGCGGGTTTGACGGCGGCGGTCTTATCAAGCAGCACATGCAGAAAATTATCGGGGTCGCCATTGTCACCGGTCCAGCCTAGTAGGGCCATCGGGTGCTCGCCGTTAAAAACTTTGTCGAGATAGGTACCCCATTCCCATTGCACGATACGTGCGCGGACGCCGATCTTTGCGAGGTCAGCCTGGACCGCCTGAGCGATCTTATCGGGTTGTGGCATATAGGGCCTGGGCACGGGCATCGCCCAGAGTTCGGTTTCGAAGCCGTCGGGAAAACCGGCTTCGGCCAACAACGCGCGGGCCTTGTTGGGGTCGTAGGCGTAACCGGTAATTTTGTCATTATACCCCCAAAGCGTCGGGGGTATCGGGTTTTTCGCGACTAAGGCCAGGCCCTGGTAAAAATTATCGACGAGGGCCTGTTTGTTGACGGCGTGGTTGATCGCCCGGCGCACACGCAAGTCGTCGAAGGGCGCTTTGTCCATGTTCATCGCCAAGTAGCCGACATTCATGCCTGGTTGCGTCAGCAATTGCAGTTCGGGGTTGTCGCGAATCTCGTCGATATACTCGGGGCTCAGGTTGTCTAAACCCTGTACGGTGCCCTGCGACAGTTCGAGAAAGCGGATCGAGGCTTCTTGAATCGGTTTAAAGATCAGGCGGTCGAGTTTGGCTTTGGGACCCCAATAATTATCATTGCGGGCGAGTACGATGCGTTCATCCTTGCGCCATTCAATAAAACGGAATGGCCCAGTGCCGACCGGGTTTTTGAAATACGGGCTTACCGCGGCGCAGAAATTCATCGCCAAGTTGGAAAGGAAGGGGGCGTTCGGTTTCTTGAGACGGATGACGAAGGTCGAATCATCGGGAGTCGTGAGCTCGGCAAGGATATCGTCCATGCCCATATCCTTCCAGTATTTGTAACCGCCTTCGACTTTGTGATGGGGGTGGTCTTTGTAAAACTGGCGGCCTAACGAGAAGAGCAAGGCTTCAGCGTTAAAGACGGTGCCGTCGTGGAAATGAACGCCGCGCCGCAAATGAAAGGTCCAGGTCAACTGGTCGGCGGAAACGTCCCAGGAATGCGCGAGCTGCGGTACGATCGCGGTGCTCTCGCTATCATATGCGACGAGCGTTTCGTAGATGTTGTCGCATACTTTAAATGATTCGCCATCTGTTTCTAACCCCGGGTCGAGGCCGACCGAATCGGAACCGCGGCCAAAAACCAGCGTGGTCAGTTGTTGTTTATCACTGCCGCAGGCCGCGAGGGTCAGTACCATCAATAAGAAGAGAATAATCACGGTTTCAGATCCTTTAGCAACGAGTTCTTTTTCGCCTCGATTTCGCGCAAACGGCGACGATTGGCCAACTCGCGGTCTTCCGGATGCATAAGGCGCAGCCAGGCACTCATGGTGCGCAAGTCGGTATAGGGGATATTTTTACGCATCGGTCTGATCAGTAGACGGGCATCGGAGGTAAGGATCCAGGCCTCGTGCGCGGCCGAGATATCGCGCAGGTAGAAACGGCCGCTCGACCAGGAAGTGCGTTGGGTATAAAGCGCGACGCGGCGGCCCCAATGCATGAACTGGTTTTCGAAGCTCAGCGGGTAGGAGCCGACGCGGGGGTTGCTGTAGCGGTCGGGGTCGTAGTGTACGATGATATCGTAGACGCTCGTTGTGTTGAGCACCGGGTCGCGCACGATTTCGACCAATGTGAGGATCTGCGCGTAGGCTTTCTCGTTTGTGCTGGCTAGGACCGCGCGCAATTCGGTGCCAACATCTTTCAGTTCGGTCTCCGAGAGGGTGACCGTGGCCTTCGCTTCGGCGGTGGCAGACCATAGGCCGATGAGCAGGGCGCAACAGATCCCCACCCCCAGGCCTGAAAAGCCACGGCCCCCGGCTATGCCGCCAGGGGCCATGGGCCGCTTGCGCCGCAATGTCTAATCCTCGAAGGCCGCGTCAAAGGCGATATCCGAAGGGGCGAAGTCCACCTCCTTGACGAAGGCGGCCGCTTCGGTCGCGCCGTGTTCGCGGTCCATGCCGCTGTCTTCCCATTCGACCGACAGCGGCCCCTGGTAATTGATGCGGTTGAGGGCGCGGATGATTTCCTCGAAATCGATATTGCCCCGGCCCAGCGAGCGGAAGTCCCAGAAGCGCCGCCGGTCGCCGAAGTCGGTGTGCCCGCCGAAGACCCCGGCGTCCTTGGGCGTCTGCGACCAGCCGACGTCTTTCATGTGCACATGGAAGATCCGGTCGCTGAAGCGATGGATGAATTCGACATAGTCTACGCCCTGGTAACCGAGATGGCTCGGGTCGTAGTTAAAGCCAAAAGCCGGGTGCCCGTCGAGCGCCTCAATGGCGCGTTGGGCCGAAGCGATGTCGAAGGCGATTTCGGTCGGGTGCACCTCAAGTGCGAACTTGACCCCGAGTTTCTGGTATTGGTTTAGGATCGGGGTCCAGCGTTTGGCGAAGTCCTTGTAGCCCTTCTCGATCATATCGGGGGAGACCGGTGGGAAGGAATAGAGCAAATGCCAGATCGAGGACCCGGTAAAGCCGTTGACTACGTCGACGCCGAGCCGGGCGGCGGCCTTACCGGTGGCGATCATTTCCTTAGCCGCGCGTTTGCGTACGCCTTCGGGGTCGCCGTCGCCAAGGATGCGCGGCGGTAATATAGACGCGTGGCGGCTATCTATATTGTCGCAGACGGCTTGGCCGACGAGGTGGTTAGAGATGGAGTAGAGCTTGAGGCCGTATTGTTCTAAGAGTTGGCGTCTATTTTTGCAGTAGGCGGCAGTGGCTTTCTCGACTTCAAAATGATCGCCCCAGCAGGCGAGTTCCAAGCCGTCATAGCCGAATTCGACGGCTTTCTGGCACATCGTCTCAATGCCCATATCGGCCCATTGGCCCGTGAAGAGAGTGACAGGTCGCATCGCGGTTGCTCCTTGTTGGTGAGCGGTACGGAAATCTGAATAAAGGAAGATATATACGGCGGTCGGGCCAAGGGTGTCAAGAGCTATCGGCTGAGTGACTTTTCGCGGCGCAGGTCAATGTCGAAGATGCGCAGATAGCGGCCTTGGAACTCCCCGATCACTTCGAGGACCTGGTCCTCGTCGAGGTCGAGCAGGCCCATGCGCTCGCCGAAGGGCTCGGGCGATTGCCATTCGAGGTCGAAGAAGCGGGCGTCGAAGATATATCCGTCGTTGAGCACGATTTCGTCTTCGCCGTCTCCGTCGACATCGCCGATGAGGATTTGGTGTGCGGTCAGATCGGTCTGGTCGCTGCGCCATTGCTCATACTGGTCTCGGCCGTCGTAGACGATCAGGCGGCCGTCGGCGCAGAATACAAGTTCAGGCTGCTCGTCGTCGTCGATATCGCCGATGGTTAAGCTGGTGATGCGCTTGTACTCGTTGGGGGAGTTGCTCCAGATGAGGGTGTAGTCCATGATGTCGAGATAGTAGATACGGCCCTGGTCGGTGTAGGCGACGATTTCGTCGAGTTCGTCGTCGTTGATATCTACGACAAAGACTCCGCCCACCGAGCCTTCGAGGTATTCACTGACCCACACCTCGGTATAAGAGCCGCCGTCGCGCGCTTCGTAGATATGGATGCGGCCGTTGTTGTCGCCGAGTACCATTCGGTCGGGGCCTTCACCGGAGGGTAGGTGAAGCAGGTTGTCGAATTCTGCTAAGTCACCATGGTAGGCCGGTAAGTCCGGTAAGTCCGGTAAGTCGAGTGCTTGTATGCAAGGTGGGGCGAGTAAGATGGCGCATAGGATGAGCGTCAACATGGTGTGCTTTACTCCTCGGAAACGGCCGCACGGGCGGCCTCGTAGACGGAGAGCAGCGGTATCTGGTGCTTCTTCGCAAGCCGGGCGCAATCCTCGTATTCGGGTGCGGCGCGGCGGTGGCCGTCCAGATAGCTAAATTTAACGCGGACCTCGCCAAAGGGCGTTTCAACCGAGCGGACTTCGCGCTCTAATACGCGACGTTCGACGGAATAATAGCGCAAGCCGATGGTGGTCGTCTCTTGTAGGATGGTCGTCGCCAACAGGTCAAAGGTCGCGGCCTCGGCGAGCACGCTGAGCACATTGCCCGGGCGGCCTTTCTTCATGAAAACGGGCGTTGTGTAGACATCGCGCGCGCCTTGTTCGAGCAGCCGGTCGAAGAGATAGCCATATACCTCGGGGTTCATATCGTCGATATTGGCTTCGATCAGTGTCATTTTTTCGCTTGCCGGATCGCGCGCTCCGATCCGCAGTCGTAGCAGATTGGGTATGGCTTCGAGGTCGCGACTGCCCGCCCCGTAGCCGACGGCTTGTTGTCGGAAAGGCGGTGGCGATCCGAATGACCGGGAGAGCGTCGTGATAATCGCCGCCCCGGTCGGGGTGACCAACTCGGCGCGGATATCGGTTTGCTCGCTCGGCACGTCGCGGCAAAGGGCCAGAACACCAGGTACGGGCACGGGGTAGCGGCCGTGGGCGCAACGCGTAAAACCGGTGCCGAAGCGCAGAGGAGAGGAATAGATTTCATCAATGCCCAGAAGCTGGAGACCTCGAGAGCGCCAACTTCGTGCAGGTGGACTTCTTCGGGCTCGGCTCCGTGCACTTCGGATTCGGCCGCGCCAAGGCGTTCAAAAATGCGAATGGACTGCTCCTTGACTCGAGAGTCGAGGTCGCTTGAGGCAATGCGTTCAAGGATGTCGTTGAGGCGATGGTGTTCGTGTGCATGTGCATGTTCGTGTTCGTGTTTATCGCCAGCAGTCGCTTCGCTCGGTAATTGTAGATGATGTTCTTCTGTAGCGGTGACCTGAACCCCGCTAACGCGGACTTGCGCGTGGGTGGCGGCGATGGCGTGTCTGGAGGTGGCTTCGCTGGCGATCGTTACATCTTTGAGACCGAGCTTGGCTATTTCTGCGTTGAGGCTTGTAAGCGACAGGCCACTGTCGAGCAGGGCGCCCAATACCATATCGCCGCTAATGCCAGAAAAACAGTCGAAGTAGGCAATTTTCATCTAATATATCAAGGCAGGCGTTTAAGATCGGCTTTGCGCTTGGTCCAGTCGAATTCCTCGGCGAAATCGTAGACATCAACGAAGTCATCGATCTGGTCGTTTTCTGTTTTGCTCATCAGATTCGCTTCTATTAAGTTGAAGACAATTTCTCCGAAATCGCGCGTTTGTTTGATGCCCCAATGAAAGAAAACAGAGCAGGTGAGTGGCCCGAATTGCTCGGCGCTGTACTCGCTGATACCGAGCACTAGGTCCCGGCCGGAAATATGTCGTTTTTCTTTGGGCAGGGTGGTCTTGCCGAGTTTCTCCACGGTATATTGCAAGGCATCGTAGACGAAGATATAGGCGTCCCTATTATAACGCCCGTCGCCTTCGGCTAGATCCTCAATTTCTTGCAGGAATTCTCCGCTCATATCCGCCCTTAAAGTCGTCTGCGCGGCACCGCCGATAATTTTGCTGTGGATCATTTATGGCGCGGCACCGACCACAATACAAGGCACGGTTGCGCGGGTGTCAAGGCCTCAGTCGCGATAGCCGGATGCGAGGCGCTGGTGGGACTGACGCTGCTTCAACAACTGCAGTAGCTCGTCGCGTTTGACGGAGAAGGCGGGCAGAAAGGTTTTGGCGAGTGGTTGGCCGGTAGCGCCTTTATTGACGCTTTGCGGATTGATATGGTGGCCGTCTTTGATAATCTCGTAATGCAGGTGGGGACCGGTTGCCCTGCCGGTAGCGCCGACTTTGCCAACCGCTTGCTGCTGCTTTACGCGCTGGCCGTTACGGACTAGGATCTTGCTCAAATGCGCATAACGGGTGCGATAACCATTGGCATGGGTGACTTCAACGAGATTGCCATAGCCGCCTTTGCGTCCGGCGTAAGTGACCCGGCCGCGGGCGGTGGTCCATACTTTTGTGCCGGATGGGGCGCCGTAGTCGGTACCGAGGTGGGGCACTCGCTTTTTGAGGATGGGGTGAAACCGTTTGCGGTTGAACCGCGAGGTGATCCGGTTGATCGAGAGCGGTTTAAGCATAAACATACGCCCGAGTGATTCGCCTTTGCTGTCGTAATAATCCTCGTGCCCTCCCGCATCGGGATAGCGGATCCCGACCTTGCTGACCTGCTGGCCTTGATAGCTGGCCAACAGCACGTGGCCGTAGCGGACAAATTTATCGTCCATATAGAGTTTTTCAAAGACGACGCCGAGCCTGTCGCCGCGGCGAGGGTCCAACTGGAAGTCGATCACTGCGCCAAAGATTCCGTCGAAGAGCATGGTGCTGAGCGCGTCCCCTTCGCCGACTTGGCTGATGGCGTTGGAGAGATTATCCTCAATGTTTACCGAGAGGGTTTCCGTGCGCCGGTCGAGAGGGAGANTTGTCGCGTAATTTAATATCGACCGGCTGGTCGGGTTCGCGGCGTGGCGTATAGCGGAAATGCAGGACGACGTCGTTGGTATCGAGGGTGATGGTGTAATAGTCCTCGGGTTTGACATGGGCGGGGTTGAAGACTTTGCGCAACGCCTGGTCCAATAGGGCCAATTGCTGGTCGGAGACCCGATGGCGTTTGAGCGAGAGATAAATGGAGTCGCCGCGGCCGAGCGTATCGGCGATGGTGCGGGTAGCCGGTTTGGGCGGTGGCGGGACAGGTGGTCCAGAAAATACCCAAGCCGGTGTGAGGTCCGCAACCGGTGACGCATGGCTGGCTGCAGGCTCTATTGCTGTTTGCCGGACCGTATTCGAATTGGCATCTGCGAAGGATACCAGCTTTGGCTCCGTGGCGGACACGGGCATCGCCGCAGAGCGCTGGGAGAGAATTCCAAAGCGAAGCACGATCAGCACGAGCACGCCCAAGAGGCTGCCCCAGAACCAGATAGAAGGGTCAAATCGCGAATTCAAAGAGAGACCAACGGAAAAAAAGGGGATACAACGGTTGGGGACCGTTGACCAATAATGACTGAAACTATTTATTTATAATAAACCTATGCCATTTAAGCGTCAAGGACTTTTAAGGTGGATACTCCCCTTCAAGATTTAAAAGCGATGTTGCCGGCCGAACTCGACGAACTCGTCAGTGAACTCGGTCAGCCCGCTTATCGCACCCAGCAGATACTCGATTGGCTCTATGTCAAGGGGGTGCGTGAGATTGCACAGATGAGCAATCTCTCCAAATCGCTGCGCAGTTTGCTCTCTGAGCGGATGCGGATTACCTCGCTTTTGGAGGTGGACCGGCAGGAATCGGCTACCGGCGAAGCTGTCAAATTCCTCTTTGAGTTGCCGACTGGTCAACGCGTTGAGTCGGTATTGATCGTCGATGGTGACCGCCGTACGGTGTGCCTGTCTTCACAGGTGGGCTGTCCGCTCGATTGCAAGTTTTGTGCGACGGGGAGAATGGGGCTGATCGCCAACTTGCAGGCCGGTCAGATCGTCGACCAATTGTTACAGGTCAGCCTCTATGCTCGCGAGCGCGGCGAAAGAGTGACGAATGTGGTGATGATGGGCATGGGGGAGCCGCTACTGAACTACGACCAAGTCGTGCGCGCTTTGAAGTTAATGCGATTGCAGGAGGGTTTGGGGTTGGGGGGACGCAAGATCACGGTATCGACCGCCGGGTATGTGCCCGGTATCCGCAAGCTCGTCGCCGAGGACCTCAACGTGGGCCTGGCTATATCGCTCAACGCCACCACGGATGAGATACGCGAAAAGTTGATGCCGATCAACCGCAAATACAAGATCGCCGACCTATTAGAAGCTGCGCGCGATTTTTTTGATCGCCGTGGTTATCGCGTCACCTTTGAATATGTGCTGATGGCGGGGCTTACGGATTCAGACGAGGATGCCTTGCGGTTGGCCAAATTGACCCGCGATACGCCCTGCAAGATTAACCTCATTCCCTATAACGAGCTCGAAGAGGACGGTCTCTACCGCCGCCCGTCCCGCCGGCGCTTGGATCAGTTTTACCGATTGCTCAGGGATAGTGGCACGGAGTTCACGGTGCGGGAGAGTCGCGGGCGCGATATTGATGCGGCTTGCGGCCAACTCTACCACCAACAAGAAAAAGTCCGCGCGGCGTTATGAATTTCAAAGGCCATCTCTGCAGTGGCGTTATCGTCGGTATTGGGATGGCCGTAGGGGCGACACGGCTGGGTTATATTGGTTCTGACGACTTGACCACGAAAGTCGCTGTTTCGGCTACTGCGCTTTTTTTTGCGCTCTTTCCCGATTTGGACACCTCTTCCGTTCCGCAACGCTGGTTCTTCCGCATTGTATTCTTCGCATTGCTCTATCTGGGGTGGACTGGGCGCTATGAATTGGCGACGCTGGTCGGCATCGTCTCGCTTTTACCTCTATTGGATCACCATCGCGGTTGGACCCATTGGAAGATCAGTCCTCTGGTCGTATCCGTGTTATTGGGCGCGATCTATGAGTATTGGCGAGCGCGGCACGCTTTTATGGGGGAGTTTGCCTGGGGCAATGTGCGGGCGTTGATCGAGGGCCATTGGGTTTTTCTGGCCGCCTGTATCGCCGGGTGGTATACCCATCTATTGTTGGATGGGCGTTTCAAGTTTTTTCCTACCGACCAAGGACATCACTGATTTAGTCCGCGGTTTTTTCAGCCTCTTCATCGTCCTGTTTTTTACCGACGAATTGTTTGATCTTATCTACGGCATCCGGTACTAACCCGACCAATTGGCCCCAGCCGACCTCTTTGTCGTTGAGGGTCATGATCTGTACCTTGCCATTGGCATCGACGATAAGGAAGGCGATGGGTTCGACGCTTGCGCCGCCGCCGGTTCCGCTTTGCCCCTTGCCTTCCTGGGCTCCTCCAGCACCAAAGCCAAAGGAAATCTTCGATACGGGAATGATGGTCAAGTCTCCGGCTTGTACCGGTTGTCCCACGACGGTTTCGGTTTGTACTATCCGGTGCAGTTCACCCAAAACCCGTTCGATTAGTGTCTCAACAGATGATGCCATTAAAAATTCTCCCGCTTGGCTCAGATCAGGCCTGGTTGCCGGCGAAGTAATCGCACGGCTAAAAAGCGATAAGCGACGTGTAGGCCAAAACGCCCAAAGAGCAAGAGCAGCAAACCCAGATGGAAATGGGCGACAAATTCTAGCTGACCGAAGGCTCCTGGGCGAATAAAATTAGGTACTACGTCGATCTTTATTTTATTGTTTTTAAAAGACTTAATTGCTTGAAGGTGGCTGCCGAACGTTCCTGTTTGTGCCGGATCGGTGAAACCTAGACTACCCTTTATGCTCAATCGCCTGAGGCCGATTGTTTGAGGTAGGCTAACGAGCAATTTGAGCCCAGGTTTGAGCAGAAGGCGCAACATGCCGATCAGGCCGCCTTTTTGCGATTTGTCCGCACGATGGTTTGCAGATTTGGGCGAAGTGATTTGGTCTGATGTTTTTGGCTCTTTTTTCGTTTTTTTGGCCTTGCTTTTTAGTGATAATCTTGGGAAAGGCATCGCTTTGCCCAAAAATACCGGCATCAGGAAACGATGTTGTTGATCGAAGCGAAATCCGAGGCCGATTGCGCCGCTCCAAAAAGCCAATTGTACAAGCAGTTGCCAGTTTGCAGGGAGTTCTTCGCGTTGAAAATGCAAAGATAGAGCAATAGGCAGGCATAACGCACCGAGAACAAGCGCCGAAAATGCGTAGAGCAAGGGGAGTAGCAGGTCTAGCATAACTAGGCAAGTGACTGGAAAACAGTAAATTGAAAAAATCAGGATTGGGCTGGATTCACAACGTAATTCGGGAGCATGGGCTAAGTCAAGTCCTTTCTTCCTTTGCTCGATAAGTAGGACCAGTGGAGCCGGTGTTTAGCCAGGAGAAATACCTTGACACTCCCCCCATTTTTCATTAAGGTTGACCTAGCGCAAGTTCCATCAATAAAAGTAGTTTAGGCTTTTTTATCCTCTGCGGATCTATGTTTTTTACAACGCAATTTTGACCTGTTTTTAGGAGGCTTACGACGAGCTACGGCAAATTGGTAAATTCGTTCTGGTGTATTGTCTGGGTGGTCGCAGCATTATTGGCCTTAGAGACTCGAGCTGAAGCTCGTTCGACCCTCAGTGCTCGCTTTGCCTATCAAGCCATCGCAGGCCCCGGCTTGCACCAGCAGGCCGTGCTCTATTTGCACTATTTTCCGGGCGATGGCGAGGCTATAATTCGCACTGTGCTCAAGTGTCCAGGGGCTGTCCAATTGCAGGGCGCCCAAGCGGCAGGAGGACAGGCGCGGTTCGAGGGGACGACTATAGAAGTAGACTATGCAACGAGCCCTAAAGTCGAGGAGAGCATTGATACACTCCATATAGACCTCATCGCCGACGAGATGACTTTACCTCCTTGGCCGATCGCCATTTATTCTTCGTTCGATCCAACAGGAGCAACCGCTCATGAACTAGAGATCGAATTAGAGGTCAAACCGCCTCCTGCTATTATTTGGTCGATCACACCCCGGCAGGTCTATCAAGGCGAACGCTTTGAATTGCGGGCCATCGTGGCTTATGATGCGGATGCTGGTCCGGAGATAGAAGAAATGCGCTGGGACTGGCCGCAAGGCTTGGCCTGGCAAGAGGGTGACGCTCCTGAAGCTTGGGAGGCCGGATTGGTGCCGGGCCAGGTCGATACCTTGACTTGGTCGGTCCGCGCGGTCGGGGATGAACCGGAGCAGATATTGTTAGCGGAGACCGCACGAGCTACCGATCAAAGCCCGTCGCCTTTGCGCGTGCAGGCTTTGCAGGTCGATCCATTGCCCGCCATTCTGATGGAGGCGGGGTTTATGGAAGTCGGCGAAAGGGGCCAAATTACTTGTATTTGGCGGAACGAGAGCGTCAACTCCATTCGCCTCGAGGCACTGCGCTTGGAAGTCAATCAAAGCTTCTCCGATGTCGCCTTGGTCGATGCGCCCGCAGGTGCTGCGCTCGTGCAAGGGGAAGGGTCGCAAGGACGCAGTATACTGGTTGATGGGCTAGATCGCCTGGACCCGGGCCAGGAGGTCCGAGTGTTGTTCGAGGCCGTGCCGCAACGGCCGGGGCCTTTTACTTGGCCGAGTTCATGCAAGCCCGTGGGGCGCGAGACATTTATCCCCTTGCGCGGTGCTAATACGGTTAATGCCGTTTGGGGCGGGATCGACGAAGCCGAAAGTTCAGAAGGCCAAATACCGACGGACTTAGAATTGGTGAACAAAGCATTCGCACAGGCGCTCGTTCGCCAGGTCGACGCATTGCCGTTGGTTCCGGGTACGCGGCTCTACTTACAGGCCGAAGATAAGAAGAACGAAGCCAATTGGGTGGTTGAAGACGCATTGATCGATGCCTTGCAAAAACGGGGGTACCGGGTGTTGGTCCGCCAACCGGAAGATGCGGAAGTCGATGTGGTTTTTTATCGCTTGGTCCGAGCTAGGGTCGTCTATTCCCAGGCTAAACAGGGGTTTTTCCCCTGGGGTAAGGAACTTCGACGGGAGGTCTATGGTGACTTTTTCCTCAGGCTCGAAACGGCGGCAGATCACGTCGTTCGCTGGGATCGCCGTGTGCAGGCGTATGATTGGGACTTGGTGCCGAAGGGGAGGGGCGAGGTGTTGGGTGGAGGCGATATGATTGAACAAACGGTCATTAAAACGGAAAACAAAGCGATCGAACGTAGCCTTTCGTCTGGAATAGTCGGCGGGTTGTTTTACATTTTCTTTATTTTGTGAGATTCAGTGTGCGTATTGCATGGCTTGCGAATAGGCGGTCCAGGGAGATCGACAGATGAAATATCTCCTGGTTCCATTGTTGATTGTAGGTATGTTTTTCTCGTTTTCCGCCGCGCTGGTGGCGATGCTTTTTTTTACGAAAACGATAGAGACGCCGCAGCAGCTGATACAATTCGTGACCGGTAGTAAGGATTCAACCGATGTTTTCGACGAGTTTCGGTTGAAGGAGGACCGCTTAAGCGAGCTTTTTGCGTTGGCTGACACCTATAAGACGCGCTACGAAATCCAGTCAAAAGAGTCGTCGGCGCTCGTAGAGAGCCTTGCGACTGAGAGTACCAGGTTGTTAACCTTGCAGGACGAGCTGGCGAAGAAACAACAGCGGCTCGAAGCTTTGGACGATCAGCAGGTCCAAGACCAGCGTTCGCAGAGCCTGGACGAGTTGGCTACGTTTTATGCCAAGATCAAGCCGGCTAGTGCCGCCGAAATATTGCAGCAGAACACGGAATTGAGCGATACGACCGTAGCGGCCCTTATGCGTAAGCTCCCGGCGCAGCAACTGGGTAAGATCATGAGTAATATGGCCCCGGACTTCGCCGCAAAGATCACTAAACTTATGCAAGATTTAGCCCGTTAACACTAACGAGGACAAATGGCCTGGGTATATATTTGCATAGCGGTCGGTGCCGCCGGCTTCCTCATCTGGATCATCATCGACTACCTCAATGCCTCCTCGGGTCTAAAACCAAAGGCGGATATGGCGCGCTTGGAGATTCGCGAGTGCGAAATGCAGATTGAGAGTGAGCAATCCGAGAGTGCTACGATAAAGCTGGAAGTCGAGGAGCTGAAGAAGGGGATCGGTGAGTTAGAAACGGAATTGACCGAGGTCAGTAAGAAACTCGAAGAATACCGTGAGCGCGAGCGTCGCCGCAAGCCCACCAATTTTAAGCTGGAAGACTGATCTCAGAATCGCGGTCTGCGGCCGGGGCTCGATTGTTGGGTGCCACCGTGTAATGGGCAGACGCTCGGCAGGGCCTCACCGATTATAAAGAGGTCTTCGCCTTGGTCGGGGCAGAAGCGGCTCGCCATTTTGTGGGTGTCGTTGCAAACGGCCAGACGTTCGACCAAATCCTCGGGATAGTCAAAACCGTGGTCTTCTAAGTTGCGGTAGGGTTCCACCGTCAGATACACTTCCTTCATAAATTGGACCCAGAGCGGCATCGCGGCCACCGAACCGGCCTGGCGCGGCCAGAGGCGTAGGCTTGGGTCGTCGATCCCTACCCAAACTCCGGCTACCAGATCTGGAGTGAAGCCGAGGAACCACGCGTCGGTATAATCGTTGGTCGTGCCCGTTTTGCCGGCGGTCTCGGGTTTGAATCGGTAGCGGGTGCGGATGCGGTGTCCGGTGCCGCCGATATCGTCAATGACCGAACGCATCATATCGGTGATCACAACAGCCACGGCAGGGCGCAACACTTCTCGTTTGCGCCCGCTTTCCTGCGAGAAAAAGATATTGCCGTCCTTGCTCTCCAGGCGACTGATCGAGGTGGGCTCGACGTAGATGCCTTTGTTGGGGAAGACCGAATAAGCGGCGACCATATCCAACAATAGGACTTCACTGGTGCCGATACCGATCGACGGGACGGGTGCGATATAGGTTGAAATGCCCATGTTGCGGGCATAGCCGCGAATCAGAGGGGGGCCGATTTCATCGGCGAGTTTAATCGCTATGAGGTTGCGCGACTGTTTGAAACCATCGCGCAAGGTCATCGGGCCCTTGAATTTTTTGTCGTAGTTTTCGGGGTCCCAGAATACGCTATTTTCCTTGTCCCACAGGGTCACGGCGTTGTCGTCGAGCACGTCGACCGGAAAGCGGTTGTTGTCGATGGCGGCGGTATAGACGAAGGGTTTGAACGAGGAACCGGGTTGTCGTTTGGCCTGGGTGGCGCGGTTGAACTTGCTGAGGCTGAAGTCGCGGCCGCCGATCATAGCGAGGATACGGCCAGTGGAAGGATCGATGGCGACGAAGGCGGCTTGTACTATGGCCGAGTCGGGCAACCCCTCGCTTGAGTCTTGCCGCGCCAGGTATTGATTGACTTTTTCCTGGACCTTGCCGATTTCTATGTTGAAGTGTTTTTCGGCGATGCGCTGCAGACGCGAGTCCAGGGTGGTGTGGATCGCGAAGCCCTCCCGGTAGATCGAGGTGCCGAATTCGCGCTGTAGCTGCTGGCGGACGTGCTCGACGAAATAGGGGGCTAGGCCGTAGGTCTCCTCGCGTTGGCGCCGTCGGGTGAGGATGGGATCCTCGCGCAGGCTTTCGTAGCGGGCGTGGGTGATCACGCCATTGTCGACCATGCTGCGCAATACCTGGTTGCGGCGTTTGAGGGCCCGCTCGGGGCGCCGGAGTGGGCTATAGCCGTTGGGTGCCTTGAGCAGTCCGGCGAGCAGGGCACTCTCTTCGATGGCGAGGTCTTCGACGTCCTTGTTGAAGTAGAATCGCGCCGCCGATTTAAGTCCGTAGGACCCGTGCCCGAAATAGACCTTGTTGAGATACATGGTCAAGATTTCGCGCTTGGTATACAGGCGTTCTATATAGACGGCGGTGATTTGCTCGCGGACTTTGCGCGCGTAGGTAGCTATGACGGCTTCGAATGAGGCGCTGCTGCGCTGTTTGCCAACTTCGCTGAAGATGTTGCGGGCGAGTTGTTGGGTGATGGTGCTTGCGCCTTGGCCGACGACGCGCATCGATTTTAGATTGGCTAGCAAAGACCCGAAGATGCGGCGGATATCGATGCCCCAATGCGAAAAGAAACGCTGGTCTTCGATAGAGATAAGGGCGGTCTGGATGGATTTTGGAATTTCCTCGTAGGTTAGGATCTCACGGTTTTCCTCGAGGAAATCCTTGAGGTGGCGGCCATCTGAGGAGTATACTTTAGTAACCCGCTTGGGCTGGAAACTCCAGGCGTTGATATCGGGTAGGTTGTCGTTGAAGGCTAGGTAGACCCCGACGCTGGCGAGGGCGTAGAGGGCCAAGAAGGCAACGGTGTAGAGCAGTAGGTGTTTGAGCATGGGATGTTAAATCGTTAAGAAACCTTGACTAATATCTCTTTGCCCTCTCTAAAAGTCAAGGTAGTAGTAGTAAAGGTAATTAGGTATGGAAGACTGGACATATGGGCTGGCCATTGCGTTATGGGCAGTATTGTGGGTGACGATTTTCGTCGATTACCGCAAGAAATTGATGTTGGTCATGCCCAGCGTCGAGCGTGTGGCGAGCCGTCGGCATGATTTTTCCACCAAAATATCGGAAGCCGAGAATTCTGCCCAGGAAATCTCTGTTAATATCGACAACGTGCGTCGCGAAATCGCGGAGCTCGAAGACCGACGTCGGGAATTCCAGGACAAGCTCAATGAACGAGAAATGGTTTTTATTTCTGCCGGATCGTTCAGGATGGGCAGTAATCAGGACGGCCGCGAAAACGAAACCCCACAACATCCGGTGCAGATTAAGTCTTTCTATCTCGACCGCTTCGAAGTGACAAATCTGCAATACAAGGACTTCATCGACGCGACTGATCGCCGGATGCCGGTGCATTGGCAAAGCGGTAATTTCCCCACGGAGCAGGCCGATCACCCCGTGGTCAATGTCAACTGGGAAGACGCTAAGGCTTATGCCGATTGGGTCAATAAGCGCCTGCCGACGGAGGCTGAGTGGGAGTGGGCGGCCCGCGGAACCGAGGAGCGGGAGTATGCCTGGGGCAAACAAGCCAACCAAAATTCAGCTAATTTCAACAACCCTGAGGGCGGTACCTCCTCTGTTAGTAAGTATATCAAGGGGCAGAGCGAGTTCGGGATTTGGGATATGTGCGGGAATGTTGGCGAGTGGGTTAACGATTGGTATGAGGCAACATACTATGCCCGCAGCTCCGAGTCCGATCCGCAAGGTCCTCCAGACGGGCGGCAAAAGGTCTACCGGGGCGGCGGTTATCAGACAAATCGCATCGATATCCGCGCTCTGTCCAGGCACAACGCGGTACCCACGACGTATCAGGATTATATCGGCTTTCGCTGCGCCCTGAATTCCGAGCAAGTCGGAACGGCCTAAATATCCTATTCATAGTAGCCTTTGATCCCGCGTGTGTTATAGTCTTGCAGATACTCCAGATGCGCGCTGGTCTGCGGATAGCGCTCGTCTTCCGGATAGGGGTAGCCCGACATGCCGTGAAAGGGCAATGGCTCGACGCTGAGCGAATTGCCCGAGTGAAAGTCCATGTCCTTGCCGAAGCCGTCGGCGTAGAGCAGGAACGATCGTTCTAGCCCCGCTGCGGGTGGGGGCAGAGTCGCGGCGTCGAATTCGATGGTTAGTTCGTCACCGTGAAACATGATCACAAAACGATCGTCGATTTCCTGAACTAATTCATCGACCGGGCCGAAACGGGTAAAAGCCCCGCTGTGCGTGCCCCAAGGCGCCTCTAACAACAGCTTGTCGTAGTGGTAACGGAAGGCGAAGGTGCCTTTGACGGCGGTATGGGCCGGATAGCCGCGCCAATGCAAGTCGCTGGCTGAAGGCTGCAGTCGCTGTACGAGCAAGGGGTCGGGCGTGGCTTCACCAATTTGCAGTTGGTCCCAGTAGAGTGCGGTGTTGGTCGTGATACGCAAGCGGGAGTCCGCAGAGGGGAAAATGCCCTTGAGGTCGAAGAGCATGTGTTTTGGCAAACCGGCTGGACAACCCATATCGGCGCTGACCTCGATCCATCCCCCCTGGCCGTCGGCTACTTCGAGGCGTGGTGGGTAAAGCGCTAAGCCGCGCTGGGCTGCACTCCAGTTTGCGGTGGAATGCGCGTAATCGACCCAACCGTAGCCGAGTAGTACGGGATGGGCATATTCGGACAGGTCGCCAAAATCCAGTTCGAGCGAATAATCTTCGGCATAGCCGTGAATATCGAGTCGGGTGAAACCCTCATACCACTCGTCGTCTATTTTCTCTAATGTGGAAAGCACGTCCGCGCCTTGGTGGTCGATCGCGGCTACCGGGGGGCGCAACTTGCGCAGTGGGTAAAGCCCGAATTCTGGATAGGGCGGTTGCGAGAGCAGGCGTTCATTGGGGTAGACATCGGCACCAGTGGGGTGGTCGACGGCGACTAACTCCAGCGCGTCGATATAAATGACTTCTTCTAATTGATTGGCTAACTGTAGGACGTAGCGGCCGTCTTTGGGGGCGAGTGGGCCCAGGCGCACATACTCGTCGGTATCGGGGCTGTTATATTGACTCGGTGCTGTCAAGTAGCCTATAATGGCGCCGCCGAGTATGTCGGTTACAAAGCGATAGCGCTCGCCATCCCAGGCGTAGAGGATGGGGCAGGAGGTACCCTTGCGGTCGAGTTCGGTAAGCTCGATTCGCTGACCGGCACCGGTGGCCAATTCGGTCTGGCGCACTCCGCCCGGCCAAAGGATGCGGATAAATTCTACCGAGTCGCTGGCCGCTACGCCGAAGTTCAATTCGCCAGTATGGGTCTGGCTGCGGACCTCGCGTTTCTGTAGGCGATTGGCGGTTTTTATCTCGACTTTGGCGCCTATGCCGGCGCGGTTGCTGTTTAGACCCTGCGTGGCGATCTTGATCCAGCGCCCTCCTTCGGTCTGATTGGCGAGCACCTGGCTATTGGTCCAGATATCGATTCGGCCGTCGCTGTCGAAGTCGGCCAAAAGCGCTGCCCCGTTAGTGGAATCGAGTACTTCTTGACGCTGGAATTGACCGGAGGTATAAGCGAGGAGTTGCAGCGGGCCGTCACCATGGGCAGCCAGGTCGAGGTCGCCGTCGTTATCGAGGTCGGCCGACAATAGGTGCTGGGGAAGCGGAGTCGAAGACGATACGCTCTCGATTGTGAAGGCTTGGCCATCGCGATTGTGATAGACCTGTAATTGGCCGGTATCGCTGACCAGGGCCAGGTCCATATAGCTGTCCTGATTAAAATCCTCGATGGTCAAACCGCTGCCCTTGGCTTGGTCCAGGCCGAGTTCGGCGGCGATATCGGTGAAGGTGCCGTTGCGATTGTTGGTGTAGACTTGCAGGCCTGTAGACGAGAGCAGAACGATATCCACGTCGCGGTCGTTATCAAAATCGGAGAACAGGGCTTGCTGGGCCTTTGCCCCGGCAAAACCCGCGGTAGCGCTGATATCGGTGAATTGGCCCTCGCCGTCGTTGGCGAGCAGGTGAACGCTGGAACCAAGGATCAATAAGTCGAGATCGCCGTCGTGGTCGGCATCGCCGAAGACTGTGAGGGCTGAGGCAACAGGCAGTTTTACGCTTGTTGACCAACGGCCGGGGTCCGTCGCGCGATAGAGCAGGGTGCCATCGGTGCCGCTGAGGATTAGATCGGCGCCGCCGTCGTTGTCGATGTCGCCGAAGGAGGCGCCGGTCGCTTTGAAGGCCTGCGGCGGCGCGAATGGGCTATTCGGCTCTTTCTCGTTTCCAGAGGCAAAGAGCGTTAACTCTGTTGTGCCAGCTAGCGCGTCGGGGCGATGGTCGGCATTGTAGTCGACCAACGCCGCAAATCGGGCGGGAGTCGTTGGAGAAGTTCCGATCGACGCGAAGCGGAACGGGCCGGCTTGGTCATCGCGTCCGGGATTGGCCCCACCGGCGTCGGCTACGGCTTCGGCGTATTTACCCTGGCCCTGGTATGAGGAACTGACGCCTTGGTGACCGGCTTGGCTGAGTTGGTTGAAATGCTCTAGGGTCTTACGCCAGTCGTCCTGCCGGTCTATACGGCGGTAGAGGTTGGCCAGGCCATAGTATGCGGAAACGTTGTAAGGGTCTAAGCGAATGGCCTCCTGGAAGTCGTCGATGGCCGCGTCGCTCTGTTCGAGTTTCGCTTTTATCTGCCCCATATAATAGCGTACGTGGGGGTCGTTCAGGTCTGCGGCGGCGACTTTTTGCAAGGACTCAAGCGCTTTTTGGTGCTCTTTGCCCTGAGCATTGTAGATTAAGCCGAGCGCGTAATTGGCGTGCAGCAGCTCGGGGGCAGTGGCGGCGCTGTCGTATTTGCCGAGGGCATAATAGGCGATGCCGAGATTGGCGTTGGCGCCGGCGTAGTCAGGGGCTATTGTCAGGGCCCGTTGGAATTCCTCGCGTCCGCGGGTGTAGTTGTGCTGGTCCATGTAGACCACGCCTTGATTGTTGTGCCAACGTGCCCGTGGGGGGAGTGTCGTTTGTTCCTCCGGCGCCTGCTGTTGGCAAGCTGTGCCGAAGAGGGCGAAGGTGAGGGGCAAAAGGTGTTTTAGCACCTTGACGCTTTTACGAGCCATGGTTATATTTTCTCCTCGCATAATTGGTTTTCGAGCGAGAGTAGCTCAGTTGGTAGAGCCCCACGTTGCCAACGTGGTTGTCGCGAGTTCGAGTCTCGTCTCTCGCTCCATTTTTTGTTTTATTTCAGTTGAGTATAGCGAATGCCATCAGAGAAGGCCGATCCGCCAACGCGGGTCGGCCTTCTCTGTGGTTAAATATCTCTTTAGGCTGTGGTGTGGCGCTCTCGAATCTGCAATAGGGCCGGCAATAGGGTCACCGAGGTGATAAAGCAGGAGCCTAGTCCGACCAGCGAAAGCACGCCGATTGAAGTGAGTGCCGGGTGGATGGCGGGTACTAACCCCGAAAACCCGACCATGGTGGTTAGCGATGTGGCCAGCAGCGCCATACCGGTCGTGCGCAATACCAGGCGCAGCGAACCCTCGCCGGTCTCGCGGTATCGATGAAAGATATGTACGCCATTGTCGATACCCATGCCAATAATTGTCGGGAAGGCGACCATGTTGTAAAGATTGAGCTTGATGTCGAAAACGTACATAAAACCGGTCACCCATGCCAAAGCGGCCAATAGCGGTGTCATTACTAAAAAGGTGTCGACGAAGCTGCGCAGGTCAATCAGCAGCACCAGGGTGACGACGCTGAGGGTGAGGATGACGGCGAGTGTGCTGTCGTCGAGCATAACCTTGAGCATTTCGGCGATGATCACGTGCGAGCTAGAAGCCAAGTAGAGATTCCCCGAAGGGGTCTCGATCCGGCTGATCTCTTCGGCGAAGCGGATGGCGTTGAGCCCGTCTTTTAGTTGTACGGAGGAATTGATGGCCACAAAATTGAGAATTTCGCCGTCTTTGCTCTTGAACTCGTTGGTCAAGTCGACTGGTAGGTCGTAGAGGGTCAATTTTTTGACATTGAGATAGGGGCGAAGCGAATCGACCTCCGCCCGTTCATCGTCTGAGAATCGACCTTCTTCTTGATCAAGCAAAGCGCGGATCTCGCCGATCGTCGCCAGTTTCTCGTCCTGTTTTTTAGGCAACACCGAATAGACGCTTTTGACATTGAGGATGGTGGAAGAGTCGCCTTTGGCGGCTTTGATATCCTTGACTCTTTTGACCACTGCCATCGCCTCTTCGTAGCTCTCGGTGAGCACAATCGCCGGCGAGCGGCCCTCCTTGAGGCTTTCGGGCAGGCTGGCCTTGTTGACGCTGACCTCGGGCATGGGTTTGAGCTTGCTGAAATCGTATTCGAATTGAAGGTCAAAAGTGTGGAAACAGGAATAGGCGGTGGCCATAACTCCGAGGAATAGTGTGGTCCACGGCATCGGATAGCGGCCTTTGCGCAGCAGGTGCCGCGGGATCTCCTTGCGTTGCAAGCTAATCAGGCGGAAGCGTTCAGCCAGGACGATAAAGGCCGGGCAGATGACGACCATGGCCACTAGCGAAAAGAGGATGCCGGTGCCGACGATAAAACCAAATTCCGAGAACCCCTTGAAATCGGTCAGCAACAGGGAGTAGAAGGCCACCGAGGTGGTGACGGCAGTGGTCGTCAGGGCGCTGCCGGTGTGCACGACGGTTTCGGTCAGGGCCTCTTCAATTCCGGTGCCGCGGCGTCGGGCTTCGCGGTAGCGGGCAAAAATGTGGATGCCGAAGTCGATGCCCAGTCCGAAGAGGATTGCGAAGAGGCCGACGGTAATCATATTGAGGCTACCGATGGCCAGATAAGTCACGCCGAAGGTCCAGGCCAGGCTCATCAGTAAAGGCAGGGCGATAAAAAGGGAACCGAGTACTTGGCGGAAGTAGAACGTGATGAGCAGGAGCACGCCGAGGATGCTGTAGGTCGCCGTCGACTTGAGATCCTGCATGATGATCTTGACCTGGCGGGCACTGTTTTTAAAGCTGCCCTTGTAGACGTATTCAAGGCTGGGGTGGAAGCGTTTGGGGTCGATCGATTCGATGTGATGACACCGGCGGGGTAGAGTCTGAGAATGACGCCATTCCCCTCCTTAGTCAGCACGTACTGCCCGTATTTTTCCTCGATGCCGGTGGTTTTGCCGTTGCGTTTGCGGTATTTTTCCTCGATGTCTGAGAAGTCCAGGCCTTCCTCTTCCTCGTCGTCTAGGGCGAAGTAGAGCGGCGACTGTTTGAGCTTTTGCAGCTCTACATGGTCGTTGAGCCGGGCGTGGATCTCCTGCAAGTCGTCCAGATCCATATAGAGCAGCCGGTTGGCCTCGATGAGCTCTCTTTTGTTGTCGAGTCGGCTCAGCGAACTGATCAGGGGGCTCTTTTCGAGCGAATCGGCGAGGACCAGCATGAAGTCGATCGCCTTGTCCATGTCGTCGCCGGTAATGACGACCATCAGCGGGCCGATACCGCCGACGCGGGCTTTGATGCGGTTGAGTTCGCGGACGCTATCGTAGTCGTTGGGCAATAGGTCGGCGAAATCGGTCTTGATGTTCTTAGCCAGCTTAACTGCGAAGAATCCGGAGAAAATGGAGCAGGCCGTCGCCAGCAGGATGATGCCGATATAGTGGTGGTATATATAGTTGACGAGCTTTTGGTAGTCTATGCGCATTGCTTGGCGGTTAGTTGCG
>LWDU01038122.1_pt1 | contig 23572 bp, 10 predicted proteins | sample 727161 | NCBI WGS metagenome assembly LWDU01 (sample SAMN04566230, study PRJNA314399) | hydrothermal vent metagenome | isolation source: deep sea hydrothermal plume seawater | place: Mexico: Gulf of California, Guaymas Basin | collected 2004-07-11
GAGGAGCGGGAAGCCTGGTCGCACGAGATACGTCAGCTTGAGGCCAAGGGCATCCGGTAGCAGGTGAAGAGATCTTACCTTCTGTTTTCCAATGAGATAGGTTTTTTTAGCCACTTGGCCAAGCGGAGAGTTGGGCATTGGCGAGGATATATCTGGAGAGCATCGCTTGGCCAAGCGCCTTAAAGCCCCGTTTTCCAAGGAGTTTCGGGCCGAGACTTGGTCACGCGCCCAGTCCTGCTTGCTGTACTTGCAGTGCTTCCGCGCCAGTTCCTCCGTCTCTTTGTTGACCCCATCGAGTACCGGCAGGCGGTAAGTGAGCCACCTCAGAACGAGCCTGAAGTAAAATATGACTATAGCCAATAACACCGATAAAAAAGGAAGTTTTTGGTGTGTTTTAATTACTGGCGTCCACGGTCTTTGACACCGTTAGTTTAGCTTCAAATCCTAGCGGAATAACCACTTCACACTTCCTTCTCCCAAGCCCTTTGTTAACTTCCCGGCATGTTCTCGATGCTTCGATTGCCGCTTGCTTGCTTGGCTGTTGTCTTGCTGTTGGCCAAGGCCCACGCCGTTGAGGTGACGCTTGGCCAAGCGGTCTTCACCGTGCCGGATGGCTTCACGGTGGAGCGCGTCGCCGGGCCGCCGTTGGTGGATAGGCCGATTACGGCGGCGTTCGACGAGCAGGGGCGGCTGTACGTCGCCGACTCTTCCGGCTCGAATGATCCGGTCCAAAAACAACTCGCGGAAAAACCGCATCGTATCGTCCGGCTCGAGGATCGCGACGGTGACGGACAGTTCGATCATTCCGTCGTGTTCGCCGACAAAATGATGTTCCCCGAGGGCACGCTGTGGCACGACGGATCGCTTTACGTCTCTGCGCCGCCGAGCATTTGGCGATTGACCGATACCGACGGCGACGGCGTGGCCGACGAGCGCGAGGAATGGTTTCAGGGTAAGACGCTGACCGGCTGCGCCAACGATCTGCACGGGCCGTACCTTGGCCGCGACGGGTGGATTTACTGGTGCAAAGGCGCGTTTGCCGAGCAGCGCTTCGCGGCGTTTCGCGGCGGTGAACGGGTCACGCGTGCAGCGCATATTTTTCGGCGCGACCCAGTCAGCGGGTTGCACGAACCGGTGATGACCGGCGGCATGGACAACCCGGTGGACGTCATTTTCACCAACACCGGCGAACGCATTTTCACAACGACATTTTTTCAGTATCCCGGCGGAGGCAAACGCGACGGGCTCATCCACGCCATTTACGGCGGCGTATACGGCAAGGCGCAGGGGTTGGTGAACGACCATCCGCGCACGGGCGAGCTGATGCCGGTGTTGACGCATTTCGGCGCGGCGGCTCCGTGCGGCTTGGAGTATTATGACTCGGCCGCGTTTGGCGGCGGTTTCACCGGCAACCTGTTTTCATGTCAGTTCAACTTGAACCGCGTGCAGCGTCACGTGTTGACTCCCGACGGCGCGACGTTCCGCTCGGACGACACCGATTTTCTCGCCTCGACCAACGCCGACTTTCACCCAACCGACGTGATCGAGGACGCCGACGGCAGTCTGCTCGTGCTCGACACCGGCGGTTGGTACAAGCTGTGTTGCCCGACGTCGCAGTTTTGGCGGCCGGAAGTTTTGGGCGCAATTTATCGGGTAAAAAAAACCGGAGCCAAGCCGCCCGCCGACCCGCGCGGCACGGAACTCGACTGGGCGAATTCGCCGCCCGAGCGCTTGGCCAAGAGGCTCGACGACAAGCGACCGGCAGTGCGGCAGCGAGCCGTCGCGGCCTTGGCCAAACGCGGCCAACCCGCCGTTCCCGCTTTGGCCAAGCGCGTGAAGCAGGGGAGCGAGCGGTCGCGGTTGAACGCCGTTTGGGCGCTGACACGGATTCAAGCCGCCAATGCCCGCCGGGCCGTTCGCGGCGTGTTGGCCAATTCATCGCCGGGAGTGCAACAGGCGGCGGCGCACTCGGCCGGACTGCATCGCGACACCGGGGCGGTCGATGGCTTGGTTCGTTTATTGAAAAGCGCCGCGCCGCCGGTTTGCCGTGCGGCCGCCGAAGCGCTTGGGCGGATCGGTTCGCCGCGCGCGGCAGCGCCGCTGCTCGCGCTCGCCGACGAGCCGATGGATCGCGCGCTCGAGCACTCGGTCATCTTTGCGCTGATCGAGATCGCTCAGCCGGACGCCGTGCCACTGTCGCGCCTGGCCCGGCGGCCGGGGGCGCTGCGCGTGGCGCTAATGGCGTTGGATCAAATGGAGGGCTACCATCTGTCGGCGGCCGACGTGTTGCCGTCGCTTCAGTCGAGTTCGGCCGCGCTGCGCAAAACAGCGGAGTGGATTTGTGATCGCCACGCGGAGTGGGGCAACGTACTCGCCGCGCATTACGCCGCTGAGCTTCGCCGGGTGAAGTCACCGGCGGACGCCCAGGCGCTCGCCGCGCGCTTGGCCAAACTCGCCACCGCACCGGCGATTCAGGCCGAGTTGGCCAAGGCTTTGGCCGATGTTTCCCAAGCCAAAGCCGCCCGGCTGACCGCGCTTGCGGCGATGGCGTCGGCACCGGTAAACCCCGCGCCGGACGCCTGGCTCGACGCGATCGACTCGACCGCTGCGCCGCTGCGACCGGCCGCCGTGCGATCACTCGTGAGCCTGCGCTTGGCCAAGGTGCAACAGGAACGCGTCGCCGGGATGCTGCGGCGCTTCGGCCGCTCGTCGGCGTTGCCGGATCGGGAGCGCACGCTGGCTTTCAGCGGGATTCCCGCCGGACTGTTTGCGCCGGACGAGGCGGAGTTCGACTATTTACTGGGCCAACTCGGCGCGGGCCAACCGTTCGCACAACGCAGCAACGCAGCCAAGGCGCTGGCCGGTGGCAAGCTGGCGGAGGCGCAGTTGAGTCGGCTCGCAAATCAACTTGGCAGTATCGGCTCGGCGGAGGCGACGGAGCTATTGCCGGCGTTCGGCCGGGGCCGCGCTGCGTCGCTTGGCCAAGCGCTGTTGGCAGTGCTCGGGCAGGCGAACTGGTTACGCGGGCTGGACGCCGCCATGCTGCAAAAGGCGACTGCCGGTTACGGAGAGACGGTGCAGGGGAAGGCGGCGGAATTGCTGGCCAAGGCCAAGGCTGCTCCGGCGGATCAAGCCAAGCAACTGCGGGAGTTGGCTGACGGTTTGCCGGGTGGTGACGCGCTCCGGGGCAAGGCGGTTTTCCGCGGGCCGAAAGCCGGTTGCTCGACCTGCCACTCGATGGCGTACCACGGAGGCCAGTTCGGCCCGGACCTGACGCGGATCGGCCAAGTGCGAAAAAAGATGGACCTGCTCGAAGCGATTGTTTTCCCGAGCGCGAGCTTCGTCCGCAGCTTCGAGACGATGCAAGTGAGCACCGATGACGGCGGCGTGCTGGCGGGGATCATTCGCGATCAGGACGCGGGACAAATCACACTGGCACTCTCGCCGGAAAAAAACATGCGTGTGGAGCGGGGTAGCATCCGAAACATGGAGCCGATGCCCGTATCACTCATGCCGGCTGGGATGAATTATATTTTGTCAAAGCAGGAACTCGCCGACCTCATCGCCTACCTCGAAGCCAGCCGGTGAGGGCGTTAAAAAGAGCAAAGCCCTGCCGAGGCAGGGCTTTGCAAGTTCCGGGAATGGAGGCCAATCGCATCCCCGTCACAAGAGGAACAAACGGTTGCCTTGGGCAAGTCCGCCGCCGCCACCGTGATCGTTGCACTAACCAAACACTCACAATGCCAGCGTGGGGTTGTTGACAGGGGAGACATTCAAAGCGTTCAAATTGAATCGGTTTTTGCTGAAAATACTTTCATTTCGGTGAATTCCGCTGATTGACAAGGTGGGGAGTCGGGGGCAGAGTCACCAGAACGATTGCTTGATCACTGACATGAAAACGATAATTACAACGGTACGCGCAAGTTTGCTGGCCGCCATCAGTGTCATCGCCTTGGGGTCATGGCTTGCCCCGACTGCCGAGGCGCAACCCAAGCTGGGGCTGTTCGCCCCGCCGAATGTAGGCGCTCCCAAGATGCGGGTTGGCGGAGGTGTGCGCGGTGGCTTGATGCTGCCCAACACCGGTGCACCCAAGACGCGCATCGGCGGCGGCGTGCGCGGCGGCTTGATGCTGCCCAATACCGGCGCTCCCAAGACACGGGTAGGCGGCGGCGTGCGCGGCGGCTTGATGCTGCCGCAGGTCGGTGCCCCCAAGACGAGGGTAGGCGGAGGTGTGCGCGGCGGCTTGACGCTACCGCAGGTCGGTGCCCCCAAGACGAGGGTCGGCGGAGGTGTGCGCGGTGGCAGCGAGGAGGACACCAATCATCTCATGTCGATGCCGGTGGTGTTCGTGCTCACGCCGGAATCGACCGGGTACACGGTGACAGAGTCGCCGACGCTCTATTACTATGTGACCGATGACACTACGTTCGAGTTCGAGATCACCGTCAATCGCGATGAGCGGACACTGGTGCAGATGCGCCGCTGGGAAAAAATCAAGGCCGGCTTGCACGGGATTTCGCTGGGCGACCTTGGTATCAAGCTTGAGGAGGGGGCCGACTACGAGTGGAATGTGGCGCTGATCCCGAACCCGCTGCAAGGCTCGCTGGACATCACCTCGACCGGGGGCATCCGGCGGATCAAGGCCAAGGAGCCAATGAAGGATTTTAATGATTACGGCAAGCACGGCATCTGGTACGACATGCTGCAGGACTTGACCGAGAAAATCACCGCCGATCCCACGAACAAAGTTCTCCTGAAGGAGCGCGGGGATTTGTTCAAGCAGGTTGGCCTCCCGGAAGTGGCTGACCTCGATTACGCCGCCGCCAAGATCAAGGGTTGATCCGGAGACGGCGTGTGAAACGTTTTTTGAGCGGCGGGCGGTTGCCCGCCGTTTGTTGTTGACCCAAACCGTCGTGACCAAACTTGAATGACCAGTTTTCTCCCTAAGACACATTGTGGTTTACTGTCTCTTGGCCTTGTTTTTGGCTCGCTTGGCCAAGCGCTTGGCCAAGTCGTGGTGGACAACTCATTCAGTGCTGGCGGCACGCTGACCGGGCCTGATTTCCTGATTCCCGACTCGTTGGGCAAGACGGTCGGAGGCAACCTTTTTCACAGCTTCACCGAGTTCAACGTGCAAACCGGTGGGTCGGCGACGTTCACCGGGCCGGCCGCGATCAACAACATCCTCGGCCGCGTCACCGGCGGGAACGTCTCCGAGATCGATGGCCTCATCAAATCTGACATCGCCGGGGCCAATCTTTATTTACTGAACCCCAATGGCTTTCTCTTCGGCGAGAATGCCAGCGTCGATGTTGACGGGGCGTTCACGGTGTCGTCCCACGACCGGATCGACCTTGGCAAGGACGGAGTGTTCCTTGCCACCGACTCGAACAAAAGCGTGTTCACTGCATCGCCGCCGCAGGCGTTTGGTTTTCTCGGCAGCAACCCGGCCGGCAAGATTACTTTCAACGGCACACGCCTCGTCACCGGCGGTGACATCGGCGTGGCCGGCGGAGAGGTATTGCTGGACAACGCGCGGTTGATCTCGGAGGCGTCGGATGCCAACTCTGGGGACATCATCGTGCAGGCGGATGCCGTGACGATTCGCGAGGGGCAGGTTCGCTCGCAATCGATCGGCGGAAGCTCTGGCCGGGTGATTGTCAGCTCGAGGGGCGCGGTGCTCATTGAGAACCCAAGCGCCACGCCGGAAACCGGCGTGGGTCTTGACCGGGGCGAGTTCATCGACAACATCCGCAACCGCGAAGTGGCGTTTGGCGACGAGACGGGCCTGATGAGCTTGGCCACCGGCGCGGGCAGCACTGGGGGGGTTCAAATCGCGGGGCAGTCGATCAAACTGAACAGTGCCGGCCTGTTCTCGCTGACGTCCAGAGATGCCGATGGGAATCTTGGCCAAGCAGGCAACATAAAGCTCCAGTCTGGCGTGACGTTTCTGGAAAACTCGCGCATCCAGTTCGGCTCAGGGCTCTCCAGCGAGACGGGCGTTGGCGTGGATGTTTTCGCCCAAAACGGGATGAGCATCACCGGGCAGAGCTACCTGTATTCGCGCGCCGGGCTCAAGCTCACGGGCGGCGTGGCCATCATCGGCGCAAGTTTGGTCGAGGCCGGTTCCTCGACGGTGCAACTCGGCGGCGGCATGAAGCTGGAAGCCAACAGTGCTTGGAACTCGCCAACCATCGACATTCAAGCGGCGACACTCGAGATTTTCAGCAGCAACATCCAGTACGAAACAGAGGCGTCCATCAAGCTGAACGGCGACTTGAAACTGGCGCGCGGCAGCGTGCTCGCCGGCAACGTCCAGCTGCCCAGCACGCTGGAAACCTCGGGGCGCCACATGACGGTGGACGGGGGTTCACGCGTGGATACCGGGCTTGGGGCAGACATCTCCCTCAGCGGTGAGTTTACCCTGCTCAACAGCAGCCGGGTGCAGGTCGGCATCGACCGCGAAAAAAATCCCGGCGCGACGGTGGACTTCCCAGAAGGCAAGCAGTTCGGGCATCTCAATCTCAAGGCGGGCCGTATTGTCATTGCGCCGGGCGAACAGGAAAGTGACTTCAAATTATTCACCCAGTACGGGGGCACAATGTTGCTTCAGACCGGCGGCGTCATCACGCTTGAGAGCAACGGCGAAGTTTACCTGACCGATTACTCCAGCAACCCGGAGAGCAAGTTGACAGTCGAGGCAGGGGGAATGTTGATCGACGCTGCGGGCTTGCGGGGTGACGAGATCGAGGTCGATGTCGTCGGTCGGTTGCAGATCGGCAAGCCGGGTGCCCCTTACTCGAGTGGCATTTATGGCGGGCCGAAAGATCCGCGCCTCATCGATGTGACTGCCGGCGAGTTGTTCATGTACGGCACCGGCGGGATCGTCCTGCAAAAAGAGGGTATCGAGGAGGTGTACGGCGGCGAGATTAAAGTCAACGTGGCCCAGACGTTCCTGATCGACAACAACATCGTCAGCACGCGGGGTTATTTCAAGGATGACCACAGCAATATCGCCGTCGGCTCGATTGACATCGACGCGGGCAACTTGGTTCTCCAAAACAACGCTAAGATTGAGATGCACTCCGGTGAGGTGCCAGAAGGCGTCGAGGTCGGCACGCTTGATATCGACGCGATCAACCTGTTGCGGATCGAGAACTCGACGATTTCAGTCTCCGCCATCGGTGCCGAGTCGGCACGCGCCGCCGTCTCGGTGAGCGGCAAATATGTCGAGTTAACCTCGGCCAAGATCGAGCATGCGAACTACTTCTCCAAGGTGTACAACCAAGGCGACATTTATTTGCGTGACACGGATGAACCGGTGATTCTCCCTGGATACGGGACGCTCGACATCACTGCATCTGCCACGCTTGTGTCAAAGGAAGGCACGATCATCTCGATGCAAAACGGCGCGGTGAAGATGGCCGGCGGCGGGATGATGCTCGATGGAACCACAGTGGAAACCGAGACGCACTGGCTGCAGGATTCACAGGGACGTAACAGCCAACTTTCTCTGACGGCAGCGGGGCAGTTGCTGCTGATCAACAGCCGGTTTAACATGGAAACGGTATCCAGCGGCGGACGACAAACCTTCACCGCAACGGCACCGGTGGTTCAGTTTAAAAACAGTCAACTCACGTTGTCGGACGAGGTCGCCGGACAGCCGGGCGCGGTTTCGATCCTCGGCAGTCAGTCGCTTTCGATCGAGAATTCCGAGATCAGTTCCATCGGCATGAACACCATCGACGCCGGTGTGAACGGCAACGACATCACCGTCGGCGGCGGCGCGGTGGCCATCAAATCGAGCGTCATCAACACCACCGTGCGCGGCAGCGGCGACGCCGGCCAAACCAAGCTCGCGGTCACCAAGTCGTTTTCACTCAGCGACAGCTGGATCGGCGGCGCGGGCAGCACGCTTGGCCAAGTGCGGAAAATGGATGTGGCCACAGACGGTTCGTGGGGTGAGGCCACGACAGTCGGCGGTGCCGTGGCGCTCGACGGGTCGCTCGGCTTGGCCAAGGGCGAAAACCAATTCTTCAGTCTGGCTTCGCTCTCGCTGTACAACGGCCAGCAGCTTTCGTTCGCGAACCTAGGCGAGACACACGAGCGGGTATTTGCGAGGGTGACCGGCGGCGAGTCGTCGGTGCTGGACGGCACCATCGATCTCGGGGCGAAACCGGCCGGCTTGATTTTGATGAACCCAAGCGGCTTCGTGGTCGGTCCCAATGCGCAGTTCAACCAAGTGGGCGAGCTGACATTGTTCGCGGGCAACGCAGTCGAGTTCGACGGCGGAGCCAAGGTGGATATGGAGACAGCCGCCGCCGCGCTTCCCGAGACTAAGCCGATTGGCTTTATCACCGCCACACGCGGCGACGTGCAGGTCATCGGCGCAACGCTTGGCCAAGCCGGGTCGGGCCTGTCGATCATCGGGGGCGATGTGAGCTTCCGCAGTGGCGGCGCGGCACTCACCGGCAACGGGGGCGACGTTCGCATCGACGCAGCAAGCCTAACCCTGTCCGGCGGGAGCGTCATCGGCACCGTCAGTCCCGTGGGCCAAGCCGGCGGTACTATCCGGATTGATGCTGACACGGTCAACTTGGAGGATGGAAACATCCGCACCGTCGCCGCCGCCGGCAATGGCGGCGAAGTGCTCATCAGCGGCGGGTCGTTCCGCGCGAATGGCGGCTCCGTGCAATCGGTTTCATTTGGCAGCGAACCAGCTGGCGCGGTCACCATCGTGATGGACGAGTCGATCAACGGCGTGATGGATTCATTCGTCGATGCCGCCTCGTACGGCGATGGCGGGTTGTCGCCGGTCACTCTCAAGGCCGTGAGCGTGGTGCTGGACGGGCCGGATTTCGACCGCGCCAGCGGCGTGCAGATGATCGCGTACCAAGGGCCGACCTCAACAATCTCCATCGAGGGCAGCGTGATCGCCGCGCCGATGGGCCGTCTCATCAACGAGGCCCGCGCCGATGCTGAATTAACGGTCGGTGCCGGCTACGGCTCGATCTCCCTAAGTGGCGATGCTCTGAGCCTTGGCTTGGCCAGTGAGGGCGAAGTCCAAAAAACAGTGGACAACAGCTTGAGTTTTTACACCCACTCAAAGAACGCCGGGCAGACCGGTGACATCAGCGTCGTCGCCGCGAACGACCTCACACTCGGCGGCATCTCGATCGCGCAGGAGGGATTGCTCCTCGCTGGCAAGGGGTTTGTTGAATGGGGGCCGGTTGGCCGTGGCGGCGATGTTTTGTTCCAAGGTAAAAACGTGATCGGGCAGGCGGTGCCGAATCCCGTGTTGTGGTTCGACGGCCACTACACCGGCAACCTCACGTTCGCGGCGGAGGATCAACTGACGCTTGGCTTGGGTCGCTACATTTACGTCAACTCCGATCCGTCCGAGACCCACTCACTGACGTTCAAGAGTAAAAACATCCGCATCGGCTACGAGGAACAATTCAACGACAAACGCTGGGGTACAAACTACCTTTTGGTGCATGACGACATCGCCGACTACACCGCTCCGAACCTCGTCATGCGGGCGGACGAGACGATCACGTTGCTGTCCGGCTTCCAGACCAACGACGACTTCAACACCGTCGGCCCGAACAAGGGCCTGCCGGGTGGTCACGGCGTCTCGGCGGTGGATATTCAGGCCAAGGACATCGTATTCAACGCCTCCAAGCTGTCGCTGCACAGCAACTTCGAGCACCGCATCGTCGCCACCGACACGCTCAAGTTCACCAACCATTCTCAGATCGAAATCAAGGACTCCGATGTCGTTGATGTTCCGGTCGTGCAAGGCATCACCATTCAGGCCGGCACGCTGGAAATGGACAGCACAACCTATTTGCGCAGCGCGAGTGACACGCGGTTCGCCGCTGCCGACTGGCGCATCGAGGCCGATAACTTGCAACTTAACGGCGCTCGCATTTATTCCGAGAGTTTGGCCAGCGGCAAAGCGGGTGACATCCACTTGGTCGCCGGCGAGTTGGTCTTGGCCAACGGGGCCAAGGTGCAGAGCATCATGCGCGACGCCGGTTTCGCCGGTTCGATCACTGCCGAGGCGGACACCATCCACTTGGCCAACGGCTCGGTCATCGGGAGCGGCGTGCCGTTGCCAAGCACCGGTTACAATCCGGACAAGCATCAGCCGGGCGCTTACGGTGACGCCGGTGACGTCACGCTCAAGGCGCCCTCCATCCTGCTCGACGGCGGAAGCTCGGTGAGCAGCACGGCGCTCGACATTGGCCGCTCCGGCAACATCACGCTGACCGGCGACGACATCCGGCTCGACGGCCGCGCCTACATTTCCAGCACCACCGACGCGACGCAGTTGGCCGGCCGGTACGGCATTTTCAATGCCGACTTTGAGCAGGAAGTTTTTCGCAACGGCAGCATCACCCTCGCCGGTGGCAGCGTGACTCTGGCCGGCGGCAGCTTCCTCAAGAGCACTACACGCATGCCGTACCGCTTGGCCGGAAACATCTCGCTTACCGGCGACGAAGTGAGCGTGGGCGAAGGCAGCTCAGTCGTTAGCAACACCGAGCCGTCCGACATGATCGCAGCCTGGCGTCAGCACCTCGGAATCACGAGCGCCCCGAATTACGGCGCAGCCGGCGAGGTGAAAATTGTGGCGGGCGCGGTGACCATCACAGGGAAAAGTCGTGTGGCCAGCGACAGCTTCACCGACGGCAACGCCGGGAGCATTTCCATCAAGGCAGACACACTCGATGTCACCGACAACGCCCGCGTTTACGCCGGTGCGCTCAATGCCGGAAACGGCGGCGCGATCGAGATCGACACCGGCCAACTGCGCTTGGCCACGCAGGGCGCCATCGTGGCCGATGTGCGCGACACGGGCGACGGTGGCACGGTGCACATCAAGGCTGGTGAAATGGTGATCGATCACGGCTCGGTTTACGGCAGCACCAGCGGCGCGGGCGTCGGGAGCCGTGTGCGCGTCGAGGCCGGCGAGTTGCGCTTGGCCAACGGCGGGCGGATCGAGAGTGCGGCGTTCGGGCTTGGCCAAGCGGGCGAGCTCGACATCGCCGCCGACACCGTGACCATCAGCGGGCAGGGCGAGTGGTTTGACCCGAAAGACGTCGATGCCGAGCCAAGCGGCGAGTTGGCCCGCAGCGGATTCGTCACCAGCACGGTGGCCAAGGGCGACGCCGGGACGATCCATTTGAACACGCCCGACCTCGATCTCGACGGCGGTCTCATTGGCAGCGCCAGCACCGGCGAAGGGGCGGCTGGCAGCATCAATCTCGGCATCGGCGAGACGATGTTGCTGCAAAACGACGGCCAAGTCTCGGTGCGCTCGGCGTTGTCCAACGGCGGCGACATCACGATTCAAACCGGGGGCCACGTGCTGGTGGACAACAGCGAATTGAGCGCCTCGGCCAAGCTCGACGGCGGCAGTGTGCGTCTGTACGGCGACGGCAACTTCTTCTTCCGGGACGGCCGAATCACCGCCGAGGCGGGGCAGGACGGAGGCAACATTTTCGTCGAGGCGCCGGACACGCTGGTGCTGCAGCGGAGCCGCCTCTCCGCCAACGCCATCCACGGACACGGCGGTTATATTTTGATCACGGCGGACGGCTTCCTGCCATCGATCGAGACGAGCATCACGGCGTCGTCCGAGTTTGGAGTGCAGGGCACGGTGGAGATTCGCACGCCGGACACCGACGTCGGCAGCGGCCTAGTGGTGTTACCGGAGACGCTGGTCAGCAAGAACATCAACCTTGCCGAACGCTGCGCGCTGCGCTTGGCCGGCGACGTCAGCAGCTTCTTCCTGAATGGGCAGGGCGGTATCCCGGTCTGGGCCTCGCACAGTTACCTGCCGACATTAATCATTCCCGAGCCGGGCGATGGGAACAGGCGAGCCGAAAGGAGTGATGAACAATGAGATTACGTTTTGAATCGATAAAGCCAAGCTGCGTCAGTGGCATTTGCCGCTTGGCGTTGGCCTTGGTTGCGTTCGTGCCGATGGGGGTTTCGCAGGAGGGTGTGCTACCGCCCTTGAAGGATTTGGGGATCGTGGGTGATGAGCCGGCGGAGATCGTCCTCAAAGGGGTCGAGTTCGACGGGAACACCGTTTTCTCTGACGCCGAGCTACTGGAACTCGTGAAAGAGCGGCTCGGCAAAAAAGTGAGCATCGAGGAACTGGAGGGGGTGCGGAAGGCGGTCTCGAAACATTACGTCGATCACCGTTATGTCAACTCCGGCGCGGTGATTGACGAGCAGGACATGGCCGGTGGCATCCTGAAAATCCGGATTGTCGAGGGCTACCTCGACGCCGTGAACGTGATGAACGAAGGCTGGCTGCGATCCGGCTATCTCCGCAAGCGAGTGCACCGCGAAGTCGGGAAGCCGCTCAACTTGGACGACCTCAAGCTGGCGCTGGAGTTGATCCGGCGCGACGATAAGATTCGCAAGATCAACACCGCGCTCGTGCCGGGCGACGAGCTAGGCCAGAGCCACCTCGACATGATCGTCACGGAAAAGAAAGTGTTCGACGTGGGCATCGGCATCAGCAACCGGCGACCGCCGAGCGTCGGCGCAGAGGAGGCGGAGATGTTTTTCGGCACAAAAAACCTGACCAGCCTCGGCGATACGTTGCGAGCGAACTACACGTTCACGCAGGAGGGGATGAGGGAAATCGACTTCGGGGATGCTCGCAACTACTCCGTGTTTTACAGCCTGCCGCTGACGCGGTGGGATACCACGCTGGAACTGGGCCTGACGCAGAGTGACTACGCGATTCTCGAGGAGCCGTTTGACGCGCTCGACATCCAGAGCGACACGCGCATGTACAGCGTGGCGTTGCGGCAACCGATCTACCGCGACTTTCAGCATGAGTTCAGCGTGACACTTAAGGGAGAGCATCGACGCAGCGAGGTGCTGGTGTCCGGCGAGCGTTTCTCGATCTCACCCGGTTCGGTCAATGGGCAGACCCGCATCACCGCGCTGCGCATTAGCCCGGAGTACGTTTACCGATCGCAGGAACGGGTGATCGCCGCGCGTACGACGTTCAGCTTCGGGTTGGACAAGCTCGATCCGATCATGACGCCGGACTTTGACCGGAAATATTTCACTTGGATGACACAGGCCTCGTGGGTGGAGTCGGTGACAAAAAACGACACGCTGCTCATCGTGAAACTATTGCACCAGTACACCGACCAGAGCGTGGTCTCGATGGAGCAATTCAGCTTGGGCGGAATGAACACCATCCGCGGCTACCGGGAAAACCAGTTGATCAGGGACAATGCGCTGGTCATTTCGCCGGAACTGCGCATTCCCGTTTACAAGGATCGGTACGGCAAGCCGTTGGTGTATCTGATTCCGTTTTTCGACTTCGGCACCGGCTGGAACACCGAAGGGCCGAAGGACCGCGAAACCATTTACAGCGCCGGCTTGGGCGTCACGTACAACCCCAGCGACTACGTCAACATGGCCGTGTACTGGGGTCATGCGTTTAAGGATTTCGACATCCCCAACGACGACGACTTGCAGGATTACGGCATCCATTTTCAACTCCGGATCGGCACCGATTTTTGGGATCCGACCCACTACATCGGCCCGCAGAAATGACCATGAAGACTCGAACCGAAAACCACACGCACTCGTTGCTCATCGGCTTGGCCTTGGTGGGTGGGTTGCTCTTGCCCGCGCTTGGCCAAGCGGCGGAGTCGAAGAGCGCGGACGTCTCCGGCTTGCTCAAGCAGGCGGCGTTGTACCAGGCCAAGGGGCAGGTGAACTTGGCTCAAAACGCCCTCAAGCAGGCGCTTGGCCAAGCGCAGGCCGTCGGCGACAAGCGCACCGAGGCGCTGGTGAAAAACAACCTCGCCAGCCTCTGGATCTTGGCCAGTCGCAAATACCGGGAACCCACCGAGGAGCCGGATATTTACCTGCTCGAGGCGCTGAAAATCGCCGAGGAACAGGGCGATAAGTCGCTCGAGTCGAGCATCCGCGCGAACCTCGGCAACTTGCTCGTTGGCTGGGGCAACTACGAGGATGCGGTGTGGAATTTCAAACAGGCGGTCGATCAGGCCGACAAGGACGGCAACCATGAACTGGCCGCCCGGTGCCGAATTGGCATGGCCACGGCGGCGGCATTTCACGGATCGATGAGCACGGCGGCGGAATATGCCGGGGCTGCCGAGGTGAACATCGCCAAGATTGCCGACGGCCGCGACAAGGCGTTGTTGCACATCAAGCTGGGCGATGTTTATAGCCGGATGATGGACAACGCCGCCAACCGCGAGCAGCGCGGCGTGTACTTGTCCAAGGGCGGCGAGCAGTACCACAAGTCCGTCACCGAGGCTCGCAAGGTCGGCGACGAGGCAAGCCAAGCGTACTCGATCGGCTTCCTCGCCGGTCTGTACGAGACGGAGGGGCGTTACGCCGAGGCGCTGCAGTTGAGCCGCGCCGCGTTGCGCTTGGCTCAGAAAAACAGGCTTTATGACGCGATGTACCAGTGGCAGTGGCTCATCGGTCGGCTGCACAACCAACTTGGCAATCACGACCGGGCGATCGATGCATACAAGACAGCGGTGGACAACCTGTCATCCATTCGCAACGACTTGGCCATCGTTTATGGCAACGACAACAGCCCGACCACGTTCCGCGACTCGGTTGGTCCGGTTTACTACGAGTTGGCCGACTTGCTGTTGAAAAAAGCAGACGAGGTGGAGGGCGACTCAGCGCGAATAGCGCTGCTCGTCGAGGCCCGCGACACGGTCGAGGCGCTCAAGGGCGCTGAGTTGTCCGACTACTTTCAGGATGACTGCGCGAACATGGTCAACGCCGGGGCGAAGAGCATCGGCCAGATGTCCCCGACGGCGGCGATCGTGTACATCATCCCGTTGGAGAGCCGCTTGGAGTTGCTCGTCGAGACCAAGTCCGGCTTGAAGAAGGTGACGGTGAATGTGCCAAGCCGTCGCCTGATGGATCAGGCGCGCCTGTTCCGTCATCACGTGGAGCGGCGCACTACTTATTTTTTCAAGGGTCACGCAGAGGCGCTGTACGCGTGGATCATCGAGCCGATCAAGAAAATCTTGGAAGCCGACGGCGTGGACACGCTGGTGTTTGTGCCGGACGGCGCGCTGCGCAACGTGCCGATGGCGGCGCTCTTCGATGGCGAAAAATATCTGCTTGAGCAATACGCCGTTGGTGTGGCGCCGGGATTGAGTTTGATTGAATCGCAGGAGGCGACCTCGCCCAACTCGCGATTTTTGTTCAGCGGCCTTGCGGCGGAACGCCACGGTTTCCCCGGGTTGCCGGCAGTCGTGCAGGAGGCGGAACTGATCGCAAAGAGCTTCGCGGTGACGCAGTTGATGGACGCCACCTTCCTCAAGGACGACCTCGAGAACACGTTCCTGCGCAATGACTACCGCTTCGTGCACATCGCGTCGCACGGGCAGTTCAGCGGCCGGGCGGAAAGCACATTCGTGCTAACTTATGATGGGTTCCTCACGCTGGACGATCTGGAAAACCTCATTCGGCCAAGCAGCTATCGCGGTGCGCCGGTGGAGTTGCTGACGTTGAGTGCTTGCCAGACGGCGGCCGGCGATGAGAAGGCCGCGCTTGGCTTAGCCGGTGTGGCGATCAAGGCCGGGTGCCGGGCGGCGCTGGCCAGTTTGTGGTTTGTGAGTGACCAAGCATCGGCGCTGATGGTGGACGAGTTTTATCGAGCCTTGGCCAAGCCGGGCACGACCAAGGCCAAGGCGTTGCAGCACGCGCAGACCGTGCTCCGCAACGATCCCCGCTTCCGGCATCCCCGCTACTGGGCGCCGTACCTCATGATCGGCAACTGGCTGTGATCGCTGATGCTTTTCGACGGGTAAAATTGCGGCGGCGGTTTAATTGATTTACCCTGACTCGATGACAATGATTCAAAATTGGTTGGCTAGAATGAAGAAACGAATGTCCAAAGGGGCATTCTGGGTGGAGGTGCTCGTGGCACTGGTGGTGGGCGGCGGCACCTTTGTGGCAATCAAGGAAATCCGGGCCAAGGGCTATCTCATGACGCAGGAGTTGCAGCATCACGACTTCATGCACCTGCGGCAAAAGTCGGACTACGGCGTCAACATGGTCACCCACACCAACATCGTCGTTATCGGCGCTGACGAGCGGGACATTCAGCGATTCGGCTGGCCGTTGGAGGACGACTTGGTCGCCAAGATTCTTGAGAAAATCGTTTCGTACGAACCGGCGGTTGTTTCGCTGGATCTGTACCGGGACATGCCGGTGCCCAAGCGGGGCGACTTGATTCACCACTTGAACCGCGTGCTCACCAACAACGCAAACATCGTCACCATTTCAGAAATCAATTTGGAAGAACCGGATCTTACTATCAAGGCCCCGGTGGTTCTGCGGGGCGATTCCACCCGCGTGGGCGAGAACTCTTTCCCGACTGATCCCGACCGGATGATTCGTCGGGGCATGCTTTACTTTTATTCGGATGCCGGGCCGCACCCGTCGTTGGCCACGGTGATGGCCAGCCGGTTCATGGGCAAAAACTGGTGGGAACTCCTCGTGCCCGCGCCGGGGCCGATTTTGAAAATTCAGTTGCCGCTGCAAAGCATCGGCCTGACCAACGGCCAGCAGATTGCCATGGCGGTAATGCAAAAAACAACACGCGACAACGTGTCCGAGCTGGACACAACTGGGATTCTCAAGTTTACCGCCTCCGACAACCCGCTGCAATACAGCGAGGCAGGTGAAGTCATCCCATCGCCCAACGTTGTTGAGTTGTCAGATTCCGGCGGCATAGGTGATGCAAACGGTGACATCGATTCTGTGAAGGTGACTGCTTCGGACGGCGCGCTGACCATCGACACCACAGTGGAAGGCATAGCACTCGCACCCGGCGACTGGTATCCGGAACTCATCGACACACAATACGAGTTCAGTTGGTTGATTGATGCGGATAACGATCCGTCCACCGGGATGAAGGCCGAGGGCGTTGATGGCTTGGGGGCTGATATCATCGCCCGGATTGTTTACACGGTTGGAGGCAAGGAGGTGGGCACTGTGTTCCGGCCCAGTATGGAGGAAGGTGCCACCAACGAAGTGCTGATGGCAGACTTCCCGTTTGGCTCAGTTACTGAGAATCAATCAGACCTGAAAATCGGCAAGGCGCTGTTCAGCAGTTTTGATGGTGACCGAGGCCCGTATTCCGGCACTGACGCCGGCGGATTCACGTTCCGACTGGATTATCGCGGCGCGAGGGCGGATCAATATCCCCGCTATACCATGCGAGCCCTGATGGGGCCGGAAGACGCCGGGGAAAGTTCCGCCTCGCCGTGCTGCTTAGGCGAAAAATGCCGATGCTATGTCAGCAGAGAGGACATCCAGGGCAAGGTGGTTTTCTTCGGCGCGGTCGCCAGCAGCCTCAAGGATTATTTCCCCATGCCGCATGATGACCGGGAGCGGTTGCTCGCAACCCACGCTATGGCCACGGACCAGTTGTTACGTTCCTATTACAACGGAGCCGAGGCCACCAAGTATTGGACGCGAAACGGGGAGACTTGGTGGATCGCATTCTGGAGTTTCATGGGGGTTCTGTTGGGGTTTGTCGTCCGCGAAAACCCCGGCCCGCGCCTGCTGGTCTTGACGCCTGTCATGTTAATCGGCCTGGTGGTTTACACGTGGTGGCAGTTTTTCAGCAACCAGCTTTGGCTGCCGCTCATCCCGCCCGTGCTGGCGATGTTCGGCTCGGCGGTGTTGATGGTGTTTTACCTGTTCCTTACCGAGGGGCGGCAGAAGAAAGCCATCAGCGGCATGTTCTCCACCATGGTCAGTCCCGAGGTGCTGAAGTATCTCCAGGAGGAATCCGGCTCGCTCAAGCTGGCGGGCGAAAGCCGCGAGGCGACGATGTTCTTTTCCGACGTCGCCGGCTTCACGACCATTTCCGAGAAACTCAACGCCGAGCAGTTGGCCTCCGTGCTTAACGAGTATCTCACGCCAATGAGCGACATCATCATCAACTACGGCGGCTACATCGACAAGTACGAGGGCGACGCCATTATGGCCGATTACGGTGTGCCGATTTGGGGCGATGAGGATCCGCACTCGCACGCCTGGAAATGTTGCTGGGCGGCGATTGAACAGCAGGAAAAACTCAAGCCATTGAGCGTTGAGTTGAAGGAGAAATACGGTGTTGAGATCGGGGCGCGCATGGGCATCAACACCGGAGTCGTCTCCGCCGGTAACATGGGCTCTACTCAGAAGATGCAGTACACCGTCATGGGCGACGCAGTCAACCAAGCCGCCCGATTCGAGCCGGCCTGCAAGATTTTCACCATCCTGATCATGATCGGCCAAAGCACTTACGACATGGCCAAGGACAAGATCGAGGTTCGCAAACTTGGACTACTCGTGGCCAAGGGCAAGAAACAGGCGGTCGGCGTCTACGAGCTATTGGCAAAGAAGGGCGAACTCGACGAGACCACGGCCAAGCTCGTGGCCAAGTTCGAGCCGACTTGGGATATCTATGCCAAGCGCGGTTTCGCCGAGGCCAAGCGCGGCTTCGAAGACTGCCTCAAGATCGTACCCGACGACGGCCCAAGCTTGGCCTACATCGAACAGTGCGAACACTTCACCGAGAACCCCCCGCAGGAAGATTGGGTTGGCGAGTGGATTCAGTTAACCAAGTGACCGGCGCATTCCCGCATTGAACCAATCGCAAACGGGCGGCAACATGCGGCCCGTTTTTCAATGCGAATCAGCGACTTCAGGATTCACTCCATCGCCATGGCCGACCCGCCGTTGCGCAGCAGCTACGGGCTGCACCAACCGTACGCCCTCCGCACCGTCATCGAGTTGGTCAGCGACGACGGCGTCATCGGCATCGCCGAGACGTACGGCGGCGACCAGCCCGCCAAGGCGCTCGAGGCGATTCGCGAGCAAGTCATCGGCGCGTGCCCGTATCGCCTGACCGGCGACCTCTCGTCGATGGCCGAGGGCGGCGCCAGCGGCTTGGAGCGTTCTCAAACTTACAACGTCCCCGGCGAAAACCCGCTCGACACCGACGCTCGAACCTATTCCGCAATCGAGACGGCCTGCCTCGACTTGATCGGCAAAACCGTTGGCAAGCCGGTTTGCGATCTTATCGGCGGACGCGTGCGCGACAAAGTGCCGTTCTCAGCGTACCCGTTTTACAAGCACGCCGGTGGTGGCGGCGAAGGCGACGATCTGCGCGACGCCGAATACGGCGAAGCCCTATCGCCGGAGTCGCTCGTCAAGCAGGTTCAGCAAATGCGAGCCAAGTATGGTTTCGGTTCCATCAAGTTCAAGGGCGGCGTACTCGACCCCGAAGTCGAGATCGAGACGTTGCGCCAACTCCGCCATGCGCTTGGCCAAGCCGTGCCGTTGCGGATCGATCCCAACTGCGCTTGGTCAGTCGATACCTCCGTCAAAGTCGGGCAGGCCTTGGCTGGTGAACTTTCCGATGGCGGCTACCTCGAGGATCCGTGCGTTGGACTCGACGGCATGGCCGAAGTCCGTAAACGCCTTTTAGCCGACGGCATCGAGACACCGCTCGCGAGCAACGTCGCCGTGACATCGTTCGGCGACATCCCGGAAGCGGTGCGCCGCGACGCCGTGCAGATCGTGCTGTGCGATCACCATTACTGGGGCGGCATGAGGCGAGTGCAACAACTCGCCCGCGTCTGCAAGACGTTCGGCATCGGCCTGTCGATGCACTCGAACAGCCACCTCGGCGTCTCGCTGATGGCGATGGCGCACGTCGCGTCGGCGACGACGCATCTCACCTACGCCTGCGACACGCATTACCCGTGGCAATCGGAGATTGACGAAATCATCGTGGGCGGCCGGGTGCCGATCGTCGATGGCTGCGTCGAGATCCCCGACAAACCCGGCTTGGGAGTAACGCTCGACACCGATCAACTCGAGCGCGGCAAGGAACGCTTTCGCAACTGCCCGTACCGCAAACGCGACGACGAGGCCGAGATGCAAAAACACATCGACCCAAACTGGACCCGACAACTCCCTCGCTGGTAAACTCAATTTCAAAATGAATCCACAGGAACTTTGCACGAAACTTGAGGGAGTCATCGGCTTCCCGGTAACGCCGTTCAACGATGACCACTCACTCGACATCGATGGGCATCGAAAAAACGTCCGTTACATGCTCGAGCAGCCGATGTGTGCGCTGGTCGCCGCCGGGGGTACCGGCGAGTTGTACTCGCTCACGCCGGACGAAGTGCGGCAAGTCGTCGAGGCGACCATCGAGGAGGCGGCCGGGCGCGCGCCGGTGATCGCCGGCGTCGGTTTTGCCGGCGGCTTGGCCAAGCGCTTGGCCGGGCAGGCAGCCGACTGCGGCGCCGCCGGCGTGTTGGCTTTCCCGCCGTATTACCCAAACGCCGAGATGGACGGGCTCGTTGACTACTACGCAAGCATCGCCGAGGCGAGCGGCTTGGGCGTGCTAATTTACAGCCGCGACTGGGCAAACTACACCCCGGCACAAGCCGAGCGCTTGGCCGAAATCCCCAACGTCGTCGCGTGGAAGGACGGCACGGCGGACATTCGCCGCTACCAAATGATCCGCGAACGGCTCGGCGACAGGCTGCACTGGATCGGCGGTGCGGGCGACGACATGGTCCCCGGCTACTACGCGATCTGCATCCGCTGTTACACGTCCAGCATCTCGGCGGTAGCGCCCAAGTTGTCGATCAAACTTCACGAACTTGGCGCGGCCGGCGACTCGGCGGCACTGAACCAACTGGTCAACGACCACGTCGTGCCGCTGTACGCGCTGCGAACCAAGCGCAAGGGCTACGAGGTGTCGGCAATGAAGGCAATGCTCGATATGCTCGGCCTGAGCGGCGGCCCCGTGCGTCCGCCGCTGGTCGAGGTGACCGAGTCGGAGCGCGCTGAATTGCGCGCAATCCTCGCCGGCTGGCGCAGCGCCAGATTTTTGGATGATTGATCCCTCCGACAAATGATCGCCGCGATACTCGCCACGATTTTGTTCTCGCTCTCGGCCGTGTCCGGCAAGCGGTTGTCTCACCACCTCTCCGGCGTGGAGATCAACTTTTGGCGGTTCCTGCTGTCGGCATTTTTGCTCGGTACCTACGCGCACACGTTCGGCCCGGGCCTCGGCGGCGGTGCGCTTGGGTTTTTTTTTATCAGTGGCATCCTTGGATTCGGGGTGGGGGATTACGGGTTGTTCCGGGCGTTCCCCATCCTTGGCTCACGCTTGACGATGGTGATGACGCAGTGCCTTGCCGCGCCGATTGCAGCGGCGATAGAGTGGCTTTGGCTTGGCAACGGTTTGTCGCTTGGGCAAGTGCTGGCCGGCTCATTAATTTTGGTGGGCGTCGGATTGGCATTGGCTCCGAGCGAAACCTCTCAAGTGGATAAAAAACATTGGAAGGCTGGAATTATGTGGGGACTGATGTCCGCTTTCGGCCAAGGCTTCGGCGCGGTGCTGAGCCGAAAAGCAGGCTCACTGGTCACTGAGGGGGTGACGGTGGACGGTCTCACGGCGGCGTATCAGCGCGTCCTTGGCGGCTTGGCGATGATGGCGGTGTTGTTGCTGTTACGAAAAATCAAGGTGCGTAATGGCGGGTCGATCGCAACCGAAATCGCACTGACTCCGGCCAGCGTAAAGTGGCTGATTGCGATGATCGTACTGAACGCACTCTGCGGACCGACGCTGGGCGTGGGCGCGTATCAGTGGGCGCTGAACGTCAATAATTTACCGGCAGGCATCGTGCTTTCCGTTGTCGCTCTGTCGCCGCTGGTGATCATTCCGTTCGCGATGAAGTTCGAGGGCGAACGGCCATCGCTGCGCTCAGTTCTTGGTTCGTTGATTGCGGTAGGCGGCGTGATCATCATGACCCGTCAAGTCGCGCCATGATCGAGCCTCCCTCCGTCAAGCCTCCTCGAATTCTCGTTATCCGTGGCGGTGCCATTGGCGATTTTATTTTGACGCTCCCGGTGCTGGCAGCGTTGCGGGAACGTTTCCCACAGGCCAAAATCGAGGTGCTGGGCTATCCCCGCATCGCATCGCTGGCACTTTCGGGCGGCTTGGCCAAGGCGGTGCACGCGATCGAGTCGCCCGGCTTGGCGATGTTTTTTGCCCGTGGCGGTTCGCTCGACTTGGAGTGGCGCGACTTCTTCGGGCAGTTCGACATCGTCATTTCATACCTGTTTGATCCCGACAAAATTTTTGAAACCAACGTCAAGTCGTGCGGCCCCCGGCAGTTCATCGCCGCACAGCATCGCCCCGACGAGGCCAAGGCGATCCACGCCAGCGACGTGTTCCTCAAGCCGCTGGAGCAGTTGACAATATTCGAAGGCGATCCTGTGGCGCGCCTTGAGTTGCTAGGCTTGGGCAAGCGTAAAAACTGCCTGGCACTGCATCCCGGCAGTGGCAGCGAAAGTAAAAACTGGCCGGAAGAAAACTGGCGTGAGTTGGTGGGACACCTGCTCGATCACTCGCCGCTAAACCTGTTACTCATCGGTGGGGAGGCGGAGGGCGACCGACTCCAGCGCTTGGCCAACGGCATGCCGTCGGATCGCCTTGAAATTGCTCAACACATCCCGCTGCCGGAATTGGCGCCGCGCCTGGCCAAGTGCGTCGGGTACGTCGGCCACGACACCGGAGTCACGCACCTGGCTTCGGCGCTTGGCCTGCCCACACTGGTTTTGTGGGGGAAGAGCGACGAGAAAATCTGGCGCCCGCTCGGTGAAAAAGTCAGTGTGCTGAATCAACACAGCGAACTCGCCGAACTCACACTCGAAATGGTGGTGGAAGGCATCAACGCTCTGGAGTTGGAACAGTTTTAGTGCCCCAGTTGCAGGCTGTGAGACACGATCCGGTTGGCTGAACCGGTTTCGATCAACGCGAAGTTTGCGGGCGCACCGACGCTGAATCCTTCCTCCAGCCCCATGAACCGCGCCGGGGCCCGGCTGAACTTGGGCCAGACGTCCTGCCAGTCGCAATTGAGCATCTCAGCGGCACGGCGGACGCCCTCGATCGGCGTGAGTGCGGAGCCGGCGAGGTTCGGTGTGCCGGGAAGCCGGACGATTTGCTCCGGGCCGACCTCGAGTTCCAGTTGACCAAGCCGGTATTTTCCGGGGGGAGCACCGGCCGCGGCCATCGCGTCGGTGGTGTAGTAGATGGAGTCGGGATCGACGAGTCGGTGAATCAGCCGGAACAGCGTGGGCGATACGTGCCATCGATCCGGGATGAGGCCGCAGGTCAGGCCGGGGGTCTCGAGCGCACGCCACAGGATGTTGTCGGCACGATCGAGCGTAGCAGGGCAGCCGTTGCCGAGATGCGTGAAGCCGGCCGGGCCGGCGGCGGTCACCCGTCGAAGAATGTGCCCTGGGGCATTGGTGTGGCCGATGGAGACGCGAATGCCAAGTTCGCGTGCTGTGGCAAAGCCCTTCAGTCCGCCGTTGACCTCGGGAGCCATAGTGAGGAGCAGTGGGTCGTCGCCGGTGAGTTCGCGCAACTCGGCGACGCGCTCGGGCGTGGGCCTGAGCATTTTGTCGGCGGGATGCGCGCCGCAGTAGCCTGTCTCGGCGGAGA